>Ga0179593_1406838_pt1 | contig 18719 bp, 20 predicted proteins | sample CZODoug2_1_08_16_FD_185931 | JGI IMG/M metagenome (GOLD analysis project Ga0179593, IMG submission 185931) | Vadose zone soil fungal communities from Angelo Coast Range Reserve, California, USA - CZODoug2_1_08_16fungal (PacBio error correction) | ecosystem: Environmental > Terrestrial > Soil >...
GTAAGGGAAAGTGGGAAACATTTTGGGCGTAAAACAAGTCACCGGGATCCGGGAAAGAGGAAAGGAAAAAAAAATCACAGCTCACTAAAGCCACGATCTAGTACGAAGAGTACGGCAGCCTTAGATGCTATACGTCCGGAGGCGAAGGAAAACACACCAAAGGCAACTACTACAAACGAAGGTCAGACATCTAAAGGAAGAGATACTCCGAATCCGGCAATTGCATACGTTCCAGGCCGAAGAGGAGAAGAATACCTGGGGGACGGGAAGCTTCCAAAATGCAATGTCAGAACGTGGGAAAAGGGGGAAAGGGGAAACCTGCAGCTGGTGTAAAATCCGAGCTTAAAGTCGATCGCCTACTCAGAGGTCTGGCGCTTAACTTGCCAGGTGAATACATCTGGAGGGGACGCAATCTCAGGGGTCGGTCAGGGGGAAAAAATGGAAGGGAACTCTATAATACAGTTGGAAAACAGGGAGGGGAGACGTGGTGTATGATGACATTGCTAAGGGGAGGGGGGAGGCACGTGGGTCTAGAACCAAACGACAAGGTCTCCGAGATTCGCAAGAAGCTACTGTACAGAAAATGTACACGATCCACCGGAGAAGGAGGGCGGGAAAAGGCCGGGATACCGGCGTTTAAAGGACTGGGAGGATCGACCGGGAAAAGACACGGGTGGGGGGCAAAAGAGAAAGGAGGCTCAAAAGGGGAAGAGAAGGTGTCGGTCAACGATATGTGAAATGAAAAGCGGTCGCAGGAACAACCGGGGGGGGAGGGACCAAAGTAATCGATAGGTGCACTGGGAAAGGGGGAGCATTGTGGGGAAAATTCAGCGATAAAGAAAGCTCAGAGGCTTTAGTTCCGGAATTTGAGTCCAGATGAGTGGGGGGATTGCAAATAAAAAGAAAAAAAAAAGGGGACCGGGTGGTGGTGGAAAAAGCCTTTTCAGAGTGAGCGACTACGCGCAGGAAAAAGAAAAGTACTTCAGGAGTTCAGAATAAAAGGGTCTCGGAAGGACAGGGGGAAGTGCACGAAGTGTCCAAAGAGGATGATGCCAGGTGAAAGGGAAGCGCCGGCATGTGGGGAGTGAACGTTGGAAAAAGCCGTGAATGTCGTATTGCACCAATTGTAAAGTCAGCTAAAGTCCAAAGTAACGGGAAGTTCTAGGCCAGTAACCAACCACAGGGGGGGACCCTGGTAAGGGAACAACTGTGAGGCGCCGGCAGTGAAAAGAAGGGAAAACGGGTGATCCAAAGCCGAGGTAAAAAAATGGACCACTAGGGAAATAGCGCGGGAGTAGAGATCCATTCAAACGTCCAGAAGAAAGCCGCAAATGTCGAAGAAGAACTAAGTGGAAGAAGAACGTCTTCACTAATTGGTCGGAACACTTCCAGAAAGGAATTCAATACCATAAAATCCGAAGAGACCCTGAGGCAAGGGAGAAAGCAAGTGAGCATCGGCTCATGACCCGAATGTGTTGAAAAATCACAAAAAGTGATAATACGGGAGGAGGGGCCGGTCCTGCTAATTTTTGAAGGGGAGAAAAAAAAAGGTCCGAGCTTGGGCAATATAGCCGCCATTAAATAGATTCGATATGCAAAACAAGGGAGGGAAAGGAAGCTGTAAGTTGTTTAATACACCGGATAAAAAAAGAAAAAAAACCGGTAACCAACTTCACCACCAGCGGGGCAGTCGAGGTCGGCCCCCCCGTTCAAAAGTCAAGCATCAGAAGAACCCGCGATTGTATGAAAAGGGGGAAACATTTCCAAGAAGGAAGTACCGAATGTGAAACAGAAAGGAGGGGGCGTGACGGGGGCGGCCCAAAGGGAGACCCTGTAAAGAGATATCGAGAAGAATACCATTAGGGAAGGGCCCAGTGACGTTTGAAAGGTCGACGGGAAAAGGGGAGATCTTAAGGCATGTAAGGTGGCGGGAGGGGGGGGGTCCCGGACGTACGCTGTGGAGTACGAAAGGACTGTAACTTTGGGGGAAATCGCAGTAGAAAAGGGGTGCGGGAACGGGAGACCCCAAGGGAAAGGAACCGGAGGAAAAAACTCCGGGCAAAAGGGGGGGGGGTTGGCGATTCTCAAGCTCAAACCGCTCCAAAAGGGGGATCATAGTGCACCAAAAAGGGGAAGGGAAACAGGGGAACGCTAAGAAGACTCTCGAGTATGAAAACCGACCGCGGAGCACCACCGAAACGGCGGCGTAGACAACACCACCCAAAAAAACCGAGGCACCCTTGGTCTACCCAAAAAAGGGGAAGGTTGGCGAAGAGTAGGGCTAACATCAAAAATTGAAGTAAACATTGACCATCACCAAGCGGTGAATGGGTGGACTCGAAACGGGAACCAAATTCAAAATATCCTATGTTAAATAACTACGGACCGAAGAATAAGGAAACGCCCTTTAAATGTCTGGTATGTAGGCAGCAAAAAAACAGTGTTCAACTAATTTGGGGGTAAACCGTGGTCTTTCAACATGAAGCACTATTAGCCCGGAACTACCATTTAAGAAGGGGGGGACTGTGTAATGTCTGGCCCGAAAGGGGCGGGTAGTTCAGGGGCTCCCGAAAGAGATGAAAAACATAAACAGGGGAAGGGGTAAAAAATCCTTGGAAGGCCCTGACAGTTTAAAGGGTTGGGAACCTAGAATGGTTTGTCAGTCTCGAGACCCGACGAAAATCTCTCTGAAAGTAGACGGTTGCAGTGCGACGTGCAGGTGAAATGTTGAATTGCAGTACGTCGGTCTGGCCTGGCAAAAGCAGGCCTTCGGTGGAGTCCTCGGAACTCTCCACGTACTTGCTCCTTACGCCGATGGGGCGTCAAACCGAGGAGGGGAACACAATACACAAGTTTGGTGGGCCAGGCGTTCAAGAGAAAACCTGTGCGTATACGCCGTTTTGCCCTGGCTTTTCTGCCGCCTGTCGGGAGGCTGAAAGCACGCCCTACTGAGAGCAGCAGCGTATGCACTGGCGTATGTGATGCGGGGAGAAAGGGGCTAAAAAGGAGATAATAACTTGCATCAAGAGCGACTTTCCCCCGCCTGTCCACCTGGTGGATAGGAAAAATGCCAAGGGCTTATAGTTCTTCATCAAACCGGCAACAGTGGCAGGGTTCGTAAGAAACACTATGTGGGTGGGGGCAAGACTTGGGACGGGATGTCATTCGAGGGGACAAGTCACCAAGAGCCTGTGGGGGGGGGGGCAGGATGAAGTCTAAAGGAAGGTCAAGAGTGAAAAAAAAAACTACAACTTTCAGTGTAAGGGAAAAAGGGGGAAAAAATCACCGGCAAAGGGTGAAGGGGCGATTTCATGATCGGGAGGACCTACGAAAGATCAAAATGGGGAAAGAACGGGAAAAGACACAGAGCAAAAGGATCCCTGGAGGGGAAAAGGAGCCAGTTGAGGGTAAAAAAAGAAAACAAAATATGGTAATAAAAGGGGGGGAAAACATACCTACCCTCGCATGAAAGGATCACGGCAATATTGGGAAAAAAGGGAAAAGGGTGTCAGTGACTGTAGTTGTGGGAGAAAAAAGAGAAAAGGGCTAAAACCATGCAAAAGTGCTGATGTTTAAGGGGGTGACCCTACCATGCCGCGAAAAGAGGAATAAGGAAAAAAGGGGAAAATGGTCAAAGCTTTAATAGGGGGGAGACGGCGCGGAACGGTCCGGAAAGACCTAGGGTCGGGGAGCAAAACGTTAGCAGCTCACGAAAATTAGAGGAAATACTCAAAAAGGGTGGTACAACTAGGAGGAGAAGTTTCAGGTTTTGAGGAACCAGACCTGCTAGCTGGGAAGATCCTTTCCATGGCTTGGAACCGTTTCAACAAAACAGGAAACGAAGAAAAAGACAGACTTGACCTCTCTATCCGTTGTGAGATCGTAGGGAAGGGAAAACCTGCCCGCAACTTGAAATCTATAAAGGAAGGAAAAGGGAGAAAAGGATCAAGCCACTTCAACTGGCCGCTGACCTTGAGTTTAGCTACCATCGAGGGAAGACTCAATCTATTTTTCCACGAGAGTTCCTGCACAGTGTTCAACCCTTCCCCGCCTCCTCTGGTTACAGCCCCTTTAAACCGTTCACGCGGGCTTGTGGGGCCCCTGTGTCAACTCTCCCCGTCCCTCCTCTGAGTTTGAAGGAATCTGCTCTACAATGGAATGATACTACGGGCCGAGGAAAACAAAAAGAACTATGGGGTAAAAGGGGTTTAAATGAACAATAGTTGGTTACTTTAAGGGTTTCAATCACAGGGGGGGAACAACTACAGCATCCAGGGGGGTCAGGAGGAAATCGAAGACGAAGAAGGAAGAGATGCCAGAAGCGAAGGGGTTAATACAACCGCTCATTCCCGGGCAATGTCCAGATCGGAAGGGGGCCGTATCCTAAAAACACCGCGGTCAGTTCTCCTCTATATTCAGACTTTAGGGACCCATAACCAGGGGTATAAAAGCGTCTGCAGTTTAGGGAGTTCGGAACTCTAAACATAGTTTCTCGGCCAAAATGTCCCTTCAGTGAGAACCTGTGTCTGGACACTTCGTGACAGGACGAAAGCGGGCGGTCTTGGCGAAGGAAATGGAAAGAAACGCAGGGCGGAATCGTTCGGGTTGCCGATAAAAGCTTTGATAACGAAGCTTACCTGGAAAGGACGGGGGAAGGAGAAAAGAATGCCTGGAGGGAAACAAATAGACAAGCCTTTCTTCAGGTGGAGGTCCGGAAAGGGGGTTTAAATCAAGGAAGCGGGGGGGAGTAGGAAACTTTCGAAAGCAAGACCAAAGTTCGAGCAGCGCCGAAAAAGACATGGAAAAAAAGGGAGAACGACTGCGTCAAACCAGGATTCTCGAAGGAGAAATTTTTTGGTCCCCCAAAAAAAGAAGGACGGGAGTTGAAAGGCAAGCGAAATTATCGAACAGACAGTGCGCAAAAAAAAAAACCGGAAGACGGTGCGTTTTCCGACGGGACCGGGATCAATCAACTAAGAGGTAACACACACAGACTGACTCGGAAAACATTACGGGATGAGAAGAGGGATCGAGTTGGAGTGGGGTCAAAAGAAACGACGCCCTGTTATATCTAGGGCAACATAGCAGGATACAGTCCACCAAAGACGTGAGGAGGAAGTGGCGCGCCGAAGCAGGGAGGAAACCCTAAACCTCGGGGTACAAAACCTTGAGAGGTCCAAAGAGCAGAAGTGGAAAAAAAACAGCCAACAGAAGAACGGCGCGCAAGGCCTCTTGTGGTTCCCCCCACGGAAAAAACCCGGTTCTGGGGCCGTCGAACGGACTAAAACTGCATTCGTGCAGAATCGGGAAAAAAAATTGGCCAGCACCAAATGAGTCAGAGGCGTCCAAAAGAACATGGAGAAAAAGGAGATCAGGGAGGTAAATCGCGGAAGATTGTCCGGGGAAGATGGGGAAAAAAACGAAAGTAACCTCTGAAAAACCCATGAGAAAGGAACAGAAAAAGACCACCGCGTCAGACATAAAGGGAGGGAAAAAGGAAATTCAGGACGGAGGAACGCAAATTTGCCCGGCCAAACGACAAAGGGCAGGAAAAAAGTAGTACCTCAGTGAAAAAGAAAAGGGAAGTCAATCGAGAAAAAAGAGCGATGGACCCCAGAGGACAGGGCTAAACTTCATCCGGACACAAAGAATAAGAACAATGGCATCATCAGTTACGCGCCAAGTGTAGCTATCTGAGGATAAAGGGAGTAAAGGCCAAACGCCGGAGAGCAGATCCTACTTCGTCAGGTAGGGGACTTGTGCGAGGCCTGTCGGGTGCGGCTGTGGGAATTGAAAGCTAAAACGGTGAAGGGTCCACACAGGAGAAGGTTTCTTCTCTAGCAGGACCCGCAGAGAGTAGACGTCCTCGAGAATGAGGGGGGGCCAACATTTGTCCACTCCTTTGATAGATGGAGAAGAAAACGAAAAGAGGAAACTAAAGAAAAAAAGAGTCCGACAAAACCTGCTGATAAACATAAAGATATAAAGGAAAAAGGAGGCCCAAAAGTGGTTGGAGGATCAAATCACGGATCATTAGATGGCCATGAAGTAATACACCATCACAGTCTAACCTAGATGACCAGTGGAAGAAAAGGAAATAGAAAAAGGAAACTGATTAAACTAGGAAAGGAAAACATAAGAAAGAAAACTCTGAAAGTTCCTAAATAGGCATGATAAATAAGGAAACGAGAAGTAGCTCCTGATAAGGGGAACGTCCTCAAAAAAAAAAATAACGATACAAGGCAGGTAAGGGAAGGGAAAACCGGTTAACCCATTTCGAGCTTTGTGGACAGGGAGGGAAGGCGAATGGGAGAGGGGGGGTTAAATAAGGAGAGAGAAAACAGACTCGACTGGAGGGAGAGAAAGGGGGTAATAAAGTCGGCTTCCGCCCAGAAGAGAGGGAAGGCCCGTGCAGGGGGGGCAGGACGAGTAAGCGAGAAAAAAAAGGGATTGTTCTACGAAGGGGGGGGTGAGAGGAAACCTTGAAAAATGAAAAGTCGTAAGCGGGCAGCGAAAAAAATCTACGCGATTTACAAGCAAAAACAGAAAGCGACGTTCATCAAATAATGACACCCCGTTGTATAACGGGCGTTCGGGCCAAGGAGACATACCAGGGGGCAAAAACTGCGGGAGCGCGACCCCTTCAAAAAAAAAAGAAGGGTGTTGAAAAGGAGCTGCGGCCGGGGAAGGGGGAAAAGAAAGGGTAGGGGAACGAGGGTGCGAAACACCGCTAAAGGCCGGAAAAGTGATTTCATCCGGAAAGAGCAGTACTAGTTTCAAGAGTTAATAGGCGCGTTGAAATTCACAAGAAAAAAGAACAGGGGAGACTGTATTTAAATCAATTTGGTTTAGAAGGTGAGTTTATTGAGAGGAAAAAAAGAAACAAAGAACATGTGGTGGGGGGTGGGTTGTGCATGACACGGAAATGGCGATAATGCACGACACCAAGCTCCTAACGAGTGGTCATCTGAAGCATGGCGCGCCGAGAAAGAAGAAATGCAAGAAGTGAATCAGTCGCTGGCGTCCAGAAAATTGGGTTTAGCCGTTACAAAATGACAAGGAGAATGGACAGACTGTCCTGCACCTCAACAAATAAAAATGCGTCGAAGACATTCAGGCTTAAAGAAAAAAGTGGACGAAACAGTAAAAGTCCGCCCACTTTACACAAAAGGACTCAGGAACATTAAAGGCGGAGGGGGGAAACGTCGCATCACATGCACCGCCCGTACTTACACATATCTCAGGGCCTCATGTTACGAAAGTACAAAGATTTGTCCAGAACACGTCATCCACGAATAAAACAGCCTTCCTTAATCAAAGGGAAAAGTAGCGACCCTGCCAGCAAGAAAAAAAACGACGCAGAAGGAAGAAAGAGAAGCTCTGCGGACTGGCAAAACGGAGGTCATCTGCAGGCAAAAGATATGCAAGGGGGGACCAAAAGTTCATTACGCGGTTTTCGTTCAAACCATGGCCGTAGGGCCGCGCCCGAAAAAGAAAAGCTTCAGGAGATGCAATGCAAAAAGAGAAAAGGAAAACAGGATTGTGTAAAGAGAACCGAAGTACATCCAAGTTATCAAACTTTTTCCAAAGCGGCGGCTTTAGATCGGAAAAAATTAGGACTAGACCGGGGTTCGAACAGAATCGCCGCTGATTGGGGAGGGCGACGGTCGATGGGCAACTACGCCAGAAGAGTATGAACTCCGGGGGTAAGGGAGGAAAACAGTTCATGAACACAGGTTCCGAAAGAAACTAAAGAAAAGGCATTGAAATCTTTGAAAAGGATCAGGAAAGGGATAAAAAATCGTAAGTCGATGAAAGGTAAAAAAAGAGTAGTTTAACCGGCTCTCGGTGGAGTAGCGATCTGGGAACGTGTATAAAAAGAAGTCTAGGTTGTGGTCTGGGAACGAAGCAAGCCCGGGAAGGATCGCTAAATGGCAAAGGGAATGCAGCAAAACCTGCCACCAGGAGCGGTTGGGGACACAAAAATTGGGGAGTAGACTTTCAGGGAGCGTGCACTAGCGATAGTCGACAAAAAAGAGGCTACGTCCGGTGCAGAAAAGAAAAGATTCCCACTCGGGCCATGAAAGGAGAATATGGAAGCATCCTACGAGGGTAAGAACATCAATCCCATTAAGGAAATTGAATTTGCTAAAAACACAATGAAATAGAAAAAGGATGACGACGGACCTCCAAGGAAAAAAGTAGGTCGGCTAAAAAAAAAGATCATAATTTATTCAAATAAAAGGGAGGTACCACCCAGGTCCTGAATAAGGAATAATAGGTGACTGGGAAGGATTCCCCCGGTATGACCCTGAGGAAAGCCATCTCAAAGACGATAACGATACGGTGAGGAATAAAGGTCACCTGACCAGTTGGAAGGGTTGGGGGAGTTAGTCTAACGTAAAAAAACGAGAGGTGCTGACCAACTAATACCGAAAAGACAACCAACAATTCGTTGGATAGCAAAAAAAAGACAAGGCTGTCAAGGACCGGAAAGGTAACTGGGAAGATAAAGGTTGGGGACCGGGTGAAAATGCTTAACCGTATCTCTCCTCAAAAAAACTTAGAGAAAGGAGAGATAACGGAGCAAGGTTGAAAACGGGAAAAGGGGATTGACGTTACCAATGGTCTTACAAAAAAAAAAAAAAAAAGCGGAAAAATGAGGGTCAGAGACTACAAAGTTTGGCGCGACAGAGTTCAGAAGAGAGTGAAAGCAAAAGTTGGGCGATGATACTTCATCTGGGTCCCAAAAAAAGGGGAAAACTTCAGTGGACCTTTAACGATCAACAGAAAAGGGACGGCAATCAATCGAGGACCGCAACTCATAAAGGAACGGGGAAAAATAAAACCGCGCAAGTATTATGTCCAGTAGAAGAAAAGACTCATTGACAAAGGCAAACGGAAAGTCAAAGAAAAGAAAATCATTTCAAGCAGCAGAAGAGGAGGACGTTCAAAACACTCTAGGATGGGAAAGCAAGAAGTCCAAAAGTCCCCTGCGGCTGTTCAGATTTTAAAATACCCAAGGAAGGAATGAAGTCGAATAATCTTGCAAAGAGAATCTGTCACAAAAGTGGGGAAAGTGGGACCCGCAGAAGAAAGGGAACTCAGTCCAGAGAAAAAGCAAAAGCCTTATACCTTACAGGACTGCGTTAACTCCGGGGAAAAAGAACCAGAAAGGGGCGGTTGTTCTTCAGAGTAGAAAAGCCAAGAGTAAACGATCTCTTTACAGGCAAAAGGGGGGGAATCCGTCCCGCAACGCTGCGTATAAGACAAAGAAAAGTAACGAATTTAGCTAACGTTTCAAAAAAAGGAAAAAACGCCTAAAATGCCAATCTACGAGACACTGGGAAAGCGGACAATTTCAAAAAAGGGAAAAAATGGGCCATGAATAAATGGGGAAGATGCAAGATCTCGCAAACAGGGCTGCACATGTGGTGCACGAAGTAAAACAAGACGCGGTTTACATCCCCGTAAATGGTGGAACAGTGACCGAAGCAAAGAAAAAGCAAAACTGTAAATTAGTAGGGGAAGAATCCGAACGGGGGAAAGGGCCACAACTAGTGGGGGGAGGGTGGGAGCGGGGTATGTTAGTCAAAATCACCCAAACCGTTGTTAGCAACAACTAAAGGAGAATAAGAACAGTGGTGAATTGGGCAGAGACTAATCAGATAATGGCGGCGATCCGGAAGAAGAGGGTGAGGAGAAGAAAAATCGGCAAACTTGTTCATTGTAATATGAAAAAGTCACAGTTTGAAAAGAGAATTTTAGACAACGCAGCAGTTAAGCAAAATGTCGAAATGGTTGGGAAATCGGTGGCGTTGGGAGGGGAATTACAACACTGAACGGAAAAGTCAATCTTACCACGGGTTCGACATTCACGTTTGACGGCGTCACCGGCGGCGGAAAGTCTTTTGCAGTACCCCAAATGTCGACTACTTTAACTGGGGGGGAACTAGGGGACTGTGAAAAAAAAAAGGAGACTTTTGTACTCCAAAAGCGGCGAATGGGGCAATGCCGAATGGCAGCAACAGCGATTAAACAGCCGGTAACCGGAAAGATAAACCATTAGTTGGGCAAAAAAAAAGGGTTGAAAGAACGGGGAAAGTGATAAAATCATCCCAAATACGGTTAAGGAGCTGCACGACCAAGAATGGAATGGTAACAGAAGATAATGACTTAGGGTCCCGAAATCCCATTGGACGAGAGCAGATCTTCAGTCTAGTTCGCGCGCGGACGCATCGTCGCATTATCAGAGGCCCGGGGCGAAAAAAAACACCAAGATGGGGAGGTTTCCTCGTTGGACCATGGCTCTATCGACGTAGCTGTTGAACGGGGGGGGCAAAAAGAAAAGTAACAAAAAAAAAAATATGGAGGAGGGGGTGGGGAGCTGGATACTGGGTATACTGGCGTGGTGGGGGAAAGAAAAGAAAGCGGCAAAAAGTAGCGGGGGGGTGCGGGGGGGGGAAGTCGGCAAGGGTGAAAAGTGCAGAGGAGTGTGGAAATCCGAAAAAGCAGGAACACCGGTGGGACGTGGGGGGCCAGACCAGATGCGTTACTGAGACGTGGTGGGGGAAAGACAGACGAAGTAGCCGGCGAAAAAAAGGCTGGGTTGAAAAGGAAGTGTCTTCAGAAAATCACAATTGGACCGCCTGTGTCAAAAAAACGCAAAAGTAATTCCGGACCTGAAACATGGCGCAGGGGACTCGTCACGAGCCAAGAATCGGTCGGCAAAGACGGCCTGAAGAAACGGGGGAACGATTAGCCTATTGGGCGTGGAACAGGGAACGTCGAAAGATGGAGCGGGGCAGAAGGCGAAGTAGTCATGGGTGGGCACGGGAAAATGGAAACGCTGTGTGTACGCAGCGCGATGTGTGCGACACAAAACAGAAAAAGCCTCGTCGGCCGCGTGTGGATGAAAGAAGAAGGAAAAGGTGGAACAACACACCTTCGTGGGGGACCACGAGAGAGGGGAAAGCATTGGAGAACATGGAGCCGCTAGGGAGAAAATGAAGTGGCGGTCAGGCTCAGGGGAATTACGTTAGGACGAGTCGAACGAAAAAAGGGAGTGGAGCGCGTGAAAGAGTGGGTGGTGACAGAGTTGGAAAACGGATTGGGACGGTGGCCCACGTAAGGAGGGAAGACGTAATCGTTGGAACAAGGAGGAGAGTGATTCCCAGCGCGGAGAAAAAGATCGAAGGCAGGTCCTGGAAGTACAAAAAACACAGAACTCGAGAAACGTATACCACACAAGAGAAAACCTCCGCGTAGAAATACCTGCGCAGGATGTACGCTGGGAGAGAAAATGTGAATCCTTGGGGGGAAGATACGCAGGGCCATGTCAGCAGCAACGAGTTCAGTGTCGCATCCAACCTAAAGAGGCGTCGGTCCTCGAGAAGGGGTGGGTATGAAACCATTGCATAAGCTCATTACGGTATTGAGTGGCAAAGACCAACTGTTTGAGACCTTGGTTACTTGTAAATAAACTCTCTACAATAAGCGGAGAAAAAGAAAATAAAAGAGAGGTAGGGAGTGTGAAAAAAGTCAAGGGTTGGGGGGGGTGGGTCCCTGGTTGCTGCACTCAAAGACAAAAAACAAGGGATAGAGGTTTCAGGGGGGCAAAAGAAAGTCAATGCGGGTGGGGGTGAAGCACGCAAACGAGGGGAGGTTGTGCGCAACACATTGAATGGGCGGTCAAGAATTGGAGTCGGAGACCTGGGGGGCGGGCCGTGGGTCCAAAAATTAGAGAAAAACCAGACCATACAAGCCATCGGAAGAAAGGGAGGGCAGAGCGTGCCGGGGGGAGGAGTGGGTGATAAAGAACAGGAGGACGCTGTGATACGGGGGGTGCCGCTACAGACCATACTTAGCGTTGGGACCGGTTCCAACGACGCGAGCCCGGAAGAGGGGGGGGCAGAGTGTGTCCGAAAAAGCTGGTGGGGTTGTCGCGGTCAATAGCTCGAAAACGACGCTGAGTAAAAACCTTTCAATCCAAAAATAGGCTGCACCAATGGAACGTAAAATCAGTGTAAACTACTGGCAAGGTGCGGACAAGTGTATGGTCGACAAAGGGGAATCGAGGAGGGTAACGAGGTGGAACCGGTGCTAAAAGAAAGTCATCACGGAATTGTAAAAACTCACCATAGGTGAACAACGGACAACGATGGATAAATGCGTGCTGAGCCAAGGCCGATGGAAAGTCTACTAGATTAGTATCGCGCCTGGCTGAAGGCCAAAAAAAGGTGGGTGCAAATCTGGGCGCTCGAGTAAGAGCACGGTGGCGGGAAGGGGGAGAACGGGAAAAAATGTCGAGCAAGAACGAAGAGCAGGGGGTGATTTCAGGCCTGCATACCAGCGGAGGTGCACTAGGAAGCGGATGGGTTGGAAATATCCAAATAAACCAGAAAAAAGTAAGTGTGGAAAAATGTAGGAAAATTTGTGAAGGCCGACGAAGGATTGAGAAATGGAACGCGAAACAATACAACGGTTTTGTTTGGACTCCAAGGGGGGCGTGTTTCGGGGAAATGACTAAGGAAAAAACAAGAACGAATAGAGACGGATTCAGAGAAAAAGATCACGAGGCGTAGTGAGCCAACAGATGGGTCAGAAGTTTTCGGCTGAGGAGCTGGAGCGCGAGCGCGACAGTGAGTAGGTTGACGCTGGGTGTACGTGCTGTCGTGAAAAAAGCCGGAGGATTTCAAACAAAGCAAGGTGGGACTTAACAAGGTCAAAATCCTCGAGGTCCAGTACGCCGGCTGTATTAAAGTGGTACCCACCTGGGGGGGCGGATAGGCCAATGGTTTGTGGGTGCATGGTGGAACAAAATACAAAAAAAAAGGATTAACACAGATGGAAAACGGCCGTAGAATCGGAGGGAAGGAATTAGCAATCCTGCAAAGAAAGCACGGGAGCACTGGGAAACAAGTCGGCACGCTGACAAGGAGGAAGCAAGGGGTAAATGCCGCCACATGCCAGACGGCAAAGCGCCGAAGACGATCGAAAGATCTGGCATAAAGAGTGGTACAGTCGAGGTAGGGGATAGCCAGAAGAAGGGACAAGGCGCAGGGGGGTGGGTTTCGAATGTTCAACGGCGACATGGACTTCGGTTTAATGAGGAAAAGTGAAAAGAGTGCGGGCGGGGGGAAAAACAGGAGGAAGAACAAAAAGCTTAGGTGTGGACGAAGTAAACATCATCCTCGTTATCGTCAAGGCGGTAAGCCCATCTTCGAGAAACGTATAAGGGCAAAGGTAGAGAGAGAGGGAAATGACAGCCGATGATTGGGAGAAGGAGCAGGCAGAAAGCAGTGAAAAGGGTAAACAGTTGGCGTTGCAAGACAAAGAAAGCCCCTAAACGAGATTCGTCAGAAAAGGAAAAAGCCCAGTGTGGGGGGGGAGTTTGAAAGGGAACAAGTAGTTAATCGTAATTCTAATGTAACATTCAACGTTATTCGCCGAAAAAAAAAAAACGCGGCCCAACCCAAACCAAAGAAAAAACAACACACACTAAGGTAAAAAGGGAGGAAAAACGTGTAGTGTCTTGACAGAGAAAGTTGCGGGAAGGGGGACCAACACCCTTGTAGAGAGAAAAGGAACAAAAAGTGCGAGCGAACAACATCGCCAGGAAGTTGAGTGCAACAAAGGGGGGATATGAAAGAAGAGGGACGAGACAGTATCTGGGACATTCTCCCGAACGTGGACCGACGAAAGAACTCGGGCTGACCAGAGGAATTGCTAGAAGAAAAGAAAGGGGGGCAGTGTAGTGACAGGCAGTGGACCTCCAACCCCGGTAAAGTGGGGGAGAGGGGGCTCTTCAAACAAGTGTTAAGATAAAAAAGGGATGTGCTAGACCCTCAGGGGCTGGAAACAGGGAAGTCAGACGGGAGGTGCTACCTTACCCGTAGGTGAAAGAGTGACGCCAGAGTCCAGATAGGGGAGGTGATTCTTGACCGCGGCGTGTACATGTCGGGAGGGGGGGGGTAGGTTCCCTGAGAAGAAAAAAAAGCGCAGAAAGAGGAAGGGTGGAGAAGGGGAAAGAGGGCCCTGTGGTTTGTCAAATTGGCTTGTATAAAAAAAACAGCGATCTTGGGGGAAAAGAAAGAACAGGAGGAGGACACAAACGGCGGTGGGGAGAAAGACGGGGGAAAAAACAGCAAAAGACCGAGAAGACATGGTACATGACAAGAGTCAACGGGGGGGAAAGGGGAAATAGCCGATAGCGCACCAACACGGATTGTGCTCAGTGGGTCGTCGTACGGAAGGATGAAAAACCTTCACAACCTGTGGATGAAAAGGGAAAAAGGGTCTACGGACGCAATCAAAAGAGGAAGGATGGGACATTGGTCACGGTGATCCAAAATGGGGGGGGTAAACGAATCGAGGAGGGACACGATTGGGCGGGACTATACAGAGGAATTACAAAAAACAGCTGACCACGTCAGTGAGGAAAAAAAGACAGCGGCCGGCTGATTCATTATACGGTATTAAAAGGCAAAAAAAGGGTAAAACGGAAAAACAAAAAATAAGTATTCCCTTTATGCAAAGAACCTGGGGGAAACGAAAAGAAACATAAATTGGAATACGGTGGACCTAAACGACGCCAGAGTAATTTAAAGGAGCAAAACTACCGGAGGAGAAGGAAAAAGGGACGTGATTCGGGAAAGCCGAAGAACACAAGAAAAAGGAGGGGGATGAGTTCATGGTGAACAACAAGACGGCTCTTGGGAAAGAAGAGGGAGACAACGAACCTAGGGGGGAAAAAAAGGGGGGAAATAGGGTGATCACGCAAAGAACTCTTAACTTCTGCCTAAGAGGTAGCGAACGATTGGAAAAATGGAGAGCTAACCAGGGTTTTGCCAAAATCAAGGAAACGGGGAGGGGGGCAAAGAGCTCGCCAACAAAAAAAAGCGAGGGAAGCCCTGTGAAAAGTCTTGGACTCCTTGGGAACAAACTCTGAATACGGAGAAGACTCAAGGACTCATTAACTACGCCAAGGACGAAAAAGACCATGCGAAACGGACTCGCTACAGGAGCACTGGAAAAACTGAAAAGAAAAGTGACATGACTTCATGGTATCGAGAAGAACGAACGGAAGGGGGACCTAACAGGTGACGCCGGACAAACCCAGCCCATGTTTACTCCAACGAGCTGAATGTCAAAACGAATGGACGCCAATCAAAGCGGCGGGAGATTGGGCCAGCTGCTCAACCGTATCCTAAGACGAATATCCAGACGAAATGGGGGGAAGGAGACGGATGGGTAAGTCGACAGCCGTTGGGCAAAAAAATGTGCTTCTAAAAAAATGGGACGCAGGAATCTCATAACCATAAGGCGAGAATCGAAAAGCCTCTAAAAGTTGAGAAAAATAAGAGGTGAAGAAATGGAAGTGGAAGAGCGGGTAAATAGTGGGGGAAAAAGAAATAGGGAGGGCTCATACTCCGCATTGAGAAAGTACGGAACTGATGCAAATCACTTTTCTCCGAGCAAAATTGTCCGTAAAGGGAAAGAAAAAAAACGGGCGCCTGGTGAACAGCCAGAAAACAAAGGGGCGGAACCTTTAGGGGGTCGGTTAGGGTACGGCGTGGATTGGCATGTACCGGGTGCAATGTATCGGATACTGGCACGGCAGAGACTGTGAATGGTTCAAGCTAATCTTGTGGGAAACGCCGCGGGAAACGGCAGAAGGCCTGGAAAACAGCGTCTGAAAAAGCCGCCGTTAAAAAGGGGGAATAACGGGCAATTGTCGAGACTTTTTACAAGTTAACGAGAAGCAATGGTTGAAAAAAAAAAGAGGAAGTTCCGTAATCAACCACTTCAGAAAAAAGGCAACTAACCACATCCCAGTTGGAAGGCAAAAATAATGGAACGGGGAACAAACCAGGATAAAGAATTCAAAGCACCTGATGAATACGGCTAGTCGCCGGGCCGAATCGCGAAAGCGACAGACCGGGAGGCAAAAAAACCCCGGGCACATGTTTGAAGGTTTTGTGCGGGATTAAATTTCTGCATAAACATCGACTTAAAAAAAAATCTGAAAGAAACTAGGTTGATTTAACTGAGGGATGAGCATGGTTACGAGCCCTTTCGGCACAGGGAATTTGAGGAAAGGGATGAACAACAAAAGACAACGGTATCGTGGGAAGAATGGGGAAGACCCGCGGGGAAGAACCTCAAAATACGGGCAGAACGTGATCAATCCGACTGGAAAGTGTCCCCCGTCCAAAACCAACCGGTCTGGGCCTTCATCCCGGGAGCTACGACCCTGCAAGGCAGTGAAGAGGGAGTCACCAGGACAGGGGCAAACCGCATGGTATCCATCGGGAGGAGGAAAGGGGAAAAAAAGAGGATTACGGGAGTAATCCACTTGTCAAAGGGGAAAAGGAACACCAAAACGTACTAAGCAGAACTCCTTCTAACCGAAACTAATACCAAACATTCGAGAAAAAGGAACGGGAGGAAAATCAAATAGACAGCCACGGCTTTGGCCCAACATACCCGAAGGTGGATGCAACGATGGTAAACACTTGGAAAAAAGAAAAAAGCAGGCGAGTAGCGGGCTCGATAGGGGAGAGATGGAACACACAAAAGATGAAACGGCGCACTGCGTCCCCCACAAGAAAAAGGCAAGCGGAAGGGCGAGGAAAAGGATTGTAATCTAAGTAGTAAGGAAAGGAGAATCGGCACCGAGGCGTATAGAACTCACGGGGTGTGAACGTCTACGGGTGGAAAGTAGAGGAGTCTGCGTCTGGTGTAAGGGGACTAAGAAAGAAGACAAGAAGGGGTGAAAATAAAAAATTTACCACTATCTGCGGTCGGGGAGGGGTACCCTCTACTGTTCAGGGGGAGCTCATGGAAAAAATACGGTTATGTTAAAAAAAGAAGGGGAGATACATATTTTTGACAATAAAAAGGAAAACAACACAACGAGTAGTGGAGAGAATATGCATTGAAATGTAATACAGAGGTCGGCTGAGAAAAGTGTCATGAAGGAAGGGAACGTCATCCAAACAAAAAATTCTCGGAGGGACAAACCCGACGCATGAACTGAGAGAGGGGAGCACAAATCTGATGATGCAACCTGAATTCGTCAAATAGAATGAACCAAGAAAAGAACTACATCCGCAAGCCGCAACAAGAAAGAAAGGATACTACGCGAAGAACTAGAAGTAAGAAGGGTACTACTATCGCTCAGTATAAATGGCACTGACGGAAACAGGTGACAAGGTGCCGTATAAGAGACTCCTGGTAAAGAAAAGGGTTTCCATACCGATCTTATCAGAAAAAGAGACTGGACCGGTAATCTGTCACTAATGCCGGGAAAAGATTGACTCCCTCCAAGCTCGTAACGGAAAAAAGATAAGTTAAAGTAGCTAATCTTAGGGTTATCAAGGGGAAAGAAGGTGGGTGAAAAAGGGAAAGGATTAGAACTGCGAAAAAAAAGCAATGGTCTGCCACTGGGGAAACAAGGAAAGAAGAGAATGGTCAGCAATAGTAAAAACACAGAACCCTGTGCGAACATTCACTTGAAAGAAAGGAACTAAAAAGATATCTCGGAAACCCCTTGCGAGAAACACGTGGTTTAAAAGAGAAAGGAGGGAAGATCACTGGAATTTAAAAAAGTTGGGACTTCCCGGCGAAAGGATCAGCCCATGGGGTAGTTACGACTAAATAAGAGAAGTTGCACGAGAATAAAGTTGGAAAAATAAAGATCAAAGAAAACATAACTTTGAGGCCGTTGAAAGGGGGATTCTCTAAGTGGAGTGAGAAGGACGCAAAACAACAGAGGGGGTGGGTAAAAAGGGAACCTGTTCTATAAATAAACATGGCCAAAAAGACGACGTACTTCAAGAACAGGAAAGCATGGGAGCGCCGAAAGTAAGGATCGCATATTTTCATCACTGGCTGAAAGAAGGGGTATCAGCGGCGCCGAGGGGGAAAGGAAGGGAAAAAAATGCAAAAACCTAAAGTAGGAAACAAGGCCGGGAAGGGAAGGTAACCAGGGAGACAATGCCGGGGGGGACGATGTGTAAAAAGGGGACCAGTGAGGGAAGAACTTGCGGGACGCCTTGGACCAAGGGAAAAACGTGCGTTAATACAACAAAAAGCTTCAGCTTGCGTACATGCACAGACTAACGGAAGCGTCGCGAACATAACAACTCCCGGGCAAAAAAACGCCGCGGCAGAAAAAAAAAAAAAATAATGCATCCCGGACGAGAAGGCACCTGCAGTTGCATGTAAATGCAGAAACAAAGCAGGACGCGAACCCAGCGAAAGCGAAAAGGGCGGCGATGAGCAATGACTGTGGTGTTAAACTGCTTCAACGAAAAGAAGAGGAAATTGCCACGGGGGACGAAAGAACTGGGGAGAAGTCAGAAACCAGAGGAGGATGCGATATACTACTCCAAGGACGGCGGGTCAAATGAACCGGTGGGGGTTGACTCCAAGGAAGGGGGGGTTAACACCGTGAGTAAGAAATACAACCGTTAGAACAATGTCCAAAAAGTAGTCTGTTAGGGCCCGTAGGAGATCCGTCCAAAGAGGTAGGAGCAGTTAAGATAACCGCGCTGATTGGATTTGGGAGAAAGGGGATCAAAAGGAATCCCGCAGGACAAACGGGGGGAAAAAGGGTACAAAAGGCCTGAGTTCGGGCGCGGCCCACAGGCAGGAACCTTTGGGAAAGAATAGGGGCACTCGCCCGAAAAGTTAATGAAAGGGGAAAATTGAAA
>Ga0179593_1455314_pt1 | contig 18718 bp, 20 predicted proteins | sample CZODoug2_1_08_16_FD_185931 | JGI IMG/M metagenome (GOLD analysis project Ga0179593, IMG submission 185931) | Vadose zone soil fungal communities from Angelo Coast Range Reserve, California, USA - CZODoug2_1_08_16fungal (PacBio error correction) | ecosystem: Environmental > Terrestrial > Soil >...
AGGACATTATAGGGAAGAGCATCCTCCTATCTAGGCGATGAGGGGAGAGATCCCATGAAGTAGGAAAAACTATTCGAAAAAAAACTTATGTAGGAAAACAAAAATCCATCTACCTTGTACTAAAGGAAAAAGGTCTGATGCGACGCCCGACAAAAGGGGCCGCCTTTACCTCAGTTGGGGAGAACACAATCGGGAGGATTTTTTTAAGAAGGCGAGAGAAAGAGAGTCTGGATGCTTACTCACCTGCTGGTGAGTGGATCAAAAAGGAAAAGAAAACAAAGGGAAGACCGCTGGAAACATCTTACGAATCGAAGGTTCGATTATTCCACTGGACTGTAACACTGGGATAAATCCAATCGTTGTGACGCCCGAAAAATACAGGAGAGGAGGGCGTGATGGTTTTCACCGGGAAAAGGTGTAGGGCACTCTGAATCTAAGGAAAAATCCTCAGACGGAGGACAGGACTGCCGCGTCACTTTCAAGAAAGAGCAAAGGGGAGTAACGTCTATTAGAGACGGCTACGACCTCTCTGAACTAAGGTACCAGAACCATGAAGCATTTAGGGCGGGTACCGAGGAGAGGGAGGGAAGGAGTTAGGGGATTCGATTCTGGGATGGAGCAGAACGAGAAAAAACGAAAAAAATCGTGGGGGAGGCGAAGTTCAATTGGGCGCCAACGGAGATACCTGTTTTGGAAAAATCCTCTCGAAAGTCGAGGCAGAATTGGGGAAAGGTCAAACGGGGGCTTGTGGCTGATCAGGGAAGCAAAAGAAAAGGCTAAAAAGGAACTTGGGCGAAGACACTCCTCGAAACGCTAACTCTTCATCGAGTGGAAAAAAAAAAAAAAAAGACAACGGAAAGGGGGGAGGAAAAAGCCAAGGAGGCAATACTTCCGCAACGGCGCCAGGTGAAGCGTAGGTAGAACAGCAAGAAAGAGTAATTATAAAAAAATATTGAGGGAACGCACCGCCTGCCGGCCTAAGTGGGTCAAGAGAGAGTTAACGAAAAACCAAAAAAAAAAAAAAAAAAAAAAAAAAAAACAAAAGAAAAAAAAAAAAAAAAAACAAAAAAAAAAAAAGCAAAAAAAAAAAAAAAAAAAAAAAAACAAAAAAGAGGGGAGCGAAGGAAGAGAGGATGACAGGAGTTGGGGGGGAACCGCTGGGTGTTCCCTCTAAGCAGAACCAGAGAAGTTACCGAGGGTCGACTTTTGCTCGGGAAGGGGGGAATAAAAGAAAGAGAGAAAAGGGATTATCGTGGAAGGGGGATAATCAAACAAATACGGGAACGAAATTTGACGAGGGGAAGTGGGGGGAGAACCTTGAAAAAACTAGTGGGGGGGTTGGGGGCCAGAGAATCCCGCAGACCACAGTGGAATTTTCGCACCTCGTGGTCTCTAAAAAAAAGCCCTTAAGTGGAGAGGCTGAACGACAGCGCCTCAAGATACTTCTCCTCACCAGAAATATATATCAAAAGAAGTTATCAGACGCTAATTAAGCGAAAAAAATCGGGCCCGGTGGGAACGTGGCGGGAGGTGGGGTCAGCGACAATCTTCAACGGCAACGGCCAAAAACTTCTTCTACCCGAAGAAACGCTGAAAAGCCACGGGGGACAGGGATAGTCGTCGGGGGGTCAGTCTGTGGAAGCAGTTCACCATACAATCCCACGGAAGGAGTCCGGTGGGCTGTACTCATACACAAAAATGCGGGATCCATTCGAACGGGGAAGGGGACGAGGGAAGTGTAAGTCAGATCACCGAGGAAGAAGCCTGGACCTTGGGAAAACTAACTTGTAAGGTTAAAAAGCCGACTAACTTGTTCTGAAGAAATAAAGGAGGAGTCGATTTTTTGAACAGGCTCGGGATTGTTAAGACAAATGGTGCAGATTTACCTATAAATTCACGAACCGGGAAAGGCGGAGCAATCTACGAAGGAATCGTAAGTCCCTCTAAAACCGCAGAGGCCCGAAGTATCGATCTCCCGTCTTTTCCGATGAGAATGAATTCTCAGACTGGCGTAAGGGGTGGAGTAAACTGGGGGTAAGGCACTCTTCTCTCATATTCGGGAGGGAGGAAGAATAAGATTTCACCTTCCTGGGAAAAAAAGGAGCGTCAAAAAGAAGGAAAAATCTTTGCATCTGCTACTTGAAGGAAGAAAATCAGGTCTTGCCCCGGGAGACCCTGGGCCTAACGGGGAGAAGCTATAACATTTTTTAGGCCCCAAATCTCGAGGACGGAGGCACCAACTCAACAGAAGGTCACACTATAGCAAAGAGGGGGTAAAGTCGCGGGGGAGCAAAAAAAAGGAGGACCCTCACTACTGGGAACTAATCCTACATTACCTGAATGAGGAAGAAAGAAAGATTACAAACGAGTCTAAAAGAACAAAAACTATCTAACTCGACGGAAGGGGGAAGGGGGGTTGACTTGATGAGATCGAGGGCGCAAATTCCTGAAAGTTCCCTCACGAGGAGGGGGGAATCCCGAATAGAATGAGACAAAAGATACGATTAGAGGTGTCCGCACTTAGAAGTTACAAACGGGTTCAGGCAGTGGCAGTTCGTCTCCTATATCGTAGAAGGAAATTGCAGTGCTGGGGGGGAAGAAAAAAGCTACCTTCAAAAAAGTGACGTCACAGGGTAGCAGAGACGTCAACACAAAAAAGCAGCTTCTGCGAATAAGAGAAAAAGGATCTACAAACCAAGAAAGGAGAGATCCTAAAACATTCACATCATTAAAGCGACCCAACGTGTTTGGGTTGGTAGTGAAAGACCATATGGGGGTATCCGGCTATATTGGGACCCCAAAATCCTAAGAAGACAAAAAAGAGAGTCAAAGCAAGCTGGAAAGCGTGCACGGACGGGGGGCATTAAATAAGTGCTGGAAACCTCTCGTATTGGAGAGATTTAAAAGGCAACGCGAGAATTTCCGCAGAAAAATTCGGGAAACAAAAGGGTTTGGCAAGGGGGCCGGAGTTTGAATCTGGATAACTCTGTTGTGCAAAAATCGTGGGGTAGGAAATGCGTACGGAACTCTTTCAGAGGAGGGAGGGGTATGGCGGACAAGCACCTTTTGTGGAAAGGGGAGGCCGAGACGCAGGGGAGATCCAAGCGGGCTAAACCATCGGAGAAAAAAAAAAATACTGCGAAGGAAAAAATCTCGCTCCTCAAACGGAGAGGATGACCAAGTTAAAGACTCACGAGAGGCAGGGGATTTGAGGCCGCGGCGGAGCTCCGAAGTGTACCACAGACCGCCATCCTCCGGTCACAACAACTGAGAGGTCATGAATACCCTAAAAAGGATGACAAAGTGGGAAAAATAGGGAAAAGATTTCCTCAAAACAGATGGGAATATCTTAAACTACGGGGGGCAAAAAGGTTTTGGGGATGGTTGGACTATAGAGTAGAAAAAATATCCAAAGAGGATTCAACTGCCTAAATCTCAGAAGAGATCCCTCAAACGGGAGGACTGCCGGGTAAGCGCACACAAACTCGTACATGCCAAAGAAAGGTGGTCGGCGAAGAGCGCTATGTACATCCACTGGACGATAATCTGGTCGGGGTCCGACAACTTGTGAGAGGTTTGAATGCAGGTGATAGAGACTCTACCTCCAAGGCTGTGGTCGGCGTGATCTAAAAAAAAGAATGAAGCAGGGGGGGGGGGTTAGGTAACTTTGCGCATTCGGAGGGGACAATGGTTACCTTAGCGAAGGTAATCGGAAAAAAGGCAATTTCCCTGATAGTCTAAAGGAGAAAGTCCAACTGTCAGGCCTCTGAATCAAGGGGGGGGGGAACATTCCCTTCAGCAGGTGAGGGAAAGCGGGAAACTCCTAGTTCTATTTGATGGTGAAGAGGAGAGCCCGTCGATGCGTGGTCTTCTAAACATCAAAGAACTTCGAAATAGAAAATCCAATTCGACTAACACCGACAGAACTTTGGGGCCTGGTCTGAGAAAAATTTTTAGTGTTACTTCGGCGTATTGGCATATTCTAGGGACCAGGGCGGCTTCAAAGGTTAACAGGGAGGGTAGGTAGCGGTGAGGGGGGTGGCTGGGGTTGGATAGAAGCCGCTGGGGCACCTCGGAGGAGAAGTTTCGGGAGCGCTATGGGGGACGCCTCTCACCTGAGAAGAATTGGGGAGCCAACCAGGGAGGATTCTCGGGAGGGAGGAGGTGTAAAAAGAACGCTCCATCAAAGGGGGACTTACTGGGCACCACCTCTAGCCGGCGAAACACACGGGGGGGCTTCCTTAAGGAAATCAGAAAACGGAAAGAAGGTGAACTTCACTGAGTGCTGTGGCCTTCACGTAACCCATAGTCGCAGAAAAATCTTGGTGAGAGCCGGTGAAACCACGGAAAGGATCAGCTTTTGCAGGTCCTTCAGGGACTCTCGCACATTCAGGGGGTCGCTCCCGATAAATGCGGCCGAGGGTCACCTCGTGACGTTCTCTCTAGTTACTTTTGTGCTATAAGTATCGATGCGCTGCTGCCAGTTTAGTAAATTACGAGGTGAGCCTCCTTCCCACCCTTTTACTAGACCGCCTCCCGAGAAAGGTGCTAAAACCGAAATTCTCTCCTTAGGTGGGTGCGCACTAAAAGAAGGGGAAAAGGGGGAAGTGCAAGGCGGTTTAAAAAACTAACCTTATAGAAGGAAAAGACTCTTTTGAAACTTATCCTAGGTGATCGGACTCACCGGCAATTAGTCAATTGAAGAATGGGCGACTTGTCATGAACAAAGATTGTTTATTTAGCCAAGTGGAAAAAAGCCTTTTTTCTTGTAGCTGTTAAACTCTCACAAGACGAACGAAACTGCACACGGTATTTGTTTGGGGAGAGGAAGGGGTCTTCCTGTGAGGCGCCTTCGCCGGTGAAAAAAAGGGCAAAAATCCTTCGAAATCGGACAAGAATAATCGGGGTAACCTTCAGAAAAGTACGAAGGTCGGAGGGGGATCTCAGGTGCACTCCGTAAAAGCTAGGCTTGATGCTCCAGTCTACGTTTTGCGAATAAGGAGGGGTATTGCGAGGGGGACTGGCGACTACAACGTACCTCTGTGGGTGAACAGGTAAATCGCCGGCAGTCTCTTAGCGGGCGACGGGGGAACCTCAAATGGGGCTAAGCTCAACCTTCACACAAAAGGAAACTCAGAGTCTCGCCGGTAAAAGACTCGCAGAAGACACTGCGCCAAAAAAACCGAAACCCTTATTTTACTCTCGACTGAGAAGAGGAGGCGACAGGGGGGGGGAAAGATGCAGTTTAAAAACGAGAGAATGTCTGGAGGGGCTGTCCACCGGCCACTGCAAAAATCAAAAGAAAGCGGGGGGATGACACGCTGTGTTCTCAACACAAAAAACCCCATCGTGGATACTCGAGTACTTGTAAAAGCTGGTTGGAGGGGGAACTAAGATTAAAAAAATGCTACAACAAGCGCCGTCATCCGGATAACGAAATTGCGTCAAGAAAAACAGCTGATTTAGGAAAAATCCGCGGAAAAGTACTCAACCTTTTAAGATGATGAAAAGAGTATGATGGGGGGGAGACCGGACTGGGGTTTCCTAATTGTTAATACGAGCAGGAGGGGGAGTTCGTAGTCTACCGGCACCAGTGAAAAGGGCTTAGGCGTTCGTATGAATACCAGAAGACGGCCCGGGGGAAAAAAAGCAGGGGAAGCAAAACGCGATTAACTTGCAAATGTAACTGTCAGCGGCAGATAAAAAGGGGGCGAGGAGGACCAGCGGAATCCCACATGGGAAGGAATTAGTCGGGGGGGAGCGTCGGAGCAATAATCCCGACTCGACCCATACAAAACTAGCTCCTAATCATAGCCTGTAGAAAACGAGAAAGACCTGGTTATGAGGGTGGAGAAAGAGGGTAAAAAGGGGGGAAACTACTTCTAGTAAGAGACGAAAGAACAAACGTGTCACTCTTCTGAACGGCCAGCGGGGGAGTAGGGGGACCGCGGGGAAACGGAAAACGGTGAATATGTACAAAAAAGACGAAGAAGAACTCGGTCCGACCCCGTGGACCAAATCCAAAGGCCAAAGCTTAGTGAGTTGATCTCTTTCACCCACTCTATGTAGGATGAAAATTGATGGGGGGGGGAGGGGAAAGAAAAATGGGGAAAGGGTTGACCACGACAGACATAGCGTGAGCGCTCCTAACGGGGAAGAAACTCGTCAGGGGGAGTCATCGGTTTGTGGGACAACCTTAAACACGACTTAGAATGACAAGAACAGTCGCATCGGAAGAGAACTCATCCCGTATTGAATTCACCATTCAGCACTTGTTTCCCTCCTCCAACTGCAGGGAATAAGCGGCTGGGGAGGGGGGAATGTGAGAGCAGAAACGGAATCCTCAAGATGCTCGGAAGGGCGGGCCTATTGGAGCGACATCGAAAAGCTAATGGGGGACAGACTTACGAAACGGCAAAGGAAGGCGAAAGTCGGAAGCGAAGAGAGGCAGGCGTGTTTCTTGGAGGGACAACGGAAGAAGGAGCATGGGTCGACCCGAAAAAAAAAACGGATGGGAGTAAAATAGATCGTGAAGTCGTAGGGAATAAGGAAAAGAAAGATCTGCGATTTACAGCAGGCAGGGAATCAAAAAAAACTCTACGACCACACGGGTAAAAAATAAACGGAAAGGGATGACCGAGGGGACGCGAGAGGGGGGACGAAAGCTTCTTGGATCGCGAAGCCGAATCTCCTATTACCTAGAGTTGGGGGGGGGGGATGGCGGCGCAACAAAAGGGATTGTCTCTATCAAAGTGGGCAACTGAGGGAGTGATCCTTGGGGGTTTTAATGGGTACGAAAAAAAAGCTAAGAGCGGTGCATACCTTCGGGGGGACTTGATCGGCAAAAAAAAGACCAGCATAAGGGAACCGGAGATGGCAAGGAACCAGGGGTTCACCGGGAAAGAAGGGACTCAAGCGGGGTTACCGATAAACATCCGGAATCGATAATGGTTTTTTGAAAACGTGGGAGCGAGGGCGGGCTATCTCGGGTACTCGAAGGCACGCCGGGGTGACAGAAGCGGAGGAACCAGTGGGAAACACTTGTCGAGACGGTCACGCAGGAAAGGAGGAAATGTAAACTAAGAGGAATACACATTGCGTCCCCTCGAAAAACAGGAATAGGTGGGATTTCCGAAAGCTCGCTTCTCGGGCCTCTTTTTGGTCTGCGTATTGAAGGGGGTAAAATGCGAGGGGGGCGGACCGAAAAGAGCTCTGGAAGGGGTTGCACTGCATACGACGGAATACAAAAAGACAGGGGAATTAGTAATCCGACGGAGTCTGGGGGCTAGTCAAGTGGAAAAATCGGCTTGGGGAAAAGGGCTAAATGAAACGCACCGAAGCGAAGTTGAAGTTCTTTCGATCCGAAGAGAGGAGTCGGGAAAGTTCCATCCAGATGGCAAAGCGGAAAACGTCCATGTCTCGCCCAAAGCCGTGAAATCAAACAAGTTTTGCGCTAAAAATAATAGGGGTTTCCCGAAATCCCTAAATGGGACGCCAAGGAGATGCAACCTTCCTTCAGGGGGAGGGTGTAAAATAGAACATTTCCGAAAAAAAAACTTAAGCGAGGTACTCGAAACGATGTTTTAAAGGGGGACCAGACCAAATTCGGGCATAACCTGCAGGGGGGGGGGAAGGATTTGATGTGGGTTGCGCGGCATTCTACCTCGGGGCGAAGATGGCTATTGAATAGCGGCAAAGCAAATCTTGAGAGATACATCGAAAATGTATCATCCGTGTCCGAGGAGAAAGGCTGCGGCAAACCAGACCCGGAGGACCCGGGCTGGGGGGTTTTGGTTTGGCAGAGAGGAGGAAGACATCCGGACGTGTCGCCTATCCGAGACGGGGGAAACAGCTAGGGGGCATTCGGAGAGGGGGCTCGAAACCGAGCCGCCAAGAAAAGGATCGAGGAAATATTTACGTTGGGGGGGATCGTGGCAAATCTCACCGTTAGGGGCCGCGGGGGGGAGACAAAGGTGCTGTGGAAAAGTAAACCAAAATAACCTTATTTCACTTACTGCGCGCCGAGGGGAGGATAAAATGAAACTTCTAGACCAAAGGGGAACAAGTCCCAGACCACCCAACCCTCATTAAAAACTAGTCTTCTTCGTAAGGTAAAGGGGGTTCCGCATTGCACCAGTCCAGAAAATCTACGGGGAAAATGACGCATAACAAGAGCGGTCAGGGGGACAGTATACCAGAACGGGGTGCAGTAAAGGTTTGGACTAGAAAGATGGCGGAAACAGTAAAAGGGGGGATCCTACGGTGTTGGGAGTCAAAGAATACTACCTCTTTCCAGGATGAACAAGGCGTGTTCCTTAGTGTCAAAGCACATGCCGGTTCAAAGAAAGGGTTTAAGAGGATAAGGTCAGCGGAGGTCCCTCTCGAACATATCGGACAAGGGGAGCGAAATCCTCTGTCAAAAATACGACTCAGCCCTCTTGATCTACAAAGAGGGGGTCTAGATGACCGGGTAAGCGGCAGTCTTCTTTTTCTTCCAAAAAATTCAGCTGTAACGAGCCAGAGGCTGGAGGGGATTGAGAAGAAAAACTTTAATTTACACTGCCGGAGGGTTCTCTGACTAGGAATAAGTTCTCTTCGAACTGGGAAGTAATTCCAGTCTTCAAATTGAAACGCAGTACCGCCAACTTCTAGAGGAGAAACGTTTTCTATGGCCCAAACACACGGCTCTTCGGCACTCATCTAATCCGTGGTAAAAAGAACTCGAGTAGGAGTAGAGCGCTAATAAAACAAAAAAAAAAGCGAAAACCTACCTACTTTCAAAGGAGAAGAGGAACGAGGATTCATTAACTCCAGGGCGGAAAGGTACAACGAAAAGTTCAAAAAGGAACAACGCCAAAGCCTGAAGTTTCGGTTGGTTGAGCATACGCGACTGGGCCGTTACACCTGGTTAACTCCCTACAGTAAGGTAGCAGGACGGTAAGGACAGCACAGGGACTACGGACGCAAAAGGAAAAACATAAAATTACTTGGTTGTTCCCCTTAACTATAAGGGGGGGGGGGGGAAACGAAAGTGTGTTCAAGGGAGATAGAAGGAAAGTGGGGATACTTTCTCGAAAAAGAGGAATGGAAAAAGACAGGAAAATGGGGACCGGCACGAGATACGGAGGCGGCACGTTCAAACCATACACCATCTTCAGAGACTATGAGTACGAAAATAGACAAACATGAGGTAAATCTTCATTCCCATGAAGGAAAAGCGCCAGGGGGGTTGAAAACGCCATAGTTATCCAAAGTCCGAAGAAAATCCTCGTCTACAAAGAGAAGAAAACCGGCGAGATACTAAGTAATCCTGGAAAGGGTCCGAGAAGGAAAAGTGCGGGGGAGAAACCGATATTCGAGAAGGAAAGAGGAGGTTTAGTCCGCAGATTACGCAATATAAAAGGATGTCAAAAACAGGGGGGCCGATTGGAAACTATTTTGTCTTCAAGAGTTGGAAGGGCGTCAGAGGGTGGGAACTCTTTCCTTCAACGGAGTATATGCGGACAAGACTACGAACGGGGGCTGCAGGGCAAAGAGGAACAACGACGAGCAAGCGCGGATGAAGAACGAGGGCAGAGAATAGCGATAAAACAAAAAACACAGAAATATATTATATCGAAAGGATTACCGGGACCCCGAGAAGGATAAACGCCGCCGTGGACTCCCTTAGGGACCTGCCTGAAAAAAAACAATTGGGACGGGGGGCAGGCAGGGAAAGGAAGAACTCTGGGGGTAAAAAAGAAGGAGTGTGAAATCAAAAGTTACTCATAGGGGAAACATGGGAGAGAAAAAAGTCCCAATGTTTGAAAATGGAGGAAGGCTGGGGAGGTCAGAGGGCGGATAACACTCTTCTGAGGGACTTAAGAGAGAAAGGAAGCAGCTAAGGGGGTTTGCATCTTTATGAGCAACCAGGACTGGATCGCGAGAGGCCGGTCTGGCATTATCTGGTGGAGAGAGGGTAAATAGAGAATATAACAGATTGGAGGAAAGACTGGGCGCTTTGGAATAAGGTCAGGCAAGAACTCAGCGACTGGGTTTGAGGATCGGCACTACCTCTGCCGTGGTGGGGGGGGGAAAGTTCCGACGGAAGGGGACGTAAAGGGGTTCAAGGGGCGTCGGGCCTTCTTGCAAACCCCAAAACAGCGAAAACGGCTTTAAAAACTTCGCGATCTCGGAGATAAAAACTGGGGCGCCTAATCCATGTCCCAGCAGGAAAAAATCAAGTGCGACCAATCCCGATGTCGAGGGAGGGGGGATTATTCGCTTAAACCTTCCTAATCGGGGAGGGGACACAAGGGGAACGTCGATCGAAGAGATCATAAACCGGGGGAATTAAGCGTGGTCTCCAAAGAACAAACCTTTTACTAATCAGGGGAGGTACCAAAAAAAATCAGCGCGGGGGAAGGGACCTTAGCTCGTCGGGGAAGGAGTTCAATTTTAAAAATCGGTGAGGGTTCTCTTTCTGTTTTGGGCTTTCAGGAAATCGAAGGTACTCTCGTGATCTGGGACAGAGAGACGCATGAGAAAAGTCTCACGGCGAGAGGGGGAATAAACCTTTTCTCGGGAATAAGTTTTACATTGAGTTTCTAAGGGGGGGAAAGACGCTAAACCATCATTGGCATTACGGCAAAACGAGACCCACTTGGGACGAAAAAACCGTACAGGCCTGTGCAAGGCACGGGGATCAGAAGGAAACTAACCGACATCACGGGACGCTTGCGCGTTGAATCCCCTTCTGGCCGGGAATGCTTTGCAGCCGCCGGACGGGCGGGAATATTCAAAAACGTGTCCGCGGCACTAGGGGAGGGGGAAGGTAGTGAAGTCGTCGTTTGGAGTCTGCTCGAAAGAAATGAGGGAGCACGATCGAGAAACCGGACTCCCTCATCCATGTGCTTTAAAAGCCTGCTAAAAAATAATCCTTAAATGGCCCATCTCAGGAAAAGAGGTTCGTCGTCTTTGGGGGGAAACGAAAGAACAAAGTTAGGTTAACCACCGTTCAAAGTAAAGCCTCGTTGTAAGAGACTCAAAACTTACCGTTACAGGGGAGGCTGTTGCAGACATCATGGTGGTGGGGGGCGAAACCAAACACTGACGCAGTTGGGGAGTGGCAGAGGAAAGACGTCACTAAAGAAAAGCTGACAGGACTGGCTGGCGCTTCTGGGAAGGAGGAAAGGGAACTGGATAGCCGTTGTCAGGGGGGGTTGGCCCGTAGCGAATAAACAAAAATCCAAAAAGACTCCCCTTCCGAAGAAGGGCACCGAGGAAATGAGAGAATCAAGGAAAGATCAAAGTCTTCTAACTCAGAGGGGAAAATGGTGCGAAATCCGTGAGAGGGGGTGCGGTGTCTGGGAGGGAGAGAAGTACGGGAAGTTAAAAGCTAGCCAGTCTAGGCCTCGGGGCGAATCAAAACTCCCATGGGAACGGCGACTCCTCCTGAACACAAGCGGGATGGAATTAAGTGCCAAGGAAACAGCAGCCAATAGGAAAAACGTTACAGTTGCGCAAATTCGAAAGCGAAAGAAGAGAGGTTGACAGACGGAGCCTCTGAAGAGGTCGTAGTAAACCTGCCAGGAACAAACCGCGGAAAAACTGTTGTTGCAAGGGAGGGGGACCCCCCAGGGGTTCACCCACCAACATCGCGTGAAAGAGTCCGAGTACGTACGCGAAGTCTTGGTGGTCGTGAACGATCTCACCGTAGAAAGAGGGGGGAACCGGAATCTAGAAACTAAGAGACAAGGGCGATCGAGACAAAAAAAGGACACCGTCTCCGGCAACGGGGTGTAGTATGGGGGGCGAGGGGAGGAGGGCAGGGTACAGAAAGGAAGGTGAGTCCGCCAAGAGGTAGGAAGTCGAGCAGGGGTCGAGGAGGAGGAGAAGGCCACCTGGAATTCTAGGTGCTGCAGGATCATCAACACGCACGCTTTCCACCGGGAGTAGCGCAAGGAAGACAGAGGGAAAAAATGGGCAATAAAATGAGGATAAGGGGAGAAGTGGGAACTTCTGACACAGGAGAGAAGAGGGGGACGCGTAATCGTACAACTACGAGAAAAAGACAGAAAAAGCGGCACTCCGAGAGCGGGAAGTCTGACCTTCGAACTAAAGCCTTTGGGGGGGATGGGTGGCGCATGGGGAAACTCAGGAAAAGAATCTCGTACATAAAAGCGGGAAGAGGGGACGGGATTCCTCTGCGCGGTCAAAAGTCAAGCTATGGACAAATGCGTGAATGAGAGACCAGTCAAACTAACTCAGAGGGGGCTCCCCGTTTAAACAATCCAGGGGTTGACCCCTTCCTGATGTTCTCGGAGCGGCCAAAACGAAAACTTCTGTAGCATGTCAGGGGGGGGGAAAGGCGAAACACAGGTTATGCCACTAGAAGCCAGACGATTCTGTAGGAACGTCGATCAGAAATTTTCCAAAACGAGTCGTGCTGGGGGAAGAGGTTGGGGGTTGCACTTCCGGGAAGAAGAAAAACTAGGGAAATCTCGGGGCCCTGGGAACATCTAGTCACTTTTATGGGGCACCGCAGCCAAAGGAGGCTTTACTCTGCGGTGGGAAGATCCGCGCAGCGAAAAAGATCTCAGGAGAAGAAAAAAGAGGCGCGAGAAAAGAGCAGGGTTCGCAAGAAGGGAAGCGAGCTGCTTAAAGGAAAATCGCGTTCTTTTCTATATAGAACCAAAGCGGTAGCTCGATCAACAAACAAAGAGAAAGATAGAGATCAAGCAGAGGAGGTTAGAGGGAGAAAAACGAGAATCTCGGGAAAAAGGGAGGCGCAGAAGCACTTCGCCGGGCATTAGAAACCAGCAGTGACGCATCGAAGGGAGTGAAGTCTCCTCTACCAATGAAAAAAATACGAGAAGCTTGCGGAGATTTCCGAAACTTATGTAAGCAAGTCGGTTGGGGAAACAAAAAACAATTGAAAAAGGGAAAAGGGGGATAGGGCGAAAAGAGGAAGTGGGTAGGAGTGGACTTCTCCGCTTTGGAAGGGGGAAACACCGCAGGGACTCAAGAAACGAGGGGTGTCAGACCTGAGGGCTAGGCAGGATAGTACCTTTGCGCTGGGACGACGAGGGGGCTTGAACAATTGGTGAAAAGGTGGTTACAAGGGCTCAAAGAAGAGAGTTAAGCGCCCTATAAAGAAGATTGAACTTTGGGGGGGATGGGGGCACAACTGGGGGGGCGAAGATTTCATTCTCTCTTTTGTCGAGCACGCCAAGGGTGAGCATCAAGGGAAGGCAAACGGAAAGACACGAAAGCGCAAAGGGGGGAGTCGGAGATTCTAATACTTGCCGGGCCAATTACTACCACTCTTGCCGACCCTAAGCACTCTTACGGAGGGGAAAAAAAATAGAGCGAGCCAGCGTTGGGATTCGGTTCGGGGCGCAAAGACCTCAGGGGGGGGCTCGTATGTTGGGGAGGCTCAATGCGGAAAGGAGGAAACGACAAAAAGCAGGGGTTTAGGGAAAAGTGAAGAAATTCGGGGGGGCTAGTCGGGGACGTAGCATCTTGGCGGGGCTATCAAAAGAGACTAAGAAGTTATTACACCCTCTAAGACAGCTCGAAAACGGAATCATAATTTTCGCGAAGACAAAGAAAACAGTGGAGAGTACCAGACTACTCCGTCATAGTCAACAGGGTCGTGACTTATTGGGCAAATGCAGGAGGAGAGGAGTGATTATTACGTCCCCCCCATGACAGAAGACTGCCAGCCAGGGTTTGGGCGGGGGAAAAACAAACAAGATTACTCTAATCGATTACAGTAGTGGGACAGGGGGAAACAGAGTTTTTCAAAATCTCATAAAAATTAACTCGGTGCTAGGGGAGAGGGGAAATGTGGGTGTACTACGACAGATGTCGAAGAAGCAACATTGCGGTCGAGGTATCAAAAGAAATGTGGAGCAACTTTACTCTTGAAGCGATGGGGGGGGAGGAGGAGATTTGAAAGTCTGCTCCCTCGTGGGGGTTCAGTATTAGTCGTCAAGAAACCTTTTACTGATTACTTTGAAGTATCAATGCGGGGCGCGTGAACTGAAAAAAGTCATAGTAAAAGTCGGTCGCGAAGCCATCGATAAAACGCTACCGGGGCTAACGTCCAAAAAGAGGGCATAATTTTGCCGTAGCCCATTCGCAGAAGTACGCCCCGGTCTACAGGGAAAGGGGCCGGCCATGGGGAAAACCTGGTGCAATAACGGCGGATACGGAAGAGCGACAAAAAGGACAAGACTCAGGAAACAGCGGATTCTAGTAGGAATGCTTGTCGAAAGTGAAAGCTCAGAACAAGACTGGTAAAAGGGCGTTCTCATCAACAAGATATAATGTTAAAGGAGAAGGGTAAATTTTTCAGGATGGGGAAGAGTTTTCTTGCAGCAACCGCTGCGGCACTGCCTGGGAAAAAAAGCTGGTCGGTAAAATAACCGCTGGAAGAGCAACGACAAGGAACACATACAGGAAAAGGGACAGGGGGGTCTCGGGTGCGTGGTCAGAAAAGGTGTGAAGGGTTCTCATAAGAGATCATCGGCTCCTCAGTCGCAGGAAGATCTCCCTAAGCTACTCCTTCACCAGAGCCGGCGCCCATAGGGGAGAGAATAACGTGGAGCTAGGCTACCGAAGGCCGCGCCCGTTTGTAACGGCCGCGGAGCACGTGCTGAAGGCGGGTTCCTCATACTTTGGGGGGGGCCAAGCCGTGACTTGCGCTTCACAAGAAGAACGTCGGCTTCTCTTAAGGCAAAGTATTATCACGGGAGGAAACGGAGAAAAAAGCCGACTACAAAACTTGCAAAACCAGTTATGGGACCCCCGATCTCAGGTCAAGGAGAGCACAAAAAGCATCCCAGAGGAAAAAAAGATCGCTTCACGCGTCAGTCTAAGCAAGCTAAACTAACGGTCAACGAAAGCACAAGCCTACAAGAAAGCGATTCATGAACCCGAAAGAGTACAAAAAAGAAAAGTTCGAGGAAAAACACGAGAAAAAAGCGCTGGAGCGGTTTTTCTTGAAGGGGAGAATCTTTCTCTTAAGTCTTAAAGCGGTGAAGACACGATCGAAGAAAATTGGAACAAAAAATTCTACGAACATCGGGAGGTCAGGGCATCACGGAGGGAATGATGGTAAATAGGAGGCGCAACCACGGAGGCTAAATGAATTAAATTGCCGAGGGGGCCAGCGGGGGCAAAGAAATCAGGCAAGTGGGACTGAAAGAGCTCAGGAGGCGAAGTGTATCAAACATCTTTCGACTCGATGGATACGCGATAAAACCGCCAAGGGTAGCGTCAGAGGAAATCACATTAAACGCGACCATTTGTAGTGAACGAACAGAGGTTCTGACTTTACCGATCTCAGAGAATCAGCAGCGCTAAACGAAATTGGCAAACAGGTGCGTGGAGAACCGGAGCAGGGGTCTCTCTTCGAGTTTGAAGCAAGCGGAAGGGGAAGAAGGGGTGAGAAAGACACGATTTAAACAGGGGGAACTGGGTAGTTTGGAGTCAGAGAGAAAAATCTGGGGGGGCTGGTCTACTATCACGGTGGAACGAGGGAGCTTCGCGGAGATTGCATGGACTCAGAGACGGGTGTTGGTGAGAGAAAGGGCCGGGCCGGCGGGTACAACGCGAAAGGAGAGGGGGGGGGGAGGGAAAAAGAGGGAATAATGCGTCTAAAGGAAGACACTCAAACACAAAGGGATTAGATTTAGAGTGACACGGGGTCCTGGGTGTACGCCCAAAGGAATAGGTCCGCCCAAACAAGCCAGAAAAGAAAAAGCAAAACAGGTCTTATCAAAATGAATATCCGAAAGGGGAAAGGTGTTAACAAAGAAGTATCCTAATATACAATTTGAAACAGAGTTGATGATCTTCAAAAAAGAAGGGTCCCACCTTTTCAGGTTTCTAGCTGTCAGCGGAGGGAAAATATCGGATTTTGCAAAAGAAGGGATCGGAAAAGGTTCTCAAACACGCAAGTTAATGGAGACCCAGGAACTGTAAAATCAGACGGCACTTCGGAAGCCTTACGGCCGATGTACATAAGAGTCCAAATCTGGGTTTCAAAGAACAACTGGGGTTGGGCTGGTCATTATCTCTACGAGAGGGTTGAAGGGAAGTCGCGACGAAAAAACAGCGAAGCCGGAAATCCTTGGGAGGTGAACTTTCAGAAGTGATAGATGACTGGGGGGTACGGACATTTGGGGGGGAAGGAGGGCAGGGGGGGGCCTACAGGAGCGGGGCTCAATGGGAATCTCGGGATCGACGTTCGAGGGAAACAACTTGTCGGGAGGGGGCTATCTTCACCATCAGGCTCCTGGGGGCCGTGCAAGGAAAAGACGACAAGAGACGCTGTGATGGGGGAGGAGGGGAAAAGTTCGGTCGGAATAAAACAGCGGGAAACTCCTTAAGGAGCCGGAGAATCTAAGGATAAAGAAAACTATATTAGCAGATTGGTCGCCTTGTTTGACTTTTCTGGAACAGAAACTTGTCGAGAGGAGGTAAGGGAAGCTCCGGGTACATTAGAAACTCGGGTCGCGGTTGAGGGTTTTGGCAGGGAGAGCGCAAGCGACGGAGAGAAGAGGGGGCGAGCTTACAGTCGGCGACTCTCCTGGTTCTAAGAGAGCCCGGAGAAGCGGGGGGCCCCTGTGTCATATGAAAAGTCGTCGCGGGGGATGGAGAAGTAAAGGGAAAGCCTCCATCATTGCATGGGGGGCTTCCAAAAAGGTTCGAAGAGAACAGGGAAAGGAAAAAAAACTTGATGAAGAAAGGGACCCGTAACGGTCCTGGGGGAAATGTACAAGTTCTTAAAGTCTCACCGACCTAGAAGAAGAAAAGGTCCTGGCCACAAAAGGAAGGACTTCTTGGCCTGGGGAAGACGGGACTCAGAAACCGAAGGTATCAACTGCCGGAAGGCGATTGTGAAGCTGCGGAATTAGGGGGAGAATGGATGAGGGGGGGAGTTCAAGAATAATCTCGAAAAGGATCAAATTAAAAGACCAGGTCTTGACCACTCCCTTAACAAATGTTGAGAAAAACCTCCGGCAGACCCTAGGTTCCCATAGGAATAAGGGTGACCGTCGGAATTGACGCGATTGAGGCTGAACCACGAGGTTTCGCACGTCGGAATCGGTTGCGGCTCACCGAATTGCCTGCAAGGTGCAGGGGGTTCTGGTCAAAGACTATGGGTGCGAAAACGGACGAAAGGCCGTGGGCTTGGGCGCTGGGGTCATTAACAACAAGAAATGGTACGCAAACCTCCTTTTTGGGTGATGCAAGTGGTCATGGTGAGAAACGAAGAGGCAGAAGGGGACCTTTGAAAAAGAAGGGGAGAGATCCCACAAGAACGAAATGGACCGACGTACCTACTTGAGTCAAGCGAACTACTGCCAAGTTCTGCTCACTAGGGAAGTGGTGGCGCGTTGGCTGTGCAGACTGGGGGGAGTAGCGCTACTTAGTGGATTAAAAATCGCGCAATCGCGGAACGTCCAGCAGAAATGTCTGCAGAAGTCCCGGAAGCACCGACAAAAATTTCGCGGGAAGAGGGGGGGTAGTCAGCTCCAGCCCACCGGGGGGGGGGGGTTTGGAGCCGAAGGCCACGGTCTTGCTTTGAAAAGACTTCGAATATAGGGAGGGAAACCACGAGGGAAAATCGCGCCTCGGCGAGAGGGGCGGAGTACCCTTGAACGGCCACGGCACCCGCGTCACCAGGATAGGGGTGCTTGAGAGTGACAAAAAGCGTTTCCCCCTGCAAACCCCTACGTCTTCGGGCGAGAAAAGGGGGCCATGTGGAGCAAAAAAAACCGCGCGAACGATCAAGAAGAGGGAAGAGCACTAATGGTGAACTCCAGCTTCATCACTGTCTCACGGCAAAGGGAAAGGGACAGAACGGTGTACGCAAGAGGTCTTCCGCACATCGGGAGGACGTGGAACGAAAGCCGGATGGGGAGAAACCCTCCAGTAGCTGCGGCATAGCAAAAACACTGGACGTTTAAAAAAGGTAGAATAGAAACTTCAATGTCAAAAAAAAAGGAAAAGCGAAAGTGGGGGCGATCGCAACGACTGAACATTCAATGTAAAGATCTGGGGTAAAAGAAAGCAAATGACCCGAAAGCAAACCTCGAAGGGAAAGAGGGGAAATGGGCGTTTCCAACCTTCAGGGAAAAGTCCGGGTTCGGGAAAACTCCAAAGAGGATAAGTGAGTGGCGTCCGTCGCGGGACGACGGACCGCGACGATGCGTTAACGTACGCGCTGCTTTCCTGACCCGGAGGGGAGGGGGCTCTCTTTCAGGCAGAGGAAAAGAGGGGCGCAATCGCCTCCAAAACAGGGAAATCCCGGTTCCCTCTTCGGGAGGGGTCCATAGGGAGAGGATCGTCTTTAGTGGCGTTTTTTACTGTGAAACCCCTTGGGGGTCTTTCCACTAATCCGGAAGGGGGAGGGACGGAGAGTATAGAAGCAGGCACCGATTCGTAGTGAAGCCGGTTGGTGTACCCTGAACACGCTTATAAACAATCCAATACAGCGACCTCTTTCGAGATCCCTTACTAAAAAAAGCTCCTCAAGGGGTGGGGCGAAGACATTGTGAAAGGGTCTAGAGTCGATGTGTCAATGCTTCGGAAGCGAAGGCAGGAGCTTCTAAAAGTGGAGGGACAGTTATCGAGTCGTTCAGAGACTCGTCGTCCGAAACTTGGGACTGGGATCACATAAAGCGCCAGGATAGGCTGCTTATTGCTATAAACGACTGAGAGT
>Ga0179593_1583128_pt1 | contig 18718 bp, 21 predicted proteins | sample CZODoug2_1_08_16_FD_185931 | JGI IMG/M metagenome (GOLD analysis project Ga0179593, IMG submission 185931) | Vadose zone soil fungal communities from Angelo Coast Range Reserve, California, USA - CZODoug2_1_08_16fungal (PacBio error correction) | ecosystem: Environmental > Terrestrial > Soil >...
AACAGGTGTGTTTCTGATAGCAAGGGGAGATTGCCGTAGGTATCACCTGAAACCAAGGAAGGGACTAGCGGGGGGCGCTGGTTGTATGAAGCTCCGGTCAGGGGGACAAGGCAGTATACTGAAAGGGGGGAAAAAACTATCGGGGGGGGGTTTCTGAGAGACAGCTTCTGTGACAAGGAAAAATCCATAGGGAGGGGATGGCAGCCGAAATGTATCTGGTTTACCGGGTTCCGTAGAAGGCAATGGAAAATTAATGATCGCTGAATCTTGAAAGGGCCTGGTCTGCGCGCGACCCGGGGGGGTGGAAATGTTCTAACAGAGAACGCTTAATCAAGGATGTAGGCAAAAAGAAAAAAAAGAGACGGTAGAGAAGAAGTTGTTAGTAAAGGGGACTTCTCAAATACACTCAAGTATAAATTTACAAGGAAAAAAAGAGTTGGTCAGGGCCTGTGAAAGGGGGGCTCAGCTCTCACTCATAGAAAAGACTCACAAGCGGCGGACAGGGCAGGAGGGGGGGGAGGGCTGAAGGTGGAAGGAAAAGGCTCCCCAAAGACGAGCACAACAACTGCGGAGGAGGAAGGAATGGGAAAGTTGGTCTGGGTTCACGGTGAAGGAGAAACAGCATTTTGCCCTTGGAAAGATCTCCACCCCGCCGCCAGAGACGAAAGGGTGGGGAGGGGATGTAAGAAAGAGCAGAAAGCGCGGCTATAAAAGGCTGGGAGAAGGGGGTACTTTTATGAAAGACTTTGGGGAGGTGATAAGACAAAAAGAACCAACGGAAAAGAACAACTTATTCAATCTGGATGTATTTGAACTAAGACACGGGGGGTCATATTTAGGTAGGGGGTAGCATAGAAACGCGAAACTACACCTGTGGTCGCGCGCAAGACAATTAAAAAGGGCAAAAGAGGACCGCAGGGTGACACATTAGGGAAAGTAACAGAGAAAACTTTCGTGTAACCCGAAGAGGGGGATGTTAACTGAACTGACAGAGGGGCTCGGGGAACTAAAATGAAACCCAACAATTGTAAAAAGTTCAGGATAAGGGGGGGGTGAGATCGGTGAGGGTAGATTCGCCACTGTCTGCTATCGCAAAAAGCAAACCAGCAAGCTCGAGACTGCTTAAACGTCCGAAGTGGTATACAGCAGGAATTAAAAAATACGTTTGTCTATCAAACCAAAAAAAACCCTCGAGCACGCGTTAATCTTATTGGAATGTGGAGGACTGATCGTACAGTGGTCTTCTTTGGGAAACGTTGGTGTGATCAAGGAGAGCGAAGAAAAAAGAATGTACGACAACGAGTGATCATAGCGCAAAGAAAAACTGCCCGGGGTAAAAAGACCAACCTAATGCCCTAAAAACTTGAAAGGGGGGGAACGCAGGGGGGAAAAGAGGCCGTAGGCATTGCAATCGGGAAGGGTGAAACTCGTAACCGCGAAAAGGGGCCCCTGAAAAAACCACAACCTCTTGACGTGTACTAACAAATATCGAAAAAAATCACCAGCCAACCTGTCTTGCAGTAACGAGTGGGGGTTGAGAATACGTGATATGGCCTGAATACGGAAGCAGGGAAGAATGGGTTGCCTCAGAGGACAAGGAACATCGGGGCATCGCCGGCATTACTAAACTGGGGGTCTTGTACTGAAACCGGGGGGAAGAAAACGAGGCGGGAAAAAACCGTACTATAGCAAGAATAAGGTTGGGGGTTCTGGGGAGGACCAACATACCGGGGGGGTGGGGGGGGCACAAAAATCGGCAGACGATCCTCCAAGGGAGCCCAAAAGGAGCGTGAATAGAGATTCAGGAAACACTGATACCGTCGTAAACGTCAAAAACACTTGTGAGATTGGGGGGCGGAACCTTTAGGGGAAAAGTGCAGGTTTTGCAAATTCGGAGCCTTACTCAGATGTGAAAGGGGAAGGATATGCAGATGGTGGGAAATGAACGTCAAGCCGATGGAAACAACACCATAACTCGGCCTCGCAGATAATCAGAATCACCAAACAAGTAATTAAAAACGAACCCTCCTTGGTGGTCGACCATGGTATTGGTTTGAGGGTGGTGTTTTAAGAGCTAAAAGTTGAAAAAATTGGGAAAACAAGGAGAGCATGAACGATAAACACTTATGTGGAGGTTAGAATAATCTAAAACTGGAAAAATCCTTTAGAACAGTGTCGATGAAAGAAAGGAACATCAAGTCTAGTTGCAAGGGTGATACTATCTTGAAAAGGGAGGGCAAGGGCATCTATGTATTCACCAGGGGGGAACGGCTTAAGGGTGTGAGCCACAGAACCAAGGCAGGTGGGCTCACATCAACTATCTCAGAAAGGGAAAATAGAGAGATCAGTTGACAGGGCTAGAGGCCTGGGGGGTGGAAAAAAAAAACCGCGATGTAAAAAGAGCAGTATCACAATTGAATTCGGAATACTAAGGAAGGGGAAAAAAGAAAATGCAACTTTTAAAAAGCAAAAGGAACCTGGAAGGAGCCAACCAGAAAAGGGGAACTGTGGGGGTAGGGGAGCTAAGGGGATAACAGAGAGAGGGAGGGAGCGAAGGTGAGGGGAGGGGGAAGAGGAGGTAGGGATCGTCTGAGTCCGAGGGGAGGGAGAGGAGGGGCGGGTGTAGGGGGGAGGAAGGAAGGGAATCGGGAGGGAGGTGCGGAGAGAGGGGGTGGAGACAGATCCTGCGGGAATAGATTAAGGCAGTAGGAGGGGTGGGGGTGGGGGTAAGGGGAGGATGGTTTGAGGGTATGAGGGTGAGGATAGGGGTGTGAAAGGAGGGAAAAGGAGCAGAGGATCGGGGGGGTGGAACGAGGGGTGGGGGGGAAGAGGGGTGGACGCGAGACGGGACAATTGGGAGGAAGGGGGGGGGGGAGAGGTCAGGAGGGAGGGGGGGAGGGGGGGGGAGGCAGGGGGGGGGGCCGGGGGGTGGTGCGAGTGGGGGTATGACGAGCGGGGGAGGGCAGGGGGATCAAGGAGAGGTGGGAGGGGAGAAAGGTATGGGGGGGTGTAGTGTTGGGGGTTTGGGGGGTGGGCATACGAAGAGAGTGTAGATAAAGGCGGTGGGAGGGATGGGGGGGGGGGGGGCGGGGGGGGGGGAGGGTGGCGGGCCGTTAGGGGGCGGGAGGGGGGGGTGGCTGGGGTGGGGGGGGGGGGGGATCGATGGGTTTGAGGGAATAAGGGGGGGGGGGTTAGGGGCGTCGGATGGGATAGGTGTGGTTCAGCTGGTGGCGGGGCGGGGGTAGGGGGAAGAAGTAGCAAAGGGCGGGCCCTTGCATGTTGAGGGGGGAGAGCAATGACAGGTAAGAGGGGTAGGCGGCGCGTTGGTGATGGCGTCAAAGGATAGGGTGAGTGTGGTGCTGGGTCGGGGAGGAAGAGGTGGAGAGGGAGGAGGTTATAGGGAGGGAGGGGGGGGGGAGTGGAGGCAGGTAGTGGGAAAACAAGGAGTGGGGAGGGTGATATGGGGTGTGGAGGGTGGGGGTAGTAGGTGGAGGGGAGCTAGGGGGGGGGGGGTGGGGTGAGGGATAGAGAAGAGGTCCCGGTGCGAGGTAGGAGCGGGGGAATGGGGAATAGGTGAGACAGGCAGCACGGGAAGGGGGGGTAGAAGGGCGGGCCGACGCTGAGTAGGGGGGGGGGGGGCGGAGATAAGGGTGTGGGTGCAAGGGGCGGGAGGAGGTTGGGCGGAAGGAGAGAGTAGGTGGGACTATGGAGGGGGGGAAGAGCGGTGAGGCGCGAGCAGGGGATAAGGTGAGGAGGTAGTGGAGTTGCTGGGCGGAAAGAGATCCAGGTTATCAAATTATTAATGTTTCAAAACTTGGCTTTTCCCTGAAGACGCTGGTGGTGGCACTTTTGAAGGTGCTCAGACAAGATAAAAACCCAGGTAAACCATACCCTGTTCTTGTACAAGTTGAGGGGGGACCTTAATATTTTTGGGGGGTTCTGAGTAAAAAATTCCCGAGAAAGGAGGAGGTGTGGTTTTATAAGAAAGGCACCTGGGAGAAGTGAAAAAGATAAAAATGATAGAACGACCTGAAAGGGAGGGCATTTGACTCCCCGTATTCACAAGGTTTTGAGGATCCCTCACTACGTGGTGGGGATGAAGAAGGACAATCCCCACGTTGTGTCGGAAAAGAGGGGGGGTACTACACCATGGGCCTGAATCAGACTCACGGGGATTTAACTCAGGTGGGGAATAACTTGATCGAGGAATAACAGGGTCTGCGATCAGGAGCCCTCCACTGAAACCACAGAGTGTGTAAGCAAATTAACGTGAATTTCTGTTCTGACGAGGTGAATCGAAATGTGATTAGCGAGGGGGGGGCGGTGTCAGAAAGAGAAAACAACAGTTGGTAGAAATCGAAATGGTACTCTTCAGGACATGGGGAAGGATCAGGGGTGTAGATTGGAATGCAGGGTTGCACAAAACGTCCAGGAGGCAGAATAAGGGGTGGGGGAGGAAAGTTGGGTAGATACGAAAAAAAAAGGGTGAAAGATACTGTAGTAGGACGCGAAGAGGGACTAAAAATCAAAGCAGTGGCTACTGGTGTATGTCCACGGTACCGGAGGTATATCCAAATTTACCATATCCTCACTAGGGGACCACTGAACCGGGGGGGCCTTATGACATCTTTTTGCCGCTTGTGAGGTGGGGGTCTTCGAGAAAAGCCGAACAACTTGGGACCACCAAAAGACAAAACAAGAAAAAAAAAAAATGCAAAATCAAGACAAACCTAGGGGCATCAGAAGGTGGAGTTGGGAGTAATAAGGAATGTTCCTTCAGAACCATTAAGGGGGTGGCCTTGGAAATTCATAGCGCCGTGGGTGACGGAAAGTGCTAGCTAAATAGTTGATCGTACCACAATCCCCTCGCCCGAGAAAAGTTGACCAAAAACATAGAAAAAGGTTGTCCATTTCGAATGAAAAAAAAAATGGGAATTATATCTAAACAAGGCCCAGAGGGCAAGAAGTTAGAGGAGTGACCTGGTAAAAGAGAATAAAAAAGAAAGCATGACGCTCATCGGAACCCCTGGGCCGGGGCGCTACCACGTATGAGCGGTTCTAACATCTGATCTAGAAAACAGAACGTAACAAAAAGAGATTTCGTTCCCCCATCCCACACCAGGTCTTACAAAAAGCCTGGCAGATAATTATTCAGAACGAGGGTAGGCACTCAAGATAGCTCCAAGGGAACATGTCGAAAGATTGGGGGCCGCGCAGGGGCGCTCTGAAGAAAACCTCGCTACTCCCATGGCAGGAAGTAAGTTCTGCGGGGGGGGAGAAAAAGTAAAGGATGTGACAAGGGCGAAAAACCAGAAAGTCGCTCTCAACAACCACCTTAATTAGGGAGGAAATAGCTTAGTTCGGGTGGGGAAAAAAAAAGTCAATCCACATTCAGGTTGGACCTTCCCAACAGGCCATTTCCGACTGGTGGGGAAGGGTCATATTAAAATGATATAGAAAGAGGCGAAAAAGAGAAAGATTCGCAGGGGGAATTGAGTAGCTTGGGAAAAGTGTAAAAAAAAAAAAAAAAAAAAAAAAAATAGTGGAGACGAAACAAGCTTTCTGAGAACACTGTAGACTTTGGGGGTATGTGAATAGAACGGGGGTATTAGAAGGTTATATCTGGTAGACAGAGAAAAAAAGACACCTCCTCGACACCCCTGGTAAATGTAAATAGACTACGAATCAATGAACAAGGGAAGGATAGGGGAGTCACCCCTCAGTAACTGGGATGGCCCAACAAGGGGGGCGGGTTTTTAGATCTTAAAGTGGATACTCCGCGCGAAAATGTAACCCAACAGGCCTTGGGGGGAACATGGAAAAAAAGAACTGGACTTAGAAAAGGGGGGAATGTTTTCGATTTGAAGAACACTGAAGAACCAGTGCCCAATAACACCAGCGCGCTATGCACAGACGCGCCTAAAAAAACGGATGGTTGATACCGAATAGTCGCAAGGGACGGGGAACCGTAAGCCACAAGGTAAATGATGAAAGTAAGATTCTTGTGTTGGCGTTATAAAGGGGGCTTGGTGGGAAGAACCGTTTTGCCGGTCGCAGAAAGAAAAAATTGGAAAAAAAAAACAAACATCTTATCACATATTTGATCAGAGGAAATGGGAAAGTTGCAAGGTGTAAAAAAAAAGGCCACTATACATTACGTGAACACGGTGCGGAAGGTAACATAGGGAAGAATACCCAGGGGGGTGAAAAACATGCAAAGGGAATGATGGGGTCTTCATTTAAAAAGCACTGTATGAAGGGAATCACTTCCCCGGAGGGGAAGTTATCTAACAAATTACTTTCACAGAAAAACAGTCGCAGTGAGGAACGGGTTTGTGCAGGGTTTAAGAAGAGAATAGTGAACAGTCAAAACACTAAAACAGTGCAAACATCTGAGGAGTACCAGAGGGGCAGGACGGTCTAACCTTTTTGGTTGGAAAGGGGACTGGGCAACGGAAAGCAAGAAACACACACATAACGAAACAAATAAGAAATCAAGTGGAAATTGACGACACTAGCATGTGGGGGGGTGGAAAGGTTTTCAATCGAAAAAACGAGGCCACGCGTACGGGATAAAGGGAGGGCCATGTCCCCGTTGAAAGATCGATGGGAAAAACTGGGAGGATAGACCCGAGAGGGAGGACCAAGTGGGTGATCAGGGGGGGGGGAAATGTTATCAACCACCTTAAAAAATAAAAGCTTGGGTGGGGTTCAAATAGGTGCTGTGGCCCTGACAAGGGTAACAGGTCAAAATCAAAATGGTTTAGATCTGAAAGTTAAAAACTGTAAGACTCCACGGACGGGTCCCCGAGGGCAAAAAAAATTAAGGAAGAAGCAACCACACATAATACAGTCGGAAACCTGGCAACGCCCAGGTGGGGGGGATGGTGCGAGACTAATAAAAAGAGATGGGTGCCAAATTTGGGGGGGGGGAAAAAAAACCCAAGGGTTTTCATTTGGGAAAAAGTACGTGTGTAGGCTAAAAGGGACCCTCTGGAAAAAAAAGCCTGGAAGAAAGAAAGGACGGGCAAGAAAACACTGACAAGTTGCATTGAAAAGGGTTCATACTATCTGGGGGGAACAGTTTGGCAAGTCAAGTCTATGGAATGACGGCTTTGAGAACATCATAGACAAAAGACCCCAAGGGCCTCTAACAGTTTTGGCCTTATAAGCACACAGGTATGGGGGGAAGCATGATGAGCCAATTTCTAGAGGCCGGGGGAGTGGGAGGGGGGGGGGGGGGGGGGGGGGGGGGGGGGGGGGGGGGGGGGGGGGGGGGGGGGGAAAGAGTTGCGAAAGGCGCAACAATTGGGAAAAAGAAGGGAATGGCCCAAGGGGACTGCAAGGGGGAAAGACCTGGAAAAAAAAAAGGCACAAGACGTTGAGCCAGAAAAGGAACGAAACTGGTCACTGTTGTTTTACTGGAGCAGGGAGGGGGCAGGGAGACGAGGGAGTCGGGGGCAGGCTCGGGGTGAGGGAAAGAAGGGGGATGAGTTGATGAGGGGTAGTAAGGTCGGGGGGAGGGAAGCATAGGTGGGTGCGGGAGTTGGGTAGAAGAGCGAGAGGGGAGGGGAGCGAGAGGAAGGAGGATTGTGGGGAGGGCTGGGGAGGGTGGGAAGAAATGTGCGTGGGAGTGTAAGGGGAGGGGAAGAGGTCGTACGTCGCCTTGTTTGTGCTGGCTGCTGAGCTTTTGCGTATGGCAACCATACGTACTATTGCCGCCGTTCCTGGCCTTCGGCTACTTGTGTAACCGTTCAAACCGTTCCCAAGTTAGTGGAGGCGACCGCGTGGATGAATAGGCTGGTCTGTTGCTTAATTCTGGGTGTCAGCAGTAAGTCAGGGGTCGGTTAACCTCCCGAGACAAGTGACAGCAGTTCCGATAAGGGTATAAACGAAGAAACGCGGTACAAACCGGGCTACTTAGAGCGTGGGAGGATGATGGTGGGGGTGGCGGGGCCTCTGACCGCGGTGTGGGCCGGAGCGGGGAGCTTGACCCGTGTGCGTGTGAATGTGGAGGCGGATGAGAGGGAATGAGAACGGAGGTTGCGCCATTTGGGGGGGGTCTGCATGGTGGGGGGAGCACGCTGTTGTAGGAGTGTTAGGAGTGTGGAAGAAATTGGTGAGGAGGAGAGGGGAGGGGGGTCGGACCACGGCGAGGGGTAACTGGAAGAGGGCGGGAGGGCTGGAAGCGGCCAGAGAGCTGGAGGGAGGGGAGGTGGGAAGAGAAAAGCGGGCCGTGCCGCGAGGATTGCGCAGGAGTAGGGTGTGAATGGGTGTCTAGAAGGGATATGAACTGACCAGAGTAGATCAGGTTACCATGGGAGGTTGGATGAGAGGAAGAGCTGAGAGTCATCAGGAGCGCGGAAGGGCGGAACAACACGAGGGGGCGGGTGTAGGGAGGAGGGTGTTGGGGTAGAGTGCGGGGGTTGGGGTGGACGCCGAGAGAGTTGAACGGAAGGCGCAGTAGTAGTGGGGAGGGAAGCAGTGATGAATGCCAGCGACAGACAGTGAAGGGGGAGGCAATAAGTTGGGGGAGGTAGAGCGAAGAGGGTGGAACAATCGGTGTGACTGAGGTGATGAGGTAGGTGTGGGTGTCATATGAGGTCGGTGGAGGGGAGAATGGGGGGGAGGTGGCAGTAGGTGCTTGTGGGGGGGGGGGAAATAGGAGGGGTCGGAGGTGTCGCCGGGTGAGAGGGGGCAGTATAGTCCTGGGGGGGCGGGGAAGAGAGAGGTGCTGGGGGATGGTGAGGGGGGGAGATACGGGCGGAGTGGGGCTTGGAGGGACCGGGATAGGGGGGGAAGTAGTAGGGCGGGTGGGTTGGGGGGTGGTGTGGAGGTCAAGGGGGGGGAGGGGGGGAGAAGAAGAGGTGGTAAACAAGAGAAGAAGCGGAGTAGCGGGCGGTAAACGCGTGGGGGGGGGGTCAGGAGGTAACGGGAAGGGGGTGGGAGGGTGTTAGGAGGGGAGGGGGTTGGGAGAAGTGAAATGGGCGGTGGTTAGGTGCCGAGGAAGAGGGGCGTGGTGCGGGGGGTAATAGGGGGTAAGGTAGCCCGGGAGTGCAGGCAGGATTGGCCCAGGAGAGTGGGGGGGAGGGGGGGGGTGGGGGTGACAGGGGTGGCATGAGGGAGGGTAGAGTGAGGGGTTGGGGAGAAGGAAGACAGTAAGCCCTACGGTGAAAAGAAGGGGGTTCTGTGCGCGGGGGGTGCGGGTGGTGGAAGAGGAAGGGGGGTGGGTGAAGGACGACGAGTAGACTATCGTCGGGTGGGGGGTGGATGGAAAGGGGATTCGAGAAGAGGGGGCGGCGGTGTATCGATGGTGCGGAGGAGGGGGGTAGGATGAAGAAAGAGGGTGGAGAATGTGAGGAGGGGGGAGCCAGGGGAGGAGGGCTGGGGGGCATGGGTTGCGGAAAGGATGGGTAGCGGTCGATGCAGAAGAGTGACGGTATGAGAGAGAGACGAAAGAGCGCATGGCACGGGAAGGGGTTGGTTGTAGGGCACTGTGGGGGAGAATGAAGAAGGAGGGGGAGGATAGAAATGTGGGGAACTCATAGGAATCAGTCGGAGGTGAAAGGGACACGAGTAGGATGGGGGGGGGGTGATATGGGTATGGGAGCCCGGGTTTATGCGGGGGGGGAACGGGAATTGAAGGTTTGAAAAAGGGGGCGATGGGAGGGGGTTTAGGAAAAGTTGAGGGGCAGGTAGCGCGGGGTGGTTAACTTAGATTGTGGGGGTAGGTTGTCTGGGGGGGTGGGGACGGGTGAGGATGTCGTGTATTGGGGGAGTGTAAGAAGCAGTGATGTGGTGGAGGGAATGATCATGGTCGGAGGGGGTCAGGAGTGCGAGAGGGATGGTGGCGTCGGGGAGAGCAAGGGTTGGGGGAAGGGGGGGGAGGGAAGGGTGGGGGGGGTGGGTGGGGAGGGGAGGTTGTAGGGCTGGGGTAGGCGTGGAATGAGGGGGGGGGCTGAGGAGGCGATAAGTGAGGGTGGCTTGAGAAGACCGGCAAAGGGGGGTGGTTTTGCAGGAACAGGAGGTGGTGTTTGTGCGATGGGGGGCGTTGTGGGGTATGTCTGATAGGGGGCATGGGAGGGCAAGGGGGGAGAACGTAGGGGGATCGGGTGGGGGGGCTGCAAGTTATAAATCTTAGGTTCAACTAAAGGAGTTATCGTGCCTTTGGTTCATAAAAAGGGGTCAATAGAGACTTTAGCAGACATCTCTACAACAATAAAAAACCATACCCAGGGGTCTGTAAGTGAAGTAAGTCAGGTTTGTGGGCTGTCAGTAAGGAAGGCTTTACACAAAAGGAATCCGGTCAGTCTTGTGGGTGTCCTAAATTATAAGGCAGATAGATTACAACACTGATAGGAAAGTCGTGAATGGTAGAGGACTCACGAAGGGTGCAACCCCGGTGGTATCCAGAAAAAGAAATGGGGGTGACAGCAAGAAGCTAAGTGTCGGGGGGGACTAAATACTATCGGTGGGGAACAGTGGGGGCACTGCAGCGAATCTCAACGGGCAGTCCTTTTGGCGATAACCTGGAAAAAAATAGGGACTAAAATCGGGACGAAAAGTCCAGTAAGGAACACGACAACATGGCTATGTGGTCACCTCAAGAAACTGGATGTCGTAGTATGCTATTAATGTTTTCAGTCAGAGGGTCTGAAAAAAGGTATGGGGAGGACAAGAGCAAAAACCAGAAGGAGGGCGATGCAGTCTTTTACCTCTGGCAGTGAGGCAATTGAAAAGAAGAGTGGGGGAAATATGTGGGCATCGGGGATGCAACCCTCAAGGTGAAACACAAAGAGGGTGTGGTTGAGGGGGGGAATATTGTTAATACAAGAGGTGCGGGAAAAGGGTGAAACGGGTTCTACCCTTGAAAAGTCATGTGTGGGGACGACTGAACGAACATAATGCACTTAAGTGAGAAGTGAAAAGGGGGAAGTCTGCACAGTCGGCATCCCAGGTGTGGGGAAAAACAGTGCACCTGGCCCGGGGGGGGACTTAAGAAAAAGGGGGGGGCTGCACCCTTGGGGTAGGGCTTTGTGCTTCGTGGGAGATCTGGACAAACTTGGACCACATAAAGACCCAAATAGGGATCCGATCAAAAGAACAGATTTACTCTCAGATTTACGGGGGTAAGAGGATCTTTTTGTCAGCGCCTTTGACTGGTATGTCAGGAGAAAGGGGGGAAGGGTGATCAGTAGAGCCATGTGTTAGATCGTTGAAAGAGAAGACAGAAGTGGGGCGAAAGATCGAAACAAGACAAGACTCAGAAACCAAAGCCTAGCTGGGGGTGGAGGGCGGCTTTATCAATTCCATAAACACGAGAGGCTGTAGAGAACGAAAGTTGGAAGAGGGATTCGTCCCGAATGTAATCCGTCCTTGGATGGGAGGGAGCACGATGCACCACGGGAGGTGGATGGGGATTCAAACATCGATATCACCATAGAAAAGAGTGGAAACACATCACCAGTAGAAGATTCAGAATTGGTCTTCAAATCTGGAAGGGACTCAGACAATCAGATAGAAATTTAAACTGCGCAACAATCCGTATCGCGAGCTGCTCGTCCATCATCTCTATCACAGGGCCAGCGGCTGTACATGGGCCAGGTGTAAAAACTGAGGGGGGGACAGTCCCCCAAAATAAACCGTCTCGCACCAAACGGGGTGGAGGAAGGTGTTGTGTGGGTTCTTGGGGGGCACATGATTGCCCTTTTGGTTGGAGGTCTCAAACTGCCAACCAGGTTTTGGAGCGAGTGGGAGGGATCTTAGATAAATCTCCTAAAAAACTCGTGACGAATATTGGGGCTCTGGGGGGGGAAGGAAAATCTTGTATAGTTTAAAACACAGGAAGGATGTAGACCGTCAGAGATGTTGGGGGTGTTCTTGACATACCTGTATATGTCTATCGGGGGGAGAACCTCTCAATCAAGGAGCGCGCGCAACGTGTAACCGTTAAGATAGAAGCCGTCAAACAGCAAGTTGCACATTCCTAGGCAGACATTCCGCATATGAAAAAAACTTCCCACCACCCCGAAACGGAAGAAGACGTAGATGTAAAGACTGAACATTGTGTCGAGAAGAAAATGGAAACCCAACAGACTCGGCCACGGAAAAAAACATGGAGGAACGGGCTTCTTGAGTGGGTTGACAATCGAGGAGGGGCCACTGGCTGCGGAAGTCTCACGAGGTAACAAACAATAAGCTGCTAAAGCCAAAGTGGGATACAAGATGCACTGACGGTGAAATATAAATCTAAGGACCTGATTGCAGTAAGCGGGGATGGGGGAGGGGGGGGAAGCATTTGCTTAGGTCCCTTTGTGGCTAGGTGGAATCGAATCCAAGAATTTCCACAAGGAGGGCACGAACAGATTATCATAAGTTCAGACATCGGGGCAAAAGGGGCAAGGCAACGATGATTCCCGCGAAATGCCTAACGGGGTATAACAGAATGAATAGTAAAGAATGGGGTGCATGACAGCGGTGGATGTCGTCAGTGCAAACTCTGGAAAGAAAGGGGCCCCGTCCCTGGGGATCACCCGTCGAGGAGGGGGCCTTCTCTAAAACAAATGGAACAGACACACCCTTCTTCCGCGGTGTTCCAGTACTGGGGGGTTTGGGGGGGGAAGGTAGGTGGGGACTAGGCCAAAAAATACTCGCATGGAAACCAGAAGAAAAAAAACTGAAGGACAAGCAGTCGAGTGCATCCGATCTAAAAGTTTTATTTGCTTTGATGGGTAAACCCGGCCGCCCTCAGATCAAAGCAAGAAAAAACCACTAGAGTCGAAAATAAAATCAATGGGTGAGGACCCAAGACATGTTTTCAGTGGAGTGCATGGCTTCGAGAAGTCCATATCGAATCAATCAAAAAAAGGAGGAAGGGCCAGCCATTGAATTGACGATTCCAGACCCCTGGGTCGGGGAGAAAAGATCGTCACGAGTGCGACAAAATTAACTGGCTAGTCATCAAAAGTGATGTAAAACCGGCGGGGGGTTGCAAAAATTAGGGAGGGCAACTCAGGACAGAGTTTAAAAAGGTCAGGGTTTTGTAGAGAAATGAACAGGAAAAAGATGAAGTTCTATTCTAGCAACCCTAGCCGCGTTTTCCAGCAAATTAGAAGAAAAAAGCCAACAAAACAGAAATTACAAAACTTGGTGAAGAACAAACCGGGGAGTGGGGGGTCTGGGTTGTAAAAGGAGAGGAAACAAAATGGGTGACAAAAACCCCAATGTCGGACATATACGATAAACTAAACGTTACCGACATTAGAATATTTTATACCGAGGGATAAAAAAAGGAAACCAGGGGACAGGTGCTGGGGCCATCATCAAGAGTGTGGAAAAGTGCAAAAGGGCAGCTCTTTCAAGCATGGGGGGGGGGGGAGAGTCCAGACGCTGGGTATTCCAGGGGGTTGGATAACTTTGCAAGGGGAGGCCCCAAGCCTCAATAGAGTAAGTGAAAGGATCCCAAAAAAACATAGGGGGAAGTTGTAGTAACGATAAGGGCACATGTTCTAGAGAACTTGGAGAGAAAAAAACTAGGAACAAAGCCTTCCTCAACAATTACATACATAGATGAAACTAAAGGCCCCAGCGTGGCAAGCTGGATGCCTGTGTTAAAAAAGATAGCAAACTGCCCTTGATGCAATGAAGAAGGAGAAGGGTTTTTTCAAATGAAGAATATGGTGGTAGACAGACGTAAGTTTAGAAGGGGAAACGGAAGGACCTTGGTTTGTCACACAAGTTGGGGTCACATACTTATACCTCTCTAACCAGAAAAACAAAGACCCGGTCGCCACGTCGAGTACGAGGTGGGGTGGTCTTAATTCGGGAAACCGAGGCCGTCGTAATTGGGAATAAAAGCAAACACCGGAACTTCAGTCAAACATATGGAATACGACGTAAACAAATTCTCTGATGACGAAAGTGGCACCCCACTACGGTGGGAAAGGACTCACTAAGGGGGGTTGACCGACAAAGAATCACCCCGTTTGGGGGCTACTCTGTTAATCATACCCAGGAACAGAATAGAAAAATGTTTGCCTGGGGATAATGACGGCGACTCTTGGGAAAAGGTCTGTCGAGCTGTGACCTCACGAACCCCTGGCTAGTGAAAAAGAAAAGGAAAACAAAGGGAAGGTTCTTCTTCGACTCGTAGTTTTTCAGCCGGTGTTAATGAGGCTTAGGGGGACAAAACAAAGCAACCACATGCGTAGAAATACGGCGATGCACATACTACTATTGAAAAAAAGATATGAGGAAGGGGAAAGGAATAGCGGTCTTAGTAAAATGGGAACTATCACGGATAAACTTAAAAGGGGGAAAACCTCGGCCAAAAAGGTGGGAATAAATTTGTTAAAAGGAGGAAAGAGGATGGGGGTACAGGGCTGGGTAACTGACGAGAATAGGTGTCCACTTACTCCAGGAACAAGAATTTGCATGCACTAGTGACCACGTACCTATTTCACACGGGGGTATCAGCGGTTCACACATTTAGGCGCACACTAGTGACCCTTGCAGGGACCCGCCTGAAGGGGGGCACAAAAGACTATGAGCCCATCATTCACGCATTGTAAATTATTAGAAATAAGAATACTGGACCGTGACAAGTGGAAAAAAAAAAACACAGCAAAAGGAGAGAAGAAACCCAGAACAGAATAAGAAGAGTCCTATAGCGGTTGGAAAAAGAAATTAAAGTGCGCCTGCCTGCAAACCAATGGGGAGTGGAGAAGTCTAGCCTCCGGACTGGGGTTTAGTAAGTCGACTTACAGGTCGCAGATCCCATAAAAAAAAGTATGAATGGTTCAAAGCCTAGCTTTCCACCAATTTCGAAAAAATCACACGCAGGATGTTCATATAAACGAAGATCTGGTGTAGAAAAGGGAATCCTGGAAGACGGGCCAAATGAGTTCAAGTGAAAAGAAGACAAAACTCTATCTTTACAGTGTCACTGGGGCCTCGACCACGGGTTTAGGGGGGGGGGGAGGGGGAAGAACTGACTATCAACTATAAACAGTGATAGTCATTCACACGAAAACGGGGGACCATAAAAAGCCTGTAGATGAAGCAGAAATGGTCTTCTCACCTATAAAAAAAGAATAAGGTGAAACGGAGCACGAGTATCGCGCGCTGGAGAGCTCTCAGCGATCCGCGACTCAAAAAGGGGACAAGCTGTTGGAGAGCACAAGGCAACGAGGGGATTAGCAAAAGAAAAACCAGAACCCCCCCAATAATACGAAAAAGAACAAAGAGGAGGAAAAGAGATGATTATTTCTGTTTGGGGGACCCTGGAAACACATCAAGGGGCCTTGCGATACTCCCCCAGAATGTCAAGAGTGTGGTACAGACGAGTGTTCATAATGAGAAGAGCAGCAAAACGAGGCAGAGCCAATGGAAAGGGGGACATTGAAATGGTATATCTGGAGTGTAGCGGGACCAAAGAAGAACAACTGATCTCTACCAGGAAAAAGGGATAACGACTGGTTGGGTGGTGGTGGCTCACTTGTTATAGGAGGATCGTTATATCGTGTAGAACCTCGCACAATTGGCGAAAGCCAGAACCTGTAATGTATGCGCGAGAAGGAATTCGAAAGGGGAAAGGGAAAAGAGGTCGCGACCTGGGCCTTGTTTGAATCTTAACGGGATGAGATCAGAAAATGGAACAAACACACTAGGCTTTGCACACCAGTTCCAGCAGGGACGATACTCTTGGGAGTGTTTGAGGGGGATTCCTCAACGCGACGGAGCTCATCAGCCGCGCTAAGACGGCTCACAGGAAGGATTTTTGATCAAGGAGGACGCATGACGTGGAATAAGAAACCAGCTATAGGTCAAAAATGAATGAGTCCGATCCTGTTTCTGGTGGCCGTTTGAGGGGCTTGGGGGCTGGGGGGTCTTCGGGTCAAAGGGGGGGGCCACGAGGTATTCTCATAAAAAATAATGGTAAATAAAGCTCATAAGTCAGGGGGAACAGGAAGGGGGATACAGGCGGGGCACCAACGGGAGGCCCAGATACCTGCGAACAACTTGAGATATCCCTGAAAATCGGGCACCCTGTAAAGTAATTTCAACTGAAAAGGGGGGGGAATTTCCATGCCATCCGCGTCAAGGTATCCGTCAAGGGAATCCGAACTCTTAGGTCACAAATTATCGCACCCAGAAAAAAGGATTCGGAGGCTGTGAGTGACGGGGTGGAAGAGCCGGAAGAGGTTACAATCTACACGGAAAACGCCACTAAGGAAACATGGACATCTGACGCGTAAACTGACGAGGGAAGAAAAAACTGAAGAACTTTTTGTTTTAATCTTGGCAAGAAGCGAAGCCACCCTTAGCGGGGAACAGAGCCAGAAGAATCAAAGGTTGGGCGCGGAAAAAGTAAGGGTGATGGGAGGTGGACGGAGTTCCATATCTCCTACTATCATATAAATCTATCCACCACAAAAAAGAGTAAACCATCCGATTAAATTAAAAAAAACTGGAACCGATACGTAAAGGATCAGACCAGGGGTGGCTATTCGTGGCTGTCAAAAACTGGGAGGGATCATACCGGGCAAAGAGGGATTCCTCAACATGACAGGTACGGCGGGCAGAGTTTTATATCAAAAGTCACGCGCGAATGAAAGAACAACGACAAAAAGGGTTCCATCGATTAATCAAAGCACAAACATAGGACAGTCACCCCCCTTGGACAGCAAAGGGTTATAGGGGGGGGGGGGGTAGGTTTAGAGACGAGAGATTTGAAAATTTTGAAAAAAAAAAAACAACGAAACCAGTTCACGATAACTAGGGCAGGCCTTATTATCATATGCACTAGGAAGAAAACCTAAGGTGTTCAGTCACACTGCTTCGGGCAGAAAAGGGGCATTTTGAAGGATTGGAAGAACAGTGCAGGAATCTTGGGCCATTCAAAAACTCTGTATTGAAAACATTTTTGCTTAGCTGGAAAAGATGGAGGAGCCGGGAAAAAAAGACAGCAAACATGTTGCTCAGCAAGATCTACCTCGTCCACCAAAAAAAAAAGAGAGGGGAAGGCGAGAAGGAAAAAGTTTGCCTTCTAGAGGCCTTGGAGTTTCCTCAAAAAAAAAAGGGACGAAAGAAGTCAAATGCAGTTGCATTTCCCGTGGGGCCAAGCTAGGGGCAATATTCAAAATGCAACTCGGGCAAAAACTTGAGGGCCAAAAAACCTGGCAAAATGTTTTAAAGGGTATATCTTATAAGTAGGGGCGACAGTAACAATTTTATCGTGGCCACGGGAGCTTGGTTGTCACAGTTGTGCCAAAAAAAAAGTTTTTTAGCACCAGATAAAAAAAAAAAAAGAACAGGCCGGGGCTGTAAACACAGGGTCACTGTAAATTCAGTTCGGAAAGTTAGCTGAAAAAGAACGTGCAGTAAAAAGGGATAAAGGACCCCTACGGATTGTCAAGATCTAAAAGGGAGGAGGACCGGTACCTTAGGTCATGTAGAATTTGACACCCACGCCGGTTGCCCAATAAGTGGAATGAACGCAAAGAATCTCGGACTAAGTGATGTATAGCTAACTGGGGGGGCTGAATCTAAAGAAAGATGTAATGGTGGGTCTAGAACCGGATTGGGATGCATGGGGTCTGGTAAGCCCTTACACCTCCACTGCCACAGTCCTTATAATCACCAAGCCAACCTGGATTTAGGGGAAAAGGAAGAAAAAAATTTAGGGGAGTACGATGCGGGGAGTCTTTTGTGGTCGTAAAAAGGAAAAACCTTTCAATGACGGCGTAAGAATGGGACGCTCAGGGGAAAAAAAAAAAAAATGGAGGAAGCGTCGGTGGTAGATTGTGGCAAATAGTCAGAGAACCTGCTCACATGGGAAAAACTCGGGACATGGGTGGAGATAATTGGGGTGGAGACCGAAGATGGAAGGGTGAACGGGATCACGCGGAATATAACTTGAAAACTGAAAGGGTGAACGTATCGTACCGATGTTACCGGAGGGGGGATCTCTCAAAAACCATTGTTGCATGACATCCCCTAGGTTGGTTCCCCCTCCCCGCCCCGGGTTACGACTTGAGAAATTGTAACTTTTTTGTTTGCGAAAAAAAGATAAGAAGGACCGGAAACAACTTTAAAAAGACCACAAATGCCTCCGAGTAAAGAAACTCAGCAAACAAAGAAAGGGACTTATTAACGTGCCTCTCACGGAGTAGAGTCCTTGCGCGGGTCCAAAAAAAGTGAAGGGGACCAAGGGAACGGGGGGCCGGGAGCTATCTCTCTTGTTATACTCTTGGAAGAAAGCAGAAAAGTGGGGCGAAGATAACAACGATACTGGGGAGGGGTGACCAAGTCCTAGCTGTGTGTTTCCAGGAGCAAAAAAAGAGGGAGCAAGTTAAGAAAGCTGCCCAGCCGTGTAGGAAACGAAGTGATCTTTCCTGTAACGGTTGTATCTTGAAAGGATGATCGCGCAAGGATCTTGGGGTGAGGGACCCCTGGCCTCTAGGGAGAGAGGTTCTAAATTAACGATAATACATATCAGTGAATGCCCAGTCACACGACAAGATAAAAGGTGGTAGAATGCATCAGGTTGGCTGGTAGCATCAACCGAAGAAATCAATCTACTACAAGTGGCAACTCACGTCGCCGCGCTTGGACGCTCTGGATGAGTCAGCTAAAGACCCTCGTCGCAAGAGGCCGGGGACATGGCTGGTTGTTTGGGGAGCACAGGACCCTGAATGTTGACAGGGCTCCCCACAAC
>Ga0179593_1364159_pt1 | contig 18715 bp, 17 predicted proteins | sample CZODoug2_1_08_16_FD_185931 | JGI IMG/M metagenome (GOLD analysis project Ga0179593, IMG submission 185931) | Vadose zone soil fungal communities from Angelo Coast Range Reserve, California, USA - CZODoug2_1_08_16fungal (PacBio error correction) | ecosystem: Environmental > Terrestrial > Soil >...
CACTACTGGGTCGGGGTAACTAGGGGGAGAGGTCAGATGCTGTCCACAGAATTGGGCCGAGGGGGAGGACGATTGCTCAAAGGTCTTGCCACTCGAACAATGGTCTGGACGATATTGCCGCAGATTGCAGCAAAGGACGATGATCTGAAACAGCCACTGCGGGCGGTTGCTGGGGAACTCAAGAAGCAAAAGAAATGGAAAGACCTTGCAGGAAGGGAACAGAAAATGAAATGGTGGGTAAGAAGGTGTGTGTCTGGGCGGAACTTGTTGGGGTTTGGCTTGGTATGGGGGAAAGACGAAAAAATAAGCCCGGGAATGACAACCAAAGAAGGTTCGTGGCAGCGAGAACGCGAGGTGAAGAAAGGGGGCGAAGGGTGCTTTGCTCAAAAGAAAGGGCCAAAGAAAAACCCCACGATCGTACGAAAACTCCTTGGCATCAGGAGCGATAATCGACTTATCGCGGTGTCAGCATCTTGAGCGGCAGGGGAGGACCATAAAGCATATACAAGCCAGATCCTATGGAAGAAAAAAATATCGCTTCGTTAGAAGTATCACTCCTGAGCTGAAAATTAAAATGGGATAGGACGGGGACAAATGAACTTCCTCTAATTGCGAACCATGAAGGTCCTAGAAAAAAAGGTCCGGACCCGAGGGAACCACTTTAAAGAACCAGTGTGACAAAAGTTTCGACGGAAATGGTAGCGTCCGGAGGAAAAGGCCAGCTGAGTTCTTTCAAAAAGGAAAACTTGCAAGGTAGCTGCTGCAATGCGTGAAGAGACCGAGATGTGGTAACTACGAGGGAGTAACCCGTAATTGAGAGGCTACCGGGTGGTCTCGCAGGGTTCCCGCCAAAAAACGGGCAAGCGGAAAAAACCGGAACCAGAAGAAAAAGGAATGAACGTTACGAAGGTTCGAGGGGATGAACGTGTGAAGAATCGTGGGCGGGGGAGGAAAGGGCGAGAAGCTCGCGTTGAGCTGGTAGACGCGTCTTGGGCAGCCAGCAGGCAGGTGCGCGTGGCTTCAAAAAGATGAAGGGTCGAAAAAAAGGGCTGGAACGATCGAAAAGAAATCATAAGCGAAACACGAAGACGAGTCTGCCGTAACCGTGGACGGTGGCGGGGAGGCCGGCTCCAACAACAGAAAAAAAGCGCGCGTCACGTCCCCCGGAAAAGTGAACATGGAGAATTCTGGGGTATGTGAAAAGTAAAAAAAAAAGTAATGGTGGCGAAGGGAGAAAAGGGGGGGGTTCTAGAAAAGAAAAGAGCAGTGGTCGCGGGTGGGTGTTCGAGCAGAATCCCAGCAACGCAGGGGGGCAAAGTGGCGATTTTACTTGACAGGAGAAGGAGCCAAAAAATAGAGAAAAGACAACTAAAAAGTGGATCTTTCAACAGAAAGGAGCCGACCCTTTCCACGTCTTGGCGCCGGTCCTTGCTTGATGATTGTTCTAATCGGAAATCGAAAACGCGTGGGGGTCTACCCTGGTGGGGAAGTGAAAGTTGACGGGAAAAGGCTCGTAGCCCGCTAAGGACAACAGGAGAAAAGGGGACCAACGTGGGTAGGGTAAGTCCTAAAAGGACCACAGACCCGCCGACGATAAACTCATTCGCGCTGATTACAAACCTTGTCATTCAAAAGCCCACGAGCACAACGCCGGACTTCACAGTTAGCCAGATACAGAGTCAAAAGGGGTGTGGGGGATCAAGGTCGTTCTAAAACTCAAGGTCAGGGTTAAAAAAGAAAAAACTTTTTCGGGAAAGCAAGCTATACGCTTGATCTCACTGGATCAAATTTGGCAAAGGGATGGGGAAAAATACAAGGAGGCCAAGCACTAACACGAGGGAAACTGCGAGGAAAAAAGAAGGACGATCACTTCAGCCGGAACGAGGGGGTCGAAAATCCAGTTTTACGCGGAAAACAGGGTGCAGGAAAGACGGAGGAAGGCAACAGCAAAACGCAGGGAGAATTCGAAGGTAGCCGAAAGGTCCGCGAACATCCGACCTGGCGCGCTTCGGCGGAAAGGCAGGCAGAAAATCGTATAAATAGGAAAAGGGACCAATGCCGTCAGCGAACAGAAGTACACAAAGAGACAGCTGCAGAGACAAAAAGGAGAATCGCGGTGCTCGAGAAGACCAGAACGACGGGGCAGAGCTGGCGTAAAATCGAATAGCCTGAAAAACATAACCGCTCCGCGGGAAGGAAGCGAACTGGACTCGCAGAAAAAAGGAAAAAAGAAAATCTAAAAACGTCCAAAAAAAAACACCACCGCGCGACAGTCTCGCGGCAAGGAACACACGACGCCAAAAGCGCGTCGCGACTCAAAAAGGGAGCGCAACCACGACAGAAACGAAACGGAATGCAACGAACCAGTAAAGGCTCATTAAGAAACAACAAGGGGGGGATAGGACAGACCACGGCGAAAAGGCCCGAAGGGGAGGCAAGGTGGAAGATAAAAAAAAATATGTGGACAAAAAAAGACTTGAACAGGAACGAAATCTCAAGTCAAAGAGAAAAAGTTCGCAAGTGCATGATAAACAAACTGTAACTCTCCAACCTCCGGGGAGGGTGATTAACTGGCGCGACTAAAAAACGACGTCTGCGCTTCGCACGAAAAGAAAAGAATCCGCGCGCGGGGGAAGCGGCTAGGAAGTCAAACGATCAGGTTGATAAAAAGGGACGGCGCAAAACAAGAGTGGCAAAGGAAAGGGGAGCCGGCGGGCTCGGGTAGGGAATACAAAATGGCAAAACAGATCAGCAAAATGGGAGGGAGATCGGAGCAAACGACCCGACCAAGCTGCTCACGAGGAGGTTCGGACCGACGACCCAGCAGGGGGCGGCGTAAAAGCAAAAACGAAAACGCTAAGGATAGCACAAAAAGCACTCGGAAAAAACCGGAAAAACAGGCCAAAAAGAGTTCGGGGATTCAATTCGGAAAAAATAGCATTGGCCGCTGAAACCCACCCCACGGACAAGGGCAAATCTGCTTGACAGGGTGTCGGTGACCAAGGGCTGGCTCAGCGAAAACCGTAAATACTAAGAGGGCAGGTGGGGGGTCGGCTCATGATATCCTCGGATTCGGTGCACTAGAAAACGGATAAGGGGTGGGTTCATGGTAGGGGATACAAGTCAATTTGTAGACTCTCACCAATGAGACGTTCGAACCACCTTAAGCTACGCCCTGTAGATTGCTCCGCGCGGGAGGAGATGCAACGAATTTGCAGGAAAAAAATTTCCGAGAGGGGACAACCTGTACGTTACTCTCGCCGGGGGCGTGCCTTTCGGGCTGCACACACTGAAGTGAACGCGAATGCGGAAGAAAGGAAAATGAAAAAGCGAAAAAAAAAAGACAAGTCCTCAACATCTAAACCAAATCGCCGGCAAACGATTACGCAGAACCACAAGAAGAAGTACACAGGCCCAGCGATAACGAACGAAATCATTCTAGGGTTTGAAAAGCAAGACTACTCATCCAGAATAGTGTCGATAATAGAATTAAACGACTCTGCCCGAGGGGCAAAAGGGGAGAAAACGCGCTCTGATCGTGTCCATTCAATGGGCCATGCGAGCCGGTTGTCAGGTCGGATGCGCCGAGCTGCATCAATACAGCCTCGGATGCCTGCGCCGATAGCGAGGACAGTAAATCCCGAGGGTCGCGAAAAATCGAGGGAACAATGGAAAGGATCGTGGATAACAAGCACGACCGAGTGGCCGGGCTTCTAGACAAAATGGCGCAGCGAAGAAAAATCAAGAAATCTAAAAACACAAAAATGGCCAGGAGAGGACCTAGGACGCCAACTCGGCCTAGGAGACCTAGTTTCGAAGCCCGAGCTCCCCAAAGGGGAGAGAAAGCCATAAAAATCAATGACGGAAAGGAAACCTACGAGTTAAAACGCATCAGCCGCACAGGACTTCCTCAAAAAAACTCCGGCACATTTCAAGATCGCAAACGAGGCGTTTTGCAACCGGAGACTCAACCGAAAAAACGGAAGGGGCCATCGCAACGAAAACGGATCATAAACGGCGCCGGCCTAAACGGAAAACGGCAGGTCGAAAAAAACGACGCCGGGGACCACCTGGACTGATAACCGGTCAACAAACGAGAAGCCCGCGCCTTTACGACTAAATCTCGACTGCCAGTCGCGCCAAACACCAGAGTAGAAAACGGAGGCGTATCAAGATTCAGCCGGAAGAAAATGAAGGGGGGGCTCTTCTTGGTGCTGGATGACAAATCGAAAAGTAATCGCCCCAAAATCGGCGAGGGATGCTGGCAGGGTTCGCGCCCGAACGGGAATGAGAGTCGAGAGCACTCACAAAACCAGTCTTCGGACCCCACGCAAAGAAATGCAAAGGAAGGGCAACTCTCCTCCAAAAAGCAAAAAAAAAACGTAGTCAACGGGGTGGGGGTCTGCTATCCATTTGCTCGAAAGATCGAAACGGGGAACCGACACCCTAACCCCTACTGTAGAAAAGACACCACGAGAACCCGCGGTCAGGAGAGGCACGTTGACTCAAAACATGACATCCGTGAGGACGAACATTTGAGAAAAAACGTGTCAAGCGTCCCCAGGAAGCCACAGAACGGGAGGGGGCTCCCGTGGCCACCGACAACAAAACTCAGAGAAAAGGGTGAAAAAAAAAAAGATACCAGGCAAGGGATTAATGCAAGACTAAACTCGGGGGACAAGAACCACTCACTCAGAAGGGGGCAAAGACACCGGTCAGGCTTCTCTCGAAGTACAAAGACGCGGCGTTCTGGGGCGAGTCCCCGCAAACCTGGCTCGTAGGGACAAATCGCGGCCGCAGCAGCAGGAGCGGGGGTTAAAAAAAACGGCTTGACCGAATCAGGGCGAAACCTCGGGGACCTTTAAAAAAAAAGCGCTGGATGCAGAGTTAACCGAACACCACCGGATCCACCAGGCAAAAAGCCGGGCTGCAACAAAACAAGACTTCATGGGCCGGACTATAACCGCTCGGCGAAACCGAATCAGAAGATGAAAACACTGACTCGAGGGGGGGGCAGGTCGGCGACATAAAAGCGGATCATGATGACCGTAGCCTAGGGTGGGGGAGAGGAAGATGTTGGACGAGCCCAGGAGAGGGGCAGCGCGGTGGGATCCTGACTGCGACAGGGGGAGCCAAAAATGCGGAGAAAACGAGGAGTAAAAAGGGACATGTCCTGAACCGTTGCGGGCCGGAGTCTCCTAGGCCAGGGTAACGCCGGGGATCTTGCAACTAAACTAGTCAGTGTTATTTTTTCAGGTTGCTAGATAAATTATCAAAGAAACCTAAAAAAGTCGGCACGGAATCTGGGGGCTGCGGCGAAAAAGAAAGCAAGCGAAGAGCGCTTGGTCTCGGACGAGTTTTTCGGGCACAAGTCGGCGGGTTTCCGACTCTTCAGGAAATGTGTACGTGCACAGGAAGGGCCTAATTCTCTGAGTAATCATGGTCGCAGAATGGGATTGCCTTACGGACTTAAGGATCTCCTTCAACATATCTTGCTCTATCAACAGCTGATCGTAAAAGTGTCAGCAGTATCTCTTCAAAAAAGAAGCAACCAATGGCGATCTGGGAGATAGGAGGGATCGGTAACTCTTCAAGCCTTGCTGATAGACGGTAAGTTCGGATTGGGGCTCGCCGGGAAAATTCCGTAGTTCCCGAGGAAAAAAAGCGTAAAAACAAAAATCTCCCTACTTAGCCACGCTGAGGGCTAAAAAAGATGACCGCTGACTGGCCACAGGTGGTACTGGATAGCAGATTTCCTTCTAAAGGTACGAAGCTCCGCGGACGGGGTGGTAGAGAAGAACAGTACCCAGGCGGGAAAGCGTTGCTTAGGCCTTGTTGGCCGGGGGAATTCGGGGTCAGCCGCATGTGTTGAACCAGAATTGAGAAGAGGGCTGTAAAGAGAGATCAGAGGAAAACACACAATTGGGAAAAGCAGGGCAAAAACAATGAGAGGGGGGAAAAAAATGCCTAGCCCCAAAGCATTCAAAGTTAGAGGAAACTTTCCTTGCAGGGGGAGAAACTCTGGTTAGGGCTTTCTTCTAATAGGGGAACTTAAGACATGGGGGGGTGGGAAGAGCCGGTAAGATTTCTCCTGGCGCGAAGCTGTTCCGCGCGACTTCCAACAAAACCTTAAACCACTTGTGGAGGGAAGAATCGCCTTAAAAGGCGATGCAGAAGCTTTCGAACTGAAAAAAAGTATAAAAAAGGGCTGAAGATCTGAACGTACCGGATTAGCTCGTTTTTCAATCAAAAAAAAAACTAAGTGATTTCCTACCCCCGCAGCCACTTCGTTGGGGGGGGGCAGAGAACAAAGAAACGGAACATCGTCCTGTCCTTCGGAAAGGGAAGAGCAGTTGGATGTTCTGCGCCTTGGGCACGACGTTGTGGGAAGCAACTACGGACACAGGCGGATGTTTTTTTTCCTTGGAAAGGACGCGAACCACCAGAAGTTGAGCGGCTCTACATGGCGTCAATGAGCGGTACAGATTTTCGGAAACCTCCCGGAGTACCAGAAAGGAACAGGCCCCTATACCGCCTCCTCAGCGCAGTCGGGCCAAGAAAGCAGGCTGACGCGGGTCCTGGGACGCGCGTTGTGATTAGGTCTGTTTTTGGAGACGAAAAAGAAGCGACAAAAGCAAAAGACTCTCCTAGAAGGAGAGGTAGCCGAAGCTTGGAAGGAGCAGTACAAAAGCCTCGAGTCCTAAACATCAAACAACGAGGAAAAACAGAAACAAAATCCACTGCCGAGACAGAAAAGGTGAGTACTCGCCAACTCCTCGGATTGTCTCGTCAACTCATATCTGAACCTGAAGAACCAGGCAAGAAAAACTTTTCTACCCCTGCTACCATGAAAAAGGGCTCTGTTTAAGTCGCGGGAAGGACTGAAACTGCGAGCAAAACCAAACAGCAGTCAGAACGGCGGACGGGAGGTAAGAGGGCAACAGATCAAGGAAAAAGCCAATCGACCGCATGCTGTCACCTAGGGGGGGACCATAAAAGGAAAAGGGATGAAAATTGGTCAGAACTGGGAGCACACAGGTCATTGGACTTTTATTCGTCCTGCCGTCAAGGGAGCCAGGGAAATTCAGGGAAAAGAATAAACTTTTGTAAAAAGCCGATTATTCCTTGGAGAAAGTATACGAATGTCCAATTTGGATCCTTCTTCGTAATTTCATCCTAATAAGAGGCCGATGGGATACGACAATCTCAATGTCGGGAAAAAGAGAGAGCTCCATTAGGGGGGGGGGAAGGTACATTCGGTGAGAGGAAAATTGGAAACTTTTTTGATCGCTTTCAGCTCTGACACTGTCCTCCTGTAGGGAGGAGTCTTAGCGCACGGATCGAGTGAAGGGGACAACTCCCAACAAGAATCCGCCAAAGGAAAAAAAGCGCCTGATTTCTACACCATCAGGGATTCGTTTACCAGTGAGCGTCAGCTTCCTCAGGGGCTGGAAATGATGGGTCCCTCACCGAAGGACGGTGAGCGAATGGGAAAATGCGGATGGAAAGCTTCTAGCTGCATAAAAAGGGGTCGATGGTGGGAAGCATCGCTGGTACATCATAACGGAGGGGTAAAAAATCAAAAAAAAGATGACAGAGGAACAAAGCGAAGAAAGAAGCCATTTTCGGAGCACGCAACAAAAAGTTAGAGAAAATAAAAGAAAGCTTAGGGAGGGACGCTGGGCGGTCAATCTGGACTTTCCCCAGATTGCAAAAGGATGACCCAGCACTATGGCGAAAAATGATGCGACATGGAGTTATGTGCGGGACATAGCAGGCCAGGGTGCCTGCGAAACGAAAAGGGCGCGGTGGCGGGGGAACGACGAAGGAAGGGAACAAGTCGTTCGTATAAGTAAACGAGGGTATACAAGAAGGGCTTGTTGGCTTGGGGGCACTTTTTTTGAGGTGGGGTGAAAAACGAAACACTTAAGTGGACTACAGAATTTGACTGTCAGAGCTACCGCGTGTTTAAGATAAGGGTTTGCCGTTGCACAATCCATTAGACGAAAAACCGCAAATGGTCATGATGATGCAGTGTTCAGAGAAAAGGATCTCGTGGGGGAGGGTACGGAATGAAGACTAGTAAGGGCCCCTACATGAAAATATAAATGATTCTAAGGCGAGGCCTGGATTTAAGCCTGCGCGGGGCGAGAACACTGCGCGAGAATTTCCTGCCGGCGGATGGGTCCAGACAAAAGTCGAAAAGAACGGGGGGAAACAAGAAAGTGTGGAAAAGGGACATAGAGGGAATTGATGAGGGCGGAGGGACACAAAATATCATCCCCTTTAAAAGGGAATGAGAAGGCGGGGGGAGTATGGCCGGCGATTTGAACGGCCAGAAGTTACGAGGGGGCGAGGGAGATCGCGGTTTTGGGGAGCTCGCAGGTTCCGAAACGCGAGGGGAGAAGAGAGACAGCCTGGTAGCTCCCCTTGACCAAGGGCAGGGAAACGCCGGCGGGCTGCTGGCCTGCTGAACTCTGGGACGAAAGGGGAGGAGACCCCTGGAAATTCCCTCGTCGTGGAGAGTGGTAGAAAAATTTCATCGGGGGGGCGTTAGAGTGCTCGTTGGGGGGGGAGTAGGGGGGGACAGGAAGAAGGAGCCGATGAGTGTTACCGAGAAGTAAAAGCCGGACAGAAGCGGATACCCAGCAGAGGAGGAGGGCCGTTGGGGCTATTGATTGGGCGGGAGAAACAAAACCCAGAAAAAAGAAGAAAAAACTCAGGCGTCACCGTCAAAAGAGGGTAAAAAAAAAAGAAATGCGTGGTAAACCTGTGTAGGTAACAAAACTACGTTGTTCTGCCACGGAGACCAATGGTAGAGCGAGTACTGGGACGCGGGTTTTTCTCGGAATCAGCCACAACACTCCACGTCCCGGCTCTGGTAAAAGACGAGACGAGCAAAATAAGGAAAGGATAGTTTTGCGCCGCAAATGTCCTGCCCCCGTTAAGTTTTGCTAATTACGCAACGCATGTTCGATTGGCGGTTTCTTCAAGCTCTGACGCACTTAGCTGCCCCTTGCCGTTACAGGTTTCCGGTTCAGCCACCTTCGCGCCCGCTGTTTCCAAAAAACGGCGCTCATTTTTGAAGGGAGCAGGAAGACCCGCCGCGACCAAGGATAAATCAACCTTCGTGGAAAAAGCCGGAGAAAAAAAAACATTGGCCGTGCGGGGGACAGGGAGAGTAGAAGGCGGACTAGAAGAAGAAGGCCCTAAAGGGCAGAGAGGAAAGTGATGGGGGAGAATTGAGGGGGGGAGCAAGGAGAAGGTTATGTGGGGTGCCGATGGCAGGGGAGCTGCGACCTAGGTAAAGAGGCTTCTCAGTTCAAATTGAGGGATAAAGGCAGAACAACAGAAGACCTCTTTCAAGCCTGGCTAAGAAGCGAGATCAAAGGAAGAAGAGAAAATTGGAGGGGGAGAATCAGAGTGTGTCGCGAGACAAAAAAGCATTTAAGAGGAGGTGAGGGCAGCAAAGAGCTGGAGAAGGAGGGGGAAAGTGACGTCTTTCCCAGGAGCATGAAAATGAGGAGATCGGCGGAAAAAGGGAAGGTAGGAAAATTTGGAAGAGTTCCAAAAGTTAGACTCTATAACATATCTTAAAGAAATCTTGACTGAAGAAGACAATATAAAAGAAGATTGTGTCGATCCTAAATGGAACAGAAAGAGGAGAGGAAATCTAGAGCGAGGGAAAAAAAAAAAAAATCAGCTCCTCACAATGGTCTGACGTGAACAAAAGTAGACTCCAGAAAAAATAAATATCGTCGGAAAAGAGGAGGAAAGAGTCAGAAAAAAGGCGCCGCGGCGCGGAGGGGCTCGACCTCCTCCTGGTAAATAGCTTCGGGAAAAGATTGGCAAGGAAGCAAAAAATGAAAAAAAGAAAGAATGGGTCACAGAAAGTCCATAGATCATCAAGGGGCCCTCCTTCAGAAAAGAGAAGTAACCTGGGCTTGCATATACTCATTTACATTCCGTAAAAAAGAAACAAGGTCATCCTCGCTGAGATTAACATTCAATAAAGAGAGAGTAGTCCTGGGGAGAGTGAAGAGAAGTCTAACAGGTGAGCCTCTCCAACTCCGGTTGGTAAGGTTAGAAGAAGGAGAATCGTCTTCGATGAGACAACCCACAAAAGGCGACGAGTTGAGTGGATCTAATGCTCTCATATAGGTAAAGGACGTGCATTACGTTCGATTTTCATCCGCTAAGTGGCGGCGGTATCGGTTGGTTTAGTTGTAATCTAGCATAACGCGTCGGGCGGGGTTCCTTTCCCTATGGAATCGAGCGAGCCGAGACCCCAAGACTGATCCGCTATGTGTCAGGCGGCTAGGAGATAGACAAAGGAAAAAAAGAGTTAGGGGGAATCCCCATAAAAGAAGAGTTCTTAGGGGCGGAAATTCCATGGGGAGTTTACGAGCATAGTTACGGGGGGAAAGGAAGGGAATGAACTGGGAAGGGGCATGGTCTTCAAGGACTGCGGTTAGGGGGGGGTACCACGCCGCGGGACGGGAGTTAACAAAGGAGATTCCGAGCTATCCCCGTTGTCCACATGGTAGGAGTTCGTCCTAGAAGTGGAAGTCAGAGGGGGGGGTCGAGGTGGTGAGGCGAAAAAAAGGAGGTGTGGTATTTGGGGGCGGAAAACGCAACCAAGGGAGGAGAGGCGGCCCTGGCCTAGGAGAAAGTCCTGAAAAAAGGCAAAAGAGGAAAGGGACTAAAAAAAAAAAAAAAAAAAAAAGAAAAGAAAGTGCATAATTCCTTCTCGAAATGGGGGGACAATGTGTTTCAAGTATTAGTGTTAGCGTACAACCTGTGGAATAGTAAAAAAAGGGATGATGATGTCCAATAAGGACCGAATGGGTCACTAAACACCAGTCGGCAGCAATAATCTCTTCAAGGCGGCCGAGAAAAGGAACGGGGCGACCCAGAGAGGACGTATCTAGAGTGACTCACCAAGAACAGATCCGCGCCCGAAGGATCTATGTGTTATTAAAAAAAAGAGAACCTGGGAGAAGCAGCGGCGTCTATACGGAATCGCCGAGGAGGCTAAGGAAAATTATAACGAGGATAGGGGAGACACATTCGGCGTCGCAGTGATGGGAGATTCGTCCTAGAGGCAAAACTTCCCAAGGACCTGAAGGGAGAGTGTAGGAGTAATTTGGACGGATGGGTAAGAGTTTGAGATAACCTCGAAGGATAAAAAACCGTATTATTAGGGTACGCCCAGCCTCTAAGGGAAGAGGGATTAATAAACTATTAAGAGAGAAATGAGTCGCCAGCGACCAAAAACAACAGGATTAGAATAAAAAAGAAGAGATGGACTAGGCTCCGGCTAATGGAGAGCTTTCTAGTTTTCTAACTACGAAGAACGGAGGGCTCGATTTTGTCTCATCCACTAGCAAGATCATGGAATAGGGGAGGGGTTCGCGAACCGAAGAGCAGCCAGAACCTGACCTACAATCTACCGAGCATGGGTTCCGATCGGACTAAGGAAGGTCTCGGAAAAGAAAAAACCCGGACTCATTAGAGAAGGGAGAGAGAGACTAATGCGGGCGGGGAAGCTTTATCTAAATGCAATAAGATGGGACCACTTTCTTCCCTTCGCTGCGCACCCCTCGATATAATACGAGGGAACTAGCTTCTCGCTTGCCGTCTCGGAACCCGCGTATCTTCACGATCGATTAAGAGTCAGGACGGCGAGCTCTAAGACGATGAAAAGGATTCTTCTTGGTGACTGAGGCGAGTCTTCAGGGAATACCGTCCTTCTTTTCAAAGAGGCAGGGGGCGCCAAGGGAAAAGACGCTATGCAAGGACAAAAGGCGGCGGGGTCAATCTAGACTTCAAAAAAGGGCAATTAGCTGAATCCGGCTTCTTCGGCACAGTTAGAGCCACGCGTTAGAAGGTATCATGGGGGGGAGGTCAGCCACCATACCCACTTGTCGCAAGAGCGAAACAAAACAGACCTAGCTTTCACAGGTTGAAAGATCTAGGAAAGAAATGAGCAGACAAACTTGGAGCCAGCTCGTCGCTCGGAGTGGTACACACCAGAAAGCTTTTCTCAAGGGGGAAAAAAAATACAAATGTGGAAAGGAGGAGCCCCGCAAGAGGACTTCACAAGCTCAATGAAGATTCCGGAGAGCTAAAAGAAATATGTAAGTGTCTTGTGAGAGTCCCATGCATTCTTAATGGGAGCGGTCCCCCGGAGGAGTTCCTCTTGGCTAGTACCGCACCCTGTTCACACCAAGCTCCCTACGCATGTTAAATCGCGTGTCTTTTCAACTGATCTCGAACAAATCAAGGGGATGGGGAAGATCCTAGAATTTTTACGTTTCACGGAGTCAGAAGGTTCGGATGCAGGTAAGGTAAATTCCCTGTACCAGGCGCTCCCGTCCTATGTCCAGGAACCCACTTCGGTCAGAGATTCCAATCTCAGCGCGAAGTCATGTTGACCATGAAAACCGGGGGATCGGCGACAGAGCTAGCATCACAGATCTGTCCGTCAGACTTACATCACAAGAGGAAAATCTTCGTCTCCAAGAGAAAGAGAACCCACTGATTGAGGCCCATCAAGAATTGTCAGGGTTCGGCCGCGCCCAGGCTCGGCTTTCGGGAGGGAAGCCAGCACATAGGAGTTCACGCTTATGGAGGCCCGGGCTTCGCCTGAGGACGTGCGAGCAGAGAGGGAGAATATTGCGGGAATGGGCAGCAGGGTCGAGTAGGAAGGGAGTTCTTCGGGGTCAAGGGTAACTGGACGACTGGGCAAGGTCTCCGGAGCAGACCCAACGGGGCTTATCTACGAAAGCCTGTTTGGGGGCGCCGAGGTGGAAGACTAGGAGGAATCTCGCTGTTTTCCTCGGCCCCGAGGAATGTTACGTTCAGGAAGAAAAGGCCCGGAGGTCAGGAGGAGTGGGGGGCAGCTCTGTGTTGGAAAGAGAAGCTCTCCGGACCGGCATGTCGGTCTCGACAAAGGACGGGGAGTAGGGGAAGTATCCAAAGAGACGAGGGGGAGTGTAAGGATGGGTATCCAGAGGGGAGGGAAAAAATGAAAGAGGGGATGGGGTCAATTATCACGAAATGAGACTCATTGGGGACCGCTCGCGAAAGGGTACCGGATGTCCTAGGAACCACATGGAGAACCGCGAAAAGACAGAAAGTCCCACGTCTCTGGCCTCAAAAAGAGACGCTGAATTGCCAGCCATGGTGGGCATTAAACCATTCTGAATGCACGTCGAAAATTTTGGAGAAACCGTATCGGAAGGGATGAGAAAAAATTGAACTCGAGGGATAGGAACCGTTCGCTGGATTAATGGCCCAGGAGGGGGAAGCCTTCTTAGACGAAAGAAAAGAGCGAGCCCGAACCCACTTTCCAGCGGCACAGGGAGGTGACGAACGACTCACTCGACACCACCATCTCCGAGGGAACTGACCTGTATCAAGGGCTAAACTGAAGGAGGGGTCGCTGTAGCAGGCGGAAAAAAGAAAATGGGGGTTGGATCATCCCGAATGGAGAGTTAAAATGAAGGACGGGCCGTGTAAATTCAGAACAAATCTTTTTTCTGGGTTGAGAAACAGAGCGGGTCGAGATGGGGGCTAACCCGAACCGGGAGGTAACGAAGGACAAAAGAGGGAAGAGGTTTCAGCCCTGAGAACACAATCATCACCAAAGGGCTGGGTCACGGCGAAACGAAGGTAAACGGTGATGGCCGACAGGACCTGAAGAAAAGAGATTCGATGGGGGGGGGGGCGAACTCGGTGGGGAAGGGAAAAAGACGGGCGGGCGCAATGTGCGTTTTGGCCGTAATGAAGAGAACAACCACGCCCAGTGGAAGCGCCGAGTACAGGTCACTCGCCGGAGAACAGGCAAGAAGAACATGTACCCATGAGGAACTCCGGGTCTTTTGGGGGAATCAGAACCGGCCCACCAACCCGAGGGGATAAGTTATCACGGAATAAAAGCCATCGCCCTGACCAACCGGGAACCTCGGCGCGGGTACTTGAGGGGCCGAAGATGACAAGGAGAATGTGGAAAAAGCAGCTTCGACGCCCTTCAGGTGAAAAAATCGAAGCCACCAAAAACCCAGAAGAGAGCTGCTGAAAGAAAAGGAGTTCGAAGAAGGCGAGAGGCAAAGGGTCGCTAAACGACTAGTCGAGAAACCAGCCGCATACCCAAGACTCGGTCAAATGGGAAGGGGAGGGGGGGAGTGCCCAATCTTTGGATTCTAGATCGCCGCCCGGAAGTGGCGGAAACTAGAAGCAACAAAAAACGCGATATCCTCAATTCAAGAAGGTCGGTCACGATCGGACGGTAAAAATAAGCCGCAATAAGGAAAAAGCCAGCCTCTCTAGGAAAGATTTTAACAGCTTGAGAGGGGGGGGGTGAAAGACAAGCTTGGGGAAAGGAATCCTGATTGACATTGTACAAGCGACAAATTGAACCGTAAGTGGACCCGGGAAGTTTTTTCTCGAGCGTTCGCAAGGGGAAGCGCGGCAGGGAAAGCATAAGAAAAAAAAGGTTCGTCGGAAGATGGAACTCTTCACATTCGGGGAGGGGGCGGGGAGGGACTGAAGGGTCAAGACGCCGGGGTATGAAGATGCTGCAATGCTGGCGAAGGAGGAGGGAAACAATCTCTCGAAGGACAAGAGGGGGGGGTCGTACTATAAAGTCCTGGGCAATGCTACCGGGAAGCAGAGTTTCGGCACTAAACGGTCACAGCGTCGAGGAGGCAAAGAAAGAAAAAATGGCTGCATGGGGGGGGGGAAAGGTTGTTTTACCAGCCGCCCCCAAAAAGTAAACCCGCCAAGAAACAAATATTCTAAACCAAGGAGGGAAAGAAATAGCAGCGGTTCCACTCTCTTCGAGGGCACATAAGGTAAACGGCCACCGGGCCATCACGTGGAAGTCTGGTCTAAATCGGCATGGGAGTGTGCCAGACGGAGCGGCCAGCTGCTGAAACCATGTCGGGGGAAAAAAGAATAATGGTCTCAAAGAGGGGGAGGTTGGGCTGCATACGGTTTGAACTGAAGAAAAAAGGAAAATCCTCAAAAAACGAACCGCCTCAGCATGCGTTGACGACGCAACAAACAAAAAGGAGGAAGGATATAATATTCGAAGGAGATGGCGGGAACTGGGGAAAAGGCGGTCATTTGGTTTTCCCAAGTCTTTAACAATTATTCTGCCCGCACGAAAGGGGCGACAATAATTATAAGAAAATGGAGGTAGGCCAGTCAAGCGGAAGTGGGAAGAGCATGCCGGGAGAAAAAAAGCCAAGGGGGGGGGGGGGGGGGGCGGTGGCGGGGAATCATCAGTGCATCTGAGAAGAGCAGACGATGGATGAGGTAAACGATTCATTGTTTGATGTCTTTGGTAAGGTTTTACGGTGGACTGAGGCGGTCTTAACAGCGGAAAACTCCGTCGGAAAGGCCTGGAACTATGGACATTCATGACGACCTCTCTTGGTCGGTTTGAGAAAAGGGCTCTTGCTCACCCCCCTATCTGAGCCGGACAACAATTAAGAGACGAGGGGAAGTTCAGAAAAAATAGACTGAGGGGACGAGGGACGCGGGCGGGGCTGAATCCAAGGACATCCAGCCTGAATATGTACATCCGAAAGGTCGGTCAAGAAGTAACGGAAGTGGATAAAAAGCGCTAGGTGCCTGGGCAACCCAAAAAACGGGGTCTTCTTCCCGACCAGGGCTCGAAAAAAGTCACGTCCCCCGGGAATCGCAAAATGCAGCCCCGGGGGGAGAACCACCGTTCGAGGACACTTGACTTCAGGAGTGCGTCTGGGGGACAAAAAGAGGAACAACCTTTTTCAAAAAGGGCAGGGGGCTGAGGGGAGGGATCTGTGGGGAAATGTGTGAGGAAAGGAAGGAGAGTGCTCCGTTATGAAAGGATCTCGCTGGGGTGGGAGACTCGAATTTGTAAGGAAAAAAGAGGGCTGAATCTAGCATGAACAGGGGGGGGGGACCAGGGGGAAGCATACAGGGAACATCCGCGGGAAGAGTCCGAGCTTTCAGTGCCTTGGGAAGAAGGGGGGAGGGGGGGGTTACCATAAGGGTGACGCGAACCATGCCGAGCAACGGGGGATCATCTTCGGTAAGGGAGGAGAAGAGGACCTCTTTTGGGGCTTAGGGATTAGCTGAAGAGGAAGCCGGGCTGGGTACAATGCTCATCACCTACGGACATCAATAAACGATACCGATATTTACGGTGGCGGAGGGATTTTTGATTCAGTCCACAAACGAAGAAATCAGAAAACAACTGAAAGGACCCCTTCGGGGTTTGGGACAGGGGGAGAAAATAATGTTCTGAAGGGGAAGATAAGGTGGATCAGGGGCGAGTGACGCCTTGTAGGAGCGGCGTCCTAGACTTTAGCTGTTGGTAAGGAAAGCAAGTCTGCCCGTGGGACGGGGGTAGTGAAAGAACAACGGCCGAAACAAAGAAGAATATATCTTCGCAGCAGCAGAAGGTAAGCCACCGGAAGGGTGACGGAAGGGGATTTCGGAGGTCGGGTCGGGGAAAAAAGTGGCTATGGCTGAGAGGCTTTCCGGGGTACATGTCCGGTTAGCCTCCCTCGCGGTAAGGAAGAAACCAAAAGTTGTTTCATGGGGGAGGACTAGCGAGCCCGCACGAGAGGACCAGGATAGGGGGGGGTAGTGACTCCGATATCAACCCATTGTAAAACAAAGTGGCGCAGCCCGAAGGAGAAGAAAGAGGGGGGCTCCAATCCAGGAAAATTGAAGAGGAATGTAGGGGGGAGAGGACAAGGGGACGGGGTTCGTTCAGCCACAGGGGCATTGGGTTTCAGATGGGCCCTTTGTTGGAGTGAAAAAGCCTTTCCATATCCAATTGTGGGGTTAACACAAAAGAGGAAAGAAGGACCAGAGAAAGGGCTCGCTCCGACCATCAAGCCGGGGGGAGAGCTAGCATCAAGTCAGCCGAATATACGTATCATAGGGGGGAGGAAAGCAAAAGACACATTCTGCAGAACGATGGCGAAAGATCTGGAAGAGTTGTAGTGGTTTTCGACTGATGCCTCTGACGAACGGGAACCTCCGAAGTAAGGAAGCGCATTCCTAAGGACCTAAACAAGGTTCAAGTTGACACCGGGAAAGAGGTTCGAACAGAAGAGAAACCCTGACGCAAGCCTAATGGGAAAAAGGAAAGAGGAGTTCATAGGAACCTACAGGTTGAGCGGGGGCGAGGACTCAGGGACCAGAAAGAGAGGGGAAAAAAGAACTCCTCCAGAGGCGGCAGCCGCTACCGGAATAGTCCGGAATAAAACTCTTCGACCGAGAGGCCGCGAGGAGCCAACAACGCGCTCGCGGAGGACGGGCCGCCAGCCACAGTAGGAATAGCGTCGCTCGGCAGACTAGTAGCCAACACAGAAAATAAGGGGCTAGCTCCTCCCTGGTCCAAGAGCGTCAGAATCCTAACGAGAGAGAAGGAAGGCACCGGCGCGAAAAAGCGCCAATTCGTACCGTCCGCGGTGAACCATATCTCTCTAAAAAGGAAAGGGAAATACAAGAGGCAGGACGAGCCAAAAATGCCAAGGAAGCTCAAAAGCCGGGAGGTCATCGCCAACCTCCGGGGACGAGGTCTTCCGGGGAGTGCGATTCTGCGCTCCAGTCCTAAGAGAAACTTAACCCGCGGGGGCACGGCTAGATCAGGCGCGAGATAATTTTAGGCTAGAAAGTCTAGATGGAGCGTGACGACAGGGAGGGGAGAGGGGGGGGGGGGGTGGGGAATGAAGCCTGAGGCAGGGCGTGGTAAGGCAGGAGAAAGAGGGGAGGAGTGAATCTCGAAACGCGCTGGACGCCGCGAAAGGGCCATAGACGAAGCAACTCGGCTCGGGAACGTAAAAAAGGCCATCTCATGTCCGCAGCCCGAAGCCCGGCAGGCGCCTGGCGCCGTCTAAAACGCAATGACATATGGTTGAGTTTCGAGCGCTCAGGGAAAGATAATTCGGAGTGGCTCTTTCTTTCATCTTCGACGTTCGGGTGGGAGGGTGTTCAAATGGCAGACCGCCGATGGGCGGAGACGACCTACCGAGAATTTTGGTTCGAAAGGAGCTTCCGGTTCTAAACGTGACGACTCCGCGGGTTCTCGTTGAATAGGAACATTCGGTGCTGACCAAAAATAAGGAGGGGAATCGAACAAGGAAATCGGAAAAACGGCAAGAGCGGTGAGGAGAGTGCCGGAAATCATCCATTTGACAGAGCGATTTTCTCCTCCTTTGTCCGTGCTAAACTCGCAGATCGAGGAGCGAAATTCGGTCAACTAGGCTAGGGACAAAAAAAGGGAAAACCGAGGCCTCTTTTAAGAAACAAGGACGAGCGAAATCTCTTGTCCGGCTCACGAAGATCTCGTCGATCTGCGCGGGACGAAGAGGTGAAAAGCGACGTCAAAGAGCTGAAGAGATTTCCAAAAAGGGGACGGGCAAGTAAATTTTTTCTTACCGACGCAGACTTCCCGGGGGGGTCAATCAAGGGGCTCGCTTCGACCTTAGGGCGGGCGACGATGACGCCAGCTAATCATGATCAGTCTGGGAATTCCTCCCGGGGGAGGGAAAAAGTCTACTAGCTTCTCAAAATGCAGAACAACCAAGAAGGAAAGTCGGAGGAGAGGGGCGGCGGGAGAGGTTAGAACTCGCGTATCAACCGGATGGCGAAGTCAGAGGATCAAGGGATGGGATAGGAAAGACGTCAGGGGAGTATCCTTATCAGG
>Ga0179593_1451772_pt1 | contig 18715 bp, 30 predicted proteins | sample CZODoug2_1_08_16_FD_185931 | JGI IMG/M metagenome (GOLD analysis project Ga0179593, IMG submission 185931) | Vadose zone soil fungal communities from Angelo Coast Range Reserve, California, USA - CZODoug2_1_08_16fungal (PacBio error correction) | ecosystem: Environmental > Terrestrial > Soil >...
CAGGGCATCGGTTCAGAGAAAGCGGGAAGATCCAAAAGGGAGGGGAAAGAAGGAACGGTTTGGCAAGGGGGAGGTTCGCCAGGGGGGGAACCAAACAGTCGGGCCCCTTCTGCTTGGAGCAAAAATCAGATGTCTGGCCTGAGGCCCATGGGAAGACTACTAGAAAAACAAGAGTTTTCAAGCTGGGGGGAAGGGGAGGGGGGACGTGTTTTTCCAAGAGGAGCCCCTTAAAAGGGAAGAAGTCGCTCCCTCTTGTCACGAACTCTAAAATCGGAACGATGGCCTTGGGGGGAGGGAAACGGGGGGGGGGGGGGAAAAAAGTTTTTCTTGACCGCGGGGTCATCTTCAATATCCATGAAAAAATTGTTACCAGAGTGTATCCGATGGGAGGATAGGCAAGTCTTCCGCAAAACTGTCAGTAGGCTATCACAAGTGACGATCGGCCCCATTTGTGGTTGGGGGGTTGAAACATGGGGAAAAAATGGGGGGGGTGCTTTTTTGTCTGCAGGGTGAAGGTTACGTTAGGGGGGAAGGATTTTCCTGGCCTGTGGTGAAAGAAAAGGTAAGAACGGGGGTTGCCTTAGACGGAAGAAAAATGAAAACGAAGCGCACAAAAGAAAGGATCCAGGGTCCAAAAAATTCCCAACCAAGCAGGAAAAGGACTTGCAGTGGATCATTCGAGTTCTTGGGATCGAAAAATGGAAAAAACAAGGTTGCTTGTCGAAGGTTGGATAAGGGGGGTGGGTTTCCTACGAAAAACCCCAGGTGAAAACGTCTCGTTTTTGGAAAGAAAACGGGGGTGGGGGGGGGGGCATAGGGTTGGGCCCGAGGTCCCAGTGGCCCTATGTGAGGCGCCAAGGAATTCGGCGGGAAAAAAGAAAGGGGGCTGGTGCCAAGTGTTTGAGAAGAACGGTTTGGAAAAAAAAAGAAAATGAGCGGTTTACCAACCAGTCGCCCATCTTGGGAGGTTGAGTCAGTTTGGTGGGGGGGTCACGGGGGGGGGGGGGGCTGGGGGGGGAACAAACTAGCCTTGTGGCAGGGGGGGGGGGCTTGGGGGTGAGATTCGGAGCGAGACCAGGAAAACCTCAACCCGTTGCAGGCGACCTGGGGGTGGCGGGGGGGGAAAGGTGATCATTTTTGGACTATTTCCAGGACTCTTCGAACGGAGGGATCAAGTGGGGGGTGGCTTGGTTGACACGCGGAGACCACAGAGGATCGGGCAACTTTGGAGGGGTTGGGTCCAATTAAGGTGGGGGGGTGGAGTTGAAAAAAATCAGGGCGGCAACTGGGGTTGCACGGACGAGGGGAAAAGGGAAAAGGCAATGAATTCAAAGAGTGGGGGGAGGTGAAGTCCTTTAATTTTGACAATGGGGGGCAGAAATCGGAGACTGATCCCTGGGCCGCAGGGAAAATGACAGTCGATCGCGGGAGCCGTTTGGGGCCCACACGGGGTGTGGGAGGAAAAACGTTGCTTAATACGATCACGAACCAATGGGGGAAGGGAGTCCGCTGCTGGAAGGGTGAAGCGTGAAAAAAGTGTCAAAGTGGGATTGAGTATCGGGAGCTACCGGAAAGGGGGGCAAAAAAAACCAACGCCGAAAAAGAATTCAGTTAATTTTGGAGACAGGCAAACGGAGGGTTTTTAATGATTCTGACTGGCGGAGAAATGGCGAACTTGTGGAAAGCCAGGACGCCCAGGCACCAACGGCAAAGGAAGAGTACCGAAGGGAAGGAAAATCGCAAAAAAAATGGGGGACGTTGGGGGGGGCGGCCCCGCCATATAAAAAAGGGTATGGGGGGGTTTTGTGTTTTTTGGGGTTGGGGGGTGGGGGCAACGGGAAACAATCAACCTCAGAGAGGCCAAAAGACATGAGAATGAATTACCGGGGTCAAACACCCAGGAGGTAAGAGAAAAGAAAAAAAGGGGGGGGGAAACCCGCGGTCTCCTCCGAAGTGCAGGGTGCCTCAATTATACATGGGGGGTCACGGTCTTCGAAAGATTCAAAATGAAAGCGAAATGGAAAAAAGAGTCAGGGAGGGCAAAAACAAGAAGGGGGGGGAGACCTCGCTTTTAAAAAGAATGCTGAGTAACATTTTCAAATCGCTGAAACCGTCGAAGGAAAGGGAAAAAAAAGAAAAACAATTAGAGGGAAAAAAAAATAATATTGCAAGGGGAGCAGGGGGTGTGCCACCGAGGGCATCGGTAACAAATGGGCGCGGGCAGAAAACAAAGGGGATGCCGTAAAGACAAAAGAAGAAGGGGGGCCATGTATCAAAAGCACAGGTAATGATACTCAAAAAAAACATCAAGGAAAAAGAAGCAGGGATACGCGCCTCCACCGGTCCCTTCAAAGACTAAAAAAAAAATATCGAAAGAAGCCAGCCAAAAATGCTGGAAGGGAGGACACTCTCCGGAGGAAGGGGGCAAAACGCAAGGGTCCGGGGGAAAAACGGTGAGAGGGTGTTATATCAAGCCTCCCGAGGGGTACCCAAACTCACAAGCACCCAGTGGAAGGGGGTAAAAAAAGTGGGAAAACAAAAAAATCCAATCTTCTCCTCCCCAGATGATCATTATGAGGGGGTTCTAGGGCGAGGGAAAAGACCCCCCGTCTCCGTCGGGAGGGGTTTAGGGGGGGGGGAAAAGCCAAGGGGGGACCGGAAGTGAAAGAAAAAAAAAAAGGGGAAAACCAGAAGGTTGTGAGATATTTAAGAAAGGGGGGAAAAAGATACAAAAAAAAGAAGTTTTAGGGAAGGGTCACGAATCTTGGGTAGGGGCGGGGGAAATTCCCCTTTGGAGACGACGGCCATGAGAAAGAAATACGGAAGGTGGAAAAACAACAACCAGCAAGGTGACTCGCGAAGGTGCATGGCAGATCGCAGGAACCGGGAGGAAGATGGAAGACGCAGGGGGGGGCCACAGAGAAAAACTAGGGCTGCAATTGGTGAATTTTGAACCAAAAGGGGAGACCAAAAAGGGAGGATAAAAAAAAACAAAGCAAAGGTTGTTTCCCCCAGAACCGGGGCCTTAAATAGTCTGGGGAAAAGCGAAGATAAAAATCGAAAGCGATGAGTGAAAAAAGTTGGAGTTGGGACGTAGTCCGGAATCAACCAGGAAAAAGAGGTTCTGGGAAAAAAAAACACTGCAAAAACGAATGTTCAAATCGGTCGAAAAACAGGTCCGGGCAACCAGAAGGGAAAGGGGGAATTGAAAACGAATCCAAGAAAAAAAGAAAAAGGACCCAACCAAAGGAAAGGAACAAAACCAGCATTTTCAAAAGAAACTTTGTCATCCGAAAGCAAATCTTAAATAGGACGGTTCCAAGAGAAGAACAGACCGGGGGGAGGGGGGCTTTGCACACACGGAGGGGGGGGGGGGGTCCAAAATATAAAACCCCGCGATGTGACACCAGAAAGAAACCGGGGTATTCACTAACAGAGTGTGAAAGGGGTAGGTACCCATCTCAATCGCCTGAATAAACGGGCAGGAACCAGCAACCAGAAGGGGGAATTTGTGAAAAAAAGCCTGGCCTCACTTTGCCGAGGAAGGGGAAAAAAAATCAAAAATTTTTGGTTTGAAAAGGACATACTCCTACACGGTGAAGTTGAAAGGGGGGTTTGCAAGGGGACGGGGGCGGAGGGATCAAGTAAGAAAAAAAAAGGTTAGAGAAAAACTGAGCGCAAAAAAGAACCGGAAGGTTTACAGGGGGGGGAACCATAGTGAGGAAAAAAACACGGAAGACTCATACCTGTTGAAAAATGAAGAGGAAAAACGCAAGAAGGGGGGGGCCACTCAGGAGCAAACCCAACAATATTTGTCTAGAGAAATCATAGAAAAGAGCAAATACCGGGAAGCGGGAGGAAGGAATTTTGACAAAGGGAAAAACGGAAAACGAAAACAGATTCAACTGGCTAAAGAAAACGAACGTAAGAAAGACCACGGGTTTGGTAAGGGACACGCATTCCCAAAAAAGGGGGAGAAGGATCTGAAAAGACCCGAAGCTTTCAGAAGCCGCCCCCAGACCAAAAAGATTAGCGGAGGCGCTGGGGGGTTCTGAGCCAAGGAATGGAAAAAAACTGCTTTTGGAGAGGGATAAAAATTCTGCAAAGGGGTCAGAGGGGGGCAAGGAAAAAAAAAGTACGGAAACAAACGTCCGATCCGGTCACGTTACACCGTTGGGAGGAACTTTGGGGGTTACAAAAAAAAAAAAAAAAAAAAAAAAAAAACTTGGGGGACTAGAAAAAAAAAGAGTCACGCGAAAGGCAAAGAGAAAAAGTGGAAACCTGTGAGTTCCAATTTAAATTCTAGGGAATGGAAAGGGAATAACTAAAGGGGGGGGGAAAAGAGCAAGGCAAACGGGGGACGGTACCGATAAAAAAAAACAGTGGAAAAGGGGGGAAAAAGGGAAAACGAAAATGTACGATTCCTAAAAATAGTCCGTCGGAGGGGAAACCCCGGAGGGGATTTGAAAGGGAAAACTAGGTTTGTATTGGAGATGTGAAGAAAAAAACTTGCAAAAAGGTATTCAGGGGTAGGAGTTTGGTGACGGTCCGGGGGGAAAAGGGAAAACATAGACACATTCAGTAGCCCAGAAAGGTTAGTCCTGGGGGGGAAGGCAGTGAAAGGATCATTGGACTCAAAAAAACAAATGGTTAAGTCTACAAAAACTAAGAGAAAGGACGCAAAAAAAGGGGGGAAACAGAACACGGGAATAAGACATGTAATAATGTCTGAGTATTACCTGGAGGGGGGGCCCAGACAGGGGGTTCAAGAAATAACCAAAGACAAAAGGTTGTAGAAACAAAAACGGAGCAAGTTGGGAGTCAACCCAGAGGAAAAAGAGAGGGGAAACCTATTCAAACCCATCATCCGGGGTTTTTAAGGACACAGTGTTCGGGGGGGAGGGGGTCAAGGGCGCAAGCAAGCACCCGGGGGCAACGCAGCCAAATACAAAAAAAGAGGGGGAAAAGTTTTATGGCGTCGACAGACTTTTTCCCGGAGGTGGGGTGCGACCAAAAGGGGGGGGGGGCACTGAAATGGTGCGGGGAAAAAAAAAAAATCTAAGGGGATTAATGAGGGCCAGACCGTTGAATAGTCAAAATCGTAGTACTTGGAGGGGGATGAATTGGGCCGAGCGACTCAAACAAAAACAAACAGGAGGGAGGAAAAAGAAAAGAATTCAAAAAGGGAAGGAAAAAAATCAACACGAGTGGATATGGCTCAGGGGGGAGGAAGCACTCGGAAAGTGAAAACCAGCGAAACATTGGGTTGTACTAAACCTGGGGGGCTGAGTCAACACAAAGAAAAGGCAGCCTCCAAAATTCCAACCTCTGGGGAGGGGGATTCGGAAGGGGCTTGGCACGGTTTCCCCTCAAGAAAAAGGACGGGGAGCCAAAAAACGCCACGAGGTTGGAATACGGTGGCCGAGAATCAAGGGGGGGGGAAGACAGAAGCAGGGGTTGTGGTTCCTAAAGACAACGGTAAATTGGGGGGAAAGAAATTGGGAACTGGGAAAGGGGGGGGGGGGGAACCGCAGATTATTACATGCGATGAAACTCTCGGGGGCAGGTCTGGGCGGGTGGGGAAGGGTTAGCAGGAGGGTGTACTACCCATGGGGTGGCTGGGGGGGACGGAAATTCTGAAACTGACGGAAAGGGGAGGGAAGCACAGAACCCCTCAAAACCAACCTGACTGGGGATGGTACGAAATGGGAACAAGTTTCTGTATGGAGACGAAAACACCCCTAATAAACAGGCCGTGTGGGTTTAGAAAGAAAAGACTACAAAGGTGACCCTGAGTCCGGCCAGGGGAAAAGCCAAGAAAAAATTAACGGCTACTCTAAGTGGAAAGAGAAAGGTTTCAGGGAAAGGGGTTTTGAAAAAGTCACGGGCCAAAAAGGCCAAATCGGCACACCCCAGGGAAAGGAAGTTCAGCCCATCTAAAGGGATTTTTCGAAAAAAAAAAAGGAAATACCCCAGGGAAGACTACTGAAAAAGAAGGGGGAAGCAGGGAAATGACTTTGGTTCTTCGCAAAAAAGAAAAAAAGGAAAGGGAAGAGCCAAGGGAACGAACTGCGATAGGGAAAGTTAGGAAAGGTTTTCACATTTGGGAAAAAGACCCCGGGGGCTAACTCGCCAAAGAGGGGGTTCAACGGGTAAAGCAGCACCACGCAAGACAACAGCTTTCGGGGATTCATTCGAAGCGAGAGTAAAAAGGGGGAAACCTGCTCCAAAAGGGGGAGGGGGGGGGGAAGGAAGGGGAAACGGGTTGCCTGGTTACGTTTCGGAAGACTCAAAGGGAAATCCGGAAAAGCTCCCTGCAAAGAAAGGTGCATCGCGGTAAGAACGTCCTTGTGAGAAAGGAATTCGAAAAAGAGAGGGGGGGGGGGGTTGATCAAGAGGCAACAAGGAAAAGGATAATCTACTGGCAGGGGAAAAAGGAAGTATCGAAAAGAGAGGGGAGGCAAAATGAACCTACAAATTTCCGGGGTCCGCGTGCCGCAAAACAACTCAAAAGGTACAATTAGGGAGCCATTCAACTGGGAAGCCACCGTTCGCCACAAAAAAAAGGGAAATTTCCAGATTTCCCGCGGGTAAGGAAAAAAGAGCGAAGGGGAAACAAAGGAATGCGGAAAAACCGGGCAAAAAGGAAATCAACAAAAGAAAAAAAATACAACTGGAGCCTCACGTTAAAGTAAAAGGGAAAATGAAGTTTCCAATGCCAACCGAAAGGTTGGGGAGGGTGGGGGAATTAGTACCAGCAAAAAACACGGTTATAAGGAAAAGGAGGAAGCAAACGGGAAATGTCAGGATTGATTGGAACTACGAAAGGCAGTGGGGGGGGGAAAGACGACGGGGGAAAAAAAATGATGTGGGCCTACGGGGTCGCCGAAAAATTTTAGGGGGGAATAATCGAAACAGGACTCTAGCCCCTGTAAGTTCGAAAAAAGCCCCCGGACCATCAAGCAGGGTTGTCTGACAAAAGAAAATCCGCTTTTTCAAGCCGGGGAAAGGGCACCAACGTTTAAATTAATCGGCAGGATTTGAGGGACACGGCGCTAACGCTATAAAAAAGGGTTTGAAGAAAACAACAAAAAAGAGGGGGTTGATCCCCTGTGTATCCCAGCACCAGGGAAACCACATGACGAATACGCGAGACCCCAAACGAGGGGTCCTGGCACAGCTTGACTCCCGGCAGTCAAGAGAGGACCGAGCGGGGAGAAAAAAGGAAGGGGTTGCTGTTGCAAAGACGATAACGTCAAAGGAACCCGAGGACCCAAATTGGGGAACCTAGTTTAAACAATCAGAGAAATTTAGTAAACAAAAAAATCCGTTATCCGGAACTGGACCCACAGAAGAGAAATCGGGGGGGGAAAAAAAAAAAAAATGGGAAACTCCGCTGACCTGCCCAAAAAAGAAACGTCCCCCAGACAAAAACGCAAGCAGGGAGGGGGAGGGCGAAAAACGAAGAATGAATACAAACGAGGGGGGCGGAGAATGGGGATTGGGGGGGGGAAAGAAGACAAAGGGAGGGGGAAAGGCCCCCTCGGCCGGAAAGCCTTCTAACCCAAAGGAAACCGGGGGGGTCTCATTGCGATGAAGCGGCTTCCGCGGCGGGGGAAGGGGAAAGCTTAGTAAAACAAATTTCCGAGTTGAGCAATGAAAAAAGGGGAACCCAAAAGAAGGGGAAAAACCTCCTCGGCCTCCAGCTTTGTTGGGAGAGCCCTCGGAGAAAAAAAGGGGAACTTCTGGGGGGGAGGGACGGGAAAGAAAGCACCCGCTACACTGAAGATGAAGGAGGGGGGGTGGCATCATCCCATCAAAAGATGGAAATATGAAGGTTTCAAAAGAAATGGGGCAGTGAAAAGGAGCGCACGACCGAAAAAAAAAGAAAGAAAAGAAGAAAAAGAGGAATGTCCAGCGTTCCGATAAAAAAGAGGAGGGGGGGTCGGAAAACACAATCTTTTGAAGAGGGAAACAATGTCAGCGCTTTTCATTGGATCTCAACGGGGGAAAAAAAGCTTAAACGGGAAAATGAAATGGGTCTTCATGCCCAGAGAAATCGGAAAGAGCGGCACTAGGAACCGACCAAACGACCCATAAATTCGCCTGGCGGAGAAAGAGAGATCGGGAAAACAAAGGTTTAAAACGGCCGCAATGGGGGCGAGGACGGAGGGGAACCTCCACCCCTGAGCCGTTCGACTAACTCATAACGTTTTTAAGGCGGGAAGGAAAGGGGACTGGCAAAAGGAAATTTGAAAAAAACGACCCCTCCAATTGAATCAGCCGTGCATAAAAACATCGTCCAAAAAAAAGCTTTGGAATTGAGGTCGGCCGGTGGGTGGAAAAGAAGGAAAAGAGAAGTAAATCCACGCCCAAAGAAAAAGCATCAAATAAAGTGCCGTAACAGGACAGGTAGGATAGGGGAAAAAAAGAAACAAGGGGTTGTTTTTCTAAAAAGTTGGGAAACCTCGCAGGGATCGGGTGCCAAAGAAGGGGTTTAGAAAAAAAGCAGGGACGACAGCATCGCCAAATAACACTGCAATGATGATACCAGTACCGGGGAAACATGGGACAAGGGCGCCTCCAGTAGAGAAGCCCCACCACCGCAAAAAGACGTTTCAAGGGACTCAAAGGGTCGCGGGGGAAAAAAAAAACGTGCGAAGAGTGGGAAAGCGAACCACGCCAAAAAACTGACAGGGCCACTGCTTACCTCAAACCACAGCTGGATCAAAGAGGGGGAAAGAAGAACAAACCTTCAAACTAACCACGGCGACTCCCAGGGTTGAGAGGAGACCTACGAAAGTTCCACAAAAAAAGGAACCCACGCACACAACAGCAGAGAAAAACCCCAAAATAAGGGCCCACTACCACTCAAGAGTGACAGTTGGAAAAACACAGAAAGAACCAGGTAAAAAAAAAACCGAGAAAACAGTGTTAGGCAAGAAAGCACGAACAGCCAAGCGTGGTTTGGTTCACAAAACGATCTTTGCAAAGGGCCGCGCCGAAACCCCAAAATCGAGGAAAAAGGGAAAAAAACCGTGATTGGGGGGGACAGGTACTGGGGGGTCGAGGTCTGCAAACAACAGTATCCCATCCGTTGAAAAACCCAAATCCAAGGCTAAGAGTAGCGCAAGCCCGCCGAATCCATGAAGAGAGTCGCCCAAGGAGTGAAATGGAGCTTGTCTTATTGAAGGGGTGGCCACTCGATCAGCAAAACTTTGGGGCTGATCAAAGTTTGCTGGGACGGCAAATCTTTGGGGAAAGAAAGGGACAATTGGAAAAAAAATCGCCCAAGAAAACAACGGAACATTGCAAAATACAACTTGACGTGACAAAGAAGGGAAGACAGCCAAACCACAAAGAAACGCAAACTATCGCCCCATAAATCCCGCCCCTCGCAAGGAGAAGGGGGGGAGGAAGACAAAAAATTCAGAAAGGCAACGTCTCAAAACAAAATCGGGGGGGAAAGGGAAGAGTTAAAACTTTCAACTGTGGACGAACGGTGAATCTTACGGCAACGTCAAGGGGGCCCTCCAGACAGGGAAAAAAAAAAGGGAAAAAAAGATCATGAAATGACGCAAGAGGGACGAAAAAAAAGGTAACCGTTGGGAACGGAAAACCACGGGAACTCCGTGACATCCGACAGAAACCACCAGCGCACAAGCCAGCAATACCGGCCAACGAAGGAGGACAAAAAAGGAAAGGGGGGAAGAAAAAAAGTGACGAATGCGCGAACCTTTGTCTCAATGACACGAGAGCGAAACAACACAACGGTAGAATTAAAAGACGGCCAGCCTGTCTGACCATTCGAACGTTTTGGGATTTCAGAAGAAAAGGGGAGGGGTCTAAAAGGGGGGGGGGGAGGAAATGGGAAATGGCCGGGGGGAGCTGGCCTTTCTGAGGACTGGAAAAAAAACCGGGTTTTTGGCACGGGTGTGGGGGACGAAAAACTAAAAGGGGGAAGAATCTCGTCAGGGAAAGCCCACGTGTCTTTTCACTGGGCCGGTGGGGGAGAATTGGGTGGTCAAAAAACGGGTTTTTGGTCCAGGGAGGGAGAAACGGAAGCCTTGGGAAAGAAGTTCTACTATCTTGGACGAGTTTGCACGGGGCAGGCGGGAATTGTTGTGAAGGACCAAAGAAAAAGAAAGGGAGGCAACAATCAAACAGTAGCTTGTGGAATTCTTGGGGAAAAGGGGGGGGGGGAGAGTCGTCCGTTCCCTGGGGGGGGACTGCTGAGGGAGTGCAGAAAAGCGCCAACGATGGGGAAAGTGCTAGTGGTGAAAAAGACTGGTGAAGTGGCGAAGTTTAAAAGGGTGGTTTGGGACGGGGTCAGCAAAGTTATAACCGAAGGGAATTGGGAGGGAAAGCCGCTATCACCTGAAAGGAAAAAAAAAAAAAAAAGAACATTGGGAAAAGGTTCCTGGCGATAGGGAGTGGCAAATGGCGGGCCTGTGCGGGGAAAGATATCCAAAACGGGGGGCATTTTCCGGAAGGGGGAGCTGTGGGGAGGGTGTTAACAACCCAGGGGGGGGGTTATCTTTTGAACAAAGGCAATTAACTGGGCCCACAAGAAAGAGGGGTGGGTGGGAAAAAAGCGCAAGGGGGGGAATAATGGGAGCCAAGGAGGTGGGGAAAAAAAAGGGGGCAGCTGCCTTTTGGGGGTGAACGGAAGTCTGGCCCGCATGAATGAGGGGGGGGACAAACCTGCAAAAACAGAAAAGGGGTTGCAGGGGGAAAAATTTCAAAAAGGTGTGTACGGATGGGGTTTTGGGCTTTGGGGGGAGCTTGGGCGTGGACGGGGATTTGTGGGAAAGGAGTCGATCAAAAAAATGGGAGGTAACAAGCCGGTTTTAGGGGGAACGGGGAAAACCAAATTGGCTATTTCCTAACAGGAAGTCATGAGCCTGGCAGGTCAAAAAGAAACGAGGAAGGGAAGGAGGGGGTGGGGGGAAACCGGAGTGGTTGGAAAATTAAGGGACGAAGAGGAACATGGGTGTGCACCTCGCGGAGGAAGGTCGGAAACGTCAAAAAAAAAAAAAGGGGAATCATCCTGGGAAGTTGAGAGCAATGGGGAAGAAGAGATGAAACTTAGTTCGAAAAAATGCAGTACGGAGCCTGCACAGGGGGGTTCTGACAACCGTTTTGTGGGGGGGGGGGAGCAACAATGGCTTAAAGGAAAGAAAAAACACTGCACGGGGAGACGGACCGGTATGGAGCGTGCGTGGGAAACAGCAGTTGGGTAGGAGGGGATCTGAGCTGACGGGACTGGGGGAAAAAAAGCCGAATAAAGACAAAAGAAAAGGTACTGGGGGCGACAAATTAGGGGAAGTGGGATATCTTCACAGAGGGATGGGAACAAAGGGGGGGGGACTCCCCAAGCAAGCCAGTCCAAAGGGCCGGCGTAACGCCATAAGGGAGGAGCAAAAACGGGGATGTTGGACAAGAACTATCAATTTGGGTGGTTTTTGGGGGTGTTGGGGGGAGTTGGGGGGGGGGGGGGGTGAACGAAACATGTCAAACTATCCGTCCTGCCAGAAAAAAGGGCCCGAAAAAGGGGTCTATTTTAACTGGTGACCCTAAAAAGGTCCGCAGCGTCACGATGAAACCCGCAGTGAAAAGTAAGAAAAGGGGGGAACAAGTTACACGCTCAAACTAGAGAATAAAAGGGAGCTAGTGAAAGGCGACGGCTCTTAAACAAAAAGGGGAAAGACAATGTAAAAGAAAATGTGAAAGAGAAAAACATAGGAGGCCCTTTTTTCATCAGAGACGCTTCGTTTGTAATGCGGCGAACTGAAACCAAAGAGAAAAAGCCGTGCCGTCGAGAAAAAAAAAGGGTAAGGAATGGCCACTCTCAAAGAGTGGAGCGGTCCACCACTTTCTGAAATGGGGCACAATCATAATCCTGAAAGTGCAATGGTTAGCAAGAAGAGAGACCCTAACCAAAGAAGGAAAGAGCAGGGAGGAACAGGCCTGGTTTGAAGGAACTTTCAAATAGGGGAATATCGATAAACCGGGGGCAGGGGCAGCAAGGGGAGAGCACCCAAGATTCTAAAAGTGGAAAGGGGGAAACACGCGAAGGTATGGGGGGTAGAGCAATCCGCGGGGGGGGACGCCCAGGACACCGTGGGGGGGACGGGCGACCAAAAGTAAATCAATTTTTCTGAAAAAACATAGTTCGGATTGGGGGCGGGGTGTTATTTGAGAAACCCGCAACCCGGCCGGGCTTGGGGTTGTTAAGGGGGGGAAAAATGGTCACATGGGGGGGGGGGAAGTACCGGCCGGATGTGGCGTTCCAACAAAGAGGGAGAAGGGCCAGAGGAGGGAAAGGAGAATGGGGTGACCTAGGGAGGGGAGGGCAGTGGATAAAAGGGAAGACGAGTTAAAGGATAAATAGGTCAGTGGGGGTCCAAGGAACATTTCGTGACCAAATCTCCTTGATGGGATAAGTTGCCATGGGGCAAAAAACCCTACGGAAAAAAATTTGGATCCAAAAAAAAAGGAGGGGCATGAAAATCCAGAAGGCCTTGGCAAAAAACAAAGACGCGCAACATTGATCGGCATCGCAGGACGAAAAAACGGGGGCAAAAAAGAAGGGTCCAACGGGGCTCCCTAGACGTTCTAGGGGGGGAAAGTGAAATTAGCCAAGCTCACCATCCCAACGTTGGGGTGATTGTATCACACCATAAACCTGAATGGCGGGAAGGAGAGAACAGCACAAAAAAAGCAGGCAAACGAGGGAAGGTGGGGGGGGAAATTTTGAAGGAACGCAGAGAAAGAAAAAGACGATGGCTGGTCACAAACATGACATTATTGCGCCCGGGCGGTTTTTTTTCACAACGGAAGGGGGCCGCGAGAATGGCGATAAAACAGAAGGGCACAACACCAGAAACCACTCATTGTCGCTGGGGGCGGACAGAAGCAATCTGTGAAGGTGTCAGAAGAAAAGAGCCCCGTTTATGTCAAAGGTGGGAAAGCACGGGTATTAGAACAACTTAGTTCCCCCTAAAGAAAAGGTCAACTAAAGGGGGATTGGGGGGGTGAAAAGAAGGAAAATACTGACTGGCAAACTAGTCATTGAATTTTGTGCAAGGCGGGCAAACCATCGATTTTGGGGTTGAAAAGGTGCATAAAAAAAAGGGGTCCTTCACAATCGGGGAAATAGGTGTCCGGCCCAGAACGTGGGGGAAAGAAGGGGAGCGGAAAAGTAGGGGGGTCCTCGAAAAAAGAAAAGCTAAGCAAGCCAGAAACGTGGTGGTTGAACCTAGTGAAAGAGAGGAGAAGAACTAGGTTTACGGGACAATGGAAAGAAGAAAAAAGAGGGGAAAGGGGGTCAAACAAAATACGGCAACAAAACGCAGAATTGTTCGAAGAAAAAAAAAACAATCAGAGAAAGACGAAAAGTTGTCTGCGTGTGAAAAAAAACGCATCCTTGAACATAACTTAAATAACCGGTTTTTTCCATTCGGGCCATGCCAGCGGGGACGGTGAGGAAAAAAAACGCAGGGAAAAGAGTAAGAAAAATCCAATAGTAGGGCAACGTGGGGGGATGCCGGGAGCAGAACCGAAAAAGAAGGGAGAAGTGTTAAGCAAAACCAATTACAAGGACAAGATTGGGGCCAAGGCACACCAACTTCGGTTAACTTGAAAGTTGTCGTCAGGGCTATCATCCGGGTTTTTTCGGGGGAGGGGGAAAGGAAGACACGGAAAAAAAAAACCTTCCAAAAGACACAATCTATTCCAGTTTCCAAGAGTCGATGGAAATTAGGATGGAGAGAAGGGGGAACTAGCCTACAAGAGAATGGAGCGCAGTGATTACCAAAGAAAACAAAAAAATGACATAATCCAAGAAACGGAGGCAACCGTGTTTGCGGTGAAGGGGACCCTGGGACAAAGTGAGGAAAAAGGGGGCAGGGGGGGGGGAGGGGGAAACACTTGCGGGGGGGGTAAAATGAGCGGTCGGTCGCAAGGAAATTTTCACCAGGAAAAAAAAAAGGGTTCCATCGGCTCAGGTTTGGGAAAAAGAACATGGGGGGGCTAAAACCTTCCAAGGGGCAGTGGGACGGGCTCAGCAGCAACAAAGGGTTATTTGGAACACCAAAGAAAGAAGGAAAAGGAGCCAAAAACAAGGAAAGGAAGAGCAAGTTTGGCGTGGGGAAAGGACCAGTGTTGAGAACACAGCGTAGGAGAAAAAAAAGGCGGCACATGGGCAGTAAAAAAAAAAAAAAAGGAGAGCACGAATACACCACAAAACCATCGCTGGTGGGGGGCGAATGCCAAGGGGGATTGTTTGAGGGGGCATACAGAAAAAAAAGCCAAAATCCCAAGGAGGGAGTATAGGGCGTGATTGGGGGTTCCCCTGCTTGGGGGGGGGTGCAATCCGCCAAACGGTGGGGGGGGGAGGCAGGTCCACGGATTGTTCACCGGAGGCATCCTGGAAGCAATATCAAAAGAGGGGGACGCGTTCAAGGACAAGTGGTGCGATAACAGGATGGAAAACACAACGGGGAGAAAAAGATAGAATCAAAACAAAAAGGAATTGAAAGAATCGAAGGGAGTGGGAAAAAGAGGAATGACACTCGAAGTATCCTCGAAAAACATTCAAGGTAAAAAAACAAGTTTCGACATCAGAAAAAATCTCGGGCAGCCCCAATAAGGGCACTAGGGTGGAGGCGGCTTGAGGTTGAAACTTCAAAAAAATGTTAGTTCTCCCCCACAGGGCGTGGGTTGGAAATTAGCATCGGGGAGGGCTAAAGGGTGTTTTCCACGAAAAAGGACAAATACGCATGGTTCTACGTACCCCCGGGAACACACGCCAGAATTTGACATGAGAGGGCAGGGGTGAGGGGGGGGGGTCGGTGACAAAAAGGGTTCCATCCCGTGGGGTGCAAAGCAAAAAAAAAAGTGCTCGGGGTACCTTCAAACAGGAAGGTACGGGTCCCCGCAAACAAGCATAAAAACCAGGGGGGGGAGAAGGGGGGAAAAGTTACAATTCAAAAAGAAATAAAGCCGTACATAAAAACAAACGTCCATGTTTTCCAGGCCCTCAGCAAACTCATTGGCAACAAACGGGGAGTAAAATTACGTCCTAAGGGGAGAGGAGGAGGAAAATACCGGGAATGGTTGGGGAAAACTTCCACTAAAAAGACCCCTCCCTGGAAAGAATTCCATTCGCAGAACTAAGGTAGAATCGACTAGAAAAGAGACCAAAAGAGGATTGGGGGGGGCCGCTGGCGGAGTTTCTTCATAAAAAAACCGAAAAGAGGAAAAAAAAGGTAAGAATTGCAGAAGGGATAAAGTAATTGTTAACGTGGGGCCCCAGACGCCTTTTTGAGAAACGATAAACAAATAGGGGGAACGGGGGGCATCACACGCATAAATATTCGGGCCGGGTTCCTGTACGAAGCATCAATTGGACCCCGGGGAGATTCCGGCAGGGGGGGGCATGGCCCGAAAGGGGGAAAAACCTTTCGCTGAAGTTAAAAGGGGGCCACAGTGAAAGATGCGAGAGCCCTGCATGGGTTCTTCACAAAGCGGTATGCCTCTCCCGTCTTACATGATCGAACAACAGATGTTGGGGTTGAAAAAAAAGACAGGTCACATTATGCCGTAAGAAGTGTTAATTCCGTAACAGCTCGTTCAAAGGGGGGAAAAAAAACAAAACGAAAAATTGACGGGGGACGAATGCCATGGGCAAAAACGAGCCAAGGGTCATCCCAAGCACTCGCACGTGTAAAAGAATTTCCCGCTTAAGGGATCGCGAAACAAAATTCCTAGGGGGGCCAACGGGAAAAAAAAAAAGCACATCAAATACTGGCCTTCAAAAAACGGTTTATTACACAGATGAGGGAAAAAAAAAAAGGGGGGAACTCAAAGCAACTTAGTGAAAGAGGGAGGTACTTAGGGGGGGGCTCATCTTTGTATAAAGACAAAAAAAAGAAAAAGGAAAAGAATCGGGGATTACCCTCCGATTAAGTTGTATTCAGGGCGAAAAGCGAAAAATGATGTGAGACGGGGGGAGCCAAGGTATGGGCCGGGATCGCACGTAAAAACCCTGAGGAACCGGTTTCGAAAAAGGAACTGGGGGACCCATAAACTTCCTGGTTTCAATGGGGGGGAAAGGGAATAAAGCCCCAAAAAGGTTCAATAATCGAGTGTAATGCGTGAGGGGGGATCGCCGAAGAAGTAAAAGGATGGTAAGAAAGAAAAAAGCTTGGGTTTCAGAATGGGGGGGGGATCCCAGACGTCAAAAAAAAAAAACCACTGCAAAAGAGCCCCGAGAACCAACACGCGTCGGCCTCGACGCCAGCAAAGGAAACAGGACAAGCCGAGCCGGGAGAGCCAGAAAGGGCCCCCGGGGTTGTGCTGTGCACGACGATCCTCTCAAAGACCGGGTCCAAGTGTGCAACAGGTTGGCTCCAGCACCCAAGATACCCAATCATGAGACAACGGTAGTAAAAAAGAAAAATAGTTAATCGGATGAACGACGTATCAACAAAAGAAAAAAGGTGGGAAGGGATGTCCTCCACGGGTACCGGGTCCTATAAAGCCGGGAACCAAAATTTCAATTTCCGTCTAAAAGAAGGATCACTAGGGTGCGGGAGAAAAAAAAGGAGGAAGGGGAAGGTGACACTGGGGGGGGCTGCTCGGGGGAATCTTAACGGGCATTTCAAAAAGTAAATGTCAGACAAGAGAAAAGAGAACACCAATCATGGCACCGGAATTACCCATCATAGTTCCGATGAAAAAAAAACCATGCATTCTTCTTTTCCACCGTGATGTACCTATAATGGGTAGCTTAAAAGCGGCTATTTAAAAGTTTGACGATTGATGACACTGCAAGGCGAAAAAAGAAGGGTGGAGCTGCCTGTGGAACCATAAAATTCCCACTCGAGCGGCATCGGGGGAGAAGGGGACAGAGAAGGTGGGTACGTGAAACCGAGAGACCAGACGTTTAGAGGGGAAATGAAGAGGGGAAGAAAAAAGCGGATTTGGTGAAAGAAAAAAAGGTCCGCATTTCAAGTTCAGGAAATGGTCGCCCCACAGGGGAAACTTGGACTCAAGTTCTCGCCAGGCCAGAGATTGGCAGGAAACGCTTTAGAAACGTGAAACTGACCAGAATGCGTTAGCAGGGGGGGGGGATGGGAGCCATGGAGGTGGCCATGTTTTCAACGGCAAAAACCCAACTGGCGGGAAAAAAAAAAGAAAGGCCCACCAACCAACCTTTTGGCGCACGGAATCCATCGCGTGCCGATACACACAAGGGTGGACTTGGAACGCGTCGGAAAAAAAAGCGCCATTCATTCAAAACAGGGGCCAGTAACCAAAGCGCCCAAGAAATTACAAGGAAATTGCCTTTCGGCGGGTTGTAAACGCCCGGAAGATAAGATCCTACTCACCAGAAAAAGCACGCACAAAGAAAGTCCAAAGAGGCTAAATCGGGAAGCAGTGTGCAGCAAACAACTCGTTAAACCGCAAAGGACGAGGAAGATGTACAGCGGCCAGCTAAAAAAAGCGACGACCATGCAGAAAGAAAAGGAAAAGAAAGACACCTTCGTTTTACAAAGGTCACTCAAACAAAAAAACGCGAACGCGCGCAACAAGGGCCGCCGTCGTTCCTCCCAGAATCAACAAAACAAAAGAAACGGGACAACACGCCAGGATCAGGCTCAGGAAAGGCCCCGGCTTATCCATGACGTTCCAATAAGAAATGGGAACGCAAAGCCAACCCGGAAACTCACAGGGGGGTGATGCTGCCCGCACCGGGAAAAAGCCAAAAACATGGCAAAGGAGGGGAGTCCAAAAAAACAAGACCAAAATTACTGCCAACAACGAGGGGACACGCAAGGGGGGCGTGACCCGCATCCACCAGTGCGGCAGGGAAAAAAACGTTACGAAAAAAACAAAAGACAAGGAAACCGAACGTGGTGGGGGGGGTGAACAACGACTGGGGGGACTCAGGGGGGGAGACCGCAACAGGCAAACACAACGCGAGGGGGGGAACAACAGGTGTTGAGGTTGCAGAGAGGAACGGTGGGGGAGGAAGTCCTGCCAACCACCAAAAAAAAGTTATCCCCCCCTTGAGAAAAATGCAAAAAAAAGAGGCAGGAGAACCAACAAGCACCCAACTCCATGCACGACGCCGCGGGAAGGAAAAAAAAAGATAAACTGGCTGGATTGAGGGCCTCAAAGGGGAGGTGAATCAAAAAAAGCCCCTTAGGTAACTCGGACGGCAATCCTTGAACGAACGGACCCGAATTCGCCAACCAAGCAACCAACCAAGGAAAAGGAAAAAGGCAGCAAGGTTCGTCAAAGGTAAGCAGCCAGGCCAGCAACCATCCTGGCAGAAGAGGCAGAGAGGGCACCCCCCATGAACCATCGGCCCAAGGTGGGGGGGGGTGGGGCCCCCACTCAGGAGTGGACGAGGGGTAAAAAAAAAAATTCCAAAGATCCAACAAAAGCAAATGAGGGACAGGGGCGTAGGGCGTAAGGGTACTGTGAAACTGGTAAGTCCTTTTCAGACCAAGGGAAACACGGACCAAGAATCAAAAAACCGCAAAAAAGCGAGAAGTAAACCGTCCTTGAAAAACGGGAAAAAAAAAAAGAGGAAGCCCGGACAAGCAAACCTGGGGAAAAAACGGCCCAGCAAAAAAAAAAAACGAGTCAGAGCCACCAGAACTCTGCGAATACTCACGTCCGACAGAAGGAGGCGCCTTGC
>Ga0179593_1472182_pt1 | contig 18715 bp, 12 predicted proteins | sample CZODoug2_1_08_16_FD_185931 | JGI IMG/M metagenome (GOLD analysis project Ga0179593, IMG submission 185931) | Vadose zone soil fungal communities from Angelo Coast Range Reserve, California, USA - CZODoug2_1_08_16fungal (PacBio error correction) | ecosystem: Environmental > Terrestrial > Soil >...
CGGGGGGTGCTTCTCGATTGATCGTCAAACGATCATAAACGGAATGCGGGAGAGGGAGAAGAAGAAGGGGTTGTGGACAGGGAGCGGAAAAAGGAGGATTGGGAAACTCTCAAACTCAAGCCTTCCGCGGAGGAGCTAAGAAAACCGGCTGTTTCCTCCGGAAAGAGCAGCACAATCAAGGATGGGAATAACTGTGTCCGCAGTAGATATAGAGGGAAGGAATTTCAAGTAGAGGTGAGCAAATTCCCTAAAAAAGGTCACGTCAAGGCTAAAAAAGGGCCAATCCTTGGGAATAAAGGGGGACCACGATAAAGGTGGTGTGGCACTTGCTCAAGATCCGCACGGAGGAATTTTTGAAAAAGGGGTCCTCGCGCACTTCAGGGAGAGGGGGGAAAAAACGGGAAATAGACCGCTGAATGCTGCACCAGAGGGCAGCCCAACCCCTTCAAAGAGGGCCTTGAATATGTCCGTCAGGGTTTCTAGAAACTTCTGAGAGGGGAGGGGGATAGGAAAGGCCGTCCGCAGGGGGAGACGAAGCGTGTAGGAGCCGGCCGAGGGCAAAAAAAATCAAATAAAAGCAGACCTGGTGGGGAAAGTCCAGTAATCGATCAATCGGTCGGCGTGATTGTAGGATGAAAGAGACTTGCAAGCGGATTGCAGTACCAAAGGTAAAAAGAGGTTAAAACAGACCAGAATACTGCCAGGGCGAGGGTCTCCTGAACAGTTAAACAAGCTCGTTATGTTGTTCTCTCGGAGGGACGCATTGACCCCGGCGAGGGTAACGAACCTAGCGTAAAAACAGCCATTTAGAGAAACTACTGCCGGAGGGAAAGGGGTTTCCGCGAGGGGAACATACGAGGGGGGGAAACGTTTCGGCGTTGCCGATGAAACGAGCAAGGGGGAAAGAAAGCGAGGGCGAAACCTTCAAACGCGAGAGTGGGAGGTAGCTGGAAGGCTCGTGAAAAAACAGAAAATGGTCGGAAGTCCAGCATGGGCCAGAAATTGGCCAGCCGGGGTAGGTCGGAAGTCCTTGGGAGGGGGCCAAGTAAGATAAGAAAGGCGGCCCGCTTCGAGGTCTGCAGGACTTTTGGTGCTTTTAATAGACTGGATACGGGTTTAAAAAGAGGGAGGAAAACGCCGGTCAAACCTTTATCTCCGGCTGTGGAATCGGAGACAGGATAGTTGGCAGGAAACGACCCATGGGGTACCGAAGAAAACGCCTGGGTGCGAAACCCTGCGGAAGAAGACTCCCGAAACTGCCTCATCAAGCGCGAAAAGACCCGTGTGGGGGACGGGCGACCACCGCACGGGGAGCGGGAGTAGGTCGTTAAATTGACCGGCTGCAACGAAAAAGTGACCCTCAGAGCCCGAAACCCAGGGAAGGATGTTTAGTATGTCCGGAGAAAACCTAATTCACTAATCATTGACAAGGGCGTCTACCGCTTGCACTTCGGCCATTAAATCGAACCTCAACTCCAACACAAACGTTAACCCAGAGGAAGTTAGTTCTCCAGTCTGCCGAGACGAGGGCAATATTACACTTTTGACCCAGGGTCTCGAATGCGCCTACGCTTCTGGCGTAGTGTAAAAATTAAAAAAAAGGGGTACGGGAAGAAGAGTTTACCAAATACCGTGCGTGTTTTGTACCACTCTTGAAACACCTGCAGGCGAAGAAATAAGAAAGGTGAAAAGCACTCGCGAAATGGAAAAAAAAAATGACAGAAAGGCGAAGAGGAAGGAACGAACGATATACATCTGGCCTTTCTTAGACTGAACCGGTCGGTAGGAATGTGCGAAAAGATTCTGAGCGGTGTCGCCGTTCTAACTCTCACTGATCGGATAGATTCATGAGAGAGTCTATGTCCTGCGACTCACTCCGATTTGCTAACGAGCGAGCCAAGACAAAGCACCGTGGGAGAACTGCTGGCGGGGCCCCCACAGCGACTGGGGGGCGGAAATGGTGCGTCTCGCGGGGCGCAAATCGTGGGAAGAAAGAAAGTGGATCCTCGATGCTATGTGAGCAACCTGCCGGAAGAAAAGGAGCCCGCGCCAGACGGACGGCGATTAAGGGCCTCCCAGGTGATTCAAGATCGCTAATAGGAAGGAACAAATGGGTTGCCTCTGATCAGGCACGGATTCGACGTTACCGGAGAGCTCACGCAAAGATTCTCTCTTCATTGGACTACAAGCGGTCCCTTGAATCAAATCTACGGAAAGAGGGAAAAGGCTAAGGCTCGACGCAAACGGAACCATCACACTGACCGGTGAGGTCGAACGGGCTTGGTCTCCTCTGAATCGTTATCGAAGCTAGTATGGAAAGGTCTACTAGAAAGGAATCTGAGAGAGGGCGGCAACCATCCGGCCGGCGGATCGGGCCGATAAGGGGGGGGGAATCTCGGAAACCAGTGTATAAAACGACCTTGTAGATAAAAAGAGATCATTTAGGAGGCCGGGAATAGGTCAACCTTATCGACAGGAGGAAGGGCGATCAAAGGTACCCATATCCGTCTGCCAAGGAAGTATTGGCTCCAATCTTAACGTCTGGGAGCGCAACAGAGGCCGAGTTGGCCGCCCGTAAAATCGCCTGGATCACGTGTTAGAAGTGACGTCTATATGAAAGGGGTCCTCACGGGGGAAGTAAGATTGAATGAAGAATACCTCCTTTATGCACCTGGGAATCTCCAATCGGAAAATAGCTTTCCATCGATCTTGGTTGGGGTTGAACTTGAACATTGAAAAATCGTCACTCAGGAAGGGCGTGAAGAAATGGCCCGAGACGCACTTCCGGGGAAAAAGGAAATGCGGTAATAGAGCTGCCTTCAACCACAAAACCGTCAGGTGGGCACGGTAGTCTTCGGCAGGTTCGGAGATTGGAGGGAGACCAGTGATCCTGGAAAAAAAGGGCCGACGAAGGGGATTGCACCGAAAGGTACAAAAGGCCAAAAAGTACGTCACATCCAAGCGTTCTGGGCTGGGGCGACTCTAGGGTAAATCGAAGGGGGGAAGCTGGAAGCGTCGAAATTGACTGGTACAATAAGGACCTTCTCAGGAAATCACGATAGAACAGGGGCGAGGGAGCGATAGAAAAGTAGAACGACGGCGGCAGGATTCCGGAAGGCAAAAGCTACCGTCTCTGTCGTAAAAAAAAGAGAGAGCCATAAAACCGGCGACTAGGTAGAGTGGGCGAGTCTCCTTATTTCCGACAAAGAGACTAGGACAAAGCTGGGTCGTTGACGCTGGAACGAGCAAGTTGGGGTCCGTCCCGCGAGGGTCCACCGAGTCGGACCCGCAAGGGAGGTGGCTGGTAAGGCTAAAGGCTGGGCTTGGAAGAAAAAATAAGGGGTAAGACGAAGGGCTTAGCAGCCATGTCGTTGGCGTCCCGGAAGCCAAGGAAGGAGAACCGGCGACTCCACTCTCGAAACCGAAGGCCAACGAAAGGAAGGAAAAGGGATGGGTTGGCGAGGGGCCCTTGAAGAGGAGGCCTTGCCCCCTGCCAATTTTTGATGTGAGCCCTTATCTTAAATAGAATACAACAACAGGGGGCCGCTCAGGGCCGCTCCAGTTGAAAAACAGAGATTAGTCGCTACTGCCTGCCTCCCTCGGAGCAGATTTCATGGGGAAGGAAAACGCGCGCGGGGGGAGGCCGCCGTTACAGTGGTGGGGGCGTGCCGGCTGAAAAGTGTCAAAAAAAGGCACGCCAGCAAAAAGGAAAAAAAAATGGCGGGAGGCTGCGCGGCGCGAAGGGCGCGAGGTAAAACACTGACGCTCAAAACCTGCTAGACAAATAACAACGGGATCACAGTAGAATAAAAACTCAACCACAGCCCACGTTCCCGTGGAGGGAGGGGGAGTCCTGTCCGTAAAAAGTAATTGATTGAAATGTCTCCGAAAAAAGACCGGAACGCGCCTGGAAAGAGGGAAAAAAGCGTTCAAACCACTCCCGTTGGGAGGGGTTGGAAAGACAAGACTCTGGCTTTGCCACGATATTACTTGAAAAAAGCTCGGTGAGTCAACGACGGGAAAAGCCGGGGGAAACAGTTCCGCAGCGCCTTGCGAGCAGGAAACAGAATAATGGTGATCCGAATACATAGGCCGCATGGCTGATGGCGTGTTCTCTGAAAAAAGAATTTATTTCGGAGGCATTGAGCCGGCAGGAACAAGGAAAAGGCGACCACGGTGTTCGCCAAGCTGGCGTGGATCGAGCCCTCGCATGGGGTGATGAGGAGGTCACCGGGTGCCTGGATTTCACAGGAGCGGAAGAAGCAAAAAAAACACGCCGAGGGAAAGAAGAGGGCAAAAAACAGACCGATTGTTAACGAAAAAAAATGAACCGGTTCAGAGGGGGCAAGATTAGTCGGGCTGAACAGCTTCACGTCAGCAAAATACAGCGACAAGGGGAAAAAGATGGTCGGGGGGGGGAGCACCTGAAAGGCGCCCGAAAAATCCTTACTGGGGGTGTGGCGGCAAAGTAGGGAATCCGGAACTGCTACAAGCCCGGGGGGGCTCCGGCAGAACGCCCAAAGGTTACCTCGGGGGGGGAAAGGGGGGGGGGGTGGGGGGGAGGGACTGCAATCCAAGACAAACAAAAGTGCTGGACCCTTATGGTGCAAAACGCGTGATGTCAAGGGGAGATACAAGGAAGGGGAAGGTCTTCATTCAAATAAGACAAAAGAGAGACCGTATCGCGCGGCAAGTGGTCCATCCACGGGTGAGTTCACCTCTAGAAGAAAATAAGCCGACCTCGGCCGGAAGGATCGCCAGGGGAAAGAGAGGGAAAATGGAGGAAGAAAGCAGCCAATAAAGAATTAGCGCGGGAGGAAGACAAATCTTAAACTCAGACTTAAGAAGTGTACAGAGCTCCACTAACCCCTCTCACAACACAACGGGGAGGAAGTAGGGGGGGGGATTTGTCTTCGCTATAACAGAAGATGAAGAGTCCGAGCAGGGGGAAGACCATAGAAGGAAACTGACGAAGTTATTTTCCTGACATCTCATCACGGCCAGCAGCCCTACTAAGAAAGAGGAGGTCAGGGGTCCACTGCCTAGGGGGAGACCAGTAAGAGAAGACAAAAGAAAAACCGTAAGGAAGGGGAAGCTGTTCTCAAGGGAGTGATATACGTTGTCCTTGTCTATATTAAGAGGAGTCACTTTAGCGCACCTTACTAAGAGGGAAGAAGGGGGGGTAAGAGGAAGGGGGGTCCCAGCGCTAGGACGGGGTGGTTGTGTGACTTCGCCAGGTCCTCAACCGGGGGGGGAGACTTAGCAAGTCGGAAAAAATGGGAAATGCCCGCCCGGATGCAAAGTGCCAAGAAACCAAATCCGGAAAGGGGCGCGGGCTAATTGAGGGGTCGGAACGGATAAACATACGAGAGTCACATTTGATACTGGAAAGATTTTTCAGATCTGTTTACCTTCCTTGAGGAAAGGGCAGAAAAAAAAAAGGAGAGAAAGGGGGCCTTCAGCAGCGATCGACTGGTTCAGGCTGCTTGGGATTGCTCGGAGTCCTGAAATGAAAAAGACCTCGTTGCGGCGGGTTAAAGGGGGAGGAGACAGAAACCGGAAAGGGCCAGGAACGAAGCATACTATAAAGGGAGAGGTCCTGCTTCAACATTCTCTCTGGGATAAACCGGAGTCTAGGGGGGTGTCAGGGACGCGGCCAAAAGAGGAGAGGGGGGGGAGAGAATACACAGATCGGAGCCAAAGACAAACAGTCTGGGAGGGGGGGGAGATCATGAAGCTTACGTCTTTCCTAGGACTCGAACAGGAAGGAAGAGGAGAGGTGGCAAAGGGAGTCCGGGGGGAGGAGGGTCATTTTGCAATTGTCCCGAGGAAACCGTGAAAAACTAAAAAAGGGATTAGGAAACCGGATTGACCGGAAAGGGAAAAAACTTATGGGCGGGAAAAGGGTGGGGGTGGTGAGGTGCAGCATCTTCGGGAGAACAAACAATTAAGTTTGCGGAGGGAGACTTGGGGCAATCAAAAAGTAAGAAGAAAGGCCTCTAGAATTCGACAGCTAAATTCAGGGGTTGAACGTGGGATTGGATTTGGAAAGATCTACTGTTCAGAAGGGTTTCACAAGAGGGAGACCTGCGCCCTCCAAGGAAAGACATGTGGGACCCTATTATGGGGTTGGGTCTCGAGACTCAACTCAAGGGGGGGCAAAGGGGGGTGGGTAAGCCAGGCCGCCATCGCAGCATTTAACCCGTGCGTCGGCTACTCCGCCTGCATCAGAGGATGACGGGGCAGAGAACGCGAGAGGGGCGACGGAAAAGGGAAAGGGGGATGGGAAGGCGGTGGCTGACCGCGCCGGGCTAACAGAGGGAAAGTTCCAAGGCAGACGACGTAAGAAAGAATGGGGAAGTGTTATCTATCCAGCGATATGTCCTCGATGACAGCGGAAAGAAGATGAGGAGGGGAAGAAGGCAGAGGGGGGGAAACCTCGGATTACAGCATATCATGCCAAACACAACCACGGTGAAAAAGGGGGATGCGGCCGGCTGTTTGAGCCCGAAAGAAGAAAAGTAAGGGATGAAGGACCGGGATTTGGGGGGCACAGGTCGAACAGCTTCCGCGCCTGGAACTGGCTGAAGCTGGGAAAGGGCCCAGCAGTTTTTAGACAGGAGAGGGAACCGCAAAAACGCTTCGTGAAGTTGGTGAAAAGGTATCTGCGGGATACACAAGAATCTTTCAGTACACAGAAAGGAAAAAGATTGCAAAACAAAACCCACAAACCACACCTCTCAAGGGGCTTAAGGGGTCGGGGTCTAACGAATAGAGGAGGTGTAATGACGGACCTACGCCGAAGGCTGGGGGCGGAAAAAGCTCGTGTTACGGAAGAGCACGCAGAGGGAGTTCGTAGGGACAGGGACCTGAAAGAAATCGACGCGGTGTGTATCCAGGGGAGGAATACGATCACTCTCCCATGGACTAGGAGAGGAAGTAAGGAGCGCGTGGAAAGTGATGCACCTTCAATCAGCTAGCCGGCACTCATTTCTGGCCCGCCTCGGCAAGGGGAAGAGGGAGAGAGAGGCTGTGGAAATACGGAAAAGTGAGAAGGAAGGGGGGGGAGAGGAAATGGTAAGACCTGAGTCTGCGGAGTCAAGCTTCGTCGTTAAGTTAGAAAGTAGACGCGTTGACAACCTTTTTACAGAAAGTAGAACTGCAGGACTGAGTGGTTGGAGAAAGTAGTTCATCCCAAAGAGGGTCTAGGTAACTCATATAGAAAAAGTAAGGGCTGCATTGTAGAATAGAAAAGGGTAAAATCGGGGCGGCTGCAATAGTACCAGGGAACAACAAGCGAAGATGGAAAAGTACTATTAACAATTAGGGGGGAAGGAGGTAGTTTCGGGAGTAGAAAAACTTCTTCGTCCTAAAAGAAAAAAGTCGAAATCGCGACAAGCGGAAAAGGAGTACCATCAAAGCGGTGGGAGGGGAGGCGTGACGGAGGGTCCGGGGGGATGTGGCTCGAAACGAGTCTGCGGCAAGATCCGAGAGGGCGCTGGACGTGTTCTGGAGGGAAGGAAAACCAAGAAAAATTCCGAGAGGACGGGAAAAGATATGGGCACCTGAGCGTAATCGGCCATAGGAGATCCGTGAAGAAGGGAAGCTCAGTCACAACAAAGTAGGAAGATATATATCGTTTAGTTCTTAGATCGTATGGAGAGAAGGAGGAAGCTGCGAAAGGTGTAAAAAGAGACAGGGGGAAGGACGCCCTCGCGAATATTTATTGCTTCATCAAAGCGGGAAAAAACTCTAAAATCCTAAGATTCGTAGGAATACAGAAAAACGCGGACGCACAGAAAAGGGACCTGGGGGACCTATACCTGGGCAATTTAGACAGGGGGGGGGGTGATTTTAAGACTACTGAATAAAAGGAAGAAAAAAAGATAGAAACGTCAGAGAAAAAATACGGAAAGCCTGGGTAATCGTACGGGAAAACGCTCGAGGGTGGTTGTGGAACTTGAGAATTGACGAGCCGACCTGGTAAAAAGGGAAATACGTGACCTATCTTAAAAGAGAGGGAGGGGAAGCCCGCTTGACCTGATCGTTCCAAAAAAACCGTCAGGTGGAGAGGGCGAATTCACTAGGAAGGAAGGTTGCACTAAAGACAGAGGGCCTCCACTTTCACTCCACCCATGGTTTGAAAACAATTTTTCTATACGTAGTAAGGGAAACTCCATAACAGAGAACGGGGGAGTGTACAATTACATAGAGAATCTGGGACGCGCGGGGTGTCTAAAGTAAAATTTCCTCTTGCGCGATGCCGTGGGAAAAAGAACGCGGTAAGAAAAAATCAAAGAAGAGGCCGGAGAGGGGGCGAGGAGTTCAAAGTCTGACTGGCGACAAGAGTCGAGAATTTTCTACATAGAGCCTGCCAAAAAACGGGAGGAGAGGGCGATAAAACACTTCAGGAGAAAAGCATTACGGGTAGTAAAAGCGAATCGATAAGAGAGTGCTGTTTAGCAGAAAAGCAAAAACCGAGGCAGAAAAACGGGGAAAGGAGCGGAGTGATCGAACAGCAGGTTGGGTAGGACCGAGATTAACCGTCGTGCAAAAACCGCGAAAAAGGGAGAGGGATGGGAGCTCAGCTGCCGCGCTGACAGAAAATAAAAAACTGCGGGAAAATGTATTTCCATCCCTGAGAGGGGAGATGTCGTGAGGGGGAGGAAAGGGGCCAAGACGGTACGGAGAATGAGGGGGGGACGAGCTGCAATCTGCTCGAAACTTAGGAAGAAGGGGGTGAAGTGGGCTGTGTCTTTGGGAGAACAAAGAGGAAAAAAAAGTTAAGAATGGGGGGAGAGGTCGTCAAAAAAAACGCCTGATCGTGGGACAGAGGGGGGGGGGAGGCCACGATCGTAGTAGACGACAGGAAAAGCCAGGGCCCAGGCCCAGGGTTTTCAACGGAAGAGGGGCCGTGTAAAACCAGATGAGCTTCGCTAAAGCCTGCCTGAAAATCGCGCGGGACTGGACTCCGCGCGCGGGTCAAGAACGGAAGGGAGCGGGAGGGACCGGGACTCCGCAGCCACAACAGCCCTGACCGGAAACGGAAAAAAAGGAGGAAAAACCCTGGACTGGCGTTTCAAATGAGTCTCAGCATTCCGGCCTCGTTTAAAAGCAGAAGTAGGAAGGGACGCCAGACGACGCGGGCAACCGGGAGGCAAGTCTCATCCATGCTCAACTAAAACCAAATTCAAAAAACATGCGGCTTGTTCGACCCTAGGACAGATCAGCCGCATTCTCCGTCCGGAGGTGCCCAGCGCCGAAAAACGAACAGGGGATTACGGAGGACTATGGAAAGAGGAAGCACAGCACTCAGTGAAAGTAAAAAGTGAAAAAAGAACAGGCGTGGCCTTGGGGGGGGGCCGGACGGGACATAAGGAGAAGTTACAAAAGTAGTAAACAAGTCAACGATAATGCAACTAGAAGGCTGCAGGAAAAAGCGGACAAGAAAAGGCAGGATCGGCCGAATACCGGGCCTCAATTAAGGAAGGAAGCTCTTGTTAATTATCGGGGGATCTACTGTTTCGTCTGGCAGCCCAGACACTGGACAGAGAGGGGTTGAAAGCTGCGGGACTGTTGCAGGAGATGAAAGAGGAAAGGGACTCAGGGGAGTTCCTGCGAAGAGTGTAAAGGGGGTGTAGGAACCTAAAGCAAGAGGGCAAAATGCGAATAGACAGAGAAAGAGCACGACCAGGAGATAAAAAAAAGAAAAAACATTAGACGCCGTGGGCGCGGATGGTACCTACAAAGAAGCGGCATCTCTTCAAAGGGGCCTGATATCACCTCCTGAGATGAGAGGGGGGCAACTGCCGGAGACGACGGCGCCCGAGACTCCAGAAGGGTTGGCGGCAAGATGATAGCCGCACGGGTGAGTTGAAAAGCAAAGAGAAGTTCAGAGAATTCAAAAGGGGAAGCGGGGTGAGGCTGCAATGCAACAAGGAAAAAACAAACTCGCCGAGTCCGGCTGCCCCATGACATTAACCAAGTTGTAAAGTGTCAAAGAGAACCACTGAATTTTCTTCGCAGATCTACGAAAAACGATATATCTAAAAGAGAGGAAATAGACCATACCCGACCGGGAGGTCTGAACGCGGGAATGGAGGCAAGAAGCCTGCTGCAAAAGGCGGCGCGAGAACCGAGAGTCCAACTGAAAAGGCGACAGGAAGAATCCCTACTTACGGCTCTTGGTGACACCGGATCGGAGAGGGACAGAGAGAGGTGGAACGATCAGCGAAGGGCACGAAATCGAGAGAAAAAAAAAAACGGGGGGAAGGAGGAAAGAGAGAGATCGGTGAGTCTTCAATAATCTTCCAACGTCGAAAAATGCGCGTGATCAAATATCAGGTGAGCCGCCTCGAGAAGGGGATTGTCCGGACGCGTCAGTCTCAAACGGGCCAAAAAGAGATCGCGGAGATAACAGCGCCTGATTCCTCTACTTCGGGCCCTCCCAGAAACTTGGAAGAACCTCGTGGATGCTACTCCACTCTCGGGTCGAGATAGACGGGGTTCCTCATGGTAGATGGGTGGGGGGGGAAGAGGACCGGACTTGTAGCGCAAATTCTCCATACAAATAATTGTAATCCTGGGAAGAGCCTCAATGTGTTTTCACTGGGGAATTCAGCAAGAATCTAAGGAGAAAGGGGCAGATTCCGCGAAATTAAGTGCGAGGGGCCTTGCTAAAGAGCCCTCTTCCTATTCAAGTTGGGCCGCCCAAAAAAACGCATTGGAGCTGAATTGTGAGTCCCATGCTCGAAAAAATTTCTAGGGGAAGGCCCAAGAGTTTTGCAGAAAAGCTTGATTTGCAAGAAGAAGGCGGAAGGGGCACGCCACCAAAAGGGTCGAAACTGTTGAATTCGCATCAGTTCATAAAGTGATGCATACGGCTTGGGGCGAGCTAGGCGTCGGCGTTCATTGTCAGTGCTTGAAAGGAAAGCTTGCCGGTGAAAGAGGTAACAGCAGGAAAAGAAATACCATCCGAGGCCAGGCGATAGCAGGAAAAGTACTGCATGAATTAACATGGGAAATTTCGATGTAACTGGGTTCAACGCCGCTCCGGCGGCGCAGACAAACAAGAAAAAGAAGGGCTAGGGCGATACTAACATCTTCGCCACAAATCGGGACGAATTACCTACACTGCCCTTCGCGGTCTAGAGTCAGCCGAGGAGAAGGGGCCAACGGCTTCGTGTCGGGTGGACGCTGGGGAAAAAAAGAGGCAAGGTGGTCATCCCGCTATTTAAGAAAAAACCGGTAAAAACACGAAACCATGAGCCGTGACAACCTGCTGGCGGAAAGGGTGAAAGCGGAACATTCACGCGGCGCGGCAGCCAGGTGAGTTTAGGCGAATGGAAGGCCAGGTCGAGAATGCCGGCGCTCAGGATAAGCTGGCATCGGAGCCGCCGCCTTCATTGGAACGTGGGCTGTGGCTTTGAGAGACGGATTAGACCTAAAGTTGTATAGGGCGTCAGTTGCAAGCTCCTGCTGGCGCGGGAGCGCTTGCACGGATCGTAGAAGAAGCGTCAACTAACGGGCATGGTGGTTCCGAGCTAAGCAGCATGACCCATCTCTACTCCTCCACAAATCGCTCTGAAGGGGGGTTGATAACGCAGAGGGTCGGGCGCCGTCAAGTAGTAGAGGGTAGGGCCGTTGCTGACCCGCGCAGGCAAAAAGGTCAAACAAATGAACAGAAACTCGATCAGGCGTTCTTCAACGCGGCTAGTCCGGAAGTCGTGGGGGGGGGGGAAAACGCTACGAAGAAAGGCGGAGGGACGGCAACGAGAGAAATTGAAAAAAACCAGGGGATTCCATTCTAGGCCTGTAGAAATCAACATCCACGGAAAAGAAGAAGGCGCTTAGGGAAACAAGACGTAAAAAAAAACCGAGACTTGAAGGGAATGATCCGTCCTGGATGGACAAGGAGGGAGAACAAGGGGACCGTCAGGCTAATGTCTGGAGATTTTAAAGAAAAGAAAGGGGTTTCAAGAGACCTGGGAAGCTTTAACAGCAATCATCTTAAAAACCGGTTGGTCCCATTGCATGCGCGTAAACCAAAAAAGGCGCAGGGGTCATCGTCAACGACGCCGTGACACATCGAATCGGCAGACTTTCGTAGACTTAAACATAAGGGAAGAAGAATCGAAGTACCTAGTCTAGGGAAATGGCTATTTCCCGGAAAGAGGGCGCACTGCTCCGGAGTGGGCGTCTGGACTTCACTGCTGCTTAAACGACCGCGCTTGTGTTACGAAAAGCTGAGAATGTGGAGTATCGGCACCTCAGAAACCTGCCTCGGAAGGGATTGGGTCCTAACATGTGACTTGGAAAACAGCTGAAAACGGGGAGGAACCCCTCTCAAAAGATTTAGAGACGGACGCGCAATACAAAGCGACGAGCGATGAACTGAGGGGAACGGCCCCTCTCGCCGAACGGCGTCCCTGGTACAAACCCCTCTCGGGACTCAAACCAAACAAGGTCGTCGGAAAAGGGTGCAGTGAAATATCACAAGTGGGAGAAAGCGTGGGGGCAGCAAAATGCAGGAAGAAATAGCCTGCGCCTCGAGGGTTGGCGATTAAGAAAAGGCTATTACTCAGCGAAAACCCGGAATGCGCAGAGGAAAAAAGCCGCAATGGGAGCTGAGCGTGCGGCAGGGAAGGAGCCAAGTTAAAACACCACCCCTCTAAAAGCGCAGGACAAGACCAAGGTGGGCCGCGTCTCGGATGCAAAGAAAACTAAAAGACGGAAAACTGGGTCGTTCATTCAAATCGCGAAGAGGAAAGTCTAGCATCGACCTGCTCTAAAGTGACACATCCACACGGTGATGGAGGCCTGCTTCCCCGAAACGTTCTGGCGCGCGAGGGATCGCAAGGGGGGCGAGGGGGACCGCGTCTGGACGGGGGCAGACCATCCCTAGCGCGGATTAGGCACAGGAGAGTCAAGCTCGAAAAAAGCGGAAGCGGCGTCAGGTCGATCATCGCAGCAAATAACCCGATAAAGCGCTCAAACAAAGGAGAAAGAGAGATCGTTCTTTCGCAGCGTATCAAACAGAATTCCGCGGCGAGCGTTAGCCAGACCGGTGGACCTTAAGCCCTACACAAACCCCCCCCCCAACAAAACAACCCACCCACCCACCCAAACCCTACCCACCCCCAACCCCCCCAAACCCGAAGGGAGGGAAGATTGGCCGACAAGTCTCCGCGGGTGCCAGCGCCGATAAAACCGTCGCGAGCCATAACTCGGGAAAAATCCGAAGAAAAGTCCTTCAAGACCTTCACAGGAACTGTGATGACTAACTGGTCCGGGGACTGGCAATAGAGTTTTACAAATTGGAGTAGATTTGTGGAATGATAACGCGATCTCACCTACTAAGAACTCGGTAAGGCTTCGGGTCCACACCGAGACGCGGGGTGGTGTGGCACTTGGGGCATTGAAGTCATCATCCTATTAACCTGGGTGCTTCGCAGGGCTGCCTTCCGTTTGAAAAAAAAGCACTACGTAATGAAAGCTGCCGGATGCCCATAATGCAGACCCCCAATCGGATGGTCAGGCGAAATGGACTTCTTCCAGTTTCTCACCATCGGGGCTCACACTGGTAATTTCACGTGCAAAAAGGGAAAGGGCCTTTGAGGGAGCGGACCGGTCGGACCAGGGAACAACTACCCACCAGAACGGAAAAGGGGGAACTTAAAAATTCATCTAGATCGCCTTGGGAGAACTTGAGAGATCTGAGGGGAAATGCGGAAGGAAGAAAAGCCGGTGAAGGGAAAGGTAAAATCTTCGCAAGGAACCTGACCAAAAAAAGCAAAACCAGTTAGAGGGCGTCCGAGTGGCAATCGCAGCGGTGGAGAAAAAAGCCGATAAGTGTTCTCCGGAGGCCATGCCATACGAACTCCCGGTCGCGAGGCGATACGAACACGAACGGCAAAGCTATTCTTAAATATTCGGCGATCACTTAAAACACTTTCACCTTTCTGTGCGTTTTTAAAGGGAACTGCCAACGCGGGACTTGTGGCAACGGCAAGTCGAAGAGTTCGCGAAAAACAATTTGGTAAGCGGAACCTCTGGGTCAAATGGTCAAACCTGAAAAGCTCTTTGTAAGGCTGCCGGCGAAGTTACCACCTGCTGGGAAAGGGAAAGATTCCAGCAGTTCCACCGGGCGGCCAGAAATGGAGGTTTCCGGGGAATATTTAAGAAGATTCCGAAGAACGAGGGAAAGGAGCCTGGATGCCGTCCTGGGAAGGGGATGTGCAGGGAGAATGGACTGTCTCCGGTTGAAAAGAGTTCAGAAAAAGCAACTGCGTCAAAACTCCCCCTAGCGTCACTTAAGACCATCGTAGAAAAAATCATACTCACGAGCATAAGGTTGGTCGCTTCGGGGCGGAAAAAACAGTGCAGCCCGAGGTCTGAGGGGGAGAATGCCTGCCTTGAAATCGAGGAAAGGTACGGTTTAGGATCCCGGCGCGGGTCGGAAAAGCCGAAAGCTTAGGGGAGGTCAGTGATGGTGCCGTGCTGACAAGCGCAAGAAACACGGGGACCTGGCACGACTAAATTAAAAGGGCCTAATATCTGCGCGGAAGACTAAGAACAGCCAAAGCTGGAAAATCATCATGGACTAAACTCTACGATTGCAACACATCAAATCCTGCTAGAAAAACAGCCCACGTTAACCATTAGGCGGCCAAGGGGGGTGTCAGGCCAAAGAGTCGCGGATCGGCGGCGTAAAAAAACCCTGTTTCGTTCTAGCTGGCTGCCGAAAGGAGTCGGAAAGATGTCCGCCAGCAGTTCAAAGGCGTAAAATCCCTATCAAAGCTAGGTGGCCGTTGGTTGAAGTAGGGACATCGCTAGTGGGAAAACAACAGGGCTCGTGTCACTAAAAACACCGACAAGCCGTGGCCAAGAGACGAGGGGAGGGCATTGTCGATCGGAACAATGCGAATCGTCATTCGTAACATACCATCCCTAAGGCTAAGATCGTTTCCAAAAAGGGGGGTTATCCTCAAAGCCAGGGTTCGTCTGAAAGGCGCAGGCAGGAGAAACACTAAAAAGCGGGACTTTGGGCTGAAAGACTTGCAAAGATCACCAGCAAAATGGATCGGCTGAAGAGTTCATCGCCGCGTTTACCCAGTGAGGGACCGGCAAAAACTTACGGGAAACCAGCAACCACCGATTCTCGCAGCTCCTAGCAAGAACAAAGAGACCGATTGGATCGATGAAACTGGAAAGGGAACCCCTTTCAAACTCAAACTAATAAGTTAACAGATTCTCTGCAATCCACTCTAAAAATTCACCATATTGGGGGCAGTGAATATCAGAAAGTGATCCGCGATGCGAGGGAGCAACCGGGGCCAGGAAGACATTCTCCAACCAACAGGAATTGGGGGATAAGTGTCAAGAGGGCTATTAACCTCAGGAGACGCTGGGACTGAAAGGGTGCTCCAAAGACGGACCAACTGGTCCTAACTGTCCTTTCTTAGAATAATCAAACAACCCCAACGTCGAGCGCTGGACAGGACGATTAAGGGGTGGCCGGAGGACTTTAGATCAGAGATAAAAGGACGCCTGTTGCCCATTAAAAAGATACGGAGTCAACGAGTCACCGCGCGGCCCAATGGAGTCCATAAAAAAAAAAAGGAGTCGTGCGGCCGCGTTTCCTCGCCGAAGCGGCGGCTCTGCTCGCCGTATCAGAGGGTCCCCGCTGACTGAAAGGCAATCCAGGATCGCGGCGGCAAGTCCCGGATCGGTATCAAGTTAGCAAGCGGAAGAGGATGAGAAGGGGGGAAATAATCTCAGCACAACCCAGGAAAATCAAGAACAAAAACAAGGAGGAGGAGAACAGAGGAGAAGGAGGGGGGTGGAGTGGCACTGATCGTCCACCGATCGAAGATGACGGCCGAGCGGAGAAAGAAGATAATGACTGTCTGCCCGCTCTAGTTAGGTATTAACAACTTCCCCAGTTGAAGCCGGGCGACGGCGATCGACGCCGCGCCGAGCCAGGCTTCGTGCAGGCCAAACGGCGGGGCCTGAAAAGCCTGTCAAAATTAGAAGATAAACTTTCGAGGTCGATCGAAGGGTCCTCTTTGTCGGGGGATTTGGATGAAGAAAGGACCGTCCTTGTAAAACATGAGACTCGGACCGAAGGGGTATAAGGGTCCGGAGGGCAAACCCTCAAAAAGACGAGGTTGTTTGGTTTAAAAAGATTGCGACTGCTCACGCCGGGGAGATTGGCCGTCAACCTTGAACTGAGCAAACAATGACGGGGAGCGTAGGCCCTTCGCCCTCTGGAACTAGGAGTCAAATGGCCGCCAATTCCAGGAGGGAGGGCAGGGAATCATCAAAAGGTCGGATGTGGCGCAGCAATCGCAGCGCGGATCAAACGTGGTGAGAGTTTCATTCAAAAGGAAAGGTGGGTTCACTATCTTGTATGGCAGCCGGTCGTCATTGGGAAAACAACCCCACCAGTCGGCGAAAGGGTCCGTAAAAATAGGGGCATCGGATCAAGCGGAGGCTTTTCTTGCTGGGAAGGCGATGAACGGAAAAAAGCTTGAGGCGTCGAATCTGAGGGACAGGGAGCTGAGAAGAATCCACATCGAGGGAAACAGGGGAGCGGGGATCATCAGTCAAAGACCGACGTCTTGACAAACCTCGGTGCGAATGGGGGTGTAAGCCGGGGCCCTGCAAGAAAAAAAGCCGGCGCTGGGAAGAAAAGAGAGAGAAAAACGCCATGCGGATAGGTACGGCTATACGTCCAGGGAGCCCTTAAGGACGTCTAGAACAAGCCAGCCAGATGAGAAGCAACGGCTGAGGAGTTGACGATTAACGAGTCCACTTTTTCACGGACACAGAAAATTCTTCGCCACGAACTAGTTTGGGGATTCAAAGCTGCCGGGGGCGCGCCGCCGGAAACAAATGTGAGTTAAAGAGGGCATCTCAGACAAAAAAACGGAAGCATGTGTCGTTTGCCCTCGATCACTGGCAATCCAGGGGGTACGGAGAATGAAGCAAAAGCGGCGAGCGTTACTAAGCGGTCCCCAGCCAACGCCAGCAGGGGGAACGTGGGGCTGTGGATGAAAGAAGAAGAACTCCGAAGTTCAGGTGTAGCATCTGGCCTCCGATATGGGAGTCAAAACGTGTGGAAAGAGGAGGCCAGGATCTTATCCGAGACTCCGCCAGGCCAGGTTTTTCACGGAGTCCGCCTCAGAAGGGGAAGAACACGCCTGATAAGATGCCTTCCTGATCATCGCGCGGGAGTTTGCGGAGTCCCGTCGGGGGTCTCCGCCGTGCAGCTGAGTTCTTGGGTCGTAACTTTGCTGAAACAAAAGCGGCAAAATCGGAACCTGCCAAGCACCGTCGCGGGAAAACCCAATGGCCGTGCGGTGGACTAGGAGCTACGACAAACGGGGTTGCCGCGGATTTCAACACGACCAAGGCGTAGGCTAAAAACTACCCGGCAACTCGCCAGTCAAGAAATAGAAAGAAGCAAGAAAACAAGTTCACCCAGGGGCGGTAAGAGGGAGAAACATCAGGGGAACTCTAAAAGGTGGCCTTCTCCAGCCTGAAAAAACCTGACAAAAGCAAGAAAACGACAGGGCTGCGCGCACGCGCTGGACTGCTTGGGAAAGAGTACCGACGCAATCACCCCGGGTCAGAGGGGAATGCATGACTTGTCCGGGTTTGCCCGAAGGGAATCGAGGACGGCGCCCCTTGATCGTTGAAAGAGAGGAAACGACCCGTGGACCCAGTGCTCCTGAGGCTGCTGTCTAGCTAAAAAAATGTAAGCGGCAGGGGGGATCCCGAAACCGGCGTCATGGGGCGGTTGTAATCTCGTGTGGACACAGGCCGGTATTTCGGAGAAATCAAAAACCTCCCGCAAGAGAACATTAACACGACCAAAACACCAAAAACCAACCCAGACCCCGGAAAACAAGACTGCGTACAGGTTGTCAGAAGCAAAATAACCATGCCTCGAGGTAGAGGGGAAAAAATGTCTGCAGGGGGAGGGACCTTGGGGATTTCACACGGCAAGCGGCCGACGCAGCAGGCACGACGGGTCAGCCTATAAGAACAAAGAAAGAGAGAACCGTATTTTAGGACGGTCTGAAGCGAAAAAAAAATAGGGGAATCATTGTCATTACATGGTCCAAACCGAGAAGGGTCAATCAAAAAATACGTCTGACACAATCGGGCAGGGAAGAGCAACCAGTGGAGCACGATGCGGATGGTCAGAAAAACAGTAAGGGAAAAAAAAAGAAACAAAATTCGCCGCTAAAATAAAAAGTTGGCGGCCAATTATGGCTACAGGAAAGGGCAGTCGCGAGGCTCCGGAAAAAACGGAGTGAGAAGGCGGAGAGAAGGAAAAAAGGGACATCCTTCTGCATGCAAAGGTCAACAATTGCAAAAACAAACGCGCGCTGACAACATGAGTACAGGGGGTTGTACAGAGGGGTCGCTGCGCAGGGGGCTGCTACAAGGACTTACGTGCTGCCAGTCAAAAAAGACGCGGAGGAAAACTTTATCTGAGAAACCTCTCAAAGGAAAAGTCAAGGTAAGGGGGGAGTTCTGTCGGTCGCGTCCTGGGAGGCCACGAGCGCGGCTACGGCGCGAGGAGCCCGCGATTCTCGGGAAAGCTTGAGCTATTCCTGCATAAAAAAGTAAGCCGGCTGCGGGGAAACCGGATCTGGTATCACCGAGAGGGAAGAGGGAGCGGTTCTAGCAGGCTCAGCAGAAA
>Ga0179593_1405059_pt1 | contig 18712 bp, 24 predicted proteins | sample CZODoug2_1_08_16_FD_185931 | JGI IMG/M metagenome (GOLD analysis project Ga0179593, IMG submission 185931) | Vadose zone soil fungal communities from Angelo Coast Range Reserve, California, USA - CZODoug2_1_08_16fungal (PacBio error correction) | ecosystem: Environmental > Terrestrial > Soil >...
GGTCTTCGAAAGGGGGAGGCCGTGAGGAGCTTGACTAAAAAGGTGGATCAGTCGGGGTTACTAGGAGGAGGGATGGAGGAGACGCAGGTGGCCGGAACTTTTAGAAAAATGAGGGGGGGCGGCCTCGGCTTGCCTCTTCGCTGCACATTCGGGCTAAAAGGGACGTCCTTTAAAAAAAAAGGAGACGCAGTTAAGAGGGGGGGGGGGGTTCACCCGTCGAGCCGGGCGTACGAGGCAGGGCAGGGAGAGGGTGGTCTAGACCGGACAGAAAGAGTCTTCTTGAGGGAGTTTCTTCGTTAAGAAAAAATCGGGCTCCTTGAAGGAAGGGCCGAGAACAGGAGCAGGCCTCGAAGATATGAAGAAGAGGGGTGAGAGTCGCGAGTCAGATACTGCAGTCGGCAAATGGGAGGGTTTTCTACTGGAAAGGGGTCTGAGTATCTGGGAAGGAAGAAGGGGGGCAGAAGAGGAACGTGAGTTACGGAGGCCCACTGTTGACGAGGGCAAAAAAAAAAAGTCTGCACGCTGACGCTGAGTACAGCGGGAAAGTCAGAACGCAAAGGGGCTTCGAACGCAATCCCTCTGGAACGAGAGGGCGATGTCGGCCTTGATCCCTCCATTTCGAATGAGAAGAAAAGATTGAGACGAAACAAAGAGGGGGGACGTCGTTTGGGGAAGGGTCCAATCTTTGCACGACATGGGGGAAAAGGGGTCCTGCGGGAGAGCCCGCGAGTCAAAAAAAAGGGAGGGTTAGTAACCGGCAAAAGGCGGGGTCAAAATTCAAAAATGTGGCAAAAAGGGAAGGGCTTCAAGGGGGAGAAACCTCCGGCAGCAGACCAGATAAGGGGAAAAGTAGGCCTGATACGTAGCTCGATCAGAAGAGTTAAGGTTGTCAAATTTCGGCAGCGGAGCACGCATTGCGAGAATGGGAGGAAGGGAAGACCGGTGAGCGAGAAGCAAAGGGTGCAAGGAGAAGAAAGGGGAACAGGGCCCTCAAAAAAACTTTAACATAGGTCGAGAGGGTCTAGAAAAGGGTCCTCCGAAACACTTCTATGGGAGGAGGGGGGAAGAAAAAAGTCGCGAGATGGTCAGAGAAAAGTCAGGAAAGAAAAAGGAAGGCGGGGTAGCGGAAGTTGTATAGAGGTGTCGGCGGGGGGATTAGTCAGTGCTCAAGAAAGGAAATCAGATAGGGAAAAGACTGCCCGGGTGGGAAGCAGGATGCAGAAAAACGGGAAAAAAAAAGGTTGGCTTGGGGGAAAGGCGGAATAAAGTGGTTGTTCGAGGTGAAGGGAGCGGGGGGGCTTTTAGAAGGAATAGCTAGGCAAGGGGTGGTTCGGGGAAGAAGAACAACCGGGAGGGAAAAATCAGGGTGGCTTCACATATCGGGGGAAGCGTAAAGATAAAGCCGAATTAATGGGGGTGCTCAACGGAAAATATTAAAAAGGAAGGGGAGGCGGCCAGTGGAGAAACACATTCGAGGGAAAAGAGGTCGCCGATGGGGAGAATCATTACTCGGTGGGCGAAGAGACTGAGGTGGTTTTGACGACGCTGCAGAGGGGGAGGCGGGCTTAAAGGAAATTCTACTAGACCAAGGGAAGGGGCATCGAAAACCGTGTCGGAGGAGAAAAGGGGTGCGTTTGACAACGACTGGTTAAAAATGGGAAGGATTCTCCTCTGAGGGTAAAAAGCTGCACCGAGGGGGGTGGATTTCTGAGCTCGGATGAGAGGGGTAATACGACTCGCGGTGGTTGGTGGGAGGAAGGTGTTTGAAAAAAAAACGGGTGGCGTGAAGAAACTCCTATTGCAGTGGAAACTACGCTTAAAAGGGGGATCAAGCCTATCAGCGTTCAGAAGGGAGTAGGAGGTTTGGGTTGGCATTAGGAATGATTGAAGTGTCAAGAGAAATAGGATCAGGGGGGTAATGCCTCGATTTCTTAGGGGAACCGGCTTATTAGGGGTTTAGAAGGCGCAGCGGCAAGGACGCATCTGGGGAAGGCGCATCTGAGGACTAAAGGGAAATAGGACTGTTCGTCAATGTGGAACCTTTCTGCAAACGGCACTCTGCCACGGTATGCAAAAGGGGGGGAAAGGACCAGGAATGCGGGAAGGGCCGGCGATGCTGCATGGGGGAATGCAATGGGGGAGAGGGGCGGACGTTGGATGCGCTTCTTCGTATCTCGTAAGGGATAATCATCAAAAAATGATGATCAGAAAAATTGGGGAAAGGGTGTAGTCGGATTTTCGCTGTGAAAAACTCTCTGAACATCTGGAAGAGAGGAGTGTCGAAACTAAGAGGTGGGATTGGTCTGACCTGAGGGAGGGTTGTGGATTTGGGGGGGGCTAGATAAAAACGATATTTAAATAGAAAATAGCCCCAACGCGCAATCAAAGAAACATACCGGGAAAAAAGAAAACCTCCTTCTAAACCCCTCTAAGGATTGAAGAATGATACCTTGAAATGCTGATTCGCCCAAAGGGGAGCCTCACACAAGAGAAAAAAAAAACGCCAGTGAGTCAGCAAATTGAATTATGAATCGAACTGACAAAAAGAAAAGGAAATAAAAAAACCCTCGCAGTGAAAAAAGGAAAAAAAACAAGAGGAACCTGCCAATTCCCTAGAGGGCAGTCCCACAGGCTGATACACCTAAACGGCAGTGGGGGAGGGAAGCACTTCCCGCAACCCCCTCAGCAAACCGAAAGATCAGGGGGCAATATAATCGCCGTCCCCACACCCAAGGAAATCCGCAGAGCAGTAAAGGGAGACACCACAAAAAGGGGATCAGAAGAAAAACAAAAAAAGCGTAAAACCAAAAAAGATGAATGCAATCTTCCCCGGTCAGAACCGCAAATAATTAAAAAAAGAAGAAAACTAAATCCTATTCCAAAAAAAAACACGAGTTATGAACGAAGAATCGGGACTGTAAGAGAACCCGCAAACACCGGCACAGACTGAGCCACCACCAAGAACAAAAAAAACATCGAAAGGGAAAAGGCGCCCCGAGCTCAAAAAAACCTTCCACAAAGGGGGGGAAATTCCTAATTTAACCCATAAAAAAGTATATCAAGCAAGACATAGCCGGCCCAGAAAAGAAGAGAAGATAAGGGAAGGGTGCGTGCCACAATAAAGTAAAAAACATCAGTTCTAATGAATTCTCAAACCTAAAGCACCTAAAAAAAGCGCCATCGTCAAAGTCACGAAAAAAAACTAAATCCTACGCCCTCCAAAAGGTAATGCCTGACTAAAAATCAGTTCAGTAATACAGTCATCGGCCGGGCGACTGGGAAGAAAAGGAAAGGGACTTTAGACCTAAAAAGGGGGAGGGGTAAATCGATGTTAAGTTTGGAGAAAAACCAATCAGGGAAGGTCGGAAGGGAGAGAAAGCGGCACAGCCGGGGAGATGCAAAGCTTCCCTCCCGAGCGTGGTAGAAAAGGGAAAGAATAAACCAACTGTCAAAAAAAATCTCGATAAATCATGAGGAAAAGAAAACAACGAGAAAGGGAAAGAAAAACCGTGCACGAGCAGGAAGCGAAACGCAAAGAAAAAACGCCAATTTTGGACGCGAAATTCAGCCCGGGCGCACCTCGCCTTCCCAACCAAACATTCTGGGACAAAAGAGGAAGAGAGAGACGCCTCAAAAAAAACCAGCAAAACGAAGAACAAAAAGGGATGACGCCAAAGAGCACCTACAGCACCCAGGTAGCAAGGGGGAAAAAACAAACCTTAAATTTTCCTTAAACCCAAGGACAGACCGAAAAGGGAACGACATTAAAAAAGGTTGCTTCCGCGAAAGGGAAAGAGCGACCAGGACTAAAAATCGATGGAAGAACAGACAAGCAAAGGAGGGACCTGCCAAAAAGGGGAACAGGCCCCGTTTCAGGGAAGCTCACCGCCCGCTACCTAGAGGGAAAGGAGAAAATGAGACTAAAAAAGCGTTGGCGAGCACGAAAACTCTCGTTCGAACAACAATTCAGCGCCTCGACCGAAAGGCAGACGAGAAAAGAACCGAGAAAGTCAAGCTTGTAAGAGAGATACCTCCGTCAAAAAAGTGCCGTGTGCTCGCTATCCCCAGGAAAAAAAAAAAAGAAGAATTTTTTAAAGACCCTTCTCTCATGGAAGAAGGACGAGAACGACACCGCCAGGGGGGGAAAAAAAAGGCTGCCTCACAAGGAAACAGGAAAATCATTAGGTCTGAAGGAAAAGATAAAAATATGGGTTCACCGAACAAACCAAAGAAAATCGGGGTTAGAGAGCTCAATGTAGTGGGGGGGAATCAAGGAAAAAAGTCCAAAAAAAAGAAAAAACTCGCAGCGGGAGGGAAGGGGAAAATCTTAAATCAAAAACAGGCGGAGGAGGAAGATAACAAGAGGACCGAACGCAAACGTACCGCAAGGCCCGCTACTCAATTCTAAATGGGAGAAGTAGACGCAAAGCAAACTGGAAAAACCCCCCTAAGAAAAGGGGATGTCCGGCAAAAAGGAATTCTCCCCGCCACAAGAAATACGAAAAAGTCACATCAAACCAAACCACTACAAAAAGGGAGTAGGAGCGACCACTTGACACGCCTTCTAAAAAAGGAGAGAAGGGGCATACTACGAGATAAACTCAGCCCGCAATTAGGGGAACGCGGGAGCAAGCGTGAAGAGCCCCGCAAATGCTCCAGAAGGAATCTACATAAAAAGACGAAGAAGCAACGGTAAATCGAGACCACAAGAAAATCAACGCCGAGCCGGACTCGCAACCGCTCTGAGAGGGAAAAAAAGAAGAAGTCCTCTCATGAGAAACAGCGACCGTGACCCGCGACGGACGAATCCTCAGGACGGAGGAGAGTCAATGGACAGTAAAGGGAAAAGAGTCAAAGGGAAAAAAGGAAGAAAAAGCAACCCCAAAGAACCCAAGGCCGTCAGACCGAAACGGCAAACCTCCAAAGAAAAGGATGTCAAATCCCCTCAAATTACCCCAGAGGAAAATTTCAACGCTTCAGAAGCACGAAAGGATAAGCCTCAAAAAAAGGAGACCAGACCATCTCTCGAAAAAAACAACACGAAGAGAAAGGAGAGGAGGGGTTAGGGAAGGACGACAGGGCTGCCAAGGTATTCTACTGCTAGGAAAGAGAGGAAGTCACATTTTCGAAAAAATTATCAACGATGGAAAGAGTGTTAAGGAGGGAAGTCCGGTAGTAAAGAAAAAATTGGGGAGAGAGAAGGGGAAGGGAAGACTTAAGAGGTGGAAGCAATTGTTTGCCCTATGGCTCCCGCTGAATCAGGAGAGGGGGCAGGGCTAGAAGGACATTTCCGCGCTTCCAAAAAGGAGAAAATTTGGATTGTTCCCGATTCTATCCTGGGGGAGAGGAAGGAAGGAGAGATTCCTGAGTTGGAAGACGGTTGACGCCTCGACCGGGGGAAGGAGGGTCAGTGGAGAAAAGGGAAGGATCTCAGTCAAAGACTGAACTTCAAAAAGAGGGAGACTCGGCCCAAAGAGGGGAGAGAGGGAAACCGAAGTCCGGTAAGAGACGGGTTTTCTAATTGTCTTCTCATATCGAAGAGAGGGATCTTTCTTTTGGAGGTTTGGCTTGATGCCGTGCCGGGAGGATGGGATTCGTTTGAGAAGAGGAAAATTTGGGGCCTCATTGAGAGAACGTGTCGTAGGAGGGGAGGGGGGGGAGGGAAAAGGAAGGTTTTAGGAGGCCTTAAAAAAGATGACACCCTTGTCTGCCATGAAGCGTGCCAGGTCTACCAGGGATGAGGGGGAATGACTCCATTTACTGAAGAAACCGCCGCGTGCAAGAGGAAGACCTCTGAGAAAAGAAAATGCGACGCAATGAAGTGAGCATGGGAGAAGAAATGGAGGAAAGGAACACAGGGTAGGGGGTAGACCGCCTACTTCCGAGGGTAACGGGGGGAAGGGGGAAAAGATTTCAAAGGGAAGCCGGGGCCTTCAGGAAAACGAGACTTCAGAAAAGAAAAGCAGGGTGTCGTGAAAAAAAAAAAAAAATGATCGAAGTGGGGGGAGGAAAAAAAATGGGTTGATTAGGTTGGAGAGGATACGAGAACGCGTGGCCTGGAGGAGAGACAGAGATGGGACATCAAAGGAAGAGAGGATTCGCACGTCGATCCAGTGAAGTGGAGAGGAAACATTTTGGCGAAGAGAGTGAGGGGAGAAAAACAACGCGACGGGGGCTGCAATAGGTGCACGCATGACAGTAGGGGCTTACTGAAGAAGGTGACGAGACCAAAAAGAAAAAGGCCAAACTGAGTGGCGCGGTACCTAAAGGCAGGAGGCTTGGTAAAGAGGGGAAAAAAGTTCTTAGGTAGAGATAGACTAAATTTCCTCGAGCCAAAGGCTTCTGGGGGAAGGGAGGGAGAGGGTCCCCATGAAAATGGGACTCGTCGGAAGAGAAAAGGACGTTCTGGTGTAGGGCTGCGCCGGTCTAAAGAGAATTGGTACTGGGGGGGGGGAGGAGGGAGGAATGGGGTGACTTAGGAGAAAGAATTGAATCATACGTGGAAACTCAGTCAAGGAATCAATTAAGTCCTAAAGGAAGGGCGTGCAACGGGGTTCGGGGGGCTTCGGACCTTGGAGGAGAAAGAGGGGGCACGTTAAAAAGGAGAAAATCAGGGGGGGCTGGGGGCAGGAGAGGAGAGCAGGTCATTGCACTTGTCGAGGGAAAGCAGACGAAACCGGGGGGACGGAGGATAAATGGTCCTTCAAGCCTCGGCGGTGTGATTTGGAACCGGAGAAAGGAAGCTCTTCTGGGTAAAAAATAACGCAAAAGGGGAGTCGAACAAAGGAGGAAAAAAAGGAAGACTTCTTCAAACTCTAGAAAGGGCGATGATAGGGAGAAAAGTGAGCGTCAGAAGTCGAGTTCTAGTAAGGAGGAGGGGGGGTAAGGGAAGCAGGAATGAACAGAAAGGCATGAGGGGAGAAAGCATAACTCCAGGTCCTGTGGGGTCACCACCATGAGGGGGCTCATAAAATGTTCTGAAGTAGAGTTATGGGCGGTCTGGTCCTGAGAAGGAGGGGGAGATCTAGTTGAACCAATTAAAAAAGGGAGGCAACCGAATGTTGGAAGGGTGGAATGTGCCTTGTAAAGAATGAAAGGCTCGGGAAGAATGGGGTTGTGGGAGGGAATGGTGGTTTAAGCTGTTGGAGGAAGGATGTAGAGGAAGAGGGACTGTGGAAGGATAGACTTCGCCGTTACCGAAGTGAGGGGGGACTAGAAAAGGGAATCAAGTAATAATGCGGTTCGAAGGAGTCGGGGGAGGGGTTGGCCTCCGTGCGACTGGGTACGCTGTCATGATAATAGTAAAAAAAGTTTGGGGGAAAATCTGAGGAGGGGGGAGAAGAGGAGGAGGAGGGGGGTGACAATCTTGAGGCGCTTGCTGAAGGAAAGAGAGGGGGGGGTGGACTGAGCAGGAGAGGAGAGAGTCGATCAGGGCCGGTGGGCGGGGGGGATTTTGTGAAGGGGGGAAGTTATGACGTTCAGGGAACGGCTACCAGGGGAAGTTCACACAGTCGGGGCAGTAAGCGATGATGATGGTGGGAGAAGGAGCTGGGGGAAAGTCGGGAGAAGGGATGCTCTTCGGAGATGGAGAAGGGGGAAGCATGAGAAAAAAAGAGGCTGCACCGGCTTTTTAATGGGCTGGGACCGAGGTTGATGTCTAAGAAAGGAAAAAAGGGGAAAGGAATGTCGTAGAGGGTTGACAGAGTCAAGGGGAAGCGGGTGTTTGCTGGGGGAGGGCCTTGAGATACTGGAGGGGGGAAGGGGTTTATTCTCTCAAAAACGATTAGGAAAGGAAGAGAAAAAAAGTCCACCACAACTCCAAAAAGTAAAAAAGCAAAAAAGAAGAAGTAACAGTTCAGACAAAAGTCCCTGCTTGGGGGGAAGGGGAGAAACTAAAGGGGGTCTCATCACCTAGACTCACCATCACCAAACCACAAAAGGTGAAAAAAAAGCCCAGACTGGTCATAGGTCGGAGAAAGGAAGCACCGGCAGAAGGAAGACAACACCTCCCAAATCTCAGGGGAAAAATCAAACATCATCATCCGCAGAAACTGAAAAACTAAAAGGAAAAAAAAAAGATTCGCCCGTGCCACGGAAGAAGCACGGAACCCTCAACCCTAAGAAGAAAAAAAAACTATCGACATCGAGATTCAGAGCCCACAACAAAGAGGAGGAAAGGACGCCTCTCCTTCACAGAGAAAAAAAAACGAAAATCCTCCTTCTAAAAAACTCATTCCATCTCGGTAAAACAAAAAGGGACGGAAGGAATAAGGAAAGAGTCCCCGTCATCTACCCGAATTCCCCCGAAGAACATTTATGAAAGGAGGAAGAGATAGATCACCACTAATTCTACTAGGCGCAGCGTAGAGATAACAAGCAAAAAAGCAAACAAAGAGAAAAAAAAGAAGGGCACCAACACAAATAAGGGGGACTGAGAAGGAAAAGAGGAACCCTCGCTCATCCAGGAAAAAGGATACCCCGGGCATTGACGACCTTGTGTTAAACAAAATCAGAAAGGGGAAAGGTCAGGAAGGGAACTCAACCGATCCCCAGAGTCGGACAATTTATGAGGGAAACCACCTCTGCAGTCTAACAAAAAACTTCGGAAAAGAGGAGGCCCCCTCCAAAACCAAAATGGAGGGAAAGGATCCATCTGACAAGCGGTCCTCGAAATAAGAAAAGGGCAAGGACGGAGAAAATAGCGAAAGAAGTCCGAAGTCCAACTAATCGTGTTGACGAAGAGAAGGGTGATCCATTCCGAAGAGGTTTTTCGAAGAAAGAGTTTCTCTTGGGGAAAAAAAACAAAAGCGTCGGATCGGACACGAGGCAAAAAAAAGGGGAGGAGTTGGAAGTCACCGATTACAAGACCCGACTGCAGGGGGAGATTTGAAGAAAGACGAAAACACCCGGGAAAAATTGCCTCGCTGAAGCAAAACGGGCAACAGGAAAAAAATATAGCATTCACGAAAAGATCAATGAAAACCGCAGAATAAGAAAGAAAAAAAGAAAATGCAAAACTTGGGTCAAAAGGGAGATAAAGCATGAAAACTTCATGAAGGGAACGTAACTCTAGACAGAAAAAAAAGCAAAGCCGAAGAAAAAAAAAAAAATAGGACTTCAAAGGCGCCGCCTACAAGAACCCCCAAGGTCACAAAAACACCACCGTTGACGAAATGTCAAAAAGAAAAAAGAGAAGGGCGAGAAAGGGAAGACCAAACCAGAAGAAAAATAAGAAGGGTGGCGACACTCGCTGCGGAATGTCAGTCCGCCTCCGGGGGCCGACCATCTCTCAAAAGGAAAAAAGAGGGGAGAAGCGAGTCCTCAACCCCGTAGGACGAGCCAAAGGGGATTGCCGAAGGAAAGGCTTACCTCAGGAAGCAGAGAAGAAGAAGAAGGGGACTAGAATTGAAGAAGAACTCTCTTGTGGGAGGATCCACGAACACTCTAAAAGAACAAAACATTCGAGAAGAAGAAAGGGACCCTGGAATCGACGTGCCTAAGACTAGTCAAACTCACAGGGAGGGGGAGAAGATAGGAGATCCTAAGGTCAAAGCGTGCCGTGCAAGGACCTTACGATGAAAAAAGAATCATGGGGGGCAACAAAAATCAATAAAGTGAATCGGGAGAGACGGAAGAAACAGGAAAGACTGGAGAAAACTAGGGCTTCCTCACAGGAACCGGTGACGAGTAGGAGAAAAGTGACAACTTAACCAAACAGAGGGCAGAAGAGGGGAGGAATCAACAAAAGAAAGAGTGTTGGAGGAATATAGAACATGGGGGGGTAAGAAAGGCCGCCGCCATCCACGCGCAGAAGAGGACGATTCTGAAGAGAAAAGAACCGCCCGGATCTGAGTCCGATAGAACCTAAATCACCGGAAGAAAGAAAAAGCCCGCTGCGAGGAGGAAAAGACGCACTTGCTAGCAGCAATGCAGAGACGAACCCCCGGACGCGAAAAAAGAATGATTCCACAAGAAGTAAGAAAAGAAACCTAGCTACCAGAACCTGTCACGGTAAGAAAAAAAAACAAACGAAACCCGCAAACGCGGCATCTGGATAAAAAAGAAAGAAGGAGACACCGCTTCTCTACTGAGAGATGGTCGAAAATATCAAGACATCTTCGAGCCGAGATGCCAGCAGTGAAAGAGCCCTTCAGGAAGACGCCACATCCCTCACCTACCTCCGACAAAGAAAACTAGACACCGAACTCCCTGGCGAGATCCTTCAATGCAAGCCCGGGGGAGTACATAAAAAAGGAAACACCATATCAATGCGCGCATCTGTGGACTCGGGAAAGGCAACTCTCCTCAAAAATCCACTAGAAAGGATGTCAGTCAGTAAAACAAAGAACCATACAAGAGAAAAAAAAAAGCAATGGAAGGAACAAAGGAACCCTGAAACTAACCTTCTGCTCCTCCATCACGCAAACTTAAGTCACGACATAAAAACTGAAAACCTGATCCCTAGAAGGGAATGCGTCTCGAATAATCTGAAATCCAAAAAATTAAAAAATGTCTCCACGACTTCTCTCTCAAACAAAAAGGGAAAGGGAGGATCAGAGGGGATGGGAAATGAGGGGAAATGTTTAGTGGGCCTTCTAAGATGTGGCGCAGGACCCGCGAAGAAAACTTGACTTAGGGAAGGGGAAGGTAGGGACTAATTCGATGCGGATGGATCAGTAAAGGGAAAGGTCCTTGATGGTAAGTCCTTTGCGAAAAAAGGATCGTCAGGGGGAGGGGCCTTTGCCGCTGCATCGGGCAGGGGCGGTCTTGGGGGGAGGGAAAAGTCGTGTAGAAAATACTCATGGGGAGAGTTGGTGTTCACCTCTTCCGAGAAGGAGGAATGAGGCAGAAAGGTCGGAACGAGTTTTCGCGCCTGTCTAGAAGTGGGGGGAGGGCGGGCTGAGTTTATGAAGGCAGGGATCGGCTCATTGTTAAGGGATCCCACGGGATGAAAAAAAAATCTGGAGAGTCCGCACGAGAGTGACGAATTGTTTAGAAGGAGATTAGGGGGGTCTCCAAATCGGCCGCGAGGCACGGTTCAGGGGGAGTGGGTATTTATGCAAGTCCATTTGTTCTGATCGACTGTTCTTTAGGAAGCCAGGGGGGGGGGAAGAATCAAGTGATCGGGGACGGGGGTGGCAGGGGGAAACCTGAATTGGAAAAGAGTACCATTAATCACTTTAAGTTAGGACTGAAAGAGGGTCCGGGCGTGTGTTCCGAGGAATGACTGGTTTCACTAAGAGGGGGAATCAAAAACGGACAGCGGGTCTTTCTAGGAAGAAAACGGGTCGGCATCTCCAAAGGCGACGAGGGGTCGGGGAGGGAGGGGAAAAAGGGACGGCCGTGAGGAGCGCACGAAGACATCACTCGAAGGGGGGTTGGCCGCGAGGAAAATCATGCGTTGGGGGGGAGTGGTGCCAGCTGTTCCCGAGAAGATGTGAAGCGGAACAGGGGGGAAGGAAGCAAAACTCTTAGAAAAAGAGGGAGTATGATGGCATCCTGCCGGTAAAGAAAAAGAAGGGTTGAAGGGCAAAAATGGCTTGGACGTTTTAGGGGGGGGGGGAAAAAAGCCTCCGGCACAGGGGGAGTGCGACCAAAAGGGAATCCGAGGGGCCTGGATTCTACGTATTGAAAACTTAGAGAAGTGAGTGGTTAGTGCTCAGAGGAGAGTTGGAAAAAACGAGAGGCGGCCACATTCGGATAAGGGAAGAGGAGAGACGCGCAGCAAGGGGGAGAGGTACGAAGAAAAAGGGGGAGGTCATGGTCCTCCCCATGACTGCGGAGAGAAGTAGGAACTTTCCAGAAGGTGGTGATGGGAGAGAGGTGGGACGTAGCAGGAAAAGGAAAAAGGCGTCCGGAGACTGGACCACAGGGGAGGATGTGAACAGGTTCATAAACTGGGAAAAGGGCCCAGGAACACTGAGAATGAAGTCAAATAGGAAAAAAATGGACGGATGTGCGAGAAGGCAGAAGAGGGGGGGGTTCTGTTGGTCTTCGTCGGGGCTTAGGGGCGGCGGACGAGATCATTAATAGGGGACAACTCCATTCCGGGGGGGGGATGCGAAATGACACCAAATTCCTGGCAAAAAAGGGGGAGGTGGGGGAGAGGAATAGTCAATTATCGGGACTTGACTGCAGGGAAGGAGATAGGGTTTTCTTGTTAATCTAAGAAAAAAAAAGGACCGGTTTGGTTCGGCTGTGAAACACATAAAAAACAGTATTGGGCAAAAAGGTAGGGGAAGCGGGGCTAAAAAACACGAATCGGCTTTGGACAGAGGGAAGTAACAAAGAAAGGAGGGGTTCCTAAAAAATGAACAGAGGATAAACGAGGACAGCAGGACTTCAACACTCTAGGCTCCGGGCGGTATGTCAAAGAAGGGGAAGCAGGGAAGGAACATTTTCGTAAGGGGAAGAAACGCTTGTGGGGCGACATGGGGAAAAAAACGGAGGCTGGTGAGGGAGGGGGGGGGAAATACCTGAACAAGGAGAAATCGGTGTGCACAGACAGAAGAGGGGTAACGATAATCAGGTGTTCTTCGCAGGGGAAGAGGAGGTCCTTCGAAGAATATATTTCAGACAGGGTGTAACAAAAAATGGTCTGACACCTATGGGTGGACGGCTGGACAGTCGACTCGAAGGGGATTAAATGGGTGCTCGAAGGGGAGCGGTGGTTGTTGGGAGAAATGGGTTTGGATAAACTCCAGTATTGGAGGGATGACGCGAATCTAAAACTCCGATCGGAAGAAATGCGGTTTTTTCTAGGAAAAGAAGACAGAAGGAAGGGGAAGAATTTCTTCGGGAGGGGGTGAATTCGGGCGATAGAACGGGGAGGGCATATCCTATGGCTACTGTTTTTTTGGCAGCCGGGGGCTAGGGGTGGGGATGACAATCTGAGTCGGGACAGGTGGGTTGCTTGAAAAAAGGTGACGCGCTTCGAGACGAGATCATACGGGGGGGGGGTTGCATTTGATTTGACCTGCGCTTGGAGACGAAATGTGCTGAGGAGGGGGTGCGGGCCGTTAAACCGAAAATTCCCGACAGGTATTTATGCCGTGGAAGTAACTTGACTTGAATGGCAGGACTTGCGGACTGAAAGCTGGGCTTTCTGGGCGGGGAAAAGGAACGGAACTTTTATCGATATCGAAGATAGGGAGAAAAATACGGGCAACTGGAATGCTACCGGCGGTGGGGGGGCGTTGGGGCTTATCGGGGAGGGAGAACGAAATTGGTCCATGAATCAGCGGGCAGGGGAGCTGACGTACGGAATGGGGCTGTGGTTCGGGAAGGGGCTTGGAAAGGGCTTGGGTTTAATTTGTGAGCAACGCTCAACAACAACACATATCTGGGAAAATAGGAAACAAAAAAGCCCCACTCCAAAAAAAAAAAAGCACAAAAAACAAAGCCGTCCGTTCGCGTAAAAAAAAAGGCGACGAATTGTTCACGGGTATCAACCTAAGAGGGTAAAATCACCGGCACGCGCACCCAAAAAGTGCATCTAAGCCAGGAGGGCAAGATCAGGCGATCCGCAGAAGGGCGATCCAAAACCGCTAATCCTGAAAGAAGCAACCAGCATCCAGTGCCATACAACAGAAAGAGGAACGCCAAATAGGAACTGAAAAAACCCGTTATCCAGCCCGCATGCCGAAGAACATGACCTCACCCTCCGCGACAAAACCATGCCGATCGAGTATCCATGATAAAGGAGCAAGGGAAAAAAAAAATAATGCTGAGGAAGAAGCGTCAACGTCGCCACCAAAACAAAGCCATCGCCAAAAAACCACGCAAAAAAACTTCCAAAAACACAAGTAGACGATAGGCCAGCTTAAAAGGAAGAGCCAGAAATTGCCCCAACGCCACAAACTGAGGAACAAGAGTAATGAGACGAAAGGCGAGAAAAATTTATTCGTAGATAAGGCAGCTAACCAACCCGCACTAAAAAAAAAACAGCTCCAAAAAAAAAAAGGAAACCAACCACAAACCAAAAGAAGAGGAGACCCAGAGGAGAAGACAACAAGCAAAGAAGGTACACACGTGGCATGTGAACGAAAAGTGTGGGACAACACTTTAGAAAAAAGGAAACCATTGCCCGTCGCCGCCCGCACCTCCTCCAAACTCCAAAAAAAAGGATATGCCCACCTCTGCAGAGGGCACACTTCGCCGATGATGGCGTCACCAAAAAAAGCTCAAAGGGGAAAGAAGGCCGTTACCAAACACGAAGCAAACCTCGGCAAGAAACAAATGGCAATTAACGGCGAACATAAGGGCTATCCTCAAATTCCAGAGAGGATCGGTGGTTTTGAATCACGGCTAGAAAGGCCAGAGGGACAGGTTCAGGGGAGAAAACAAACGGGGGAACGTATCGGTCAAGCTGCACACCGACGAGGCGGTGAAGCCCCGCGTAAACGGCCCATCGGGGTTCTATGTGTCACCGCGCCAAACGTCAATGGTCCCGGATAAAGAGGCATTTCAAAGAAAAGGTCTAAGAAAAAAAGACCGGTCAAGAGAAAGCCGCTCCTACAAAGAGAACCAGAAAACCGTTTGGCCCTCACCGTCTCAATAGCAGAAAAACCTTGAAATAAGTGAAAAGGAAAAAAACCGCAAGAACCCGGAATACAGGACAAGAATGCAAAAAAGGGAGAAGGAGAAACAAGACAGGCCAGTTCGTCAACTGATTGTCCAGAAAGGGACATAGACGTACTCTACTGGGCCAAAAACGCGAAGAAAGCAAAACGAAGATAAGGGGGCACAAGATCGGCGAAGGTCGGAAAAAGAAAAAAAACCATATTCTCGAAGTCAAAACCGATTAAGAGAATGCCCAAAGCCGCCGAGTACCCGCCCGCATGGTCCATAAGGACAAGTTGCCAGTAAGAAACTCAACCGGGCGAGCGACGCCTACGTCCATGATCGCCAAAGCGCAGGCCAACGAAAACGTGGGAGGAGAAAAAAACAGAGACAAAAAAACATTGAAGAAAGACCATGACGTGATCAAAGTGCTCAAAACCCGAAATCCAGGCCCGCGGGGGCTCTCTTGAAAAAGCCGAAGAAACAAGCGTGACCATAGAAGGATCCCACTCAAGACAGAAGGGGAAAAAAAAATTCTCGATGAAGAAGATGCAGGCGACAAAAAAAAGACCGTTCTTGAGAAGACGAAGAGGACAGAAAAAGGGGCCCCGGAGGAAAAAATATTCGTCGTGAAGATGGACTGTATCAACCCAGACAGCGGGAAAGCCTAGGATAAGAAAAAAAAAAAAAAGAGGGTACTCTTGTTAATGAAGGGAATCAGCACGACATCAAAAACCACGGGAAAGCAGGAAAAGACGACGAGTGAGTGGACGCCAAGCACCGCGCGCGGGGGGTTCATGCGTGAGCTACATCGGAGGCCCCTAGAAGAGAAACGAACTCCCGACATATCGGACGCAGTGAAAAAAAAAATAGAAAGGCAAAAGGCAGAGGCACGCACAACCCGTCCAGAGACCGTGATAAGGACTGATGGAACAAAATGGAATTAACCTCAACCCACAGAGGAGAAACAACACCGGGAACAGAAGACCAAAAAACGACCAAAAGAAGTGCCCAAGGCCCAACCAAGCCTAGCGGCGGTCTTGTGAAAGAAAAAAAAAAGACGCGCGGAGAAAAAACCCTAGGAACATCTCTTAGGATAGCAGAAAAGGACGCAGCTTCAGGAAGAGCTCAGTTGAAGAGACAGGAAAAAACATACTTCAGCAACACAGGAAAAACAAGCAGGGCAAAAGGAACACAAGAAAACTCCCAGTGCGAGATCCGTGACTCGCCCGCTCGGGGGGGCTGCCACAAGATCAATGCGAGCGATTTTAATACTGTGGCCCGAAAAAAAGACCGCGCGAATCAGGACACGAAAAGGGGCAGGAAAGTCGCCGCTTGAACGGCATCAATCTCTAAACACAAAACAATGACTAACCGCCAGCCTTTCAACTAACCTTCTGGATCAAGAAATCACCGCGACCGTCAACCAGAAATCACCTGACACGACTATCCAGCGAACTTGAAGCGGCCGTCTCAAGGAAGAGACCCTCAAACATTGCCGAATGCCGAAAAAAGCTAGAAAAAAAAGAAAGGGGAGGAGAGAGATGTTATGGGCGAAGGAACTTATGTGAGAAGCGGCTGTATTCGCCGGGACGCCGCCCGCGGATCGGAGGGGGAATGTGGTCTTGGCCGAAGTCGCGGATGAGGGATAAGAAGAGGTGCCAGGGGTGTACATGTAGTTGTTGGATATAAGCGAAGGAAAAAAGAGGACTGGTAGCGCAGAGCGTGCTCGGAAGAGATTGGCACGGGGAGAGGGGGGTCATCACAGATGAGAGAATTTATAGGTGGGGGGTCACATCGAGCCAGCAGAGACGTGAGTCGTAGCAGTAGTATTGTACTCGCCGTTAGGCGCCCTGTCTTCTAGGAGGGGAGGGGGGAAGAGGGCGGGCGAGGGGGCTCATGTGCAGCTCCTTCAAACACGGCAGGGAATCTAGTCCCGAATTGAGGCGAAGGAAGAGGGAGACTGGAACTCGTATGGTGGAAGGGGGATGTGTTCTAACATATCTGGCCTCGGATATGCCGTCGGGGTCGTTGGTTGTGCTGGATGCATACCAGGTTGCTATTTGTAGCTCTGTTTATGGAGGAATTACTTGTTGTGAGAAATGTGGAGGCGGGGTTCTTTCAGTCCAGTGTGGAGAAAGGAGAAGGTTGCATGTCAAGACAAAATTGTCGGCCGAGAGGCAGTTGCGTCTTTGAAGAGGATGCTGGGCTGACGCTTGAAAGGCATCAAGGGGCTGGGAGGAAGAACTTCGGGAGACGCAAGAGAGGGGGATGGAGGGGCAGGAGGCCTTGTAAGACATTCGAAGAAAAAAGGATGGTCTGGGTATTCCTCCGCGGAACGCGGTGGGGGTTGAGAAGGTCAGATTTACAAGAGGATGTTAAGCCGGGCTTAGAGAAAGGAACCAGGGGAGTCGACAGAGGAGTTTTCGGGAAAAGAAGCTCGTCCAGGGGGTACAAAGAAAGGTGGGGAGGCGAAGGACGCATCCTTCAAGGCGTGGACGGGAGGGGCGATCAAGGAAAACCATCGTGCATGGGGGAGAGACTTGAAAAAAGTTATCACCGTCGAACCCAGGTAAGGGGAGAAGGAGATATTTTCGCGGCGGAGAGTTTTTCAACGGTACCGCCAACCGCAGGCCGCGGAAGGAGAACAGGGGGACCTAGGCTCACAAAAGGTTTGGAGGGAAATCAGGTTCAGGAGGTCATCGGCGCGGGGACAGCACTTTGGGGGGCAAGGGGAACAGGAGGGTGAAAGCTGAGGTGTTCAGGGGCGAAGGACGGAAGAAAGGGGAGTCCAAGACGGGGGACTAAAACGGAGGATGGGGCGGATCGGTAGGCCACCAGCATATGAAACTTTGGCGTGCGGACAAGGGACGAAAGAGGCTTGTAGCAAGCCTGTGAAAATAGGGTGGGGGGTACTTAGCTGCTTGGCTTTGGAATGACTCTGGAGGAAGGAATGTTGCACCTTCAATTTTGTAGGATGCGCCCGGCGGTGCAAGGCGGGTCAAAGGGGTAGTGGTTCAGTGAGATCGCGGCATGATCAAAAACACTTTAGGAAGGGGGAAAGGAGAAGCTTTTGGAGTGGGGTGGAATCAGAGACATGGACGGGTTGGCGGCGGTGAAGAAGCAACCAACGGGGGGGGAGTTCCAGGGGAAGGGAAGCGCATGAATCATACTAGGTTGGGAAAAATGGGTTGACCTACCCGATTCGGTTGGGGTCCTCAAATAAAAAACCAGCGAGTAGAAACACGCTTATAAGCATCCAAAGACAAGAAAACTCTTCGTGAAGGGAGAGGATCGGCTAAGGAGATGGCATGATCTGCTAGGTGGTTGGGGAGCTACGACTCAGAAATTTTCTTCGGTCTGAGGGACAAGCTACTGGTTGGGGAAGACCAAAAACTGTCGGTGGGAAAGATACCGTGACTTCTGATAGGTGAGGAGGTGAGACGGAAAAGTGCACGGAGGAAGATAGGTCGCCAGGGGGCACAAAAAAGAAGAAACAGAAGGGGTGGACGGGTGGGCGGCTGATCTACGCTGAGCGGGTCTCAAAAAAAATGTCTGGAGGTGGTGGGTGGGGTGGTCCTGGTGAGGAGGTCGGACGTTTCGTTGAGGGGACTAAACGAATGGACGGGAGCATAAATTCATAGAAAAAGGGAAAGGGACCGAGGCGTTGACACATACCTGGATGTCTTCGGGGGGTGGGAGGTCGGGACGGCCTTCATCATCCCTACGGTGGGGGGGTTACCGGGCGCAGTTTGTCCTCTGGGGGCTAAAAAGGAGTGGGTGGGGGGGGGGTGTAAGGCAGCTGAAAAGCCGGAACGCATTGGGTGGGCGGAGAAATCTTCAGCAAAGAGTATCGATCGGCTGGCTGCGCGGTGCATTGAAGTGCTAGGGGCACTGAGGATGGAAGAATGAAGGTGGAAATCGAAAGGCTGCATGCTAGGTGCGCGGGCACTGTTGAGATGGGCGGAGTTCGTCCGGCGGCGTCGGGGAAGCGGGACTTCTGGCTCGAGAAATGACAAGAATCGGGGACATTGTTGGGGGGAGGGGTAAGGCCTGTCTTTAGAAATCGCTGAACTGGAATCGCATGCAAAAGGGGGACGAGACTGACGGAGTGGTGGGGTCGGCGGGGCGGAAGTGCAGTGGGGTTTTA
>Ga0179593_1650670_pt1 | contig 18711 bp, 21 predicted proteins | sample CZODoug2_1_08_16_FD_185931 | JGI IMG/M metagenome (GOLD analysis project Ga0179593, IMG submission 185931) | Vadose zone soil fungal communities from Angelo Coast Range Reserve, California, USA - CZODoug2_1_08_16fungal (PacBio error correction) | ecosystem: Environmental > Terrestrial > Soil >...
AAAGCAGAATCAGCCCCTCATAACGCCAGTGTTGATTTGGAAAGTTTTTTGAAAAGCAAGAAACTCTTGTAGGTGGGCGGGTAGGTCATCATACACGGCGGAGAAAGCGTTGGCATCGAGTACTTAAAAGGAGAAAGCAATAGCGGCACTTTAGGCCTGTGCTCGATACCGGGGGAAATCCCGGGTCCCTATTCGCAAATATCCACGACTCCAGAAATCGGGGCGAAAACCCGGCCCTGCGTGTGCGGTGTCCGAAGCCTACGGGTGTGCCAGACCAACTGCTGGATGACTTCGAAATCGCGTGGCTCGTCCTGGCAGGAAAGGAGGATAGTCTACATGTCTCTCCGATCAGAGAAGGCAAAACAGGCGGAAGGAAGGCACTCCACTGGAAAAACACCAGACCAGTGCGAGTACGGAGTGTAGGTCCAGAATGGGGGGAAAGCGGAAAGCGGGGTCCGGAGGTCACCGAGATAGCGGTTGGGCCATTGGCAGAAAGGCATTCTCACCGGTGCACACCAAGTCACGGTAACTGGTTTACGGCGGAAGAAAATCTTAAAGAACCAGAAGAACAAAACCGATAAGGGGCGGGCCGCTGATGGACGTTGCCGAAAGACTACGGCAGAAGTGTGAAGTCTAATTAAACAAACAAGGGGGGGGGGTGACAATCAAAATGTTGGTGTCATCTTGCCCCTTAGACGCATATAAAGTTGTCGAGCATATGCGGTTGCCGTGGAGGTAAGATGAACCAAAGGGAAAAGGGTCATTTCTTCGGGCCATGTTGTGAAAGGGGTCGGCATGAAATGAAGTCTGTGCAAGTTATATATATCGAAAAGGCCTGGTTGGTCATTACAGGGAAGAGCAGGATTGGTGCTAGGCAAACAAGGTTAAACTTGAAAGAAGAGCAGAATTCCAGCGGGGGGCCATAGCAAGCCAGATACGTAAAAAAAAAAGGAAACTGGGAGAGCCACCACCCCAACGTTATATGGAAGGGGAAAAAGAGGGGAGGGTGTGGGTTCTGGAACTCTATGTGCTGGGACTTATGTCTGCCTTCTTAGAGACCCGGATAAGGCCGAAACGGGAGCCTGTAAAAAGGGGAAACTACCTTTGTCATCGCGGGAACTCAAAAGTCAACCGAAAAGAAGGCGCTACATGGGGAAAATGATCAGGAAAAAAGGGAGTGCCTACACACCGGGGAATAAAAGTCAAAAAATAAAGGCAGGGAACATGGGGGAGGGGGGGGGAAGTGAACCAAACCTAAAACGGGAAATTGGTCCCGCCCCCCAGGGAAAAAAAAGGACAAAAAATTAATCTGCATAGGCGGAAAAAAGGGGACGGCCTAGAGGAGACCCGGACGAGTGGAACATCAGTTTCTAAATAGAAAAGTTTTAAAAAGGGAAAAGGAGACATTTCGGAGGAAGGGCATCAAAGGTCGTACGAAGGGGGAAAACCAGTCTCTCCGAGTAAAGCGGATCAATTAAAAAAAGCAAGGCATATCCAGGAAAAGACACAGTCGGGACTAAGTAGGAAAAATGCGAAGGACCTGAACTGAACTGTGAAGTCTCATGGCGAAGGGGGTGTCTAAAGCGGACCACGGAGGGGGCCCCTTAGACGAGAAAAACAGAACGCTAACAACTACCGTCAACATAAAACATTAGACGTTACACAGCGGGGAGGTAACGGGGAAAGCCTATACAAGAAGAGAGTTCGAAGCCTACATAATAATTTATCAATTTAAACGGGGAAGGGATCCATGAACGAACCTGCAACACAGGGACGGTTTGGTTTAGGGGGAGAGCATTTAGGTGTATTAACATGCCTGACAGCTAAACCGATTATCCAGGGGGGAAACCGACGCAGAGAATGAAATTCACCATGGGAACTGCAAGGGGAAGAAAGTAGGTCGCGCGTAACGCGGTAGAAGACTACGCTCATGGAATACTTTAGGGGGGGGGAGATTCGGGGAAAACGAACGTTCAATGGGAAAAAAAAACTTCGAGTTAGGAGGGGCGGGGAGCCTCATAAAACCAATACGTCGCGAATCATGTCAACGGGTAGTAACAAGAATGGGCGGCGCAATTCAGCCTAAGGGCGGGGCTGGACTGAAGACGTATGACGACCCAAGGGGAATCAAGGTTCCTCGTCTCATAAAGGAGGGAGAAGGAAAAAAAAGAGGGGCCTTTTCTTTTCTCAAAAGGACACGGGGGGGGTAACTTCCTACGGGGAGAAGTGCGGCTGGAGCCGACGAAAAACGGAGGGGAGAAAAATGTCGGAAGTTGAATTGGGAGGATTTCCGCAAAACGTATCGGCATTTGTCAAAAAGAAAGGGACAAGTAGGAGAAGGGAAAAGAGGGGGGCAGTCGACTAAGCAGAGAGAGGGGGGGGGTTCGTCATCAAGAAAATGGGTGGGAGGACGAGAGTGGAGGGGGGGGACTCACGACCCTGGGAGAGAAGACGCATAAAAACCCCTATAAAATGTATACGAACCGGAATCCAATGGGAAAAAACACAAGGTGGAATAATGTCCAATCTGTGGCAAAAAGGGCCCTTTCGATAGGCGTTAACTGGGTCGGAAATCTCTCTGAGGAACGTCGAAAGGATGCATAGGGACTACTTTACGGAAAGGGAATCGGAAGGATCTTGCGCCCCAAAGTCTCAATTAACCACAGCTCAGCAAGCTCTGCCTGCCTGGAATAAGTGGTTGGAAAGAGCGCGGCGCGTTGCAGTGGATATCATGGGCACGTCCAGAAGCGGGCTAAGGTTGCCCTAAAGGCCCATAGTCAAGCATGAGCACAGGCTTCAGAACATCGCGACAAGGGCCGCACAGCTGGATACAAGGGTTCAGAGTATCGGTCCGCCTAAGATCGCAGGTGACAAGAAGATTACCAGGGAATACGGGGGCCGAAAACAAGCGTAGCGTAAAAAGAATGAGTGAGGGGAGGCGGGGGGGCAATAATCGGGTAAAAAAAAATCGACAGGATGTTATAAAGGCTGATCGGAAAGGTGGGTGGGAAACACAGAGATAACGGTAGGTGGACGCTTCCTACGAGGACGAGTGGGGGAAGGCAAAATAACCAGCCTGATGCCCGGCAGAACCGGGGGGCAGAAGGGTGCTAACCACGGGAGGGCGTACTACGGGGCGAACCGGCTTGGCTTGCGATAATCGAATTACCGCGGTACCAGCCTGCCGCGTCACGATTGGGGGGAGGTCCAGGAACCAGTAGGGATTTTAAGTAAATGGGTATAAGGTAAATTCCGAAAAGGCCGTACAACGGCACACTCGAGTGGAACTCAGTAGAAAGGAGACCGTTAAAAAAAGAGAGAAAACGGGGCAGACAGTAATAATTCAGCCATAGGCCGTCGTCAGGTTGGCATTCGATCGGGGGGAGAGATGGGTGCCCCAAAAAGTAGTAAGAGAACAGCACAGGGCGAAAACTGAGGGCAAACACTTGAGAAGAGTCTCACCAGTAAAGAACTGTATCGGTCTTACTCTCCTGTTAACATCTGAGCTGATATGTGTGAAGTGGAGGGGTTAAATTCAAGAAAGTCCTCATCGAGGCGCACAAACAGTGGGAATGGGATGACCATCTAATTTTGGGACCATTACGCTGTACAGCTTGTACGCTTAAAAGCGACGCGGGCGGTTGAATTAGGTACGTACAAGAAGGCCAAATCAACTAAACCATGATGGGGACGATGGGGTTAGAGCGTCCAGGCAGGAAGGTACGTGCCCACATTCATGTCAAATTGACATTGCCGGCTCCGAAGATTCGTAGAAGGCGACGGCGGCCAAAAAAAAGGAAGGTGCCAACAGGTCCCGACCGTTAAACACAAGCACAACAGCCTGCAAGAATGGTCACGAGGGGAGGGGATCGACGAAAGGAGGGCAACATCTAGCCCTAAAAGATCTCAAGACACGTCACAGAAGTAAAAAGAGACAATCGACTCGCGCCCACGCGGGCGAGACCTCTGATAAACAGCGCAATTTACAAGGGGGGGCTGGCGCCGTTGTACTCTGGGTCGGGAGATCACACGTCGGGGATGTGAGGAGGAAGGGACTGGGGAGAAATGAGATGCGCGCCTAAACTTCAACTCCATGATGGGGGAACCTGGTTTCCCGCTGGACCGCAAAGTCAATACGGTGGAATCATGGAGGAAGGAAAACGAACCTCAACGACATCCATCAGGGTCTGGTCAAGTTGTGGAAAAATTTAAAGCGGCACCCAGCGATATGCGCAAGAAGGAGTTTGGTGTGGGAGGGAGTTGCAAAGAAAAAAACGCAACGGTAGAGAATCCATCCGCGGGCATCTCTCCGCAAGGGGTCGGACAAACACCAAATCATGGTGTCCCGGGCCCAACACCGCGCGGTTTGGTGTCCTATGCCGCCGGTGGATGGCCCGAATAGGGTTTTGGGATTCTGTTTTTATGTACTTCTCTGCCGCGGCGTAGCGTTCGGCTATTCGCGGACGCTCCGCGAAGGACAGCGGCGGAGGAGGTGACAAGCGCTTGGGGAATCCAGCGTGAGCGACACGGCCTCTGAAGTAAGGGAGAAGGGAGATCTTAAATGGGCACAGTCCAACCATATTAAAGTACGGATCGGCCGTGTGGACGGATTCACACGTGCTAAGGAAAAAAAGGTCCAGCTGAGGCGAGGGTGGGGCTCGACATAAACCGCGTAGTTTACGGGCACCAAAGGGGCTGGGAATGATACGGCTCAAATAGACGAGGGGGATGAGAAAAAGGGAGGTAGGAAAAAACAGGACAACGCCGTCATCGGCGGCACCATCTGGGGGTTGGTCGGAGGCCAATCATGAGGCGGGGATCAAGGGGTTGGAAGTCACTGGGTGAGCGGATCACGGTAGCTGAAAAACTCGCAAATGTCTTCGCGAAAGCGGGAGAGGAGGTGCCCATTGCAGTGGGTGGGGGGGATGGCTCAATTGCTGCCTGCTTAGGGGGTGTTCATACATAGATGAGCGTGGGGGATCGAAAAAAACCGACCGACTCCTGCAGACACGACTAAAAAAAAATACAGAGGAAAAGCGTGGAAATACGTCTAAAGAAGGGATGTGAAAAGACCGATGAGAAAGTCCCGCGCGGTTCTTGCGTGTTTAACGTTCCAAGGGACAGGGGGGGCGGGGTCCATATGTTGGGCAAGATGGGACAGCTCGCGCTAACTATCCGTAATGCAGGGGTGGCCCGCACCCTGGGGAGAGGTAAAACGGAGAAGGAGCGGGCTAAAAGTGGGAGGAAAATATGTTACGGAGAAATGGTTGAAGGGGGGCTCAATGAAGCAGTGAAACAAGAGAAACCACGGATTGTGGCGGGGGAAGTCTCCTGGAATTAAGGGGAAAATAGCGAGTGGGAGCAGAAATTTCTGGGGGAAACAAGAAGAAATGATAGATGCGAACGAAGACTTGCGCAATGGAGATGGGTAAGGGAATCCAAAGGAGGGGGAATGGTAAGGGGGGAAAGACTGCAACTCTCAGGACGACAGCAGACCCGATAGGAAACGACCTACTCCCTATGGTAGGGGGACGGGACTTCCAAACCGCAGAAAGTAGGGAATATCGGCAGGTTGCTTCTACTGGGGAAGAAGAAGTTGTTAGGGGCTCAACCTGGTGGAGGGGTTACGTTAGGTCGAGGTTCTCGAATAGCTCTCTTTTGCGGATGTGGAAGGTGAATCGAAAAGCATATTCTAGGGTCATCGATTGACCGAACCAAAAAAAAGAAACACAATCAACACCATGTGCAGTTACGCCGCAAAAAGCACTCAAAATACTGAAGCCCGATGATTAAGATCAGCTTTCCAGGGCAGGAAAGGTCAAGGAAGGCATAGGGAGAAGACCGGCCGAGAGATCTTGATACGAAAGGAACGCCCTGAAAGGGCAAAACGAGTTAGTGTCGAGTCAAGGGAGGGGTGCTCATTCATACAAAGTGACATGGGAGGGGTGGGGAAACATGGCGACCCTACGCTGGTCGAAAAAACACATGCATGCGGGCGCCATGGAAAAGAATCATGGAAATGACCAAAAATTGGAGCGGCAAATTCCGGATAAGGGGAGGAAGGGGCAAAGGCTCCTATAGGGTCGGGAAAAAAAAAATTGAGAAAAAAGGTTCGGACGTTCATTGGAGGAAAAACGTCAAAAAAAAGGAACGGCGAATTGGCAGAAAAGTCGGGAAAAACTGGGGGGTTCTGGGCACAGGGGGCAAAGATGGGTATATCGGCGACGAAAGCGGGGACAGATGCTACTTTCATAGACGGAAGCCGCCGTGGAGAGTGTGGAATATTCACGTGGGATTGTAGTGACACCGTCGGCAGGCAAACTCGCGGCGATCTTGGAGGGCAAGGAAAAAAGGGAAAAGATTAAAGGTAGGAAACGGGCGAAGACGTGCTAAAAAAAAAAGTAATGTTAAAAACATGACGGGAGAAAAGAACTGGGAGAGAACTCCATCATAACACACGGAGTTTGTGTGTGCGTCTGGGGGGGGGGGGAAGTCGACAGGAGTATCCAGTGATGCAACGGGATGGCGGCGGCGGTCGTGAACCCATACGTTAGCCTTTAGAACAGAAGTCATAATCACGGAGCAAACGCCAGCTCGAGCATCTCAAAAAAATGGGGGAGAAGGGACGGCTACCTAACTTGAGGGAAAAACTCCAGGAAGAGAGATGGTAAAGCATAAATGAGGAAAAAAAAAAAGAGCGTTAGACGGGAGGGTCGAGCATCCATCATTTACGAATTCTACTAAACACCTAAACGGGGGGGGACGGATTGAGAGAGGTTTGTGTCATTGGACGCACAAGTCGCGAGCGTTTTGGAAAAGACCGTAACAGGGATGGCGCGGAAAATAGATACGGTGGGTTATTGCGGGTGCTGAAAACACCGAAGAAGAAGTGCCAGCGGCCGACGCGACAATAGCCGTGTGGGGGAAAGGGGGGGTAAAAGGAAAAATGGTTTGGTCTTCCTTAAGGATATCATATGCGATAGGGAGGAGAAAGAGGGTGGTCACAAAGGTGGCAGATCATTCGGCGCGGCCCAAAGTCATGAAAACATTCGTGGGAAAATAAAGTGAGTAATGGCTATAAAATAGGGTGCAAAATGTTTACGGCGCGAGGGAGGAGGAACAGTCATGGGAAGAAGAAAAGGCAAATGGGCATCTCATAAAAAAACAGAACATATTGAACGAGCCTCAAGGGAGAGAAATCACGAATACGAGGAAATGGGAGAAGATCATTGTCGGGGGGGGGTCAAAGGTGTTCTGCTAAAAACAGAAAGGAGGCTTTACCACGGGAGCCCAAAAAAAAAAAAAAACAAAAAAGGGCCGCACGCCTCCCCAGGGTGGGAAGGAAAAGAAAAAGACACAAAGAATAAGGGTAAAAGGAGTCAAACGAGGAGCTGACAAAGAAAAGGTCCGAAACTGAAGGAAAGAGAAGGCCTGAAAAAAATGTCGGTCACAAAGAGCCCTACGGCCACATAACGAGGAAAGGGGAAACTACAGGCACAAATTAGCGAAACACTGACGGTGGGTGTCGCATTGGGTGAAGAAAAAAGAGGGAACGCGTACGCGGTCACACGTGGAATCAGAGAGGTCGGAAGGGAAAAAAGCAGAGGTAAACCAAGGAGAATCTGGTGGGGCTAGAAAAGTGTTGAAGGCAGGGGAAATTTTAAGAAAACGGACAAGGTCAAGACGATCTGGACGGCAACAATGAAAAACCGAAGGCCTATAATCGGCCTGATAACGAAGGGACGAGATGAAAAAAATAGGCCCCGGGACATAAGGTTTCAAAAACTGGAACGCAAATGGTGGTGACGCTGCTTATCAAGACAGGGCGGTCGACGAAAAGTCACAATTGAAACAATCGGGGATGGGTGATTAACTGGCTGATATATCTAAAGAGAACATCGGTAGCGATCGGGTAAAGGAAAGCAAAAAGGTGTCAATTACAGGCATCCTCTAGGTAAAAAGCCTAGCGATCGTCCAGTGTGGAACAAAATTCACTGGGTGGGGGCCGCGATGGATCTTACAATGGCAAAAAAAGGCTAGGTGGATTTGCGGAGGGGGTGAACCTGATGGCAGTTAGTATGTGGGACTATTGGGGAAAGGTACACACACCCACAGTCACAAGGTAGAGAGAAAAACCGGCTAAAGGGGCGCGAGCCTCTACAGGGCTGCGAGGGGTTTGTACAACAAAGAAGGGGAACAAAAAAAAAAAAGGGCTAAAAGACTCTCTAAACTTTCAAACGACGTCAACCGACTGGTAAAAATAATGAACGGAGGGAAGGCGACAAGCATAACAAGCAAACTGCGCCGAAAATCCACTTAGGTCGATCTGCGAACTTCTAAAAGGGAGTGACGGCGCATAGGAAATAAGGGGTGCTCAGCTGGTGGATAGGGAAAAGATAAGCATTTCTGGCGCAGGGGGGGTAGGAGGCGACCTATATGGGCGGCGTATGCCATGGAACTCAACGGTCGCATGAAAGTAGGCAGATGGGGAAAAATAGCGCGGTCAGTAATTCCGATATTTAGTACTCTGGCTGTTAAGGACGTCAGACGGGGGGGTCAATGCCGCTAAAGAAGGTGCGGTAAAGACTTCTCTTATAGTTAAGAAAAATTCCCTGGAAAATTACGAAGGGCCGGTGACTTATCTTTCAAGAGAAGGAGGAAGCAATGAAGATGGGTCGGACGCGAGTGAAGAAAAACTAGCGCGCAGTGAAAATGGCGCCTGCCAAACCTATAAGAAGGATCATAAGTAAGAGGGACGAGTCACTGTGCAATGGGTGTTGTACTGGAGTACTGCCCGAGGGTTTTGAATGGCTATTGGTAAATTGAAGGAAGACTCGAGGGGAAGGGGGGAGAGTTCACGCACAGCGGAAAAACAAGAGAGCAGAGGATACACAAAACCGCAAGTGGGGTAATGAAGCAGGAAAAATCAACAGGTGCGGGAAAAAAACTATGATAACCCCACCGTCTACAAATTGTAGCAGCCAAAGGGGAATCTCGACGGAAGGAGGAAATCTACAGGAGGTCGCGAACAGGGGAAATCGGACGTCCTTTCAATAGGAACGGGGACGTGTCGGGGAGGGGTGTATATAGGGCCTCAATTCAAATTTTAGCTTTGGTGTGAAAACAAAACAGAGGCGTAAATCAATAACTGAGAATTAAGCACTACTTCACGGCCGTTGTTTCGAAGGTGGGACGCCATGGGAGAAAGACTGGTACCCGCGGGCGGGCGAAGGAATACCCCACCAAAAAAGAATCGTTGGGGAATCAGAAACATGATCGATGAGATCAAAAAGGCAATCAAAACAGCGTCAAAAATCGTCCGAAAATTATCAAAAATGGGCAAGGCCGGACGGTTGACTATGCAGACTGATGGAATAACACATCAAAGAGAGAAAGACTGAATGCGGGGGATGAAACAAGCCAGATCCCTATTCCGATAAAAAACCCCGGGAACCGTAAGAAAGGGACAAAGCGGTACACGCAGGGGCGGCCGTATATTGCTAGGCTCGGGGGAAAAGAAAGGAAACCACAAACGAGAAGGTGGGGACTTTTGCAAGAATAGTTGAGGATGGTTCGACGTAAAGCTACTCCGCGTAAGGTGCTAGGTTCGAATTTTTCTGGGGAGGGGTGATGTAAAGAAGACGAGGAGCCAGTAAGGTGAGCAAAGGCAGCCGGCATAGGGGGAAACCCAAAAGACCAAGAATTTTGGTGAGAAGGAGATGGGGGACTTAAGTGTCGGGTGGGGGGGGAATGACCCGGACAAGGGGACATCGCTTCCGACCGGGAGACGAAAACCGCCCCTTAAATCTATTTCGCAAAAAAACCAATCGGCCACCTCTTCAATTTCTATTCGAAATAAAAATCGGGGAGAGGCCGGATTGAGAAAAGGACGTCGCCAGTAACGCCTGGGGACTCATGGGAGATGGGGAAGCAAGATACCAACAACGCCAGGAAAAAGCAGTGGCAGGTATAAACGCTGGAATACAGCGGACCCCACCTCAACTTAAAAAACGCGCCTGATCGAGAGGAAGAATGTAGATAACATATAACAGCTGGGGAACAAAGAAGGGGGCACCATTAAGACATTAACCAAATCAAGTACGAATGTCACCGAGTGGGGAAAGGATATTGAAGAGAAAACAATAAAAAGGGGCAAGAAAAAGTGGGGGGGGGGAACGGCCATCTAGAGGTCCAGCACGATAAAATCATCCATGGGGGGGGTCAAGAGTAAACGTACGAAAACGTGGCTACCTCGCGCGTTTGAGAAACGGGAACCACACTTTGGGCGCAGATGCAAGGATGAACCGATAGGAATGATGGCTAGAAACAGTGCTTGCATGTGCTCCATGCCAGCTAGATCGAAATGGACAACTAGACATCAACATCATATCGAAGAGAGGGGCGGACGATGGTCTACTTGCACGCGGGATGTTCTCTTAAGGGGGGGCTGAAACAACACGGAGAGGAGTCACACGACATAGGATGGAAAGAGAACGAGGTGACATGGCAGCCGAGGAAGAAAAAGGATGTCTAAAGTCATGAATAAACAGGGCATGATAGGTGTTCAAGGGGTGCGGGTGTTCAGCAGGGGGGCAGTGTCAGGAAGTAATGGGGGAAACGGAGGGCGATAGGAAGATGATTGGATAACCGGAGGGGGGAAAAACGAATGAAGGAATCAGAAGATGAGCAATTCCGGGCGCTGGGGACCCTAACACGAGACCATCATGGTGGGATGTTGTTTGGGTTGGAATGAAGGAAAAAAAGGGATCATGGTCACCCGACGGGTGAAGGGAAAAAAGGGGGGGTCTTAGGGAAGGGGGGGAAGGAAAAAAAAAGCTCTTGCATACTAATCGGATCGGTGCTGAGATCGAGGAATGAAGAGTAGAACTGTTTGGACGGTAGCGGCACGTTGGATCGCAAAGGTCAAAGGAATAGGACGCCTTCTGCAAGTGTTCGGCGAGTGTACATCGACAAATCTTCACCTAGAGTGACCCAGGGACTAAAAAGTAAAATGCGGAAGTAAAAAACAATTCTCAAGAAACTGGAAGAGCCCCGATTTATCGAAAAACGTTGTCAAGAGAGGGAGACAACGAGGTCTCAATGAGAGGGTAAACGGGTGAAGTCATCATCCCCCGAGGAGAGCTAACGAAGTCTTAAAAAACCCAACGCATATGTCGGGAACCAAAGAGGAAAAGGGAGGAAAACTTCACTGGGGGTGCAGCATCATGGTCTGAGCGGACAAGTGTTTGCAAAAGCAAAGCCGCGTGGGATGGCGCTGAAACAAAAAAAGAACTTCTAAGGGAGATAAATGGGACCAAACGGCACTTGAGAGCCTTAATATAAGCAACGATATTGGCAAGACACACAGACCCACAGAACACACGCAGACAGCGGAGGAAAAATTGAAACGGTTTTCCGGTTCTTACGGTATAGTATGGCCCGACAGGGTTAATAGGACAGCAAAGCGGGGAAAAAACGGAGAGCCAAAGCACGAGCTATCCTCTTAAATCCAAGCTCGAGCGACTTCAAAGAGGGAACGACGTGGAAGGAAGGTGCGCTGAAGAATGGCGAAAGAGCAACCCGGGGTGCGGGTGCCGGGAGCACACACCGGGGTCAAAGACGCGCCATGGATCTAACCAGGTAGGCAACAGCCGAAGAGCTGATAGGGGGGGGGAAAACGGGAGGGGTGCAAAGCGAAAAGGAATTTGAGCCTGACGCAAAAGACGAAGTCACGGCTAACGATTCCGAAAAGAAAAGAACAAGTAAAGATGTCGATTTGATACGGATAGGGGGGAGGGGGGGGTCATGTTGCAAGGTGTTTTAAGGTGGGGGCAAGGGAGGAAGAACCGTGTTAGGTTGGCGGCTTACAAGTTCGTAATAAAGCTCTTTTTTGGGGAGGCCTCGAGAAAGGGAGTACATCCTGACTGGCCCCCAAAAATCGCGAGAATTGGCGCACCCTAAAGTCAAGGGCGCCTTCGATAGAGGAGCAGGGGATAAAAGAACAAACGGGCAGAGGACTTTCAGCTCATTGCCGCGAAATAAGTCCGGCCAGACAATAGCGGCAAGGGGCTGTGGAGAGAAGGAAAAAGTTCGCAGGTCAGGGAAAAACGAAACGAAGAAAAAATGTTTCTTTCGGCGTAACAACCCATGGGGAATGGACAACAAAGGATATTCGATATTGTAAGGTAATCGTAGAGCGAGAAACTGACATTGGGGCCCTGTCAGTGGCTAAGATGGAATATAGGAGTAAAGGCACCCGTGAAAAGTGCACGGCGTGCGTACGTAAACGGGGGACATGAGGTCGATTCGCACAGGGGGGTAAAAAAAAATGTCGTAGGCAGAAAGCTCAGAGGAAGGGAGATCCTGTTTTTCTGGCAGTTTCCAGGAATTCAAGGGGAGGAGCACCGGCTCGGGGAGAGTAGGAGGAAGAAAGGAGGTGTTTGGTCATCGCATATCAGGTCGTTCCCGTCGCGGCCAAGACGACTTTGGGCATGTGGCGAGAAAAGTGGAAGAGGGGTGGGTAGTTCGTAATGGCAGGCCGTAGTCCACGAAACCGGCCAAGAAAAAAAAAACCGGCACCTTGCTTGTCGATTATGCTTTCAGAATAACCCGGTGTAATATAAAGGAAGGGCTTGGCGTACAGAGGCGGGGATGTATTTTCCGTGGCTCCCTAGAAAACGGGTATACGATGGTCAATATCTATCTCCAAGGAGGATGTATCACGGGAAGAAGAAGGGTAAAGGAACAAGGAAGGGGAAATGCGACGGACCGGATATCTTTACCCCGAGCATGGTTAGAAAACGGTGAGGCCGATAGTCTTTCAGGGGTGTCAATTTGGGGAAAACACGCGAGCGGGCTGAAAAAAGCGCAGACGGTTAATTGGTGGAGCGACGCCATCTCCGTGAGAAACCTAGACAACTGATCTTCTGGGGGTAAGAGGCTGAAGCGACCTAGGATGAAAGGGGAATGGTCGGGGGGGGGGGGGTGTAGGGGGGGCCACCTTCAAACTGTTATTGTTGGTCAGCGTCACAAAAGCAGAGCAGATGCAGCAGGGTCAGGGGGAATCGAATTTTCGATCATTGAAGGGGGAAAAGCCCTCAGTGCGGAAAGGGGGTTCCTGGTTTCGCGTGCGATGCCCGTGTGGACGGCGGGGTCAGGGCACGGGGCCGTGAACGCGAAGCGAGAATTAAAGCACTAAGAACATATGAAACTAATATTGGGACACTGATCTCTCAGAAAAAAAAAAGGGGGAAAGAGGAAAAGGGTAGGGGCAATAAGGGGGGGCTCTTATGGTGCGGTGCGTGACTGTGGATTAATGAGTCATGTTCGCTGTGGGGCGAGGGGGGGCGGGGGGGGGGGGGGGAGCGTGAATTCAACAAGTTGCTAGTGGGGCGGTCGCCAGGAGTCGAAAAAAAGGGGAAGTCGTGGTCCGGTGTCAAGTCGTGTTGTGTGCGGTGCGGGCGGGGCGGGTGAAGGAAAAAGGGGGAGTTCTCGTGAACGGTAGTGGGTTGAGAGGGGCAGGGGGGGGGGGATACGCATATTGTCGGAATAACGGCTGCAGGACAACTGAAAAAAAAAAAAGGACACTGGTGAGGAACACGACCCCAATAGAACTAAACGGAAGGGCAGGACGAGCGCAACAGGGGGGAAATAGAATCAAAGCTATGGTACTCTACCGGGAAAAAATAGGCGACGAAAAGAACGCAAAAGTACGGGACAAAAGGTGAAGCTCAAAAAAGGAGAGGGCAAGGGCCCAATGTGACAAACCTACCAGATCCGCTATTCACAGGACGTGGCTTTCCGATTCGATGGGGGAGTCGGGCACCGGCCGAAAGATAAAGCGCAGGGCGTGGGCTCTTTATCAGTAAAGGTCCGTCAGGACAGCAAACCTGGAAGGGACTTGTGGGGCAGAGATGTGACCGAGGGAGACAAGCGTAGGGGGTTTGAAGCGGATGCCCATGAATACCGCGCGAAGGTCTGTCAGCCACAGGAGCATATCAGTTGTGAAACACACCAGGGTCTACCTACTACCGAAAAAAAGACGGGGGGGGGGGGGGTTTAAAAAAATCTGGCGTTGAGGATAAAAACACGACCCCGCGTCACCTGATTCAGTCCAACTCAGGGAGGAGATGAGGACAAAAGATCCGAAAATAGCCTGGGGAAAGGGGAAAAAAGGTATGCGCTGCAAAAGCCGAGCGTACGCGAACATACTCAACAATATACAGTACATAGTCATTTCTCCCATAACGAGGGGACGGAAATACCCCGGAGGCAGGGGGGGGAGAAAAGCGACATTTCTCTTGCCTCTAGCTGAGAATGACGGGGGAGGGGAGGTGCAAATTTAAATAAAATGCATGGGAGAAGGGAAAGGGTACTCAGAAGGGGCTAAAAAACTTCTCGGGGCAATAATGAATGGGAATAGGAGATCTACAGGCGTGTATTCATAAAAAGTGCCGGCATGCGGGGTGGATGCACATCAACGGGGGTCCAGACCGCAAGACACAGGGGGGATGCCTTGATGCGTATACCAAGAAAAAGGCGAAGACATGAAAAGGGGAGGTCATGGAAAAAAGCGATCGGCGGAAGGAATCTAGCCGAGTGATTGTCGCAGTGGGGGAAAAGTCAGTCTCCTTAAAGCTTCGAAAACGAAAATTCGCTCATGGGGTCGCTGACCCACCAATGGTTGGAAGGAAAATGGCAACGAGTCTCTTAGGTCGCAGACTTAGGGGAACGGGCACGGAAGGGTCGACTGTGGAGAGGAGGGAGAAAAGAAACCCGATAGCATACTAAAGTAAGTACAGAGGGTCCTACTGCAATAACAATAACACTCGGAAAAAAAAAAAGAACTATGGATGTAAGGCATTCAACCTCGACGCGAGGGAATTCAATGGAGCCGGGACTATTGGGGGTGCGTTGAGTGAGATTGGACCTGCAGGAAAGGGGCAAGACATCGGGGGGGGGGGGAATGTAAGGCATGGGGACTCGCGCAATAGTCTTCAAGGCGGACGAGAGGCGAATCGTGGAAGGGTGAAATTTCAGCGGCAGCAAAAGGTCGCGGGGAACAAAAAGAAGTGTAAAGGGGTATATCCACCATGCCAATCATAAGCTCAGGAAGGGAATCCAGGAGTGTGGGAACCAACACTTAGGAAGACTGGACGCTGTCATAAAAAGAGGGCAGAGGGGAAAACAAAATGCGGTTATTAAATCGTGAGGTGCACCGAAAGGCGCAACCGGGCGAATGGGGTAGGGAAACTAAATCGTTCTGACAGGTCGCGCGGCTCCGCAAGACAGGGGGGGGAACGGAAAGCATTGATAGGAGACGACAGAATCGCTGTGTCTAATAAGGGAGGGGAATATCGGGAGGGAGGAAAAAAGAAGTGACAGGAGGGCAACGCAATCTCGTAATGGGCCGGAGAGATGGGAGAGAACGAAAGATATATGGACGCCTTTTTTTCAGGGAATTCGGAGAGGGAGGGTCAGAATGTCATGGGTAAAATACAGTAACGTGGGTAAGAGAGAACACGAATAAATAGACCTCCCTCAGGGGAGGGCCATGTGGCAGCCATGACGACGGCAACCGGGATACTAAAAAAAAAAAAAGACCTGCTTTGGGGAAGGAGGATTGGCGCCAGGATAGCGTGCGGGGGTGGGTGACATGACAACAATGCGCTAAGGCAGGAGGAACATAGTTAAAACCAGCAGCTATTGGCGGCAACAGCCTACGTCACAAAATAGGAAAAGGGAAGGCCGTTGGAGAAAGGGGAGATCAAGAACGACGTGAACGAGATAAGGGGGGGTCATATACTGGTTTGTGTAGATGGTGGCCCAAAGAAGCAGGAGCTGGCGCCAAGGAAAAAAGAGAGATAAAGCCGAGAAGGAGGATAGAGACATTTTCGGAAGACAGGAATAGCAGAAACCGGACTCGGGGGGGAGTATGGAAAGAGATTTGGGGGCCGGCCAGACGCAATACAAAAATAAAAGTCTAAGGGGGAAAAGAGAGGAGATGCGGAAATAAAAAAAGGGGGACACACCATGATGCCCAGATAGTGGTGAAGGGAAAGGGAAAGGGAAAATTGGCAGGAACCGTCGGGTCACGTAGCACGTGGCAAAGGGGAAGAAAAAGCTAAGGAAGGGACGCAGAAAGGGGTCGAGCACCTTCCGTTGATGTCTCGTCAGATGTAATCAGTAAAACCATTGCAAAGGGAGGGGCGCTAGAATTCGGCATCGCGGGGTCAGGGAGGCTGACGGAAATCGGAGTAAGAGGGGGGGATCGGGAAAGATCTATAAAAGACACAACAGGGGGCCAGTAGGAAAAAGGCAAAATGACTTAACGTACATACCTAAGAAAACGCGAGCGCAGATAGACGGAATACAGAGGAGTCCCTGCAAAATTTTTAGTAGAGTGGGGGTGGGGGAGGTGTACCACTGCGATCGGGGGATGGAGAAGGGAAAATTAAGGTGGAAGGACGAAAGGAAGAGGATGAGATGTCATAAATGATGGCGCCCGGGGGGGGGCCCAAGCAGTTGTAGGAAAGGCTGACCGGCGGGGGAAATTGAAGGGACGGGACTGGTACGATCAATCACAAATGCGGAAAAAGCCTGGTTTGTCACGGGATGTTGAGGGGAATCTAGGTATTCACCCACACGAAGAATTGTTGGAAAGAGAGCAGTTTTTGTATTGCAAGAAAAGGGGGTGGCAGAAAGCTATGAACAGGATATGAAAAAAGTCAATCTGTACTCTGTGGAGAAGGAAACCAGATGTGAAGGGCCTGTGGATGGGATGGCGGTGGGGAAGTTAGTCCGCAGGGCGTCAACACTAAGCTAAGAGGTGTGGGACAAGTCAACGTGCTTCATTAAGGAAATGAAAACAGGGCTCCCGGTAATGGATTACGGAAACATGTTGTAAATTCAATGCACACTAAAAAAAGGGAAAAAAATTGGAAGGATAGACCGGAGAGGGGGTGGGCGTCAATATCGCTGTCGGTGGGTGATTTGGAACGGCTGCAGAGCAGTACAGGGGGCTGGGACGGTACGGGAAAGGATGAAAAAAAATACACCCATTCGAGACCAAAATCCGCTTTCGCCAACATCTGGGGGGGGAAGGAATCGCCGGAAAGGCCTGATGTCTGTCAGAGAGGCTCTAAGGTGCCAGAAACACCAGTAAGGGCTGTCGCGAAGGGTCCGGATAACATCCGATAGCCTAGGGGCAAAGCAGAAGGGACTAATTGGGGAAAACAGCAGAATTATCCAGGGAGAGTAAGGAATGAAAGGGTACGGGGGCGGTTCTTGTACAGGGAAAGAAGTGGAGGTAGGGAGGGAAAGGGGGGTGCGAGCAGAATAGGAATCATTAAACGCCAGGGAGTGGAGGGCCGAAGAGAGCTGGCAAAAATTGTCAGGGATGGGCGACTTACAGTAGGGGAGAGGGGACGTGGGAAGGGGTCTAGGGCACAGCGATCGTGGTGTCCGCGAGGAACCAAAGTTCGTCGGTGCCCTCAACGAGAGCATGGCTCATATACGAGGTCAAACCACATGAGAAAGTAGCGTCGCGGGGGGATATAAGGAAGGTGGGCAAGAAAGATAAGGGGCAGGTGACAGGCTAATGGAACCTGACTAAACAGGCTAAGAATGGGTCGCGGGCGTACTACCTCAGATATGTCGATGACAAAACAAACCTGAGAAAGGGGGGAGGGGGGGAAAATTTGGTCGCGTGTATAAGTTTTAAGGCGAAAAAATGGTTAGATAAAAAAAACCTAGGAGGCTCGTAAACTAGACTGTTAAATTACGAGGGAGGGAACAGAGGAGAAGGGGGAATTCACTGGGGAGGGGTGCCACAGGGAAACCAGAAACTAGAACAATGGGGGACAATTCGGAGAGTACTCCCGAAAACTGGGGGAGTTAAGAGGAACGAGGGTCACGGGATACTGGGGAGATCAATTAGAGACAACTAAAAGGGGAAAAAGGTCACTTAGTCATTAGCTAAATCGTGAAATGATCCTCCGGGTAGGGCTGGCAACGCCGGAAATACACAAGTGAGTCTGTGTGGTGGAAGGGATTGGAGCCATAAACTCTGTAAACTGTAAAAGTGTGTCCTGGAGTCAAGAAAAGATGACGCGTAGCCTCTGTCTTAAGAAGGGCGATGGGTAATAGTAGAGAGGAGGATCAGCTGCCTAAAAATAGGAGGAATCAAGTTGACAAACAGTGGGCTGATCCTGAAACGTGAGATTGTAAAAGTATGAAACGCCAGAAAGTAAAAGGAGGAGAAAAGGTATCGGTAGTTGACCACGTCAATAAAAGTTCGTTTCGCATGACTTGGAAAGGGGCAGACGCGAGACTAAAAATTGGGTGAGTAAGTTCGAAAGGTGGGGAGTTGCGGCGGGACTGGGATACTGGGTCGTGTGACTGTCAGCTGCTTTGGTGAAGGAAGGACTTGGAGGTCCAGGGAGCAACATTTCGCGGCGAGTAGGTGAAGGGGAGAACCAGATCTCCATGGAAGAGATGGAAAACTGGTGGCAGGGTGAGGGGAGAAGGGCTCCTAACATCAAACTGGGGGGGGCCGGGGAGCTCAAGTGCAGTCAAGGGAGGGGAGACTAAGGTGCGGGGAAACTGGGTGTGTGGGGGGGGGGGGGGGGGACTACAAATGGGGTCTAGACAGATCTAATGTTCTCCCACAATGAATCGGATTATGCAAAAAATGAAGAAGATCTGCGCTGA
>Ga0179593_1319601_pt1 | contig 18710 bp, 20 predicted proteins | sample CZODoug2_1_08_16_FD_185931 | JGI IMG/M metagenome (GOLD analysis project Ga0179593, IMG submission 185931) | Vadose zone soil fungal communities from Angelo Coast Range Reserve, California, USA - CZODoug2_1_08_16fungal (PacBio error correction) | ecosystem: Environmental > Terrestrial > Soil >...
AAAAACGGCCAAAAAAAAGAGTAAAACAAAAAGAACTACTAAAATGAATGCAGGACACCGAGGTGCAGAATGTGCCTGCGAACGGAACAGAACATGAGAAAAACAAGATAGCAAAGACCTGCAGCAAGGCCCTTAAAAAGAGGGGGAAAAGGAAAAAGCAGAAGCACGGCCTATCGAAGAAAGAAAAGGAGGCGCTAAAAGGAAGCAATAGAGGTGCGAGTGTGAACACTACGACGGGGCACTTCTAGAGGGAAAAGAAAATCAGGAAAACCAAATAAAGGAGCCAGGCGGTTTTGAACTGCAAAAACGTTAGTCCCCATCTCCCACTCACCTTTGATCCTCCACAACAAAGATCTGAAATGCTTCGTGGAAGCCAATACTTTGGAAAAGGGGACTTCCGGCGAGGTTCGAGGGGCACGTCAGAAAGAAAATTGGCTGGAGACTTTCGCAGAAAGGGGGTCCTCATAAAAGCGGCATCGAAATAAAGAAAGATGCCTTGCGAAAAAATTGGAAGAACCAAGCCAGCAATACAGCGCTGTCCAAGGAATTCCAAAGCGGGGGAGACGCGAAAAGAGACCAAGATAGCCCGAAATCGCTCTAACACGGAGGAGGGAAAAGAAAATCCGGGGGACATCGGGGCATAGTTGGGAGGAGTAGAGGGAGGGGGAGGTAGCTGAAGATGCGCCGGAGAAACTGTTTTGGAATGAGAGGGGTCACCTTCGCATTATGAAAAACATTGGGAACATCAAAGGAAAGAAGAAAAAGTGTAGAGAAAGTCCGGAAGGGGGGGAAAAAAAAGCATTACACGAGCAACGAAATCGCGGAAAAGGTGTCGCCTGCTGCTATAAGAAGAGGGTTCTGAGCTCATTTGAGAGGGGTGAAGGTATTAGACATTTGGACAAAGGAAAATAAGGCTCCCTTTTAATGAGAAACATCAACTCAGCGGACTCCGTGAAGGACCTCGATTGCTGGAAGCGAGAGCCGCTGGGGGGGACGCTATCGTGGGAGGAAGGTATTCGTAGGAACTCGGGGTATAGGGAGTGGCATCTCAGCTGATTAGGTGTGGTAACAAATTACAGAGGGCCCCAAGAGGGGAAAATGCGTAGTACTTTGGCAGGCACGGGGGGGGCAAAGAAAATGGAGGAAAGATTCCCTGGGAGGTTGCTCAACGCCTGTTGCGGAAATGAGCCCAAAAAAAAAAAAAGGGGGAGTGGAACGGTCGGGAAAAAGTGCCTGCAAAAGTGAGTGGGGTAAGGGACTGGTCGACCGTAGGAAATAAAAAAAAACGTCGGCGAGAAGCGTACAGGATCAGGGGGACACATATGGGGCTTCCAGGGGAATGCTGACGTGTCGGCGGTCTCCACGCGGGGGTGTTTTCACAGCAACGAGGCGCGCTGCTCGGGAGCAAATAGGGGCGACGGGTTCGGGTTAACAGGAGTCCGCGAGCATGTATGGGGCAAGGGGGAAGGATTCGACGCTCGCTATTGGAAAAACAAAAAAAATGCCAGCGGTTGGTGAGGGGAACTGCTACCCAGAGGGTTGGTGGCTCCTTGGTACGCCGGTCAGGATACCTTGGGGAACAGTGAATGGAGGACTGATTCGATGCGACGCTGAGAGGAGCAGTAATTCCCCTCCGAGTCAGAATGAGAGAGACTGACATGAACTTCAAGAAACTGGAAAAATTTATGACACCCCCCCCCGGGAGCGGCAGGAAAAGAATTGCCAGAAAGACACGAGGGGACAGACATGGGTAAAAAACCCTGTCCTGGGATCCCTGAATTATTTCAAGCTTCGGCCCTCAGAAAAAGAAAAGGGCGCAAAGCGGGCCGCTATAGAGAAAGGGAAATCGGGGGGCGGCGGACCTAGGGGGTAATTGCCAAAGAGAAAAAGGGGGTCCAAAATATGCGGGAGAAAGAGGGAGGGTGGTCACTCTCCGCGGGGAATATTTTTTAGAACTTGTGGGGGGGGGTGGTGAAATCTCCAACCCTGAAAAGTGCCAAAGCATACCGCAGTGGAAATTTACCTGGGTCGACGGAACTTGACATGATGAAGGAATCCTAAGGGGGGAAGGTTACAGCACGAAGAAAAAGTCTATTCTGGATTTGATGATTCGGAGCAAACGTTCCTAAGTTAAATAATTGCATTATTAGGAGAAATGAAAAAGGTAGGGCGGAGAAAATTATGGGAGACAACAGAAAAGTAAGTCTTATTCCCGAATGGGAACCCCGACTGTGTCCTAGATCGGAAGAAGGGGATATCGAAATTGACTCGCTCAAGAGAAAAAATGTTAGGCCGAACGCGAAGACCAGTAGTGCTTTGGAAGACTGCGGAATGAACTGCAATAGTTCTACACTTGGGCGATTACCCCCGAGGGCATCTTCTAGAAAGGACAGGAGAAAAAAGCTGGGGAATCAGGAACCCAATTGGAAAAGCCCTGAGGGAACCCGATTTTTACTCGCGTCTAACTTCAGGAATGGCCAAAACTGATTAGAAAAATCTGGAAGCATTCGAAGAAAAAAGCGGTCTTCTCTACCTTTTAAAAAAACGGTAACAAGTGGATTCTAAATTAAAGTGGTTAAGAACTTCAAAACGCATGGAGTGCGATCGGATCCCGTGCCAAGGGGAGCGCCGGAAAGGAACCTGGAATTTATCCATGCGCAATCAGGAATCCTGCTAAGTCGAAACGGGGCTCGGCGACGGTCCGTTCCGTGGAGAAAAGGGGTCCACGAAAGCCCGAGCGGGGGAATCATCCTTCAATTCCGTGAGATACCCAACTAGGGAAGCTAAACAACCAGACCACCGGTGGGAGGGAATCCTAAAAGTATCGCTACAATGTGGTGGAGTCAAAAGCGCAGGGGGGGGATCTCTTACTAGGCTTCCCCGCACTAGAATCCTTCGGCCGTGAAAGGGTAAAAAAATCACACATGAGGGCGTGGGGGAGAAAAAGCGGAGCCAACACAACCGAAACCTGGGCTCAAAAGGCCCACACCAAATGGAGGAAAATTCTCCACAACAACAAAAAACGATAAAGAGAGATTCTGGCTCCAATTGGACATCGGGGGGGGGGAGAAGCTTTTATACCTATGAATGTGTGTGGGGGGAGTAAGAACTTGGGGAGACCACTTTTTGTTGGAGAAATTGAATGAGCAATCGTAGTGGAAGGAAGAATACTGTAGCACGTTCCCCCAATTCATAGGGCTGAAAGATGGACATGGGTTGGAGCCTCAAATGGTCTTGGAGCCGATTCTGGTATCAAACGAGTGACGTGAAAAGAAAGGGCTCTAATGCAACCTGCATCACCGGGGAGGAGGGAGAAGGCATGTGCGGGACCGAAGGGAAAGAACTGGGTAAGAATAGGCCCTTCGGAACGGTGCATCCCAAAGCATTTAGAGAAAAAATTGTATTGATCGGAAAGAAGGGAAAATTTTCTAAAAAGTAACACTTAAAGCTTCTAGTAAACGCCAATCGAGAAATGTCGTTAGCGGGAAAACCGGGCGAACGCTTGCAAGAGGGGACGCTTCCAGATGCGCCTACGCGGAATAAGCAGTTTGGCCCGGAAGGCTCAAAACCCGGACAGAGGGGGAAGGGGGCTAATCTAAGAATGGGAGCGGAATGCACACATGCGTAAAGCGGGCTTTTCTACCAGTGTCCACTTGGGGGTTTGCGAGAACCCACGGGGAAAGGAGGATCTCAATACAATGAAGGCGTAAAAAGCTATACGGTTAAGTGAAAAAGCGGGTAATTCGGTCGGCGGTCGTTACCATTCTCAACTTGCGGATTGAGCTACGGGGGGAGATTCTCATCGGTGCGAGAGGGGGAAAAGATAAACAGGCAGTCGGGTTTCCGAAAAAAAAACCTCGCTCCTCTGGGAATACTAACATCGGGTAAAAGAAAGTCTAAAAGCTTCGAAATGAAGGGAGCGCAAAAAAGGTGAAAAGGTTATTGAACCTTGGAGAAAGCAAGTTTACGAACGCAAACATAAGCCATTAGGAGTGCGTTGAGGTGGCATGCGAATCCAAGGAGAAAGTAATTGTAGAGCTTCAGGGGCATCAGACGCACATGGCGTTTACAGGGAACGCAAACAGAGCGTAGGCCAAGAGGGGGGGGTGCCTTTTGGGTCCGGGGTCCTGAAGATACCACACACCAGGTACGCTCTAATTTACAGGAAAACACCTAAAATGGAGTTGAAAGAAAAGGGGGCTCGCCTTCTAGACACCGCCGAGGGAACAAGCGCTTTGGCCGAAAATGCAGGACAGGCGGCAGCGGACAGCAAAAAAAAAGCTTGGAACCATGTAACTCTAGCGGCAAGTCGAGCAGCACTTTCTCGATATGGAGCTCAGAGGGGGGGGTGAAATTCGGTACTAAGAAATTGTCACGGGATGCAAACTTTCAGGGGAAGTTGGAGTTCCGCGTGACCGTATGGGGGGGGGTATACATTGTAAAGTAGGGGGGAATGGGGTGAGTCATCGAGGTGAATCCATCATTGCAATCGCCAAGAAGAAAAAGAGCTTAAGCGCCCTAAGAAGGGAGTGGAACGGAAGAGAAAAGGTAACGGACGCGCAAATATCAAACCGCTGCATAGGAGGAAGAGGCTGGGCGTCAAACCTCAAAGGGGAAGGTCACCAACGGCCGGGAGAGGGGGGTAATCCTGGGACCCATCAAAGATTCATGACAACACGATACCAGTCGAGATTGTCTGGAAAAACCTCAAAGGGTAGTGAGAGTAGGCGCGTTCTAAAGCTATGAGTGGAATTCTGTAAAACTGCGTCTAAAGGTATCTGTATGTAAGGAGCCGTAGGTTCAGGGGACATTAACTTACAATACGCATGAAGAGGCGGAAGAGAATCAACGAAAGGATTTTTTATTGGAGCAATGGGGACAAAGCCGTGATTGAGAAATCCTCCTGTGAATCAGAAAGGCCCCTGAAAAACAAGAGGGGGAAAAACCAACGGGGACTTGACTAAAGGGTATAAAGTCACCAGACGGTGGGCACAAGTTAATGTGAATTGACAGGGACAGGATAAAAGTGACTGGAGAGGAAATGAACCATTCAAAGTTATTCCGAAAGATTAAGCCCCGAAAATAGAAAAGAGAAGGAGGGTCGTTAACCAAGAGGAGAGAGGGAGGGTCAGCAAAAAATTGGGAGAGATGTTTATATCGGACGTATGATGGCAAACCCCTCATTCACACTGGCTGAAAGGGGGGACTGGACCAAATTGGCAAGGGACCGCTCCCACAAAACTTTAGGAACTCACCACGAGTGGTCTTCGGGGGACCGGCGCTTTTTCACGTCGCTCGGAGGCTGTGCGGGGAAAAGGGGGGGCTGGCGCGACCATGGGGGAGCGAAGAGGACCGAAATCTAAGCCATCTGCTAAAAGCAAATGGACGCCTGGATCACATGTGCCTCAGTCCTCCTCGGAAAAATAATCCGCTCCGAGGAACGAAAAGTAGCACCATGATTGGCTCCGCTATCTCAGAAAAAAAACAAAACTTATGAAGGATAGAGAAGGATTTCTGGACATCATGGATAGAGGCAAACGCTAAGGAGGCGGGCAGAAGAGCAAATCTGGGGAGAAATGGGAAGGGAAATTACGCAGTGAGGAGAAGGGCGCACATTGATAACGGCGGCCATTTCTCACAGGTGAATCGCATTAATACTGCCCCGAGAGCGGGAAAGGGGGAAGAGCCATTCAGAAGACGGAAGTTGGGGGGAGGGGGGGGGGGAAGAAGTGAGGGGATCTGTAAGAGACAGGTTGTCAGCAAAGGAAACACTCTGCAGCCCTTTTAATTAGAGGGAACTCCAAGGAAGGGCGCCGTAGCTCCCCGGCCCCAGTTTGGCCGGAGAAGAAGATGGGCGGGACCGATAGGTGAGATTATGAGTGGAAGAGGTATTATGAACTGCGGTATCACGGGGCGGTCTCCTCTGAATACGTGTTGTGGAAAGGGGAAAGCGCAAAAGCTACAGTACCTTGGAAAACCAGAGGGTCCGGTTAATTGAGGTAAGTGACCCTTCGGGCAGTTGCGGCAGAGTGCAGTTGGATTTCTCAAGGAACAGGGGAAGGAAGGCGAAGGCCAGGTGGAGGGCACCAGTATAAAAAAAGCAACCAAGACGGGTAGGATTCACTAGGCGCACCTTGGACGAGTGAATGGGGTTCGGCGTCAAAGAAAAAAAAAGGAAAAAAAGGGATCACCCAGAGAGAGCCGCCCCCGACCGGAATGAAGAAAAACTCCAGCTGAACGCGAGAAAAGCCGTCTCACAAACCTGATTTTTTCCCGCAAACTGATCAGACTAGGGAAAAAAAATCCGTGATCAGCACCTTTGATGCGGGGGGAAAGGGAAGTTCACGTCACGGCTTTGATGTGAAGGGATGGGTAGGTAGTAACGATTATCGTCGATCAGAATATTCTTTAAATAGTTTGGAGTGTAAAACGGGGGAAAACGCGTTGGCTCGACAGTCAGGAGGAGAAACAGTGAACTAGGAGAGGGAGACGCAGGTGAGAAAGGATCATTATGAAGAATTCCAAATGGATTAGAGAAAAGATGTAGGAACTGAAAAAGGGAGAAAGACCCCAACTAAGGTAGAGTAATCTCTAAAAGAATGCACATCTGAGATGGCCGGAATTGTCAACTCAATGGAAGTAGGGTTGAGAAGAGTCGCTAAGAGAGTCGGCTTATTGAGGAGAGCTTTCACTCTATCCAGAGGGGTTAGATTAAGGGTGTGCGGGATCGGAGGAGGGGGCAAAGGGGCGGGGGGGGGGGGGGGGGGGAGGGGGGGGGGGGTGATGGCGATTTGAAACAAGGAGGTGTCCTGTTGAGGACACTCTAGTTACAATTCATTGTCCTACAGGGAAGTCAGGTGTCTGTAGATACCTGGGTGGGGGTGATCTACTGAAAATTAAAAGTACCCAGCAACAAGGCAAAAAAAACTAGGGGCAGGGACCTTAGAGCGTCGGCTCCTTTTCCAACGGGCCCTTAACGCATAACGGCAACTTGGGGGAAAGGGAGGAATTCACGGAAAAGCACCCGAGAGGGAGGTCGGTGGCTGGCCGGCGCACGGATTTTCCTAAGGAAACCAAAGCTCCCATTAGTTGTGGAAATTGGCGGAGGAAACCCGCGGAGGGGGAGGGGGAAAAGGAGCCTAGAAATGAATCTTATTCCGGAAGATGTGGGGAAAACCCAGAGACTTTCGACTGGGCTGTGAACTTCTACACGATCCTTGGCAGAGAGAAAAAGCCTCAACGGGGGAAGGGGGGAAAGAAAGCCGCCGGAAATTCGGGAGATCATCTGCCGGAAGGGGGGGGGAGTGATTCTAACCGAGATTGCTATTACTCCGAGGCTGGACTGAAAGAAAAGGGGAACAGGTAAAAAAATTGAAAAGAAAAAAAGGGACCCTCGGGTAGCCTGTCATGACAAGGATTTTGAGTGGGGTGTGGGGTGGGGGTTTGTTGTGCTGCTTATTCAGAGAAAAACTTCGGTAGGCGAGGAGTTCGGCGGCATTCTCAGCGGCCGTCGGGAAAAATCTTCTCTCCCCGTCCCTTCCCTAGGCTTTTCTCGGGGGGGGAGGGGGGGGATACTAGTTCGGGTCGAAAAGAAAAAAAGGGGGGAGTGCGATGCGCATACGGAAATTGAGGGGAGACGAAATATTTATCAGGCTTATTAGCCAGTTCCTCTCGCTCCGCGCAAGAGGTAGAGGTTCGAAGGGAAAGAGGAAGAGAAATCCCCGTAAGGAGGAAAATATCGAGTGGGGCTCACTTCAAGTCTGAATACCCTAGTTCGATATCCCGGCCTACCAACAAAAAGTGGGGGGGGGGGGGGGGCCCATACAACTCGAGGAAGGTTCGACTTCTGGTGTGGAATAAGATGACTATTTAGTCCAAAGAACTGATCCGTCGGAAGGGATTTCTATCCCCACATTAAAGTATACGTTGTCAGTAACCAAAAAAAGAAAAGTTACCGGGAAAAAAACAAAAAAAAAGGTCTGAAGTTGGCTGAGTGAGCACTCAGATCTCTCTAAACAGAAAACAAGGGAGGGGTGAGGGCCACTTGGACCAAAAATGGGTGGGCTCAAAGAGGTGGGAGCCCAGGGTTAAAGTTGGAGGGAAGAGGGGGAGAAAAAGGGTAAACTTTAAGGGGGGGAGAAAAGATCAATGTCGAAGAAAAATTCTGTAATAATCGTCAAGCGTCCCAACCTGCAGAGCCGGCAGAACAGGAGACAGAGTGACCAGTGTTGGAGCCTGAAGGGGGAGGGGGGGGGGGTAGGCCTGGGCTACTAATTATATTGGAGAGCCCATCCTTTACTTGATGCACTACAGTCGAGACGGTTCCTGACAAGCACCGGAGCGGCGGGGGATGAGGGGGACCGCGCGGAGGAGGACCTATAGAGAGGCCTAGAGGGGGAGGAGCAAGAAATTGATCACTTAGGCTCACGAAGTGGGACACGTGACTTAGAGCAATCAAAGGAAGGGGCGAATTCAGTACCACCCGGAGGGGAGGAATCCTCGAGTTCCACTTCTCGGTAACGTGTACCACGGACGCGATGTCGCATCTGAAAATGCGCGCCGCCGGAAAGTTAAGAGGGGGGGGCACCTTGAAGGCCTCCCCAAGAGGGACAAAGAGAGTTGGACGGCGTCACGATGAATAAGTATCGTGGCCACTGAAATGGGGCTTATTCTCACCTTTGCCAGGGGGGGAGCTGCCACTTCCAAGGTGGATGGGAAGCGCAAAAGAAATTATAAAGTCATAGGCCATTCCTGGAAGGAACGCCGGAGGGAAAAAAAAGAGGACTGGTGTGGGCTGGGAAAAGAGGGAAAAACGCGGTCTTTATAGGCGCAAAGTCTCGATATCGGTCGATCGTCAGACAGGAGGCAAGGAGATGTGTTTTTCCCCAGGGAAGGGGGAAGAAAAAGTAAGGAGTCCGGTTACTAGGGGACCAGAAACGAAGGGGGGCTGTCTACATCAAAATGAAAGATCCAATAATGGAACGGGTAGGGGAAGAATTCGACGAAAAGAAGAACCAAGCCTGTTTTTCGATGGATGAGATGACCGTCCCCGCGACTAGGACGGGACTAAAATGGGAAATGGTAACCAGAGCCGAAAGAACTACCTTTAGCAAGAGGACGGCGGCGGCAGTAGGCTTTTCAGGGGTAGGGAGCTCACCCCGAGGAGAGAAACCGTGGCGACCCCGTAGACAGGAAAAGGCAACCCCTCGGAACCCTTAGAGACTACACACTGCGCACAAAGGCGCGGTTAGGGAGGAAAGGGGAAAAGTCATCAGTGAGAAAGGAAGAGGCGTGAAAAGACCCAAGTGACGGGAGTCGGGTAGAGGGACGCTCGGAAGCAGACTGTTCCTAACGATGGAGTCACCTCGAATCTTGAAATGAGGAAGGGGAAAGACCATTTGACGGTAGCATGAGAGAAAGTCTTTAGAGATGATGACTTAGGAGGTCAAAGACTCGTCCCCTTTGTTCCAGAAGTTTCATTTTCGGGGGGTAATTCTTTGAAATATTAAAGAGGGTGGCCCAAGGAGGGTTCCCTTATTGGACCTCAGTAGTTCCAGGGAATGAAAGAAAGCACGCGTTCAACGGAATAGGAAAAAGTACAAGTCGCCGCAACGCGGGATCAGAGTCAGATCAAAACCTGGCCAGCGGAGAGCGTCGTCGGACGAACGGCTTTCCCAGACGGAAGGGAGCGGGGAAATTCCTGGGCCACCCCGCACAAATGCACCGGCATTGAAAGAAAATTCATTCCGTGGTGGGAGGAAACAAGCAAATTCTTTGGGGAGGTACCTTCTTTATTTCATCCGGAGAGACTGGTGGTATGATGGAAGGCTCGCATTGAGACTGGCGGGTTTAGGAAGAAGTCCCACCCCAATCAAAAAAGAGTGCAATAATAAACATCGGATAAGAACACCCTAGTTTGTTTGGGGAGAGGGGAGAATGGGGGAAAAAACTTTCGTTGCAAATAGAAGAAGAGAAGCATGCCAGGGGCAACGAGAGTACCCTTCAGGAACTTATATTGAGAATTCAAGGACCGAAGGGTGGGGGAAAGGTATTTGAAGCCGTTAACATTATGAAAAAGAGAATCCTAGTCTTAGAGCATGAGATCCCTTATCCAGTACGGTCCAGAACAGCCGCTCTTAGCGAGAGTATCGGGAAAAAAAGGAGGGAATAAGCTGAACGGAGGGCAGAGGGGAAAAAAGAAGAGGAGAGGTTCAAAAGACCAGATGACACTTGGAAGGGGTTGTCCTTGAGAGTGAGAAGAAAAGGGGAGAAAAAGAGCTTAAGAGAAAAAAAAAAAAAGAGGATGGGGGCTTTCGGGCGATCCCTGGGACGAGAGGTCGCTGGCACGTTAATGCACCAAAGGGAGGAAAGGGCAGCGGGACCCTGAGACGTGAAAGGGAAGAAAAAGGACATCTGCGAATGGCCCTCCGCCTTTAGAAAAACGCTGGGCGCGCCTCCTTAATTCCGGCGATGTACCAGGGGAGGCCGGCGACTCATCGGAACAAAAAGAGGGGAGACTCGAATTTCAAAAGGGGGAGGAGGAGGAAAAGAAAGTAGAGATTGGAGAATGGGGACGTTTGATGCTCCGTAAGAGGAGCAGGGGAAAAGCTAGCGCAACCAGAGGGGGTGATCAAGCGCATTCCAGTCGAAAAAAGAGAAGGGCCAAAAGTTTGACGAAGGCTCTTCGATGACAAAGGCGCAACATTTACTCCATTCGGCGAATAAAAGGGAAACAGAGGAAGCCGAAAAGAGGAGAAGAGGGAGGGAGGAAAATGAAGAGGAGTTTGTTTGTGGGGGGGGGGAAAAGGAAATAAAAAAGTTTTGTGAGAAAGGGTGGCCAATGAAACAAGCGCAGAAGGAGTAAAAGAAAGCTGAACGAATCGCCAGAAGAGGGAGTGGGTCAGAGGAGGAGGTCTTTTGCTGGAGAGGAAAAAAAGAGGCAGTCGGGGTTAATGTGGAGGGACTTGTGAGATCTTGTAAGAAAGGGAATGCTAAGGCGATAAGCGGAAAAAGACGTGGTCAAATGTACGGCAAGACAACATGAAAGATGGACCCCTCGGGAAAACTGAAGTAGATCGTGAAGGTGCATGTATTCTTGATGGTATGCACTGGTTGATGGAGTCTATTCCAATGAATTGATCCAGAAGTCCAGTTTGGACATGAGCCAAAGAGACCAACGACGTGGGGAGATTGACGGGGGGGAGGCTGGCGTCTTGGGAAAAGGGGGGGGGGTCAAGGAAACTCAAGAAAAATTACGGCTCATCCGGCAGATAGGCCTCAGACGAAAGGGGAAGCCTGCCAAAGAGGTAAAGGCATGCGAACGAGACGGGTTCAAGAAAAGCCTTTGATTTCCTGTTTCAGGTAAAGGGAAAACCGTTATAGTTATAGGGGAGTAAAAGACAGGGTGTGAAGGGATTCTGGGACAGTGATTTCCGGGGAATGAGGGGAAAGTCCCGTGAGTGGATAATAATCTCTCTCATTTGAGGGGAAAAGATTTTTATATTGGGAGGGGGGAACCTCGTTGTGCTGCGACGGTAAAGGAAAGGAGCATCGGTAAGAAGGGGCTGTCCTATAAAGGGCGACTGAGCAAGTATCATAAGCCACTCCGTCGCCCATCAGGTGAAGAGAGAACGAACTTACCAGGAAAAAAGGGAAATGAGACCGAGGGGACGCGAAACGCTAATGAATTCAAGATCGACGGGCCGAGAAGGTCCGAGGGGGAGGGAACTGGAGTATTTCAGACGTAGCGGGGAAGACAAACGCTTCATGGTGGGGGGGGGGGGGGGCCGGGAGAGACCGCTCGGGGGTGGGGAAGACGGTTTTGAGGAAGATTCCAGGGGCTGATTTAAACGTGTACACAAAAGTCGGGATGTTTTGCCGATGCTTGTCAGGAGAAAAGAGGGGAAAGTCTGGATTGGACAGGTAAAGAACGAGGTCTCAAGGATGTTTTTTATAGAATAAATTTGGTGGTAGCAAGAAACCGAAAAAGGCAAAAGGTGCCGCACGATCTATGGGACCTTAGTATGGCGGGACTGGGAGCTGGCACATTGTGGGCAGGAATATTCACGCGAGGGGGGGACGGTTCAGCAATGAAATCACGGGGTTCCGGAGGGAGGTAGGGACTTCTCCAACTTGGGCTGCCAGTGAAGAATTGTACAATTAGGAAGAGGATGTGAAAATTGTTTGAAAAACGCGAGGAAAAAAAATGAATGAGGGGCGAGAATGCTAAAATATCCTGAAAGGTGGAAAACCCAAGAATATGCGCTTAAAAAAGAAAAAGCTATCGTAAGGGGGGGAGATCTCGAAATTCCCTGGTTTCTCCTGGGAAAGACCTCAACCTTAATGGTTTCAACGGCCTGAAGAACGGCGAACAAGAGTGGGGGGGGTTGAGGGCGATTCCGACCGAAATGGGTAAGCGGGAAAAGGGGAAAAAAGGGAGACGTGAATAGTGGCCCAAAGAAACAACTTTATTAAAGAGAGATATAAAGTGTCCGGTGGGGCGGAAGGAAGAAGGGGGAAAAAAAAGGGGGTATTAGTCCGGGCCGAATTCGAAGGCGGAATGTGCTTTACAAAAGGGGAAATTCGCTAAGGAATTACCGATACATGGATTGGCGATGATTCTAAAGTGAGGGGGGACTGGAAGAAGCGATGGAAGGGGGGAGGGGAGATCGAACAACGTGTGAAGGGGCGGGCGCCTACGAATATCCAGTGGGGTTGCGCAGTGCCCGAAATAGGCATCGTAGAGGAATAAAAGGTACTCGGCTGCGGCCCCGCTGCCGTAAAAGACAGGTAAAAGGTTATCAAATTCAGCAGAGCTCTTTCTTGCATAAGATAAACTGGGCCCTATGACGGCCCGCGCCTACCGACCACGTTGGATGGAAATAAAAACGTGACTGGGAGAAGGGCCTGCAGGGTACTCTGACTATTCAGTGAAAGCGCACGAAGTATTGAGAAGTTATTGAGTGATATCCCCCCATTAACGTTGACTGGGCTAAAGGGAGAACACACCCGAATTTACCTGGAAAAGAACAAAAAAAAAAAGGAAGTGGGGGCAAGCGGATCCAAAGAATATCTAGACACAACAACACCGGGGATTTTGAAACGAGAAGCTGGGCTTCCCACTTAAAATGTTTGGGGGGTGGGGGGGCTCCGCTTGGCCCAAGATGTGGGGAGAAGAATGACCCAGGGGAAAAAGAAAGGTTTAATGGGGGATAACAAAAAGGAACAAGACTAGTCGCTTGGATCGTCAGCGGGCCGGAAGAGGCCGCTGAATTGAGAAGAGGACCGGTTTGGATGGCTCAAGAACGTGGGGTCATTGTAGGTCAAGGTAGGGCGAGGAGAAAATAGGTCTACCCGGGGGGAGAAGACCCGATCCTTTCGGGCACTGCACATCACTGGTACAAAATGGAGCAGTCTTTAAACCGAAAGCTAGTTTAGACCGCAGGGGAACGAGGCGCACGTAAACTAAAAAAGTGAGGGAGGACACCCGGTACCCTTTAGGAGAGGAAAAAATAACATTCATTGAAGGGCAGAACACTTCCCGTAAAGACTTCCTGCCGCAGTTATGCCGAAAGGGAAATCGGGAAAGTTCCCTTTCAAGGGAATCAGTCGTGGGAAGCTCCTCTTCAAAAACGCACCTGAGGAATATACAGTTTGTTGGGGGGGAAGTCCTTCGTAATTCCTCCAACCCTCTGAAGAAAGACTGTTCCGCGAATCACGTAGGGAAGGGTTATACTGGAGGGAACAAGAGAAATCGTGGGGAAAAAAAGAGTGGGGTCAACCCAATCGGAAAAAATGTTCGGGAGTAAAACCGATTCTTACACGCGAATCAGTCCAGAGGGGAAGATTTATAAAAAGGTGTCCAAAGGGGTCGGGGGAGGGGACGGGAAAAGGAGCAATGCGTAGGTTAACGGACGGGGAAAGTCTCGATATACTAGGTCATGAGCCAGGCGAAAGGGTGGGGTCAAAAAAATAAAGAAGGCAAGGGGAGAATTCGATCGATTCAAAAAAGAGACGGGGCTTTCGGGAAAATAAGTTCAGCTCCATAATTGGGAAAGTATGTCGGGTCCTTAGGGCAAAAAGGGGAGAAGGTAAATCCCAAAAGCCAGGAAGGGGGAGTTGGCGATTGCAATCGGCACCCCGCGCCGGAATGTGTGGCGGCAAGGGACCATTTAAGCCGAACTGGTAAGGGGAAAAAAGAAATGAGCGTCTTCTTCATGGTTGATGGGGCCGGGAAGGGTAGATCAAAGCGGGAGAAAAGATAACTGAAGGAAAAACTGAAAAAGAATTGCCACATCCCTCTTTCTCCAAGAATCGACACAATCCTTCGAAAAAAAAATGAAGATTCGTTCAGCGGCCTAGTAAAAGAAAAAGATAAGTGCACGATCCCGAATACTTGCACGGCCATACAAGCACGAATCTGGAAATTTCGATCGCCAAACCAAGAAGACCTTTTCTACGAGGGCGCTGAACGGGAGTCGGTTAAAATAATTCAGGTAACAGAAGTCAGTGTAAAAACAGAGATCAAAGGGGGCAGGGGGGAAGTGACTGCGGGGCCGGGGGGAGAGGAAAAGTAGTGTGGTCGGTTTCGTTTCGGGAATAGGAATCTTGAGATCGAGGATGGACGCCGCGGGTACGGAGAATTGAGCGCAAGAGAAGAGAGACAAAGTCCTCGGGAAAAGGGTGTCGACGGGACGAGAGCTCGAAAGCTGGGTCCCTTCATGTCAAAAACAGGGGGGGAAAACAGCAGGCGGAGAGAGGATTCGCTAAACTGGGAACTCACGCAGTGAAACATACACCTGTCAAACATGTGACCACACCCAACCCGCAGAAGAGGAGGGGAGGACGATCCATTCGGAAGTCGTTTGGCGGAAACCTCAACTTCTTTGGGAGTCGGCGCCGTGAGAGGGGAAGCTAAGGGCTGTGGCAAGGGACGGGAACCGGCGAGGAGCAGATCAGACGGGATGAGCCTGCGGGTTTGAGGGACGAGTACTGAATAAAGCCGTCAAGAAGAAAGAGGCAATAGAACCTAAAAAGGGCTTTTTTGTTGTTGGGGTCGCGTGGAGGAAAAAAAAAAAAAGGGACGTGATAGAGTCCAGGTAAACTAAGGGTCGTAAACTCAAACAAAACAAGAGCATTGGACGACAGAAAACCTTAGTCGGACAGTCGGGTAAGTGAACACCATCTAACGCACAGACGGCACCAACGACGGGATAGTATGTAGGAAAGGCGGTTAACATTATGAAAAAAAAATAGAGGAGCGACACATGCTTAACAAAGAAAAGAAGGAAGAAGTCAAAAACAAAGGAAACGAAAACGGCTAAGCTGCCAGGGCGATTGTAGATAAAGGGGAAAGGAACCTAAAAAATAATGTAACGGGCGGCCGCTTGTCGGTTTCCAAAGCCAGGGAAATGAAATACAAGATCCCAATGGGCCCCACTCAAACTCTTCCTAAACCCACAAATAAGATTTTCGGTAAAGCGCGGGACTATGAAGGGGGGAAGGGGGCGATGTCGTTCACGAGGAGTAATTCTAAATTAATACTTCGCCGACCCCTGGGCAGCGAAAGCGGAGGAGAAAAGAAGAGGGGCATCTCTGGAAAAGGGAAAATGAACCTTTATCACAAAAAAACTGGTGAGAAGTCGGAGGGAAGAGGATTAATGTCGTGTCGGTTCGCCCTGGGTAAGAAGCGCTAACGCAAAAGCGCAAATGAAATGTCTCAATTCTCAAAAAAGGGGAAAGGAAGAAGTAAAGGATAAGAAAGGGGAGATGGGGGGCGACTTCTGGGGGAGGATTATCTGGGGAGTCTTCCCCATAGGGTGAGCAAAAGCAGCACAATTCGCAATATGGCGAAAGGTATGCGAAGAGGAAAGACCAAGGGGGGAAGAGTAATAAGGATTTTGGCAGCTTGCCCTCGGAGAGCGAAAAATTGATCGGCGGGAGCTCAAATTAGTTTTGTGGGGAGGAGGGGGGGGGAAAAGAGGTCGGCCCTGCAGAAAAGGAAAAAAGAGGACATCAAAGTAATTATTTGAAACGAGAATAATAGAAACTATGGGGCCCATACCTCCGACGAATCGGTAAAAGCTGGGGCGAGGAGCTAGGGGGGAGGAGGAGTGAGGCTGATGTAAAATGGATAATGGAATGTGAGCTCTAAAAGGTATCTTTTCTAATTAATAGAAAGGACCATTAACTAAAACAGCGTGGTCCCTTAATTAAGAATGCTTGGGGCGGGTACCAGTCTGGAGTAAAACGGGGTGTGCAGCTGGGGAGTGGAGAAGTCAACGGGGGGAGTGGAAGACCTTTTCGGAAAATGTATCCAGAGAACTGGCAAAAAAAGAGTTAGGGTTCTATTACCGCACACTTCGTGAAGCTTGAATGGGCAAGGGATCGGCCGCAAAAAAAACAGAGCAAGACCTTTCATAGAAAACCTAAATCCCGGAAGGAAAGTTGCCACAGATTCGCTTCAGATGACGCAGGAAAAGAAGGGGACTCCGGGGGGATGGTTTGAAAGAAAAAAAAGGAAGACTGCACTTCAAAGAATTTCAAGGTGAGTCTTTTTAACCGTGAAGACCTTCCTTTGGGAAAAAGTCCCTTTAAGCGAGAGGAAAGAAAAGTGGCGGAGCAGTAAAGGGAAAAGAGGAAAAGAGGGGGGGGAGAGCTGGAGGCATATCTTCTGAAACGGTTGACCGAGCCAGGAAGCGTTGCTGGGCTAAGGGGTCAAAAGAAGGATGGAAAAAGAGGATTGAATGCCAGAGAACAGGAAAATGAAAAGTAGACACCAACTTGGAACGCTTAACTCAGAGAACCAGGGGCAAAAGCGCGCACGAAATTTCGTCCGAACAAGGGAAGAGGAAAAGTAATGTCAAGACTTAGAAGGGAAGCCATCGGGTCAAGCAGGGGGTCATGACGGTAAAGCGCGCCTCTATGATGAAGGGGTCATCGGTTTTGAGAGGTATTGAAGTAAGTGAGAGAGGGTTAGACTTGGCAACAGGAAGAAAGCTAACTTTTTTTCCTGAACTGGGTAGAAGAGCGGGAGGGGCGGATGTGCAAGGGGCCGGAGGGGCGCAAGTAGGTTGAGAGACAGGGGGGGGGGGAGGATCGCCAGACACAAGGGTAACAGGCCAAAATCTCAACGAGTTTGGGACAAGTACGAAAGGGCGGCTGACCTGGGAAGGGCCGCATACAGGCAAAGAACGAGGGTAGTCAAAGCCATGCAAACGGGGATGCGGGTTCTGGAGTTAACGGAGGGAAGGGAGTGCCAAGAAAAAAGAAATAAGGGGTCCACATTAAGGCGGGCTCTGACCTGGTTCGACAAACTCTGTAAGGGGGGGAACGGTGAACCGAGCCTCCCCTATGAGGGAAGGGGAAGAGGACAAAAAAAAGAAAAATGGACGCTGAAACGACGGCCAAAGTGGGGAAGAGCTGGGAAGATGCTCTAGGCTATCCGCTGGTGCGAAGGGGAAAGCCCGCAAAACGGGAGGAGAAAGAGTGAAGTAAGGAACGGCCTATATGCTTTACGAAGAGAAAGATTTCGGCGAACTAACTTTTTGGCATGAAACGAACAAAGTGGGAAAGAGAAACGCGGTCCGCGATGGCAAAGGAAGAGAAAAAAGTGCTTCACGGAGATAGCAAGAAAGGGGGAAGAAGGATTTTTCATCGGGTCACTTAAGGGAAGGGCAAAAAGTAAGGTAGAATGATGCTTGGGCTACAGTCGAATCGGGCTGGCAATCTGATGCTCAGAAAAGGGGGTAACGGTAAAAAAGGGGGGGATCTATGGCTAAATTCCGTACTTGGGAAGGAAGCTTCTGAAGGGTTTGGGGAGTCGAATGAGGTCCAAGGGAGTGGACGAAGAAAGATTTATAAAGGATGTGGGATACCTGCAGAAGGAATAGGGGGGGGGGGGACCTCTCGTTGGGGGAAACGGGACTCGGCCGTCACAAAAAGGGCTAACCGGGGGAAACGGGAGGCACCGCCGCGTAGGGGGGAAAACGAAAGGAGGGAGAGAATAGAAGTCTCCCAAAGAAAAAACCGTTGAGGCCAAAAAAGTACATCTGCTAAGGTCAGGGCAACGAAGAGGCAGTGGGGGTACGCTGAAACTCACGAAGGGGAGGAAGGAGGAATTGTTCTCAACACATTAAATGAAGGTGGGCTCCAAGCGGCCCCCCATTTGACGACTTCCAAGGTCCGAGCCCACACAAAAATTTTAGGTTGGGTCAGAAAAGGGGGGGAGCAGAAGCTATAAGAAAAAAAAAAAATGAGGAGGAAAAGACTGTGTGGGGAGAAACTTGGAGCCAACGTAAGGGTTTGGTTTCTCAGGGGGCTTGAGCCCGTAAGTCGGGAGAGAGGTGGGACCAAAGGAAGAAGGGGTTAGTTGGTGATCAGAAGGGGGGAAAAGAGGGAGCTGGAACTCGTCAGAAAGGCAAACAAAGGAAGCTGAAACTGACTTTCTCTATAACAGGGGGGGATGGCTCACGTGGTTCAAGGCAGAGCGAGATAATGATACCGCTGAAAGGTAAAAAAATCACTCTTCTTTCCTGCGAAATCACAGGACAATAAGACCTGAGAAGCGCCGCCGCCGAGATAAAAGCTCTAGGAGGAGAGGCAGATGCGTCACTGCTCCAAAAAGAAGAGGGATAACTCTTTAGAGCACATAACTGATGAAGAGAGAAAGACATCAAAGGTGTTCCTAATGAAGTAAACCTCAAAGTTCA
>Ga0179593_1324811_pt1 | contig 18709 bp, 16 predicted proteins | sample CZODoug2_1_08_16_FD_185931 | JGI IMG/M metagenome (GOLD analysis project Ga0179593, IMG submission 185931) | Vadose zone soil fungal communities from Angelo Coast Range Reserve, California, USA - CZODoug2_1_08_16fungal (PacBio error correction) | ecosystem: Environmental > Terrestrial > Soil >...
AGTCGTACCCAGTTTCAAAAAAGTCAAAGATCGGAATGGAGGAACTTTGCACAAAGTACAAAGGAGGGGAAAAGCCGGGCCCGAAGGGATTTACAGATCTATGTCAAGCCCCGAGTAAAAGAAGAAATTGAAGTCAGTCCCGGGAATACTGAAACATGAATGGGTTAATTTTGTGGGTGGGCTTGGCATGGATGTTCGCAAACGGTTCGCAGTAATTGCACTATCTGAGGAGTGAAAGGGGGGGGGGACAGATTCACTCTGTGCTGGGACGGGAGGGTGCTGAGTTGAAGAATGCAGGGAAAAAAAAACTGTGCGTGCAAGGGCCGCGGACTGGACGGCAATGCTTCTGAAGGACACATCTGCGGCGAGAGAGAGAAAGGGAAGTGCACAGCAGGGGGGGAAAGGTCCAAACACCAACGGACCGGGTCAAGTAAGAACAAAAAACTGAGGAAATAATAGATAGTTATTGGGCTGCTGGGAAAGTTACCAAAAGGTGAGTCCCCGGGGGGGGGGGGTTGGGGGGGTCTCCTCTCAAGCTTGGGATATTCAGAATCTTGCCTGGGAACCAGTGTCAGGATTATGACCACGGTTTTCCGCAGTAAGGCTTCCAAAAGAAAAGGGAAGAAAAATAAATAGAAAAAGGTGGGTACAAAATAGGTGAGGGTGTCCAAATCCGTGCCATGGAAAGTAACTAACGAACAGCTAAGACCTCAAACATAGGAAATACAAAAGAGTTGGACCCGGACGGTCTTGCTAGGGGGATCGACAGAGGGAGTATAAAGGATGAAAATAAGGTCAAGGACTTTGAATACCAAGTTCCCGTGGGCACAGGGGGGAAGGAATCTACATCTTGAACCCGAATGGGGCCGGAGTGTGAGAAACAGGATCGGAAGTTATTCTAACATTGGAAAGGATAGGAGCCGACTCAATCAACACTTGGATCTAACAACTCCTTCAGCGAGGGGGGGGGTAAGCTGGAAATCTTGGGAACCCCTGGCGAAAAATGGAACGGAAACGACGAGGAAAGGGAGGCAGATGGATGTGATGAATGTTAAAAGGAAGAGAAAAGAAAAGAGGGAAATACTCCCTTTAAGAACGTGGGGATGCGGTCGATATTGGGGTCGAGGGACCGCACAGGTGATAATCAGTCACCATGCGGTAAAAGGGGGTAATAAGCCAGGGGGCCAACGGAAGTTCACGAGCTGGGGGAAATGTAGTAATAGCAAAGGGGGGTCCAAAAATGGATGTACGTGCAACTTAAAAGATAAAAAGATCCCCCTTCTATGTCATGGAAGCCCTGAAGGTAATTGCTGGGGTGAGGGAAAAAGGACGATTCGATTGGGGTAAACCCGATACCAGCTGGGGAATCGGCCACTGCACATGCAGCCTATTGATATTACATTTGGCCCCATCACTTTGACCGGGGGAGAACCCCGACCGCGGAATAGGTAGTGGGCTTCGGGAAAAAGGGAGAGGGAGCAGGGGAAAAGGGGAGGTGTTCGGAAAGTTATGATAAAGTGCAGGGAGGGCTTTCCCCGCATTGTGGGGGGTTTCTCACTTAGGGACAAACCGGTGCTAAGAGCTGACCTTGGCCAAGAGTAGGGGGGAGGGGGTAACAACGCCGCGTCAGGACTTCTAGAAGAGGGGGTCGTCGTGAGACCTGATCATCTCAGCGGGAGAGGACAACCTATAGAATCCGCTGGAGATGATCGTTACTCTAAAAATCAGGAGGAACCGTCAGGGGGCGAGCGGGGTTGAAGCTCACCTAAAGCAGGTCCATGTGAAAAGGAGGAGGCACCGGAATAAAGAGTACATTCAAGAGTTTAAGCCCCACGCCCGACCAAGTAGATGAAGACTGACGAACTGAAAGGGTATCAAGGAAGCCTAACCCACTTTTAAAGGGGGGAAAACAGCGGTGCGCGTCCGACGAAAAGGGAGGGTCCGACAACGACCAGTACATGTGCATTTCATTGGAGAAGGCGGATTTCTTCGGTAGTAGGAGGGGTGTGGAAAAAAATAGAAGACGAGAAAAACAGTCATTGAAATCATTAATAATCGAATTTAAAGGGGGGGGGATTTCGTTGTGATTTCGGGTAATGGATTACATGACAAATAATTGTGGCAAAACCTTTAGAATCGGGGCAAAGTGAAAAAAAGAATTGGGAAAAGGGCGCTGGACGACTGTGAAAATGCAGGATTTTATCCCAGGGGGCCGGGCGAGACCAATCGACGGGATCGGGCAGGTCAGTTAAAGGAGGTCTGACTTTTGCCGCTATAAAAAGCAGATGAACGTAGAAACTGACATGTTTTCCGGCGAAGGAATTTGTGTGTGACCCAAGGGCGCAGAGCCAACATCGGGTCATCTGGTGGGGGGACTAGGACGTAGTACGGGAAGCAGGAGAGAATCCGAGTGCGGAGATCTAGATACAAGGAGTGAAGAATCAGCAATCCCGGACAGTCAGGGGCAAGTGAGCAAAGATTCTAACATAGAAAAGGGAGGGGTGGAGCTAATTGTGTCTTCAGGAAATAAGTGGGAGTCAGACTAAGTAATCAACTCAAAAGCAGACGGGGTCATCGGGGTTAGAAGAAAGTCTTCGATCAAAGATAAACCGGGTCGAGACCTATAATGAAAAGGTTGGTAGGGAATTTGGTCTTATGGCTTAGGGGGATAAACTAACTTGGAGTAAGAGCGTGCTGGGGGGGGGGAAAAAGATCTTAAGGTGATTATTGATAAAGGGGGTTCGCGGTTTTTCGAAAGGGAGGGAGGTAAATGATCCGGTGGGGAACAAAAAGGGGCGGCAGTTCATTCACAGGTCTTCGCAAAGTCCAAAGAGGGGGGGGGGAAGGGCACGAGCTGGTAACGGTCACGAAAAGAGGACACCGGAGCAAAAACAAAGGGAGTAGGAAAGAGCTGTCAAAAAAAAGTTGCTGGCTGGTCCAGGGATTTAAAAAGAGAAGGGGTAAAAATTAAAAACGCCAACCACACCGTGTCAAAAGATGTTGGCAGAGGAGGGATTCCCAATGCTTGCGAAGCAGCCAACTTGGAAGCAGAATAAAGAATAGAACACCTGGTTTAGTCAATAAGGGAGAGTGTGGACAACTCAGAAAGGAAAAGAAGGAAAAGTAAATCGCGGAGCGACACATACTCAAAACAACCATCCCTGTTCATTGTCAAGAGGATCGACTCCACGATGGTCGACTTCTGGATGAATAAAAAGAGGGGAGCGAGGGGGAACTAAGCTGTTGATTGTTTCGTGGGTAGGGGGTACCCATTCTCAGCTTGGCCGAAGTTATAGAGGGGTAAGCTCTACGAGAGGGGGGGGCGGTAACGGCCTTGCAGGAAGACGTATCTCAACGAAAATCTGCTGATTACGGCGAAAAACGGGAGGATACTAGTTGGAAGCAGTGGGTCACAAATGCTAAGGGAGCCTTGTAACACTATTTGGTGTCATACCAGTTGTCAAGGTTGTAGAAATAAGGGGACTCTGCAAAGGGGGTATTTACTATGAAAGGCTAGAAACTTCTGATAGAGGGTTTTAGAAAGATGCATGGTGGTATTAAATAAATGCACAAGTGTGCGAATGGTTGCTAGTCGATCGAGGAAAGTCCTGTTTCTTTTGATGGAAAAAAGCTTGTGCCTTAAAGGGATGCACAGAGACCGGGGGTACCATTCCACTGAAAAGGCAGCCCACAAGAACCCATCCTTTGCCAGGCGGGAGCGAATGATTCAGGGAGACAGGGGAACTTGTGGGCCTTGAGAAATCATGGGGAGGGGGGATTTGTGGAAACAGAAAGCAAGGACCGATAACCGAATCGCAAACAGTGCACATACATTCAAGAGGGCTGGCGAGTATTGCCAAGTCACTTAGAAGACTCTCACAGGGGGGGAGGAGGATTGAAACAAAGGAACTGCTAAGGCTAAAGAGTAAGACGACGTTGTGTGCGAGAGGTGAAGGAAAAGGAGGCGTGGGCTTTCCCCGCTTTTTCAAAACAATAAAAGGGCGGGAGGAATAGGCAAACTCAGGTGCGAGAAAGGAACACCTTGGCACCGCTGGGAGGAGGGGAGGAAGGCGTCGCGGACGAGGCGTAAGGAGTGTGGGGTCGTTAGAGACGAGAATCTCATAAATGAATCTACAACCCAACAACGAAAAAAAAGGGGAAAAAAAAAGAGGGAGTAACGCGGGATGATCTCAAGGAAACGAAGGAGCACGCGAAACGCGGGTGGAAGCTCGAACTAAAAGGGGGAGGGGGAAAAGTCCCTCTTCTTCGCACCTAGTAGACGTACCTGACCCTGGAACACGGGGCCCCCACGCCGGCTAAGACAGAGCTCGGAATTGCAGGAAACATCCATCGAGCGTTTCGAGAGGGTACCGTGGGGCAAGACGGGATGCAAACACGGGGGAACGGTCGAGACGAAAGTAGTTTCCACACAAACAGAGAAGGCAGGGTGCGTGGTAGAGAGTTTCTTGTGTTACCAGGAGGGGGGGGGGGGGGACACAAAGGAATGTTCTCCCCAAAGTGCCGGTCTCAATTAGGAATGACTCGAGGGGCAAGGTGTCGGTTGGGCAGGGATTTTCAGGTGGGTGGGGGGGTGCGAAAAGGGAGGAAAGATTACTGGGGAAGAAACGTGATGGAAGCGTGAATTAAAGAATTTGGGGGGCTCACAGAACGAATGGAAACCAGTCGGTTAAAATTGTGCCCTGGGGGTATGCGGAGCATAGACCAATCAACAAACGTGAAGTTAAACAGCGAAGGGGGGGGAAGGAGTTTTACCTTGAGTGTTTTGGCACTTTTTTGAAGCAAATGGAAATATACACTGGTATGACGAGAAGAGGGTTCGAGAGGGAAGTGTGTCAACTGCAGACTGCCAACCAAGGGAAAAAGAGTGGGGCTTAGGCCAAGGCAGTCGGAAAAAAGGAAGATGGGGAGGGGGGATCGAGTCGTACAGATTACAACAGCCCAATCCTCGGCTAGTGTTAGGAGACGGCCATCAGCACGGAAAGAGAGAGAATTGGGAGATGAAAAATTCACGAAGGGGGGAAAGAAGGAGACAGACTCAAGAGACGAGTTTCATCGCTTTGGTTCTATCCAGGGGGAGGGCGAAGAAAGTAAGGGGTGCCATTGAGGGGGTATTTTAGGTGGTGGTCGGGGGGAGAGAAGAGGTAGAGGAGGTGAACGGGTACACTACTTGAGAGGGGGAGGATGGAATTTGATTAGGGCAGGGAAAGGGGAGGCTTACTGAAACCGTGGCGTGCCTCTCCAAGACAGGAAGGGAGGACTGGGGAAGGCAACAGCTTCGCGTCAGGCAGTGTAGTCTAATAGGGCACGAGCGGGTACGGGGGGACCCTGCCGAAAAAAGGAAGGGGGACCTCATCTAAACAGATTGAGAAATTTACGTAGTGGCTGCTGGGGGGACAGGGGACCGTACAGAGCACTTCAGTACGAACAAGATCTAAAAAGAAAAAGCGACCGCTTTGCTAGTCACGCATAAAGGGAAAGGTCCAGGGGAGAGGGGGACAAAGGTTCCATAAGAAGCCAAGAGAAATCAAGCAAGCGAACAAACCCTTTAGTCAATAAGGACGATGTAGTGGCCACCTAAGGGGAAGGGGGCATGGAAACTGCCGGAAACGCAGGACAGCCATAAGAAACGCAAACTATCGACTGTTCATTTGGCGGAAGCTTGCGAGGACTGGACAGTAATGACAGATTCTGGCTAGGGATCGCGCGCCTCCTTGATGGGAAGGGTCAGGATCTGGGAACGAAAAATGTAATATAAGGAAGTGGCCTGAAAGCTTAGATGGGGGAGGGGATGAGCCTTGTGGAATCGATCTCCGCACGCGTAGAATCGCCTCCGCAGAAAAACTCTGTCTCGCTTTGGAAGAAAAAGAATGCGTGGTTCACATTTGGAATGATAAGAAGAAGGGATTTGAAGTGTATAAAAAGTGTGAACGGGTGGAATGGCGGGGAAAAAAGGGACAGAGCAAAGAGAAGGGATCCTGATTAATAGAAATTAAGGAACTTAAGGGATACGGCGCCGGAGGGGGGGAAAGGGAATTTCAGTTAAGAGTTCTAGGAAAATCTGCAGTGGGAAAAGTAGGTGGAAGGGCGGTTGTGCACTGGGAACGTTTTGTGGACACCAGCAAATCAAAAGGTGTCCATGAAGGTTTAGTCAACCTGAAAAGACCAGGGGGGGAAAGTGTCAACTAGCTTAACAATGTGAGGTTCCTGGGAAAAAAAAGATTCAAGGTGTAGTCCCACACGGGGAGAAACGAAGGAACGAAAAAGCCATCATCTAAACGTCACCAAAAGGAAAAGGAGAAGGAGGGGCGAGGGGGTCACCGTTCCGATACAGAAAAAAATCGTGTACGGGCTTAAGGGGCAAGGGGTGGGTAAGACTCAGGAGAAAGGGATTATGGGGGTACCAGGATTCTGAAAAGGGGAAAGGAGAGGGGCTGTTTAATTAAGGGAATGGGATCTTAGTCATCATTGAGAAGAAGCGGAAAAAACTCTTGAGAAGGAAGCTGCCTAGCCCAGAAGAGAATAAGGATGTTCGAGTCATCTCAAACGTCTGTAACCAAAACTGGAGAAGGGATTATCCAAGCTGAAGAGGGAGTCTAATCCTTTAAGCCCTGAAAGGAGCTCATCGGCAAAGAATAAATGTCAGCTTCTTCCCTTAGGGGGGAAGGAGGAGGACAGAGAAAGCGTAAACACTCACGTTGGAAAGGAACAGCCAGGGCAGAAATCCGATCTTCGAACATCCTCAAAGGGAGCAAGGGGCGGGTGAAGGCAGTCCTCTGGGGAAAGAGCAAAAAAAGAGGATTGAGCGGCTAGATTGGACAAGAAGCAAGGCACTCGGACTGAAATGGGTACGTTTATGAGGTAATGGTCGGAGCAGTGTGGATACAATCCGGAATCGTAGACAAGAAAATTCTCTGGAGAAATGACAATCGAAGCATGTGGGGGGGGGCGTGGTTTTACAAATAGAAAAAAACAGCTACAATAATGTACTGTGAGAAAAAAAGGGAACAGACAGCGATTGAAATTCAAGATTTGGATAAAACTAAAACACCTTCGGTTCACAGCAGTGAAGGACACAAATTGTGCAGAGCCAACAAAGAAAGAAGAAAAGGGAGAAAAGGGTAGGAGTGGAAGTTATGGAATACCGAATTCCTCAAGAGAGAATATAAACTTCAATCGTCGTTTTCCAGCGCTTGGGGTGGTGGGGACCAAACGCAAGCTTAAGGGCAAACAGCGAGACAAGTAGGGGCTGGGGAAGGGATAAGCTAGATTCGATACTGGGAGAAAAAAATCAGGTGACTCATGAAAAACTCCTCGCGTCTCAGGCCACCTGCAAAGGCTAAAGTGGGGGAGGTGTCAGAGCAAGGCACAAGGGCCAGCAGGAGTCCGCAATATGAAGAACAGAAGAAAAGGAAGTACAGCTTGGCCCGAAAATATTTTTAGTCCGGGGAAATATGAACAGGGAGGGGGTTGTTGTGAAGGTCTTAATGGCTGACTGACAAAAAAGGGTTGGGGAACTTTCGCGTGCAGGGGAGGTGCAAACGGGAAAGGGGAAAAGGAACTATATTGACTAAGGGGTTCGTGGGTGATTCGTGAGTTACTTCGGAGAAAGGGGGGGGGGAGAACTCAAAAGGGGGAACGGCAAATGCCTTCTTCCTATCACGCAAGGCAGAGAGAGGGAGAGGGGAAGTGACCGCGGCGGTCGGAAACCACGAGCACCAACGGACCGGGGCGGATCTCTCAAAAACGAGTAAGGAGAGTCAGCCAAGACGGTGAACTGTGACGTGACCACCCTCCACGTCCCCTTCTCAAGCATGGAGAAGGAACTGAGAAAAGGACCATGAGGGCCAGGGGCGAGAAGGCAAGCCAATTTGGATAGAGAAGAAGGAACGAGGACTCAACAGAACCTTAAACGAGAGAAAATTGAATAGCTATACGGTTTCACATTACGGACTCGAAAGAGCGAACAGCCATAAGAATAACAAAACGAAAGAGAGTGCATGGACCCGTGAAGTGAGAGAAGGAAGGGATAGCGCGGGGTTAGAAAAAAAAGCGTATGAACCCTCTTAGGGGGACTAGAAACGGGGGGGGGCATGGGACACAGGGCGAAAGGAATCTGAACCCTAAACTTGTCAGATGATGGGAACTGAAACCAAGATTCGAGAGTTTGGCGGGACCATTTTGGGAGAACTCGGAAATAAATAAGGGCTAGACCTAAACGCAGAACGGTTTTGGAAGCTGGCCGAAAATTGAGTGGCACGAGAAAACGCTCAGGAAAAAAGAAAATGGGGGGGATCCAGTACAAGTGTCCAGGAATGTTGTGGTGCAAAGTGGAGATAAAACCAAGTAGAGAAATAAAGACGACTTCTCCCCTGGAAAAAATTGCTGATTCCCTCGGTTTTATATGGGGGTGGTGATGACAGGCCAGGAAGGGTTTAACCGAAGGTAGATTGGGCAGGGACCGGTAGCAAAAGTTGTGATTTCAAGAGGTGCAATCTCAAGGGGTGGGGGCTGGTCAAAAAATCATAGTTCGGGGAGAAACTGAAAGCAAGCAAAAAAAAGGGCCTGCCGTGTCATTAACCGGGAGGCAAGCGCAGGTTGGGGAACCTTAAAAGACGGGGTAAGTCCCACAGGGGGGGGGCGAAAGAGTACCAACAATCCTCTTCTCGGTCAAAACTGCGGATGGGAGTTGTAGTATTGGGCCAAGGAAATTGGCGTCTCGACCAAATGAGGGGAGGGGAGATGAGCTTTCAAAAGGAAAGGATACGCAGGGGGTTAGATAGTATCTGGGGAGAGGAATCAGGGGCTTTCAAAACCTCTGGACGGGAATGCGGGGAGGGAAAGGAAGGGCAACATCATGTTATATAAACCTGGGCCACAAGAAAAACGGATAAACCCGCTACGGAATAATGTGTTTTAGCTCAGAACGAGCAATCTCAGAAAGGGATGACGGGGGAAGGGAGAGGGAAAAGATAGATATTATCCAAACTAGAGGTCATTCGCGCACGACAAGAAGAGGAGAAAGGGGGTGATACGGGGAGAGCGCCAAATAAAAAGGGACGAGCTTCTAACCTTATTGTTCGATGACGCCGAAAATAAAAATCACTAGGGGAAAGCGGGGGGAACTCCACAAGGGACTTTTCGGCGAGGCTTGGCATGAGGGGACGGGGGGGTGATGGACATAAGAAGCGATCTGTCCGGTCGGAACGAAATTGGTCCATAAGCACCACGACAAATATGCAGAAGGAGTGGGACAAGAAGGGAGAGGTTTCTGAAAATCGCGGTGTGGACGCAAAAAGGGTGGGGGGGGCAGAACAAGCAGTCGGGGAGACTCATGAGGCGGGTCTTTGGAGGGAGGGTTCAAGGGGGCAAAACCGCTTAACTATGAGGGAAAAGAAAAGGGAGAAATGGCAGGGTGAGTTTGGCAGAACCCAGGGACAATTAGCAACCCTGCAGGTAAACAGCCTTGTGAACTTAGGATTTGGGACCGCTCCATCTACGGAAGTTCCTAAATGGGCGTAGTCAGATTTTAACTTCGTGAGAAAAGGGGTGCATCGGACCCCAAGAACAATGGTATGACAAAGGAGGGGAGGGTCACAGGCGCGTTCGACGGGAACAAAGCATGGTCAACAGAAAGCTTGGGGTGGAAGCGTAGGCCGTAATCTCAGTGAAGCCTGCAAGGCTGAAGAATCAAAATAAGAAGAAGCGAGTCAGGAACTAAGGATACCGGATAAAAGGGAAAGTTCAAAGAATTCGGAGTTGGCAGGTCACCGCTCAAGGACCCGCCCCTCAATCGACTGGAGCGGCTTTTGTTCTAAAAGCCCTCCTAGGGAGGGGAGGAGGACGTACAGAATAAGACCATGATATTGGGAAAGGGGTTGGGAGGACTATGGCTGTGCCGGGAATGTTGAATTAAGGAGTCGAGGTGTGGGGGTGACCCTCTAGAAAGTGGGGTGGAATGAGGTTCGAAGAGGGAATCTTAAGGGGGCGGAAGCAATGAACACTGGGAACAATGTCGGAGGAGGCGGCGGAAGGCAGATTTGGATAAATGAGGACAAAGAGAGGGTAACGGTCTTAAAACTCTGGGTCAGGATCGACGAACAACCACTAAGAAATTCCCCCTGTGTTCAAAGGAAGGGTGGTACCAAGATAGGGAAACTCCCTTCTCCCACTCGCTAAATCTGTCCCACTCTCAATCATTGCCTTTCCATTTGAGTTCAATCCAAGGAGACAGAAGCTTCCTAAGGCCCAAAAAAGAAGAGGGGAAAAAGGACAAGAGATGTTGCAAAATGAACAGTTCAAAATGGCCTGACAGAGCTGCGATAAATACTCAAACAAAAATGGACGAAAATGGGACAGTTAGGGAAAGGGAAAATCGAGGGAAAGTAACGATGGTCGACCGTTTAGGGGAGAAGGAAGGAAGCTTGAGGTGAGGACAGGAGAGAAGAACGGAAAAAAAATGTGAAGTTTGGGCCAATTTCCCTCCATCGGAACTGTTCCGGGGGTCAGGGAGGCATCTCGCTGAAATGGGTGGCCAGGGTACGCCTTGTAGGAAAAGATAAAGGAGGAAGAGCAGAAGAGACTGATTATAAAAACGGAAATGGGGGGGAGATTCCTAAATTCTTTGTGTCAAAAATGTCACGAGAAAAGACGCGATTTGAAAGGTGGGTCAAAGTAATTGTCCATTGAATTGTTGATAGGGAAAAAATTGATAAGACCGAGAGAGGAAGATGACAAACAGGATTGTAGACAATTTTCAACACACACAAAAACAAAAGAAATAAAATAGACGGAAAGAACATGACTTTAACAGGGTGTTGAATTTCGAAACAACATGGAAAAAAGGAAGGGGGGAAATAGCTTGGGGGAAGATACACGTGGAGAACCGAGAGTGTCATGGAAAAATGGGTTGGGAAACCACTGAAACGCAAGCAAAAAGATCCTGCAATTCGATTCATAATACCGACTGGGGAAGGGGAAGGGTTGGGTGGGGTCCTTATCTCGAGTCAGTAGTCCAAAATAAAAAGCACAGTAAAATAATACCACGCTCTTCGGTAAAATGCAGCGACGGATGGGGAATCACTCTGGAGAAGAGACACGGGAGTCGGGAAGAGGAAGTAGCTTCAGTACGCAATACACAGAGTGTGTCGCAAGTATGCGCGGGAGGGGCAGCAGGGTGGGGGGGGGGGATAAGTGAAAAAAGGGAGGTGGGGGTGGGAAGAGGCCGGGACAGCGTCAATGGGGGCAAGAGCTCCGGGGCAAACCGCGTCGTTTGAGAGGGAAGGTACCGTCGCCCCATTACAAAAGAACTGATTTTCGCGAGGAGAACGTCATAGAAAAAAAGGGGAAGGAAAAATATCAAAAAACGTAGTAAGGAGGGAGATGTATCCCTCAGGGAGGTCTCTGCTCTAAACAGACGGAGGAGCGCCAGGGGGAAGCGTTATCGAAAGGGGGACCACGGTGTCCGCCTCAATGGTGGCCGTAAAAAAAGGGAATGAACTACTGGAAAAACCCAGAACTTTTGGCGCACTAAGAATTGACTACATAAAGACTGAGGGGCGAGGGCGTTTCGCAGACTTGGCGAAGCAAGAAGCGCGGAAGAATAAAATGCGAGAAAAGCGGTTTCATAAGGGGAAAGAGCGAGTCTTCGGGCAGCGGGGTGAAAAAAAAAAAAAGAGGAGGTCGGGGGGGGTTTCTCAAGGAACAAGAAAAGGACCGCGGGGAGAATGAAAATCTGAGGGTGGGGTTGTGCTGATGTGGAAAAAAACTAAAAGCTATAACACTAGTTCACAACGGGATCAAGAACAACGATGGGGAATTCACAATAAGGGGAAACCCGGCTAGATTGAAATAGCCCTGGAGCCGATGAAATCAAAAAGGGGGAAGGGGGCGAAGACGGGTCCAGCAAGTGCTATCAGGGGCTGTCAGATGGAAACTCTGGGGCGTGGGGGCCACCATGGAAAACACGGTTATGAAACTGAAAAAGAGTCAACGCGTTGTACGCAGTGAACCATTTGTGTTACCACCAAGAACCGAGAAGGGGTTTTGTTAGGGAGGAGAGCAGGATGCCGGAGTTCGATCGAAAAGAAGAAGGAATGACACAACTCCTAAGCTTGGAATGCCATTACGGTCGAGGCCAGTTGGAGGGGTGAAGTGGAAGTTTGACCACAGGCACGGCAATTAGTTAAGAAGCCAGAAGAGAAGAAATGATGTCGGACTTGTCTATAAAAAAACTAAGAGAAGGCCGGAAGAAGTCCCAAACAATTGAACAGAAATGTGGAGGGAAGAGTGGGGGGGGGGGGGTGGGTATGGATGTTCGCTCACGAGAATTTAAGGCGGGAAGGGACGCGAGGAGGGGGACAATACAACGAGAAAAAGGACTTAATGGAAAATTGAAGTGAATGCTTAGGGAGAGAAAAACTGCCACAATTGTACACTTGGACCAGAATGAAGGAAGGCTGGAAGACATAATTGGTCGAGAAAGAGGGGGAGCGAGCGGGTAACGGTCAAACAGCAACGGAAAGGACAAAAAAAAAGTAGTATGGTAAAGGAAGGAAACGAGTGGCTGCTGGTCCTTGCGTTACCCGAGAAGTCCCCTTCTCCGAATAACAGACGAAACTGTACTAGGAAAAGACGTTCCACAAGAGGAGCCAACGGTGTTTACCAAGCAGCAGATTCAAAAGGAAAAGAAAAAATCACATAAAAAACCCTTTTATTAAAGGAAAGGAAAGAAAAGGGGGGCCCCTCAGCACGCGTTACTTGAAGGGAAAAGCGATGAAACGACATAACCAAAGGACTTGTGGAGGGAAGGGGAGCTCGATGTAGAACAGAGGGGAGAAGAAAGAGATGACATCGTCCTTGAAAAACTTGAGGGGGCGCAGAAAAATCACCTGATGTGAGGGGGGGATGTAAAGATCGGAGTGAACCCGACTGGTGAATACGAGGAGGGGGACTTAAACAAAGGGAGTTCGTTATAGGGAGGAAAGAGACGAATAGGAAGAAGGACGGCCTACGCCCAGAAACCCTGCTCGCGGCGCTTCCGAAAGGGGGGTTGTCAAAAAAAGGACCGAAAAGCGGAAGTGGTCCTAATAAGGGGTGAAATGGATGAAAGAAAGCAAGGAAACTCGGTAAATCTGAAACTAAACGTAGAGGGAATTGCTGATGTCGTAAGAGTGGGTCAGCGTATAAGGGCAGGGGGGGGTGAGTAAATGAGAACGGCAGGTTGAAAGGGGGAGGTTGCTAGTTAGAAGAGAAGTCCACTTCTGGAGTCGCGGTAGGGGGGACATTCATCAACGGGTGGGACCAAAGCAGAGTGCCTGTAAGCATGGGGGGTTAGAACTCCGGAAAAGGGAAAGGAAAAGATTTCCCAGGGGCATTAAAGAGGGAGATGCAACGACCAGGGGGTTAAATGAGAACAAAGCTCGTCGAGTTTGTGATTCCACACCGGAGAACGCCAGGAACCGAAGAAAGCCGGATCTTCCACACTGCACGCCATTGAAAGAGTAGGGGGTGGCCAATAAAGGGAGAGAGGAAGCGGACAAATCGGAAGAAGGGGAGGGAGAGGGAGTACTTCGGAGGAAAAAAAGGAATAAGGTGAGGATGAAAGTTGGAATCCCTCTTGGGGTAGCAAGAGGCGGGTAATTTATCGCGTCATCGAAGGCAAAAAACATTGTGACCTCTTAGGGGGATATGGACAACGCGCGCCCCCATGTAAAAGGGATGAGTAGCAACGATCATAATCCAAGGCGGAATAGGAAAAAGACACAAAGTGATTGAATGATTAAAAAGGAGGGAACCGACTGAGATGAATTAAAAAAAAGGCTGAATCAACTGCCTTGTGCGACGAGGGAGCGCAGAGACACCTACGCGGGGGGGAAAGAAGAGAAAAGGGTTGAGAGGTGGGAAAGGGAAATAGGACCGGAAATCTGGAAGGGGAAACCAAGTTCGGAATCGCTCGATACTTAGGGTGAATCCGGTAGCTTTAAGGGGAAAAGGGAAACCAAAGACGTTGCGGTGAGGAAAAAGGGGATTGCCAATACGCCAACATGTGCAGGGTGAAGAAAAAAGAGGGAATTTCGGGGGACCTTGCGACGCTGGACAAAAAGAATCGAGCTTTTTCTCCCAACAGAGAAAATGAAAGGAATGGAAACTGGCAAGGGAGATTGAGGGGCTGGCGGGGACAGTGGAAAAGAGAGAGAAAATAGGTTTACAACGGAATGCATTGAATTGAAGGAAAATTTTGCAGAAAGGACAGAAAAAAGCGAAGAACCCGGCAGGGTAAACAGCAAGGGGGTGATCACAAATTGGGGGGCCCGGAGCCGAGAAGAGAAGGTAAGGGGGAGAGAAGGGGGGAGTGTCAGAGGGGACGGGGAGATAAGGTTTGCCGCAATTCAAACAGGAATCGTGGCGGTGGCAGGGACGATTGAACATTTGGTGTGACACCAAATCGAAGCAGAGGGGTGGATGCGTAAAGGGAATTGGAAGAGGGGGGGAGCGATTCCAAGCTAGGAAAAAAGAAAGAAGCGCTTCAGGCCATTACTCATAGTCCAGCGGAACAACAGGGAACGGATCGAAAGGGAGCAGTGGCAAAAGGACAGGATGAGCGCCCAGGCCTCCAAAAAAAGAATATACAATGTGAGGTCAACCCGATCGTCCGTTGCGTTCCGGATCAAAAGAAAAGGGGGGATGTTGGGAGGTCCTAGGGACTGTTCCGGCGTTACGAAGGGGAAACGTGGAGCTGGAAGGGGGGCCAAAGAGGAAACTATTCTTAAAGGGGGGGTCAGATGGAATTTTGAGGCACACGGGAACGAAAAAAAAACGGCGTTGCAGAGAAAACTGGGAAGAGCTTCTGAACTAAGAGGAGTCAAAACGGGGGAAAAAAATAAATGAAAAAAAAAAAAAAGGGGAAAAAAAAAAGTGGGTGAAGAGAGGTCCAAAAGCAACGGAACCGGTCAAATCTCTCTCAAAGGGGGGAGGAAAAAGAGCATCACTGGTACCCTGTCCGTTGGCGCGGGGGGAGGAAGGTACAACCGCGGAAAGGAAGAAGGGAAACCTCACTACCCGATTCCAAGCTGTGGGGATCCAAGGATTCCGGTGTTCATTGGGGGGGGATGAAAAAAAAAAGGGCACGCCAAGGGTTGGTTTCCGCAAGACAAGGCAAGACAAATCCAGCACGAAAACCCCTTTGGGTCAGGAAAGTGGGAGGGTGGCCACTCACATAAGAGGAGGGCAAAGGGGGGGGCTCAGTGAAAGAGGGAAGCCATAAACCAAAATAATACGGCTCGGGGGACCCCGTCAATTCTACCGGGCACGAGGAGAGACGAGCGGCTGATAGACAACTATAAGTGAGGGGGCCTCGGGGATCGCTCCATTGGAAAGACAAGTGTCCGCCATTCTCTAGGACCAAGGAATCCGGTAAAAAGGGGGGGGGGGTGGGCAGATTCATTAACGCCTGGGTGGGGGGGTGTAAATGGGGACAGGGAGATAAGCAGCTGACAGAATCTATACTAGCGAGAAGCTGCATAGAGGGTTGTAATCTGAAGAGGGGGGGGAACAATGAACACTACGAAGTCCTAAGCTAGGAAAAAATTTGGATTAGGCGGAAAAAAGGGTAACACAAAAGGAGAAGGGAAAATCTGAAAGACGCCCCTAGTTCCCCTTCGATTTTTCTAGCGACGGGAACCGGGGGGATTAAATCAGCCCAAGTCTGAAGAGAGGAAGGGGGGAAGTTCTAAGAACTGGGAAGGATGAAGCCAAATCGGGGGGGCAGGCTCACTTTGTTGCAAGCAACAAGAGAGGGTGCATGTAGCCATGAACAAATCAATCAAAAAGATATGGGAACTCGATGCATGTCCAGAGAAGATAGACGACTTTTGCTTGGGAAAGCGGATTGGAGCCACACCGTCGGAAAAGACAAGGTACAAATACACCGATCTTCGGTAAACAACACTGGAGAGTAGTGTGCGAGGTGGGGGGGAAAAGTCAAGCAGCGACGCGCAATCAAAATTCGCTTCAAGCTTACGTAAAGTCTCAGGGTAACCGAAGAGGATGTTAATTAGAGGAATTCCTAAAAGTACCGTTGGGGTGATCCCCGGTTTTACAAGAAGGGGAATTTAAGAATGTTAGAACGTCAAGTCGGGGGAGGCAAAAAGAGGGGAAAGAAAAACTGGAACGCGTAGTCGATAGGAAGACCGTCGAAACGGGAGAAATAAGAAGGTGAGAGGAAAGAGAACGCACGCGTCAGCGGGATAAACTCCGAGGAGGGGGAAAAGAAGTTCTGAGGTCTCGAGAGAACATAATTTCCTCAAAAAACTTGGGACGACGCGTTAGCAAGCATCTACAAAACTTCTTTCCAGTGGACGTTCGGGCAAAGAGTCTTTACGCCTAAATAACCGGTGTGAGACAGTAAGGGAGCCAAAAGGGGCATAACTCTCTAATGTGCGAACCATAGGGAAAGGTTACGCGGAGCTTACTCCCGAAGACAGAAAGATTGAGCTGTCGTATGGGCCAAATAAGCAACAGCATCAACTGGAATGTGGTGGGAAGGGGGGACGGAGTTAGTACGGGTACTTAAAGGAACTACCAGACGAATAGGGGGATTTTTCTAACTCAAAACAAGTAGCGGAATCTCAAGGGAAAGAGGGGGAAGGGGAGGTTAGGCGCTGGTGAAGGACCTGCTTAACTAAAATACTGGAAGCAAACCGGGGAAAGTGAGAGATTTAATGAAAGATTGGGGGGGGAAGTCACCCGATAGTGCAAGTCAAAGAAGGCAAAAGGGGTTGGATTTAATCACATTGAAGGAAGACAGAGGGGGAGCAGGAGCTAAAGGTGCAGGGGGCACGATTTTTTCGTGACGGTCGTTGTTAAATTTGCAAGTCGATGACACTGGTAAACATCAAATCGTCTGTTTCAAAAAAGATTCGGACAGTTGTGTGACAAAAACGCGGCGGTCAAGTCCAGTTAAGAGGGAGGAGAGTACAGTGAGAGGAGTGATGACCGTGCGGGGAGAGTTACGCAGCGTTAGAACAACGCGGGTCAGGAAAAAGCCGCAAAGAGGGAAACAGTTTGTTCGTTTCAGAGGGGAGGTTACAGGGAACATAAAGGAGCGGCCGAGCCCTAAAAGCAAAAAACAAACTGATTTCTGGAAGAAAAGCGTCGATCCATCTTGAGGGGGGGAGGGAACGTCCAAACGGAGATTTGCGTATGGTATATGGGGGGGGAGGGGGCGGGAAAAGCTCGTTGAGACATTAAGGGGGAGATTGGGGGTTGCAAGAAGAGGAACTATCTGACTAAAAGGGGTGAGGGGATGGATTTTGGATGTTTGGTAAAGACCGGAGCTAGCCGCAATGAACACTGGGTTAAAAAGAAAAAGCTTTAGACTGCACAGACAGTCGCGAGGGCAAAGGAACGGGGCGGTAAAGGTCCTGACCTCATTCCAACGGACCGGTACAGGAAAACAAAAAAGATTATTGTAATCTAGGAAGGAGGAAAAACGTTGCGGAGAAGGACAGTTACCAGACTTTTCCAATTACCCCTTAGGAGAGCGACCCCTCTGCCGGAAGAAGCCTGGTGAGAAAGGGAGCAGAAAAAGGTCATTGCTGAACCAGGGGAAGAGTAAGAGGAGAAATCAGAATCAACGAACCCTTTTAGTCAGAAGTAAAGGTGAAATGTGATGGGCCACCTCGAGACGCAATGAGTAAGGATGAGCAAAGCCATAGACCTAATAATCCAAAGCTCCTTTTATTGGGAAACTGTAACGGAGGACTTCGACGGCAAAAGGGTCAAAACAAAAAGCTGCTCAGCAGGTAAGGGGGGAGGAAGGGAGGGAGGGAGACTCCTTGAATGGAGTGGACACGAAGGTAACCAGAACTGGGTGTGAAGGGGGGCGACTCGGAAAGTTGGAGGGAAAAAGGAGGGAGGGGAGGGGACAATCCTTGGGGAAGACTCCGCACAGATGAATCGACTGGGAAAGGGGACGGTCCTAAAGAAGACAACGACTCTGGGAAAATGAGATGAAGGGGGGGGTACAACCAATGTAAAACGCCGACAGAGACGACGGAGGAAGGGTCGTTGTGGGAATTTCTGGGACCGGAAAACTTAGGGAAGAGCCCGTTAGAGTTCGACGAGGGCTAAAAGTCACAGTGTGAGAAAACAATGCAAAAGGAACCGAAGGTTCTATGGGAGAATCAAAATAAATAAAACTTGGAGGCACTAGCGGCTCACGTTGGGGCCAAGAAAAGGAGGTGTAAGCGGGAAAAGGGTGAAAGACATACAAAGAAAAAGAGGAATGTCAAGAAACTGAAGAAAAAGCGAACGGTGAATTGGGGGGGAAAAGAGACGATGAGTGTTTATTAAACCAAAGACCAGAAAGGAAAGGCTTCGAAAACTACTACAACCAGTCAGGGAGTATTGCCAATCCTTTCTCTCTAGCGGGGGGGACACAAAAAATCGGGGGGCAACTAGATAGCGCCGGAGTAAACAGCTAGAAGGCAAAGTATTCGAGAGTGGGTCCGAGATCTTTCACCAGTGGTGAAGAGGAAGGCAAGAGACATCGAAGGGAAACATCAGGGGAGAAGAAAAACACCGTGCGTGGAGGAAGTCTGTACGCGGCGGGAAAAAAAGGGCAGAAAAAGAGGATATCTCGGAAAAAAGAGGGAAGAGAAGGGGTACTCTCAGCACACAAGGAGAGGAT
>Ga0179593_1417408_pt1 | contig 18708 bp, 31 predicted proteins | sample CZODoug2_1_08_16_FD_185931 | JGI IMG/M metagenome (GOLD analysis project Ga0179593, IMG submission 185931) | Vadose zone soil fungal communities from Angelo Coast Range Reserve, California, USA - CZODoug2_1_08_16fungal (PacBio error correction) | ecosystem: Environmental > Terrestrial > Soil >...
GAGCACCGAAGACGCCGGGGAGAAGAGGGGACCGGCAAGAGTAATGTCCCGTTCTCTCTAACGAGAAAATCGACATACACCAAAAAAAAAACAAGAAGGAAAAGAAGCATATCGGCATATGGGAAGAACGGAGACTTAAGGAAGAACCTAACTTGTAGTAAACTGGCCGGGGGAAGTGGGACGGAAAAGGATCAGATGGGGAATTCTTAAACCTGGAAAAAGTAAGGACGTCAACCCATCATGTGTTTGGAAAAAAAAAAAACAACGCGGCGCCTAATGACAAGAAAAAAAACTGGGGCAAGCAAAAAAAAAAAACGGAGGAGGATGAGCTTTGGGGAAAGGCTTAAATTACAAACGGCTGTCCACATTCAGCGTCCCAGTGCTAAAAAGCGGAAAAAAACAAAATGATGACTGAGGAGGGGCGTAGGAAGAGAAGCAGGGGGGGGGGAAACCCTTGCAGGGGGGGGAATCGATAAAGTTAAGTCGTAGGCTTCACAGAAAAAAGTAAACCGACAATATCGGAGGGAGGGAATGGTGGAGGTGTCTGTCCGGTGTCAGAACGGGCGCGAAGGGAGGGCAAAGGAACTCATTCAAAGTACACTATCAACTCAGACCGCAGACATTTGAACGTTCAAAAGAAAAAAAGGATGGCGGCGAGGGGGGGGAAGGGGGGGTGATGAGGGGCAAGAGACACAAAAGAAGGGGCGCTTACTGTTTAGGGATATGTGAGGGGGAAAACAAAGCAGGAATACAAGAGGGGGAAGGGGGTATGGGAGGGGGGGGAAGGGTCAAAAATAAAAAAAAACAAGGGTGGTTGACACAAGGACTGAACGAGATGCAACTAGACAAGAAAAAAAAGGGAAAAAAAGGTCGTGAGATTAAAAGAAGGGCTTAGTAGGCACAAGAAAGATTTAAAGAAGGGTGGAGACGGAAAAACCTCCCAATAAAACAGCTCAATGGAGAAAAAAGGGGGAAGTAATGCTCGATACGGAAAAGCAGAAAACGGGACGTGGGGGAGAGAGAAAATGAAGAAAGGCTTGGAGGGGAAGCAGCGTGAGCAATGTACCGAGGAAGAAACGAAAATCCTTCCAGCGAGGTCTTCACCGAGGGGGAAGGCTGGGGAAAAACAGGATAGGGGCAACTATTAGAACGGAGGCTAACAAGGAGAAGGAAAAAAACATCGAAATCCACCCCAAACAACCCCCAAAAAGACGAAGTTAGGACCGGAATAGAGGCCGTTTGAAGCACAGTCGCACACGGAGCGGGTCACTAGCCAAGAATCTCTATGGGGGCGACGTTTGAGGAAAGGGGGAATAACCTGAAAAACAAAGGGCAGAAAAAGGGGAGATATGGGGAGGGGGTAAAAAAGGAAAACAGTAATAAAGTCAAAAAAGCGCAAAACGCCAGAAAAGTTAGATTCGAAGGGGAAACAAGCAAGTTTCTGGGCAAATCGCCAAAAAGGGAGTCGGTGAAGAAGAAAAAAGAGTTGGGAACGCCTGCCAAGTGGGGGATCCTGTCTAAAAAAGACGCAAAAAAGGGGAGTAGCATGAGGCGGCGACTAAGAGCCGGCCGCAAAGGTCACACAGGGGAAAAGAAAGAGGTGAGAAAAAAAAAGAAGGGGGGGAGACTGATTCGGGAATGCGTATCCTGAGAAAAACAACACCGAGGATCAAGGGGTGGTTCGCGAGAAGGCGAAAGAGGGGGGGGAAAATAGGGATGTCAGAGACAGGATCAAAAACAAAAGGAAGAAGGGACTTGGGCGTCCTGTCAAAAGGGAAGTTGGGGTAACAAAAAACAAAAAGGGGAATTAACCGACAAGTTAGGGGGGAAAAAAATCAAGAAATGAGAGCTCGAAGAGGGAGAAAAAAGACGAAGAAAAGGTCGTTCAAACGGTCGACTTATAAACTTGCAAGGAGCATCCCAAGGTCTTTTGGCCAATTAGTGCCGAAGGCAAGGGGGATTGGGCTTTTGGAAAAGGAGGAAAGTCCCGCAGCCCATTAAAAAGAGGGGCGGTCAAAAAATCTCCCAAGGGGCCCTTAAGGGAGCGATAGGGGGGGGGCCTAAAAAAGGGAGACGTGAAAAGGGGGGAGCAGTAATCTAAATCAAAAAGGGTCGGGGGGGGTAGACGGTGTAAAAGAAGAAATTAGTCCGGAAGAAGAATTCGGGGTAGGTGTGGGATCAGGCCCGTTAAATGACCGCAAAAGGCCCGTGAAAGGAGGAAGTGTCACGGGGGTGGAATTGCACCAAGATCAGCGGATCATGGAAGCTGGGGAAAGGCCAGAAGGGAGGGGGAGAACGCTGAACAAGCCGCATACAAAGAAAAAAGAGGACTGGGTCCAGCGCCGGGGGGGGAGTCAGGGGAGTGGTAGATGGGAAAAGAAAGAACATGGACCTGAAAAAAGGGGGGGACGAGGGACGGGTATGCCGGAATGATGACCAAGGAAGAAAGAAACAACCACTGGAAGGGGGGGCGTAAAAAAAAAGGGAACATTGACCTAATGAACTCAAAAGAAGAGAAAGACAAGATCAAAAAAACACGCAAAAAAAAGAGGGGGATTACTTTCACGCAAACCCGGACCCTTTAAGGAAGGGGCAGCTGTACATCGTAAAACGCGGTGGACGGACGGAGAGCGTGACGCCCGTACAAAAAGGGAGGGCAGGAGAGGGAAGGAGTGGGAAAATGAACCGCGAGAGGGCAAACAATAAACTACCCACAGAAAACTCACAACGAATATAACATGACACATACACCCACACATCCACCGGCACACAACCCTCCTAACCAAAGGCAGAAAAGAGTAGGAAAAAAGTCAGAAGAAAAAAAGGGAGTGAGAGGACCTGTTAACAAGGAAGATCACCCAGAACCGATCGAAAAACAAAAAGCAAGGAAAGCGAGGGGGGAAGGCAGGGTCCAAGAGCCGGAGGGGAAAAAACAAGGGAGAGTCAGCAAAAAAAAAAGGGCTATTGAGAGGCGGAACATAAAAGAAGGGGGGGGGGAGAGGATTCAATGCCGACCTGAAAAACGCTAACAAATTAAGATCGAGGGATTCGTTCGACAATAGTGATCCGGGTAAAAAAAAAGAAATAAGGAGGAGGGGGACACCGATGGAGCGGGGACACGACGACGGACTTACCGAAAGGAAGAAAAATGGGTAGAATGGAAACTGAAAAGCCCCGGGGGTCAATGGAAAAAGGGGGGGGGAAAAATAACCCCCCAAATGGGGGTTTTGGAAAGATTCATCTAGGAAGACCAGGCAAAAAAAAAAATCCTATATCTGAGAGACCTTAAGGAGAAAAGGTCCCGAGACATGAACAATGAAATCTTATACACCGAAGACTTTGGGGGGGGGGGGGGCGGGGGGAAGATTGGTTGGAAATGCTTAACTCATCGAAGAGAGCCGAAGGGAAAAAAACATCAAGAAGCGGGACACTAAAAAAAATCATGTCGGAAAAACCTAACTGTCGGCAAAAAGATGTGGGGGGGGAGATTTTAAACAACCTTTCCAGATTAACTCAAGGTAATCTAAACCGGAAGGACGAGCAAGGAAGAGGGGAGGGGATTAAACACACCACCTACGAACAGTCAAAAATTTTAAGAAGGTCCGAAGAAAAGACCAGGGGAACTACACCGGAGGGTATCGGAGGTCCGGGCCTGCGACATTTTTTAGAACCTACAAGAGGAAGGAGGGAAAAAAAGAAGTGAAACCTGTAATTAGGGGGGAGGGGCAAAGGGCGCCATTTCAGACGATAAGACGGTTTCGCAAGCCGTTAGAACATCCTGACGAAGGATAAGAGGGGGGGGGGAAACGAAAGAGAAAGGGGGTTAAGGTGACCTTTCCTAAGGGGGGGGCCGAACGAGGGAAGGGGGAGAAAAAATCGAACATCCTAAGATAGGAAAAAGTCCCGGAGGATCATCATAGGACATGGAGAAGGGAAAGGAGAGGGTCGGCCCGGAAAACCCTCTAAAGGGGGGAGAGGGTCGACGTAAGGCCAAAGGATCGGAGGAAGGAACAGTGGGGGAAGGGGAGAGGGCACCGGGGGAAGCGGGGCAAAGACCAACCAGCTGACAAAGCTCAACCTGAGCACAACCTTTGGGGTCGAGCGGGCATATGGTCAGAAGCAAAAAAAGAAAAAAGAAAGATGGGAGGAATCGTGAAAAAGCTTCAACTCCGCAAGCAGCTTTTCGTGAAGGCTCAGCACAGTAAGGACGGATGGAAGGGGGGAAGGATATCTAGAGGGGACCAAGAAGGCACTTAAAAAGGGAGCGAGAACGCTAGCGGTCGTCCGTAGAAAAAGAAAAAAAACCTCTACATAGCGACAGAAGGCGTAAAAGGAGGTAGAAGGACCCTAGAGAAGAAAAAAAGGTGTGAGCGGGAAGGAAAATCTGAGAAAAGGGGCGGTTCAACAACCAGAAAAAAAAAGCGGGGAGGGTCGGCCGCCCACGTATTAAACCCTAATCATGGGGGGGTGAGAGCAAAGAGGGAAACAATTACAGAGGGTAAGCCTTTAAGGTCCGAAAAAAAAAAGGAGGGGGGGGGAGAAGGGAATACAGGAGTGCATTCAAAGCTCCGAGGGCAGTCGGTCAAATGATTCTGGTTGGAAGTCAAGTGGGCGTACGGAACTTCAAGCTTGGGCAAGCAACAAAAGGAGCTCAAGGACCGGGAGAAAAGGGCACGGTCGGAGGATGAAGAACGATACTTGCTAGAAGGTCGAATCTGTGAGGGGGAGGGGGTGTTCAAGGCCTGGGAGATGCGGAATGCAGAAAAACGTTCGAACGTGAAGGAAAAGGAGGGGGTCAAAAAACGCCTACGGTAGTTAACGCAAGCGGGAAGAAAGAAAAAAACTAAGACAAGGGGTGCATGGGGAACAGGGGGGGAAAAAAACAAGAAAAAAGGGGTCTTGGAGAAGGAGGAGACAAGGAATCAAAAAAGGGAGACCAAAAGGAGTCTTGGTTGATTGGACTGCGGTTCGGGGGGGAAAGGGGGGAAGCGTTGGGAAAAAGGATAAAAAAGCCGATGCAAGAGAAAAAAGTGAAAAGGACGTGATCTTAACACGCCGAAATAGTAAACCACCCAACCGCAGTCAGAGAAGAAAATATTGTCGGGGCTACGAAAAAAAGGAAACCCTATCAAAGGCTCATGAACAACACCTAAAAAATCGAGTAAGAGGGGGGAAGTGGAAGGAGAAGGGGGGCAAGAGTAAGAGAAGAAGGGCGGAAAAAAAAAAAAGGCGGGAGCACAGAGAGGTAACGATGCTTAGGGGTTCCAATCGGAGTGGGAGAACTACGGACGGCTGGCTCGGGAGGGGAAGCTGTGGGAGAACTGGATTTAGAACGAATCTCAGGAATGCAAAAAACGAACCCAAAAAGTAAAAAAATGAAACGGAGAAAAAAAAAGGAGGGATATTAAGAAGGGACCACGGGGAAAAGAGAAGGGGTCCTCGGACAAACAGACTAGAGGGTGAAGGGGACGTTTTCGGGGGTGTGAAGGGAAACCGAGAAATGCGCGCTTTTTTTTTAGGGGTTCAAAGCATAAAACCGAGAAAAAAGGTACCGACCGCCTAAGACCTGGACTCAAGACATGGATCAGTTAAGAGGCGGGGGACATAGTTAGTTCGGCTGCAACCGAGGAAAAACGAATGGGTTGTCAAGGGGGAAGGCAAGTCATGGTTTGGGGTGGGCCGCGAACCAACTGGGGAATGACGGAAAAACGCCTCGAGGAAAGCGGAGAGAGAGAAAAAAAAAAAAAAGAATCAAAGTCAACCAAAGAGGGGGAAAAAAAAACCCAAATCCTATGAAGAACGAACAAAGCTCGGGTGGGAGAGACGGGATTAATCAACAAAGAGGTGCTTAAGGCGCCCCACGAAATGAGGGGGGGTGTGAGGAAAAGGAGATATCGTAACAATCCTGGGTCCAAGTGGAAAATGAAAAAGGCAGGGATCTCCAAAAAGGGATGAAAACGGAAAAAAAGGTCGACGTTGTGAGCCTAAAAAAAAACGGGCCCTTACAAGGGCCAAATGGAGGGAAAAGGGGGGGGGTGCTAAAAAGTAAAAGAACCTCGCCTTACCTCTTGCAAATCCGCGATCAGACGGGGTCTTCAAAGGGAGGATCAAGGAGAAGGGGGATGAGGGGGGGGAAAAGGGATTCGCTCACTGGGCGTTGGAAAAAAAAGGGTGGAAGTAAACCTCACTAAAGTTCGGTGTGCTGGGGGATTAGTGAAAAAAGGGCTGAAAGAAGATCAAAAAGCACACCTAATGGGGATGGTCAACCAGGCGGGAACAAAGGCCCACACAGTTCGGAATAATCGCGATCGTGTGGAGGGTCGGCCGAAATCGGAAAAGGTGGACCATCAAGAAAGAAGACAAAAACGTGGAGGAGTAAGGGTTCTTGCTAGTACCGGTAGTCACTTGTCCAATAGAAAAGGACTAGGAGGGGAAAGCCACCGGGTAAAAAAGGGGAAAAAAAAAAGGGGGAAGGGGCAGAGGGAGGGGGGGAAAAAACGGGTTGACTGAGAAGAAAGAGCCGCGTTCAGGTGACAAAAATTAAAAAAAATGGGAGGAAGGACAGCTGGGTACTTACCAACACTCCTAAACTAAACGGGAAAAGACCCGATGGGGAACGAGGACAAGGAAGGGCGGGCGAGTGGGACGATCCCCAAAAAACAGTTTTGATGGGGTCCTCTTTGAGGTAGTTATGATGACGTGTTCAAGGGAACGCAGAAGGAAACTGTAGGAGAGAGACAAAACAACACGGGAAAAGGGGGAGGAAATGGATGGCAAAAAGGATTCTGACATTGAATAAAGCGACTCATCATTCAACGTCACGATCACTACAATGGGCGTAGGGGGACAGCGAACAGTGCGACTAGGCCGAGAAAAGCAGGACGGACAGGAAAAAAGGGGGACGGATGCCAGGAGGTTTCAAAGTGGGGGGGGCAAAAAACCGGCAAACTCCTTCGACGTCATCTTCCTTATGGGATTACAGAAGGAGAGGGGGGAGGGGACATAAAGGGACAAGAGACGCCGGCCGGTGGAAAAAAAACGGGAATCCAAAAAAAGGGATGGGACCATTACTAAATATAAAACAGGAACCGCTTCATAACCGAAAAAGGGCAGGGGCTAGAGAGCGACTTGTCCACAGGAAGCCAAGGGGGGACCTTTAAAGAAGAACTAGGCTACGAGGGGGGGTGCGACAGGGGGGGGAAAGAAGGCCCTCCCTTTCTTAACAAAGGGGAAAGAACGTTAAACGCGAAGAAGTCACCAGGCACCAATCAATTTGTGTCGCTTTCCGGGAAAGAAGGGAACAGAAAAGGGAGGCGCTGGAAAGGCGAAAGGGAACCGGGGCAAGCGGAATCTTGCGGGAAGAAAAGAAGGAGTAAAACAGCAAAGGGAAAAAGAAAGGCCTGTAGGGTTCAAAGGGGGGGGAGTCGTCTACCAAATAAAGACGAAAACTCAGTCAGTTGGATATATCGGCGAAAGGACAACCCGATGAGGGCCCGGAAAAAAACTCGGAAACAGGAAAGGAAATAAAGGGTGGCGGAACATCCTTCTGAGAAGAAAAAGATTTTCCCTGGGAAAAAGAATCAGAATGGCGCGTGGAGAGGAATTGGGAAAGGGAGGGAAAAAAGGAGGGGGGGGAAAGCTCGAGAAAACTCCTCGATGACCAAGACTCAAAAGAGAGGAAAAAACAGGGAAGGCCCAATTGTCAGTCGTCAAAAGGATTACGCGAGGACAATCATGAAAAAGGGTGTAATTGGGAGAAACGGACTCCCTGTAAAGCGAGGAAGGGGGAAAAGTCCTCAACTGGAGGCAAAGGGGAAATAGGTAAGAGGGAGAGTGCCCAAAAAAAAGAAAGAAAGCATGGACGCCGGTTGCGTTAGAAGGACAAAAACAGGGCAAAATCGGATCGGATGCAGCAGGAGACTAGTTCAAAAAAAGACACCGTAGCCAAACGACCGGGGAAGCAGGAGGGGCCGAGCCTTGTCAGACCGCAGAGGCTCTTTAAATCGTATAAAAAGACAGGAAAGGACGAAACCTCCGAAAGATGTGAAAAAAAGAGAAAGTAGAAATGTCAGTGGGGGAAAGGAATGGGGCACGAATTACGGCTAAATTCTAAGCCGGAAAAAAGGTCGGGAATTCCCACGAAAAACCGGCAGAGGCGAGAAGTACGGGCAGCATGAGGAAAATGACGGATTGGGTAGATCCAAACTAAGAGGGGGGGGAAAGGTCGACGAGAGAAGAGGGGGGAGGGGGATCACGGAGGCGGCAAGTTTTCTCGGCGGCAAGAAAGGGTGAGGGGAGGACCGGCCACTTGACCGAAGCGGAACCAAAGGAGGAGGCAGCAACCAAGAGGTTACATGCGGGAAAAGGATGTCAGAGCACAAGTAAAGCCTAAGGGAAGCGGCCTCGGTTGGAATAGAGCATTCACCTAAAAAACGGAAAAACGCTAAGAGGGAGTGTGGGAAACTTAAAAAAAGGAGGGCGGGGGAAGGGGGGAACATAACGAGAGAGTATCTTCATAAGGGAGAGGGGACGACTCGGGTCTGCTTCGATCACAGACAACAGAACCCACCACAATTACTACATAGTCTCCAAAAAGGCTGAAAAAGGAGGGGAGTGAGTAAAAAGGGGAGATGCGATTTGAGGAAAAAGTCAAGGTTAGGAGGGGAAGGGGGGCAAACATGGAATCCCCCTTCAGGTAAGATAGAACTGCTAGGAATGGCTTAGAGAGAGAAAAAAAAACAAAAAAGGGGGAATTAAAAGGAGAGAGGCGGGGGCTTGTCAAAAAAAGGGAAGGAAAGGATCTCAAAGTTGCTATCTGGGAAAACAAAAGAGGAACGGTGGGAAGACGTGGGAAAGGAGGAAAAAAAAAGACTTGGGGGAAAGAAAAAAATTAGGCATCCGAAGGTGGGGAGAAAGAAGGAGAGGCAATTCATCTCCTTGCTCATTTCTGACATCGACTATTTGCTTGAAGTAAGGGGGGGGCTGGGGGTTCTGGAGTGCGACGCAGCTAAGGCGGGGGAAGAGAACGCTGGAGGGGAAAGGATAAACTAGAGTCCACGATCAACACCAGCAAAAATAAGACACGCGGGTGAACTCACGAAGTGCGCTGGGGGGCCGGTGAAAATGCCGAAAACGACACGCCGTAGAGGGGAGCTTAAGAATAGGTTAGGAAGAAACTATGCAAAACAGCGAGGGACTACCAATCGTACAATTTTTAGTCAAAAAAGGAAAGGGGTGGAGGCGGACCTGAGGGGGAAGAGCAGAGGCACGAAAAAAAAAAAAACGGGACGCCGCGGGATTAAAGCCGTGTCAGGAAAGAAGACCATCCTAAGGGGGGAATAGGGTGTAGAAACACCGAGGACAGAGAAGGCGAAGGGGAGGAAGACGTACTGCTCGAGAGCTAAGGGGACGGGAAAAGGAGAGGGGGCATGTCCGATTAAGGGCGATACAACTAAAGGAGGGGGGAACATCGGAAAGGGGAAGAAGAGGAGATGAAAATTCCAAGCGAGGTAAAAAAACCCTATGAGAGGGAGTCCGTCATTATCCGGAGCTATTTGCAAGTGGGGAAATAGCGGCAAAAAGCGAGAAAAAGACAGGGCAACAAAGAGGTTGGAACAAGGGGGGGGCTCCGGGGAGGGACGTTCTCTAACAAACCGGAACAAAGGAAAACCGTCAAAAAAATGGGAAGAGAGTTGAATACAAAAGACCCCTCTCGGTGTGGGAAAAGGAGCTGAAGAAAACCTTAAAAAAAAAAAAATTGGGAGGGGGAGGGGAGGGGGGGGGGGGGGGGTGGGGTCGTGTGAAAAAATAAAACAGTACGGAAAAAGGAGGGAAGTCCCTACATTGGAAGTGGAGAAGCGGAAGAGGGTTGAGAGGGGAAAAGAGGAAAAAAAAAAAGCTGGTGGGTGGAGTTGCCTGTCCTCGGTCCTCAAGGGTTTGGGGTAAACAGAGATGCCCCTGGGGGAAGGGGTCAGAGGCGTCGGTAGATCCCGTTATCAACGACGATCAAAAATAAGACAACCACAGAGGACAAAAAAGAAGTGGGTGTCATCAAGGAAAAGGGAAGGACTGATAGGAACGAGGGGGGAGTAAAAAGAAGGGTTAAAACCACAAAGGAGAAAGGATGGGTTCGCAATCAACTGAAAAGGGGAACTCCGCGTCTGAAGTTCTATCTCGGCAGGGGTCAATCAAAAAAAATGGGCCGTGACCTTGTGAGGTAGTTCAAGGCGAAGGTCGCCGAACAAAACGGAAACGCAGTAGGAAAAGCAAAAAGGGGTGGGGGAGAGGGGGGGGGAGAAAGAAAACATGGAATCGTACAAAAAAGAAGCTGCCTGTTGGAGCAACAGGGAAAGTGATAACCGGGCAGCCGCACAAAAAAAAAAAAAAAAAAAAAACCTTGTCGGGGAAAGGGGGAGAAGAAACCTCAAGCAGGGAAAAGGAGGGGGGCTGTGAGTTCGCGGGAAAAAAATTGAAAAGGTAAAGTAAGAGAATACAAAGAAAAAATGGGGGAAAAAGGGGGGGGGAACCATTCTTCACCCTCAAAAAAAGGGGGGAGGAGGAAAACTTTAGAAGGTGGAGAAAGGAAGGGGGGGAGCCTCTGTGGATCCTGGTGAGAAACAAAAAAAAGGGAAGGGAAAGGAAGGGGCCTTGAGAGGGCTCTTCGAATTCAAGAGCCTTCTATTGATGGGGTGGGGGAAAAGTCCCGTTTTTCTTTTCATTCGACAAAGCCAAATCTTTCTTGAAACGTGAAGGGGGGAGCGAGCAGACAGAAAGCTAAAAAGAAGGGGGGCTGGGGAAAAAGCGCCAACGCCTAGACATAAAACAAACGCGATGTTGGGGAAGAAAGGTACAGTCGGAGGAAGGCAAGGAGGGTGCGAGGAAAAAGAATTTTGTCGTAAGGGGGGGAGGGAAAGAAAAAAGGGGGGACATGTTCAGGACGATGCTAAGGGAAAGAATCATTCAGAAGACACCACGCGGGTCGAGGAGCGATAGCTTTGAAAGTCAAGAAGAGGAAAGCAAGAGAAAAAAGAAGCACGAAAAAGAAAAAAAAAAAATTGGAAAAAAGGGAGACGAACCAGTACCCGGGCCTTGCAATGAGAGTACCAGAGGAGAAAGAAGCGGGGTTAGTCGGGGTTCTATTCTGCTTTGCAAAGGCGCCTTCCCAAAAGGAAAAGCGAAGAAAGGAAAAAAAGTCTTGGGAAGCTGCTGGGAAAAAAAAAAAGGGGCAGAAAGAAAAAGGGGGGGCGGGGGGCGTAAAAATCAAAAAGGGCCCTTGGATCCCAAAAGACGGAAGGGGGACCATTACGAAAAAACAATAATAGATCAATAAAGAAAAACAAAATGGACGAAGTGGGGGGCAAAGAGCCAAAAAAAAAAACGAGAAGAGAGAACCAAAAAACGCTCTAACGTCTACAGGTGGGGGGGGTGGGAGACAGGGAAAATGGGGTGCCCTCACTGATTAGCTACACTTTTGTATCCACCACAAGAAACAAGAAAAGGGGGAGGAAGGGGGGAAAAAAAAGGGGGGAACACTTGTGATGAGAGGAAAGATACAGCCGGAAGGGAAGGGCCGAAACACTTAATCTGGTCGCTTAGAGCGCCTGGGATAAGTTCTAAAACAAGGTGAAATAGAGGAAGTAAAAAAAAAAAAAAATGGGGTGCGGTAGGGGGAGAAAAAAGCGAAAAAAAGACTTACGAAAACACCTTAAAAGTCCACTGGGGTAGGATAGAAAAAAAGAGCATGATTCCCGCTGCGGACAAAGGAAGATCGGGGGGGGGGGCAAAGCTTAGCGAAAAACAGTTTAAAGAGAAAGGGCATCGAACGGCGAGGCTGAGCCTCAGGGGGCGGGCAACGAATTGGTGGGAAGGGGAAAGTAAAAGAGAGAACGGGCTCAAGGAGGAGAGAATACGCGAACGAATCCAGGAAAACATGAGCAAAAATATGCGAAAAAATCGAAACACCCAAGTTTGATAGGAAAAACGGACGCTGGACCAAGACTGAAACTTATCAATTTCCTAAAGGAGGGGGGGATGTCCCAGAAAGGACTTGCTTCAGGTCAAAAGAAAACACAAAAACCGCCAAGGGGGATAAGGGACAAAGGGGGGGAAGATAAATTCGAGAACAGGGGGATACAAACTCTATCTTTCGGGTAACTCTACCCTCGAAAGGGGGGGGGCCTACAAAATGACACTGTCTTTATCACTAAAGACTGAGGCCCAGGGAAAAAAAGCAATGAGGGCCGGTCCTTGGAAAAAAAGGGGAGGGATCAGAAGGAGCATCAGTATCAAAAGAATCTGTAAGGAAAATAAAGGCCATCCTAACTATTGAGACTCGTGGAACTATCATCTTCTTAGTAAAATGGGCAAAACACTAATTGAAAGAAAAAAGGGCGGAAAAGGAAGAGGGCCAAGGGGAATGAGAAGGAGGGACATTCCCTCTCCATATCTCTAATGGACTATACAGGGGGGGAAAAAGAGGGGTTGTCGTTCCCTTTGTAGACCACAAAAAAGTAGGGAATAAGCGGGGAAGTAGAGGCGGGGGAAAAAAGTGAAACGAAAAGAAAGAGCGGGCGAAGATAAACGGAAAAAGGGACAAGTCACAAGCGGGAACTATAGCCCTTAAAAAAAGAAAGGGGTTTACTCTCTTTCTCAGGGTACACACAGATAGAGTAAGGAAAAAAACTTCAGCTTGGAAAAGGGTGGGACAAAAGGAAAAAAATTCAAGAAAGAGTTGGAGGGGGGAGAAAAAGCAATTGACGCACGTACGGGTCAGAGGAATCAAAGTGAATCGGGGACATGCAAAGGAAGGAAAAAATCGCTAAAAGAAAGAGGCGAAAGCAGGGGGGGAAAGAAAAAAAAACAGCACCCCCCTCTAAGATACATAGGGAAAAATATAGACTCAAGAGATTAGCATCCTACCTTGGAATCGTGGAGTACCAAGTGTCGGGCGAAGGAAACTCAAAGGACTCAAGGGGAAAAAGGTGAGCGTCAAAAAAAAAGGAATGGGGTTCACCAAAACGGGCAGCAATGGAAGGGGAATGATCGAAAAAAAAAAAAAACGGGTGGGAAAAATGAATAAAGGCTGAAATAAAAGGGGGGGGAACTCAAGTCGGGAAAGAAAGGGACAAAAATGAAAGGAGGGGAAGGAAGGCCTTTGGAAAGAACTTCCCAAGATACTGGGGGAACCGCCAAAACTTAAAGTAATGGGATATTTAGAAAGGTTACACAAAAGAAACAGAACTTCAGAGGACAAGTTTCGGAGGGGTATGGGGTTTTGTTATGGTGGGGGGGAAGGGAGGGACCGAATAAAGAGGAGTACGGGGGAAAAGTTAGGACTGGCCAGAAAAAAGAGAGGAAAGAAACGACTACCGAGGAAGTTAAAAAAATCGGGATCAAAAATGGATGGTCTGTAAGAAGTCCTTAGTCGGAAAAACTAGAACAAAACGGGAGCTTAGGAAGTCGGAGAATGGGAGAAAGAAAATGCACAGGAGCAAGGCAGGTCCTTGGGGTCTTCATTGTCGGTCCAAGGAACGGGACAGGGAAAGAAGTAGTAGGCAGGGGGAAAAAAAAAAAGCAAAAACGCGTGACCAGACGATAATGCAAAATTAGGAAGAAAACGAAAAAAGACTCAAGATTGGAGTCCGACGGGGGGGCACGAAAAAATGAAGGAGTCAAGGGGGCGACTAAAGGTCGGAAAAAAAGGAGTGGGACGAGAGAAAAGGGAAAGTGACAGGACTTTGGGGAAGTCAAAGGATTAACCTTCTTGGCAAATGTTCCCTCTAAAAGAGCAAGAGGGGATAGAGTATCCAGAGGGAGGCAGGGGGGAAGGAGGGTTGGGAGAAGGGGAAGAGCCGCTCCTATACCAGTCGCCCTTAACCCTCTAATTGATGGAACGGGCCAGTCTTTCAAGAAGCGGGGGAAGGGTAGGAAAAAGGGAAAGCGTCATCGGCCATCCTAGATGGGGGGGAAAAAGGACGTTGGTGACTTAATAGACGTCAACCCAAAAACAGGTGAGAGATGGGGGGAAGGGAAACCTAAAGGAAATAAAGAAGGGGGAAAGGAGTACCTAGCAGTGGGTCAGACCTTATCCTTTATCACATGAATCTAAATGAGGGAAAAGACGGGTCGCACCAACATGAGGGAAGCAGGGGGGACGGGCCCGGTCAAAGAGGTTGGGCCTGGAAAAAAAGTTGGGACTTCCTTGGGCCAATCTCTGTCCTGTTCTGCCTGTTCTTAAAGAGGCGGGCTATCTCGTCTGGCGAACTCGGAGAGGGGGACTCACTAAAGGGACAAGATCTCAGATAAAAAAAACGCGAGGGAGAAGTAAAAGGGTCTTGTAAGGGCTGCAGTAGCAAAAGGTTAACACCCGGGGTAAAGAAATTAATTTTTTCGTCAACTGGATCATAAGGGGGAAAACAAAGAGAGAAACTTCCTAGCAACCAAACTTTATGGGGGAAATTCTGTGGATCAGTAAATGGTAAACAAGGAATCACCACATCGTAGAAGAAAGGAGCAAAAAGGTTGGGGGCTCGTATCCTCGAGCAGGAGCAGGAAAGAAATCGAGTAAGAGAAAAAAAAGGGGGAAAGGGTTCGCACTAAGGCGGACCTTGGGCCTTTCAAAAGGGACCCGTGTAAGTGGCCACGGGTTAGAGCCGCAATCGACGCTAAAAAGGGGGGGGGATGGAAAGATAGGAGCTCAACGTGTACCTTCTAGAGCAAAAGGGAAAAAAAGGGGGCACCTTCCTACAAAAAATGACGAGGAGCGGGGGGGGGATTTGTTGGGACGCGGTGGAGCCCAGGGAAAAAAAAAGAGGGAAACACGAAAGCTTTGGAGACTTGTGCTGGAGAGGAACAGGAGTCATTGTTCCTACAGAACCTTCAGGTTTTTGCAAGGGGAAAAAGGTTGAGGGTGAAAAGGGGTCGGGGGGGAGTGGAAAAGTGACGGGTGAAGGTCCAGGGAAGAGGGTCCTCTAAAAGAAGGAAAAGATGAAGTTCCCTCAGTGGGGACCACGGGGGCGACCATCCTCCAAAAAAGTAAAAAACAAAGGGGGGGAAAACGATGGGGAAGGCTGCTCTGGTATTCATGTAAAACTGGAAAGGAGAGACAAAAGTTTTTCTTTAACGCGTGGGGGATCACTGATGCACGTGATAAACAGTAAGAGAAGGGCTCTCAAAGAAGACGGAGGAAAGGGGGGAGGAAAATAGAGCTTTGAAAGGCAGATGAAGGTAGAAAAGAGAGAGACAGAAACAAGAGCACCACAAAACGCGCACGAGAATGGTAGAAAAGGGGTGAAAATCCCAAAAATGAATGCCAGGAACGCGGGGAATCATCAACCGACTGGTGACACGGAGGAAGGGAGGGGAAGTTCGAATCTTACCAGCTGTCTTCGCGGAAAGGAATGGGGAAAAGGAAACCGATGAAGGAAACAACAAAATAAAAAAAAAAGAGGCATCCAAAAAAAGGGAAAGGGAAGGAGGAAACAACACTCTAGTAAAAGGACAGGTAAGATAAGAAAAAAAATCTAACCCGAAAACAAAAGCGTGCGAGAGCAGACTGGTGAAGAGAACAAAAGGAAAGAGTCTAAAAAGAAGCAGGCGTCGAAGGGTTTGAGAACTGTGGCCAAATCCTTGGGGGACCAAGGAACTGGCGGGTAGCGAGCCTTACGACTTTTGATAAAACTCCTCACCAGACACAGAAGTCCAGGACCGTGCGGGGCCTCAAAAAAGTGAAAGAGGAAAACAGAAGGGGGAGGAAACAAAAGGGGCGACAAAAAAGGGCGAGGGTTCTACGAGAGAAGAGGGGGATCCAAAGCACTTTTAAATGAAAAATTGCACGGGGAAACCTCGGGGGTACCGAAAAAAAAAAAATTCGACGAAAAACAAGCAGAAAGGGGGGGGAGGGATATCTAACAGATAAGGACCAAAAGAGAGAGGGAGAAACACAGAAAAAAAAATTAGAAGGGTTCTAAAAACGAAGTTCGGCAAGACAAAGAAAAAAAACATAGCAGAGGAAAAAAAAAACACACTCAGTCAGGGGAGGGAAAAAAGTGGTTGAACGAGTTAAGAGATGAGGGGAAAGCTATTCTCAAACTAAGGCGCTGCCCTACTATACGGGAAAAAAGGCGCACGCAAAAAAAGGAAGGCAAGAAAGAAAAGACCCCATGTGGGGTCGAAGGGACCGAGAAGGAAAACTTTCCATCGAATGCGGTCCTCGGAAGGAGGGAGCAAAAAAATAGGGAATCAGGAGGAGTTGAAAAAAAGGAAAAAAACCACCGTACAGTAAAACATTGGGGGGAAGGTGGGCCCAAGGGGCTCATGCATCAGAAACAAATTCTGACACCCGAGGGGGAGCAAGCATGGGGAAAAGGACTAGGGGAAAAAAACGTGTGGGGAAGAAAGGGAGAAGGGGGGAACCCGGTATTCACCATCGGCGTCAAAAAAAAAACCTCCGGAAGGATTTTAAAACAATGACTTGTCGCAAGGAAATCGGAAAAAGCCGGGAAAAGAAAAGAAGACGAACTCTGCCTTACTATCAATCAGAAAACTCATTTGGCACTCTCGTGGGGAAAGGACATCTTTCCTTAGGGGTTGTAAGAAAAGGGATGGACAAATCCTTCGAGAAGAGAGAAACCATGGACTCGGAAGAAAAATGACCTCTTCCGATTATAGCCTTCAATAGTTATAAGGTGGGAGAAAAGGACGTATTGTTATTTCCTCTTGGCGAAAAAACAAATCTTTGGGAAGGGATACTCACGTAAGAAAGGAAGTGAATAGGCGTAAATTGAAAAGGAAGGAGGGAAATCGGCGAAAGAAAAAAACAGTCCCCTGGAAACATAAAACCTGAAGACGCCACTGATCATCAACCAAAGTTACGTATGGGCTCTTTAAATCAGGGTGAAAAAACTAGAAAAAGTACTCCGGGAAAAGAGCTCGGTGGCAAACAAAGACTCCAGCGCCAGAGAGGGGGAAAAATTCACCTCTGAACCACGGACATGCGCAGGGGTCGTGGAGAAAAGATCCGAATGCAGCCGGGAGGAAAAAAGGGGAGAGCAGGGAAACAGGGGACAGACAAAAAAAAAAAAAGACTAAAACAGTAGAGGACAGATGGAAAGTCATCGGAAACAGGGACGGCATGCGCCCGGAATGGAAAAAGACGTGGCGAAAAAAAGAAAATCAGGGGGGGAAAACGGGAGGGACTGCCCACGACGCAAAAAAAGAATCAGGGTGGGGAAAAAAGGAGGCGAACTGAATGACATCCGTTCAATCCTGGGGTTCAATCTCTAAAAACCATCCACAAAAGGAGGAGGAGTGGGGAATAGGGGGGGGAGGGACATGCAGCAAAACGCGGGGAAAATAAAAACCAAGGAAATTCGGGGGGAAGTTGGGAAAACGTGGAGGGAAGGAATCAAGAAGTTGGCCCGAAGTACGCAATCGAAAAGGGGTAACGCAGAGGCGTTCTGAAGAAAGCTCATGTCTACGCGATTACGACTATGTTCGGAGGAAGGGGTGGGGGGGTGATGGGGGAAGGGGGGCGATTTCGCCTCCCGCGTTCCGAAATAGGCAGGACGTGCTGGCCAGGTCTGAGAAAAAAGAAGAGGTAAAAAAGGGGGAAAGCAAGAAAAAAGAAGCGCTTGCCGAGGTAAAGCAGGGGAAAAAACAATAAACGTGGAGATACGTCAACTCTATTTTAGTAACCGGAGGGGCCAAAGAAAGTCTGGTAGGGAGCATGGCGGGAAAAAAAAAACAGCGGTAATGGTACGTTGAAAAAAAAGGAAAAAGCGAGATGCCGACGCACTGCGCCATCGAGAAGCAACAGGGGACGACGGGGGCGACCGGAATCAAGGGGCGAGACAAAGGTTGGTTTAACAAACAAAAAACCCGGGTCAAAGAACTAACAGAGAAGAAATGTCAAAACGTACCTGAAAAGGGGGTATGATCAAACGACTTGGACGTCGAGGGGTCGACGGGAAGGGAAGGAGGTATGCCCATCCGGGCTCGGACCAAATCTACTACGAGGGACTCAGTGAAAATCGCGTTCCATTCAGGCTGGCGAAACCACAAAAAAAACAATTATATAAATGGGGGGGAGAAGAGGCCGGAGGGAGAAAGGAAAAGCTAGGCAAACAGGGTTCCAGAATCGGATTGAACCTTTCTCCTGTGATAAACAAGCAGTCAAAAAAAGGAAAGAAAAATTTAGAAAGGGGAGAGGGAACGCACATAAAGCTAGAAGTTTGCGACTGGGGAGAGACGGATCCTTAACCCCGCAGGTTAAGCATGAAGGGGTGGGAGGAAACAAAGAAAGGACGGTTCAACGGAAGAGAAAGGAATTGAGGGAAACGTAGTTCGACAACGCTGTGAAGGAAACAGGAACCATCCGCGAAACACATAGGGGGGGAGAGGGGACTGCCCTGTCAATCGGTTTGGGGCAAGAACGTGCCGGTGGTGACGGGCGGCAGGGAGAAGGAGGGCGAAGGGGGGAAAGGGGGGGGGCTCGCGGCGAAAGCTAAAAAAGGGAGGACGAAAGAAAAGAAAAAAAAACCCATTCAAAAACGGGGAATCAAGCCTTGTCGGAAACGAAGAAGGGCAAAGAGGAAGGCTTAAACCAGGGTCGTCTAAGGAGTCGCACACCACCGATTAGAAGAATTGGTTCCGGGAGCGGGAAGAAGGGGGGGGGGTGCTGGAGGAAATCAAATCAATCTCCAAAAAACA
>Ga0179593_1431153_pt1 | contig 18708 bp, 18 predicted proteins | sample CZODoug2_1_08_16_FD_185931 | JGI IMG/M metagenome (GOLD analysis project Ga0179593, IMG submission 185931) | Vadose zone soil fungal communities from Angelo Coast Range Reserve, California, USA - CZODoug2_1_08_16fungal (PacBio error correction) | ecosystem: Environmental > Terrestrial > Soil >...
TAAGAAGGGGGGCGAAGAAAGACTGAGGGGGGGGTGCAAAGGGAGGAAAGCAAGCGGCGTGGTGCCATTCGGGCGGGTCCCGTCAGGCGGGCCACAACCTGCCGGTCACCGGAAAAAGTCTTCTAAAGACGCCCTCGCAGGGGGGGTTAAACTTAAAAAAAAGCAAGCCACTACCCAGCAAGGGAAAAAAAAACAGGCAAGAAGGGGATGAAAACTTACTTCTCTAGTAGCGGTGGTTGTTCTCCACCGCCCAGGCATCTATCACGGCCCGACACCAGGCAGGGAAAATCTCGGACGGGACGAGGAAAGAGAGTAGGACGGGGGCCATGCGTCCTCACAGAGAGGTTTAATAAAGGAACCTGGGACACCCCACGTTACACGGAAGACCAAGGATCAAGAGCCCGTAGAATACTTTGACTTACGGGGACAAATACTAGAGAAAATTTGGAAGGAGAGTCTTCGACAGGAAAAGGAAAACGAGCGTGGGGTGGCGGGGTCGACCGGGACACACACTAGCTTGTATCACTCGACTCACCATGGTTCTTCCGCCCCCTAACTGAGACCTACTTCTGCTGTGAGGTGTACACTACAGAGAACGGAAGCTAGACCCACGAAAGGAAAAAACCTCGGGGAAGAAAGACGCACAAGGGTTTGGTCCAACTAGACGCCTTCAAACTGAAAACTTTTAACCATAGAAACAACACCAACAACGCGAAGGATGATGACGGGGTGACCACTCGACCAAAGGGTGGAGGGAAGGGGGGGGAAAAAATACGTCAAACCCGGGGAACTCAAAAAGTTAAACTAAAAAAAAACGGGAGCCGCAGTCAAGGTTTTCTTTTGCCGATCAGCGAAAAGAACTACTAGAGACGGCCTCTTCAGGAACCAAAGAGTCGGAAAGTCAAACAGGCTGTAGTCACACACAACACAGGGAAAGGAAAAATTGAAATGGAGATCTGAAACGGAAAAAAAACGGCATGGGGGGCAATTCAAAAAACTTAAAAAACCAAAAAAGAACCATCAGCGCCTGGGGGGAAACCTCACCGGAGTGAACGTCTGGGCGGCTAACAGTGCAATAGCAACCGTGTGACTTCGACCTCTACAACGATGCACAAAAAACGTGGTCGCATGAAAACGGAAGGAAACCGAGAAGGGGGGAAGGCAGGGGGGGGGGGGAAGGAGGAAGGAAAGGGAGCAAAACCGAGAGAAGGGCAAAACTCTTTACCGGGGGGGGTGACTGGGACGAAGGGGGGGAAAACCTAAAAGGGGGCTCCGGTGCTGGAGGTTAACACAGAAGGATAAAGGAACGCAAAACACCTGTCCCACATGTATTCATACTCCACCCGGGACCACCACGATCCGTACACAACACGGAAAACCGGGGCAAGGGAAGGGAGAAGGCCTCTGAACCAGAAAAAGATGATGGTGACAAGTGAGGGGGGAACCAGAAAAAAGGGGAAAAGGAACTACAACCAGAACCGTTAGACACTGGGCCGTCAAAGGAGGGGTCGGGACGGCAGGACCCCGGGAAAACGTGGGAAGCAAAGGGCGCGTTCTTGACCTCCGTCGACGAGAACAGGACGACAGAAACGCAAAAAAGGAAGAAAAGTGCTGGCTGGGGCTGGGGGGGCCGGTCAAGGGACAAAATAGGCACTGCCCAAAAAAAAATATCTCTCGGGAGAGTCAAAACCAGGGGGAACTAGAAAAAAGCGAAAGTATCTGGAAAAAGGAACAAAAGGGAAAAACTTCTGGGGATTTGAACCAATACATACGAGCACGCACCAAGGAAGGGACCGTACAAAACTTCTCCAAAGCCGGGAGGAAATCTAACTGGACACCAAACGAAGGAAAGGGGGGGGTCGATCCATGCCATAAGGCCAGGGCACATTGGCTTGGGTGGAAAGAGGATCCTCGGTTACAACCACAGACGAGACAGGACCAGCGGAGCCGCCGTGGAAAAAGAAACATAAAAACACTGAAGCAACGGCGCTCAATCATCCAGGGAGAGAAAAAGGGCCGTTGTCCCACAAGAAAGCAAGACAAAAGTTGGCCCTAGGAAAAAGAACATCGTAGAGGCTAACCATCACCGACGGAGCCCGGAAAAACCGACGGAGGAGGAACTTCAAAAAAAAGATCTCAGAACGAAAAAAAAAACGGAGGAGGAAAGATATAGATGGTTGAACCGACGAAGGAGGGGGGCACTCTTTGGAGGTTGTAGAAAGGAGTACTCTTTCTTCCCAATGGAGCTTGTCGGACGGAGGGAGCCGTGGAAGTGACAAAACGAGTGTCGGAGTCCATTAGGGAGCAGCAGGAAGAAAGTTGAAAAAAAAGGGAAGAAAAGGGACTGGAGGGTCTCGGATTGGGTGGGAAGACCGGAGTAAATAACAGAAATGTTTGCCCACTTGCCCGAGCCAATGGGGGAGACAGACCTAGGGGGGGCCAGTAGGAAAAAAAGGCTGGGGGGAGGTGTAAAACGGAATCAGGGGGTGTCAGCGTCTGTAGGACCAAGTAGTTTCTGCCCAATTTGCAGTAATCCAGATGAAGTTCGCCTTCCAGGGGGAATGGCGGTAAACGGCGAAAAAAAGGGAAAAGTCAGGAACGGACGAAAACAAACCAACAAAAAAAGACAAAAGTCAAAGTGCGTTATTGAAGAGGTCTCGAAGAGGAGCAAGTAAGGGGCGCCTGTTACCTTCCACCGGCCCAAATAAGGGAGTACAATCCTACGCCTCTCATACTAAGGTCCCAGTGGGATCAGGGAGGGGTAGGGAAAAAAGCACCATCGGCAAAGAACTATTCAATCAGAGGGGAAGGGGAGGAAGGGCTCCAGGCGTCCAACTGGCCACAGGGGGGAAAGGTTGATCGGGACGGTGGTGGCACCCTTTTGGGAGCTGATAAGGTGGAGGAGGGCGAAGCTGTGAACGATGTTGTGACAGCGAAGAGATACAGGGGGGGGGTCCGGACTCCATTCAGGGCCACCCAACACGAGTGTTGCGAAACATAACGGGTGTGGTGCGGACACCTCAATATCTCGACGGAAAGTCCAGGACCCCTGCCAATGAACGTCCGATTAGGAAAGTTTACCTCCGGGAAAACTGCGAAAAAAGGGGGAGGTGGGGGCGTTGAAGAGGAGGACAATCGTTTGGTTTCTACGGGAAAATCAAGAAAAGAATGGGACAGACTCTCCATGTGAGACACGGCAACGAGAGAGAGTTGTTTAACGGGGACTCAGGCAAAGGTAAACCGGGTGGTTTTTGCGTTGCAGCGCATGACATCATTCACAAGGGGTTCACAGCCTTGTAGAAAGTTTCGTCTGAGAACGGGTCGAAGAGGGCATAAAGGACTCCAGTCTCGGGGGAGACACGCAACACGTTGATGCCAAAAGAGTACTGTGGAACACGGTTGTCGTCAAGGAGCTACAAGATGTGGAATGTGGGAATTCCACCACTCGTCGGTGTCAACCCGAAAGAAGAAAGGGTATTAAAGGGGGTCGCTAGGATGGGGTTCCCAGGGGGGTGGCAGGGAAGGTGACTGAGGGACATCCAAGTGCGTAGGGTCGAGCTTGTTACGACGGATTTTACGAAACAGGGGGGTCTAGTGAAAAAAAACCTCACAAGGAAGGGCCGCAGGAGGAACGCCAAAAAAAAAAGAAAAACCCCAACGGGGGGTGGGGGGGGAAAAAAAAAAAGGAGGGGGGGGGGGAAAAGGCCAATGCCCAAAAACTTATTACAGCACCGGTCTAAGAGAGTAAAAAGGAAAAGAGATCTTTCCTACCGTCAGGGGGATGCAGGTCCTCCCCGGGAAGACAACGTTAACCTGTCCGGAGTACCAGGGGAGATAAAAGGGCCCGGGGGCGGCCGCCTGGAAAGAAGGGGGTCGCCAGAATCGCATAGAGAATTTCATGGGTAGGCCTTTTAACACCTACACTCTTGCGGTGGATCCCACCAATAAACAATACAGAAAAAAAGGGAGGGAAAAAACTCTCAGAAAAGAGACCTACACCTAGACTTTTCTCTGGACGCCCGTTTGAGGGAGTACCAGACACAACAACCATCGCTTCGCCAAGTTTTCCAGGATCCTCATACCGGGTGGGGGGCAAGGGCCGCGGCAGGACCGAGCAAAAGAGGAAAAACTGAGGATTTTGCAATACAAAGAAGGGAGGGGAGACGCGATCATCTACAACAAACTGTAGTATGTGATGAAATAATTATAGGCGGGAGAAAAAGCTCAGGAGGGGTATTTGAAAATTCTAAGAGCCTCTGGAGGTGTGGGAAGACTTCGGAAGTCCTACCGGAAAAACAACCGACAAGTGCTAGACTGGCCACGGGGAAAGAAAAGGCGCACGCGACGGGGTTGTGGTCTTGCAATCAGAACGGCGAAAATCATAACCTATCGCCAAACATGCAAGGATGATATCAATGCATTTCGGGAATCTCATCGGGGAGGGTTGGTTTCTCCAAAGCAATCTGGTTAAAGGGGAACAAAGAAACAGGCAGGGACCCATCGCTTCGGAAAGCTACCTCTTTTCGTTAAAGAGCCTCCATCTAGGTCAACTAAACTAAAGACAAAAAAAGAAACCGGGGACACGGGGAGAAGGACCTAGAAGAGAAAGGACGGACCAGCAAAAATAGAGGCTCTGTTAATCTTTCGGACATTTTCTTGTAACAGTTGGGCATTACCCGTCAAGACGACGAGCTGGAGAAAAGACACCCAAGTGTGCACGACCCGTCGCAGCAAGCCTAACTAGAGAGGGGAGGGGGGTACCAACTAAAGGGGCGGGCTAAACAAAACGTTAACACCTCATCGGATGGGAAGAAAATCACTCGGTGGGGTCAAAAGAATTCACAAGGGGGGGACCCCCGAAAAAAAAAAAAAGCGAAGCGACACCCAACAAAATCAACGGCTGGTGGTGGAAAAAAAAAAATGTGGGTGAGGGCACACACCAGAGGGGGAGAAAAAACCCGTCAAAGAAGGGCAAAAAGAAGTCCCCACAGGGAAAAAAAGGGTCAAAGAAAAAAAAAGGGGGTGCGGGGTTCCGAGAAGCTATACTAACTTACCAGGCGAATGAATAGTTAGACCGGCTAACCTAAAAAGGCGGTCAGTAGCAACCTCTCGGGGAAATGGCAGTGCTCAAAAATCTGCACCGCAAAAAACGGCAAGAGGGAAAAGAACCAAAACAAAGCGCAGGCGGGGGACTACAGGAAGAGGAGGGATTCTGGGAGTAATTAGCTTCCAAACCACAGGAGTTGCCTCTAACGAGACAACGAGCCCAGACACCACGGTTCTAAGAGAAAGGACAGACGCGACTCGGAGAAGGGGGGAGAGGAAGGGGGGGAGCGAACGCCGGGTGACAACACCGCGGAACACCGAGGGGGGAGAGGCACGACTGTGACCCACCGGGGCCCGGGATCGCTCGGACGCGGTGAAAACCGTTCAAGGGAAAGAAAACCGCGGAGGGAACTAATACAAAGGCACCAGTAGGAACTAAACCCGGGTGAAAAAAACACCGAGGGAAAGGATACTCCAACGAACTGGAGAAAGCTTTCAGAAAACCCCGAGGAAAAGGGTGAAAGGTTTAGGTTGGCCTAGAAGGGTGGGGAGGCCTACAAAAGTGAATAACGAAAAAAATGCGAAGGCGGTTCGGGGTGGAGCCTTCTATTGGTTTCCGGGGAACTACCGGACAAAGACGAATCTAAAGAATGTCTACATCCCTCACGGCAGAAAAACGCTTGATGGGAAGGGGCCGGACCGGGCCAGTCACCGAAACCGAGGAAGAACATTAGAGGAAGCCTTGAAAACAGCATTCAGAAGGTCTGCTTCCAGAAAAAAAGTATAAGGCCTAAAAGAGGAAGGGCTTTCCCACTACAGGAAGAAACCCAAAAACTGGATCGAAAAAGGGGGGTGGGAAAAAAAAAATAGGGACAAAGCAGGGTACTGGAGAACATTGACCAACACGTGACTTTCCCTTTAGAGAAAAGCTGTTGGAAAAAAATTGGCTGGGAAGCAGACCATCAAGGTGAGACAAAAAAAAGAAAACCGGAAACCACCCAGCTGGGAAAAGGCCGTGTCAACCAAAAAGGAACAAGGCTTCTCTCAGAAGACTTCTAAGAACAATGGGGAAGGGGTAAAAAAAGCGACAAAAAGGGTATCTGTCCCCGGTCCAAGACAAAAAAGGAAGCAAAAGGGCGACCAAAAACATAAGAGACCGGGAAAATCCGGAGGGGGCAGTTCAAAAAAAAAGAGATAGAACAGAGTGTCTTGAGGAAAAAAAAAGAATAACGGCGATCTGGGTGGGGTTCCTTAAAGATGGGAGGGGGGGAGAAAATAGGCGAACTTGCGGAAAAAAGGGGCCAGAGAAGGGGAAGTATTGACGTGGGGGAAAAGAAAGGGGGGGATTATTCGCTTAAATATGTCTCCTGCTGAATGGTTGTTTGAAACTGCAACGCAGGGGCCGGACGTCGGTTTTGGGGAACCCAAGGGGACGCGAGAGAAACCCAAAAACACTTGGACAAAAATGGCTCCCATGATCGAAAATCTCACAAACCCCCACCCAAGGCGTTTGGGTTGACGTAGAAAGCACAGGCGTGGCGAAGGGGGGTTGTATAAACTTCCGATGGCACGGATGCGGAGGGAAAGAGGGTAGAGAAGGTCCGGAAGCGGGATGAAAAATCGGAAAGAAAGGTTCGCGATGTGGAGCCTGAAAGAAAAATTAAAAGGTCAATCGTCTATAATAAGGTCAGTGACAGATTCGGAAACTTGCCAGGACTACAGGGACCCCCCATCCCCTCCAGCAAGGGTTTCAACTGAAGAGGGAGAAAGGTAGAGCAGAAATAAAAGGCAAGGCGCCAGTGGGGGAAGCGGAAAAAAAAAAGAAGGCGTAAAGAACTCTATGGGGACTCGCAAGGTTAAAATCACTGTTCTTGGTTTAGGAACGATCACCGGAAGGACGAGTCCAAGATTTGGGGGGAGCGCAAGGCGGGCTCCAGGCGTTAAGGAAGGAAAAGGACCTGTGTTGTCAAAAAAGGTGGTGCAACACGGTGGAAGGAAGGACGCAGGGGGAAGAGTGCGGCCTCTTTGGAACTAGTGGGTTAAGAAGACCATATAGCTCCACGGAGGTGTGGGTATTCTCAAAGGAAGAGCATCGAAAACACGAGTTTATCAGGGCTAGGAAAAAAAAGGAGCGTAATAAAAGAACATGAACGGCCCCCTAAGGGAAAAGGTATCAGGGAAAGGGGGTACCGCCGGGGAAATCCACTGAGACCGTGGTTTCGTGGGGGGGGAGGGGGTAGATGTCTAAAAAAGACGTGGTGCTTGACCGCGAAGAAGACACTACCATAATTGAAATCAACAGGAGGTGCCAGGACACTCAGGAGGTTCCATTGAGGGGGGGGGGGGACGGTGCCAAGAGAGCATGGTCCATCATGCCCATAGGTTTGCCGCAAGACATGGTCTACACGGACACGGCGAATCAGAGCAGCGAAGTAGTTAGAGCTGAGGGCGGAAAACCGCACCAAGCCCCACTTCTTCATGGGGGGGGACGAAGGGGGGGGACTTCGAAAAGGGGGGGATCGGGGGTTCCATTCAAGCCAAAACGGTGTCAACAAGCATGGTAGAGTTTGGTTGGTGGCGGGAAGGGGGGAAAGAATGACGGATGGGGGACACCACTTCGTGCTCTCAAGCGAGTGGGTAAAAACGTGGGTCTAGGAAGGAACCGGGAGAAAAACGCTCGACATAGAAGGCCTTGTGGGTTTGGGGGAATGGTGGGGTGTTCTTGTTGGTGTTGGCAGGGCAGCGCCTCATAAAAGTGTGGGTCGATCCAGACTAGTCGTGTGGGCCGGCGCCAGAAACACGAAAGGGGTATGACCAAGAGAGAGGAAAGGAGTACGGAAAAAAGGGGGGCCGTCGTACAGTCGAGTGCAGGCCTAGGGGGCCAAAAGACCAAAGGTAAAAAATGTGAGGGACTGCGGGGTCAGGTAGGGGTTTGCCAGAAGAGGGAAGTCTGAGAGCGGCGGCAGGCATCGCCAGCCGAACCCGTCAACGCCAGTGTGTCGAATGACCCTCTCAAAGGGCGTTGGGGAAAAACCATAAAAAAGGAGGAGATAGAAGGAAGAGGACGACAAGGTTTGTGGTATCTTGCTTTCTTGAGAGTAGAGAAGAACCAAAGAGGGGAGGTCGTCGAAGGACGGGGACGGGAAAAACAGAACCTGGGTGGGTGGCGCCGGAACCCGGGAAACGAGTGACACCAAAAAGCTAGAAGGGGGAATAAAAAAAGGCGAGAGGAGGGCGCCAGCTCACATCAACAAAAAAAAGGAGAGGTAGTAACTAGAGAACCAAATCTCAAGGGCAGGGGGGGTGGACATGAAGAGCTCCAAGCAGGGGGGGGGGGAAGACTTGAAAAAATCAGAACCTCAAAACCGGCTCTGAAGAGAAAGCAAGAGAGAACTCCCGCCAGACTCGGTTTTGGGGAATGAAGCCATCCAACTGAGAAGCCAGAGTACGCAAAACCTGGGATCTCAGGAATAATGCTAGCTTCAAAGAGCTAGTCAGGAGGGGGGGGCAGGTTGCAAAAAAAAACCGTGGACGGAAAAACACTACAAAGGGAGGGGAACGGAAATGACATGACGTGCGCCGGTGCGTGCCAGAGGCCGATCTCTTTCAACAGGTAAGACACTCTTTACCAAACAAGACCCCAGGAAAAGGGGAAAAGGGGTCAGAGGCGAAGGGACGAGAGGACGGGAAAAGGAAGAAAAAGAAGATCGCGGTTTCAGCCTCTGAACAGTGTCTGGCATAAAACAATCTAGGGAGCACAAGGCAAAAAAAACTGGATGAGAACCAAAAAGGGAGTGCGTCGCAAACCTCCCTTCCCTCAGGGGGTCGAGATGGGGATGTAATTGAAGACGGGACAGGGCATATACACCACTACTGGACCGAATCGTCTAACGAACGCCGTTGGGGGCAATCAACTCTTCCCGGACACGGGAAACGACGGTCACCAATAACTACCCCAAAAGAACCCTGATGCTTCAGGGGGGGGGGACCTAGAAGGGGGGGAGAGGAACAACTCGATCCCAAAAGCGCTTACTAAAAACTTAACAAATTATTGGGGCAGAAAAGTTTGCAAAAAGAAATAACTTTAGAGCAGCGACATCCTATTCGAAAAAAGGCTAAGAAAAATCCACCAGACCAAGAGAGATACATAAAAGGTACTCGGAATATGGGGTCCTTAGCTATCTTCACGCAACACACCCTTCAACTGAGAAATGCAACCGACCACCTCATCGAGGGGTGTCCTAAAACTGTAGCGATGACTTGGGAATCTGTCCTTCTCGCTTCGGGGTCAAAAAGGGGAAAAGGAGGGGCCTTAAAAAGGGAAAAGATACAAAGAAATCCCACCACGACCCACTGGTCTCCTAAGATTTACACTGACAGAAGACGGTACGGGGCAAAGGGGGCCGTTATGACAGCAGATCTACGCAGAGCCAAAAAACAGGAGAGGCTAGTCAACCGCGGGGTTCGTCTAGTTTCCGGGGAACTGGGGGGAGGAAGGGGAAACCAGAAAGGGGAAATACTAGGGTCTTCTTTGGGAAAAACATCAACTCGTCGCACACTAGAAACAGAAGACACCACGGTTTCACAAAAACCAGATCACGGAACACCCCTGGCAGATCCTGACTCATGGAGCCCTAAAAATCCATTCAAAAGAAAGGATGATTGTGACGAAGGGGTTCGGGGGTGGCCCGATCAAAAGGAGCGGGAACTACCCCCAGAACGTGATAAAACCGGGGCAGGAAAAAGGGAGGCTAGAGGGGGAGGGAAAGTAGAGGGGGGGAAGGGGCGAAACGAACCGGTCAGACTCCTGATTCTCTCAAGGAAAGAAAGGGATAAGGCCCTCCCCGTCATTACCCCGTGGGTGTCGGAGGGGGGGGGAAAGGGGAAAAACAGAACAGGGGAGGGTGAAAGAAAAGAAGACATTATTCTGGACACTCTCCGTTTTACCGCAGTCACCAGGCAGACTGGGGAAACTCCTCAACTCGAAAAGGGGATGAAAAATGGGAGAAAAAAGAGTCACTGGATGTCACAAACAGACGATCAACCCCTGAACGTGGAAAAAAGGACACAAAAGCCGGTCAACAATTAAAAAACTATGGATCAATATGGAAAAAAAAAAAGGATTAAAGGGGGGTAAGAACGGGCATAAAAGTAAGTGGGACAACTTGAGCAAGAGCTTCCTAGGGGGTAAAAAAACATACGAAAAAGAACGTGACGACGATCCGTACGTGGTCATTCACTTCAACCAATTCAGACAGCACGGAGGGCTCATCTACTGGCTGAAAACCCGGGGAAGGGTCAATAAACGAGGGGAACGAGACGTATCTGGAAATACTGGAAAAGAAGAAGAGGAGAACAACAGCAACCGACGGGAGACAGCAAAAAAAGGAAAGGCGCCAGGTTTCAAACAAGAGAATCTCAAAAAAACAAAAGGGAGGAGGAGAAATATATATTGGGGGGGGTTGGACCGCCGAGGGGGGGGGAAGTCAGCGTGGATGGGGGGGAACGACGAACTGGCTGGCCCCGGGAAAAAAAGGTCGAGGAGTGGAGCCTGGGAGGGAAAAAAAAACCCAGTGGTTTCTGAAAGGAACCAGGATGGTCAAACCTCCGTTAGGTGGTGGAGAAGGAGAAGAGGGGGAAGGGTCTCGGGATGGTTGGGATCCTAGGAAGCTCTTCTCCCATCCCGGTTGGCAAAAAGTGGCAAACCGTGGAGACGACCGGAAACGAAGGGGGGGGGTGGCCAGGAAGACCCGGCGTGGACGAAGTGTGAAAAAAGAGAGAAGGAAGGGGGTGTCGCTTCAAGTAGGGAGTTGAAAAAAGCTGGTCGGCAAACCGAAAGGTCGGGAGTGGCGTCCGCAGAATGGGACTGAAAACACGGAAACCCAGGAAAATATTTCTTCACTCGTGACCGGGGAATTTCGGGAAAAAAGGAAAACAAGCCCAGAAGCAAACTTGGATTCCTGGGCCAGGCTCGTAGAGTGTCTCGGCTACTATAAAAACCAAGGTGGGTTCCGGTCCGGCAAAACAGGGACCCAAATCGGAGGGGGGGGAACCGGAAAAGAAGAAATACTCTCCCGATTTGGGAAACGTTCGGTTGTAGGCAAGAGACCTCTCGGGAAAAAGAAAAAGAGTAAAGAAAAAGTTGGGGGGATGGAGCTGGCTCCATACAAGACTGCCCCGGGGAGACGGGTTGGAGGGATCTGGGGCCGGGTTAGGATGCACTTTACATGTGGGTGTGGGGGAGGGCAAGACTAGAAGTTAAAAAAAATTAAACAGAGAGAGAAAGGGGTTTTGGGAAGGAGAAAGGAAAAGCCCTCGAAGAAAACTATTGTGTCCGTTTTTTCGGAAACTGCGAGGATATGCCATCAGCACTGCAACCCTGCAAAGGGAAAAAGAAATCGGTACATGTCCTCCTAAAAATGACAAAAAAGGGGGGGGGGAGTAGTGGAGGGGTAGATTGCAAAGGGGTGGGAACCGCCAGAGTACGACCAGAATTGAACGCAAAGAAGTAAGTCATGAGATGCGGTTGGTGTGCACGGCGAGAAAGATTGCAGTTTCCAGTGGCAGATAGAAGGGGAAGAAAGAAAAAAGAGGTGATTGCTTCAAAGAATCGCGGTTGAACTTCCGTTGGCGAAAAGAGGAGTCAAGAAGTAGTTTCAATCGCAAGGCGGAGCACCCGAACAAATGATGCCCCAACGGGGAGGAGTAGACGTTGCGTCATTAGCGAAAGGGGGGGGAAAGGTGCAGAAAAGAAGGGGGCAAACGAAGAAAGGGGAGCGGGTTGGGGGTGACGTAGATGTGTAAAGGTTTGCAGGGGGAGTGAACGTTGGGCAAAACGGAAGGGAGTACGTCAGCCGGTTTCGACGGAGTGGGTCTACACCTCCCGAAGGTAATTGGTAGCAAGACCAGACGAGGAGAAGTCCTGAGGAAAAAGAAAGAAGGGGGGTCAAGATAGGCCAGTTCGGGGGGTCCCTTCGTGGGAAAAATGCAACCATCGAAAGAAAAAAAACTGGCGAGATAGGAAAAAGAGAGGAGGCTGGGGGCCGTCTCACCGTCTGGACTTCAAAAAAATGCAAAAAACGACAAACCGTGTAAAAAGGAAAACTGAAGGGGGAAAAAGGTAGGAGGCCGAACGATATGGCGGCCATCCTTGCAACCGAGTCCGTCATCGAAAAGAGGGGGGCAAATCCCAGGGCCTGTATGGACCAAAACCCAACCGGAAAAAGAGGGAAGAGCTGGAAGGTTGTCAAACAAGAACCAACAAGAGAAATCGAAACTCATGAGAGAGGAAGAAGGAAGGTGGCGGGAAAGGTCTTGATAAACTTGGCTGAGGGCAGCAAACAAACAAACGGCAAACGGTCGCAACCGGGCCAATTAGCCGGCAGACCAAATGTGGGGGAAACCCCTCGTACCGGAGTCAGCAAAAAAAGGAGGGGAATGGAAAGAAAAAAATAAGGGAAGAAGAGGTGCCCAGGAGGATCATAAAAGAAAAAAGGACAACAAGCACACGGGGAGTAGTGAAAATAAGATGGGCTGGCGAAAACCATCTCTCGTGCGGGGGGGGGGGGAAAATCTTCTAAAAGAAGGAGGGGGGGGGGAAGAAGGAGGAGCAGTAAGTCCGGCACAACTTGGAAACCGTCTCCTCAACGTCAGGACGCCCCAAAGAACCAGAGGGGGGGGGTTTCTTCCCTCCTCCTAAGAGAAGCCAGAACAGAAAGAAAGAGAACGAGTAGGAGAATATGCGGTCTTCTAATCTGATTCTTTTGGTAGGAAGGACCACCATCTTTTGCGGGGGGAAAAAAAGTCAAAAAAGGAGGGAAAGTAACGCAGGGGGATGTATCTACCTCGGCGGTCCATTCTGCACCCAGACTAGTTAAGTGACGGGGGACAAGTCTCACAAACTTACATTTTTAGGGGGGGGGGAATGGCAGATTCCTCATCTACTTTAAGGGAAGGCCATATAAAAGAGTTTCAGATTGACTACAGGGCTTTCCAAAGGATCGTTGGGAAGTGTCCCGAAAAAAACTCGATCTTGGATCAGCTACAACCAAACAATGTGAGACTCCCCTCCGAAGGCAATAATATATAGGGTAGTGGAAAGATAAAAAAAGACGAAGGGAATAAAACTAAAATCTACAACCGATATCTTAACAAAAACTCCGTGGGTGGACAACTAAAAACTCAACCAAAGAGAAAAGAGGGGGGACAAATAAAAACCAAGAAAAAGCTCCAGAGGAGGGGGGGGTGAAAACCTGAGAGTGTCTTTACTTTGCCGAGTCAAAATAGCATGGACAGACAAGTCTCCCCATGAGGGGCATCAACGGGGGAGTGCCTGTCATCTATGGGGAGCTCAGAGAAATGAGAGGAGTGGCAAAGGAGAAAAGAGGGAAAAAGGACGACCACGTATGGCCAGTCGCATAACCCCACTCGAAAAAACAGCTCGATACACCGCAACACCGGAAATCAGGGAAAAACTAGGCCAAGGAACGCCTCACTCATTCCGAAGAAACCTGGGGAGAGGAAAGCGGGGAAAAGGAGGGAGGCGTAAGGCGGTTCAAATCAAGGTTTGCCTTCGAATAAAAAACTAACAACGGGGGTCCATGTCTGAACGGAGGGGAAAACGGACACCTTCTTACTGGGGAACCGGGTGGCGGATTTCAGAAGGAGAGAACGAAGCGGGTAGAAAAAACGTATCCCCGAGGGTAGCTAAATTGACTGGCGGCCCACCGACCGTAAGCTCGGAGGGGGGGTCGAGGTACAAGAGATACGGAGGACTGAAAGAAGAAAAAAAAAGTTCGTATCAGAAAAGGGGGAAAACAACGATCAGGAAAAAAAAAATCCACCCGGCGCGCTTACGCTGGAGCCCCAGGGCAGCCAGCCAAAAGGGGGGGGGACGAGTTAGGGGTTGCCCTATCCTGTCGGAATAAACAAAAAAGGGGGGAGAAAAGGGGGCCTACGGAGGAGTAGGGGAAACCTTCAAGTGGGTTCGTGGAAAACGCAAGGTCCCTTCTCTTCCTATCACGAGAAAGGAAAGAGACCGACCGCAGAAGCCCAGGGTGTCTGGCTGGGCGTGGTGGGCCGGTGCCGTCCACAAGACCGAGCTTCACTAACTCAGGATAAGGAATTACGGAAGAAACGAAGGGGATGACGCTCAAAACCTCTACAATTATCTGGAAAGCGGGGTAAAAAAGAAATGAATGGGAGGGCAAACCTACAGACTAGGGGGACCGGGGAAACCACTGGATCGAAGGAAAAAACCACTTCGCAAACAGCCTGGGTCGATGATAAAAGGTAACCCCAACAAGGGAAATTTTTCGATCCAAGGGGCCATACAACGGCCAAAGGGGCAAAATGGGAGAAAGAGAGTAAATAGTTGGCCCAAATACAATGAAAGACCCAAACCATAAGACGAAGCCGGGGTCAAAAAAAGGATCACGGAGGGAGACAGATAATGGACAAAACGACAACTTGCCGTTTTAACTAATCCCCCTCGACAATTATCGGGACCGACTGTGAAAGAAAGAGTCAAACAAAAGATACCCCAAGAAAACCGGAAAAAAGAAACAAACCCGTTATACGTTTAAAAAAACACATCGAAAAAAAAAAAGGAGGGGGGGAAAATAAAGAGGTTGTTGAAACTGAAAATCCTTCGGGGGTAACCGGGAGAATGATGTGTTAGCCTAGAAAAAACTGTCCCCCCCTAGGGGCCAGATACTTGTAGGTATCCTAAGGGGAACACGGCACAAAGGCTTGAACAAGGAGAGAGGAAGCATGGCAGGGGGGTGGTGAAAGCAGCTCCGTCCGAAGTTCCGGGAAAAAACTCGTCAGGGTTGTGATCCGAGTAAGCAAACGACAAAAGGAACAACGGGAACGATGTCCAACGGGGAGAGGAAAACCGGAGGGGGGGGACAAGTAGGGACAAGAATGTGAGAGTTGTTGTACCGGCCGGGGGATGAGGTCAAAAAAATCTGGGGTAGGGGTAAAGACCAGGAAACACGGCCACCAGAAGGAACAAGAAGTGGGTCTGATTCGAAGCAAGGACGGGGAAAAGAAAAAAGGGGAGAAAAAAGGGGAAGGGGGAGTTCACTCGTGGATCGGGTGACTGGCCGGCACCGAAAAACCACCAGACCACCACAAGGGGTAACCTAAAGGGGCAAAAAATTCTAGGCGAGGAGCCGAAGGCCCAGGGTTCCGTAGGTGACCCAAGACCCACTCAATGTTCCATCCGACGAAGATCGACGACGGGACAGAACTATGGGGGGAGGGTAAAAGAAAGAATCGGTGCCAAAAACCGAAAATTCACAAGCAGAGGGGGAACAGCGGCTCCAGGCGTCCAGGGCGAACCCGTGGGACCGGGGGACAAATAACGGTGGTGTTCAAAAGGGGTGGGGAGACCGGGAAAAGGTTGTGAGAGAAACGGCAAAAGAGTGGTACCAAAGAACAATCGCCTTGCGGTGGGGAATGCTGGAAAAATAAAACGCTAACACGAGTTTCTCTGCTCAACTTGGTCGACCGCTGCGTATACTTAGGAACAAAAGCAGGGAAAAAGTCCAGAGGAAGGGACCCTCCGGTCAAACACGAGAAACTTGGTGTAGTAGACGTTGTAAAGTAAGGAAAAGGTTGGGGCAGGGCCGCGCAGTCGCCGGCAAGAAAGTTCAAGGAAAAAAGGAGGGGGGCTCCAGGAGAGTTAGTGGGGGTACGGGGCGAGGTCCGGAAGGGGGGTTGCAGGAATGATCGAGCGGCCATCATGAACCCAGGTGATGGTACTTCCCCTGTTCGACAGGGAGGAGAAGGGTAGAAGAGCAGGGTCTCCTGATTCTCCATTAGTGGATCGAGGAGACAAAACCACGTTGATGAAAAAAAGTTGGGCGGACCTTGGTGGGACGTCAGGAGAAAAAAAAGGGGGACATGGTTCCAAGGAGACCACTCTTCGTCACAACAAGAGCAGGGGGGGAGCGTTGTTGGGGGAAAAGAAGGGTGACAGGGTAGTCTGCACTTAGTTACAACACGGGGGACTTTTCAAGGAACGAATTGATTTTCGACGTAGTTGGGGATCGCCGTCCCTGCTTGGTAATGTGAAACCTGAAGTAGGCAAGTGAAGGATTAGAAGGAAAGAAAGAGGGGGGGGGGGGTCAAGATTAAACAGAAATCGTTTGTTCCTTCTGGCACTGCCAAAGGACCTTGGAATGAAAACGTCACCTTCGAAGAGGAAAAAAAGGGAAGACGGCAGGGGCCTTCCGTAAAGAGATGGTCGGAGAGGAAAGAAGAAAACGGTAACAAACTTGAGGGGCTGAGCCGGTGGGTCTTCTTACAGGTGGGTGCCCTGAGGAGGAGACCGGGCACGGGCTGTAGAGACATAGCCTCAACCTGTCAAAAATGCCGTTTCCCGGGAAAACTCCGCAACTATGGAGTTGAAAAAAAAGAAAAAAAGAAATAATCGAGCAGCTATATCACTGAAGCAGGTGGGGGAAGACAATAGAGTGAGCCTGCGACGGGCAGCCACCACCGAAGGAGGGCGGCGGGGAGACCGCGTTGACGGAGCAAGGCAGAAAATTTTGCTCCGGCAGGCAGAACGAAGGGAGAAACGATCGGAGAAGAAAAGGAAAAGAAAATGCAAAAGGTTGACGAAAGACGACATCAGAAAACAAGAACTTATTAGTGGAGAGAGAGAGGAAAAAATCGCGAAAGGCAGGGGGGGATTGCCCCTTCTCAGATGCGTCTCGTGGTGCAGACTTCGTTCGAAAGGAGGCGACAAACTTTAGAAGGGATGAAGGGAAAGGGAGATGGACCTCAGCCCTCTGGGTGGTTGCTGAACGCAAGGCCAAAGAAAAGCACAAAAGAGCTTGAGCATCATGCGAATTCGATCGTCGTAGGCTGGGGGGGAGCCAAAAAGACCCAGAGGGCAGAAATTGTAAAACAGGAAAGAAAAAAGGACGACCGTGAGCGGGTCGATTACGTCAAATCGGGACTTGCAACAGGGATCCCCGAGAAAAGTACAAGACATTGACCCCTGCTCACCCATGTTTACAAGGGGTCGGGGCCAGGGGTTCCGTCATCTAGGACGGACGAAAAGCCCGCGACTGGGGGAACTCGAGTCGACAGGGGGTCGTAAAAGCCGCGGTATCACGCGGCAACACGAATAGAAGGAGAAGGGAACAAACCCGGGGCGTCTCCCCCACGCAAAAACTGACTAGGAAGGTAAGAACTAACTCCTTGAGAGACCACAATACGTAGAACGCAGAGGCTGGACTAACGGACCCCCCCTCCGTGTTGGGAAACCTTAAAAGGGCCCCTAACAAAAGGCGGAAATCTACGACACCCAAGATCCACTAGCTTTCGGGAAACCGAAGGACGGTTGACGGGAACGAGAGAAAAAAATCGAGAAGGAAGAAAACAAAGTCAACACGAAGTATCACTGTTGGGATCATGCTCAGAGGAGAACTAAAAAAAGGAGACTTAAGGGGTCAGAGACCCCGCTACGCCGCCACGTAGAAATGGGGGCATAATAACAGAGAGGCGAGGAATGAAATGGGCCCTGACACGTCTAAAAGTCAACAAAACAAAGACATCAAAAACTGCGCCCCGACCCACAAATCATGGGACCGCCTCAAAAAAAACGGAGGGACGGAGGGTCAGAAACGGGGGGAAGAGAATTACGGCGACATTACAAAGAAAAAAAAAGCAACCAACTACCAAGTGTCTGGGATAACTATGGAGGACAGACTCAGGGGGAATTGTTACACGTATGCAGTCACTCCTCGGTCCAAAAACCGGAGATCAACCTCGGGGGTTCGAGAAAAGGGGACTGGAGAAGGGGGAAAAAAATCAAGGAGAATCTCTTGGGAGGGTTACAACATCTTCGAAGCGAAACGAATAATCAGTGAAAATCCTCCACCCTGGGGAACCACAAAATGAGGGCCATACAACCCGGCTAAACGTTCAAGCGCAGGCACTGGAGCAAGAGGGAAGAACAGCAAACGATGAAGTTTGAAAAGAAGGGGGGCGGGGGGGGGACAAGATCCTGGGAGCGGCAATCACAACCCGAAGTGAGCAACAAAGGGGAAAAAAAAAACGATAGGCGTCGGCTTGAAGCAAAGCTGGTTTCAGGGGAACTACAAGGAAATGTCTCGCCTAGTAGATCGTAGAAGAAGAAAAACGTAAGATCAGAAAAGGAATGAATCCAACGTGTTGTCTGCTGGTCCGTGCCCGTAAATAACGTCACCGTCACTACCTTCAATCAAGACTTTGACGCTAAGACACCAGGTCTCTCACAAGAAGAATATAGGGGAAAGAGGGGGAAGACCAGAGGGAACGGGGGGGCTTCCCACTACAGACGAATCCGCCACCCTGAGGGGATCGTCCGTTACAAAAAACCTCTGAAAAACCAAACGCGGGTCCGAAACATTTAAAAAAAAATCAGGGTGTTTAGCCCGGGCCCAGAAGGGGGAAAGGGGGGGGGCACCAACGGGATGGGGAATGCAGATGTAAAATCTTTTGAATCATACAAAAACAAGAAAAAAACGGAGCCGCAGGTTTGATCAACACACACAGCCCTTCGGCTGAAATCTGAAGGGACAAACCGGGGAAGGGGGGCCAAGGGCCCGGCAACCCAAGAGCGACGTAAGTGTCCCCTCGGGGGGCCAGCAAACAAGAAAAGGCTAC
>Ga0179593_1291268_pt1 | contig 18706 bp, 18 predicted proteins | sample CZODoug2_1_08_16_FD_185931 | JGI IMG/M metagenome (GOLD analysis project Ga0179593, IMG submission 185931) | Vadose zone soil fungal communities from Angelo Coast Range Reserve, California, USA - CZODoug2_1_08_16fungal (PacBio error correction) | ecosystem: Environmental > Terrestrial > Soil >...
ATTTTGGGCCCCAAAATGATCGACCCGGGCCTGCAGGCACCGGGACGAGAAAGTCAAAGGGTAAATCAAGTTTTCCGCCTGCCCAAGCACTCGAAAAACGTGGGGGAAAACCACGTGGATGTTATGGAGAAAAATTCTTAAAAAAGCCAAAGAAATTAATTCCTATTGGTTCGTCCGCAAAACGCTAGACCTGGGCGAAAAATCTCTAGCGTTCAATCACCCATCATAGGGGGAGGATGTAGTGCTGCGCCGTCGCGCCGTTGCGCCAACGGCGGACAACTGCGGAAGTGAAAAGGAGGGAAATTAAGGGTGCTTTGAAATGAAAGGGTGGACGTTGGGGCTGAACCGGGGTAGGGGAGACCCGTGATCGGAGGAATGAGAAGGAGCGGAAAACCATTACACAGAGAGGGAGGGTTCCAAATTTAAGCAGGCTCTCAGGCAGCGAATGGCGACGAGGTGCGGCGTACCTTGGGCGCTCAGCGGGAAGGAGACGGAGTCGTCAAAAAGCGAAAAAACCCTTGTCGGGAAAAGGCAAGGGGGGACCAGCTCAGAGGGGTCCCGGCCGGCGCGCCGGGGAAGCGAGAGGTGTAATAAGGCTGCCGAGGGACAAGTGTGTGAAATGCTAAGGCAACAACGAAAAAAAAAAAAAAAACATAGGGGGACGAACGGGATCGTTCGGCCAAGAAATTAAGTCTAGAAATGGCCAAATCGTACAGCTACATGAAGAAAAACACCCTCCGGACCTTGAGAGGGGGGTCCGTCAAATCAAAAGGGGGACTAGCATAAAAACAAAAAACAACGGCAAGGGGAGGGAAGCCGAGAGGAACAAAGAAGACGGGGTATAATCAGGCACGGGAAGGACTCAACCAAGGAAAGACACAAAAATGTGGGAATCTTCGGCCCGATGACATCGAGGAAGTATGAGACAACTGCTACCAAATAAGACCGAAAAAAGCGGCATCGAGCACGTAGAACCATCAAGTTTTAGAAGCAAAATAGTTATGGAAAAGCGAGTGGGGGGATCGGAAAAACCTTTAAAACCTAGGAGAACATGCGAAAAAATGAAGATGGCGTAAAGGGGCTCTAATTGGCGCCTAGGCCGGGGGGGGGGGGGTACGTGGGGTGCTGGGGGTGGGTGCCCCAAGACTAGTCAATTCACGTGCAGAACTCGCATAGGCCGAGCCATGAAGCCCCCCAAAGGAAGGATCGGTATAATGGAGAAAAACCAACGTCTTCGGAGGAACAAAATCGGAAAAATTAGATCTGTGGACCGGAAGGCTTGGAATGAGCTCCTTCCCCCATAACTAAAGAGAAGGAAAGTTCAGGAGGCTCACACCAAGTCCCGGGGAAATTCAACTGGGAGGAGGGGGCAAGGGCGCATCAAGGGAGCAAGAAATGGGTACATTCTGACGTGCAGGGGTGTGAGGGATTCATAAAAATTGGACCCGCAGGGCATGCGCACCCCACCCCCCCGCACCCAACCACAAACAAAAAACACCCCCAACCCCCCAAACCCACCACCACAAACCCCCCACCCCAAACCAACAACACCCAACCCCCCAAACCAAAACAAACCCCAAACACCCCCACCACAAACCCCCCCAAACAACCCCACCCCCCCCCCCACCCCCACCCAACCAACAACCCCCAGCCCCCGCCAACCACCCCCCCAAAAAAACCACCATTTTATTTATAATATATAAAAAAGTTTTTTTTTTTTCTTTGGTTTTTAAACCTTGTTTTTTTTTTCGTTTTTTGGGTTTTGTTTGTTTGTTTTTTTTACTTTGTTTGTTTTTTTTGTTGGGGTTTTTGATGTATTTTTGGATTTGTTAGTTGTTTTTATTTTGTTCTATTTTTTTTTTTTTTTGGGGTGGGGGTTTTGTCCGCCCCCGCCCCCCCCCCGCCCCCCCCCCCCCCGCGCCCCCCACCCCACCCCGCCCCCCCCCCCCCGCCCCCTCAACGCACCCCCCAACCCACCCACCGCCGCCCCCCCGGAATTGATGTGCCCCCCCCACACAACCCCACCCCCCGGCCCCCCCAGACCCCCCGACCCCCCCCGGCACCCGCCCCCCCCACTCCAAGCCCTGTCCATAACCCCCAACCCAAAACAGCACCCCCCCACCCCCCCCCCACGGCACACTCCCCACGCCCACCCACCTGCGACCACCCCACCACCCCCCCCCCGCCCCCACAAACGAAAGGGGCCACCGCGCCCAAGAATAGGGGCCAGCCGCCCCCCCCCCCCCCCCCACCACGCCCCGGCCACCCACCCAGCCACCCGCAACCATGCGCGGCCACCCCCCACCCCCACCCACCCCCTCCCCCGCCCCCACCTCCCCCCCCCCCACCCCGCCCCCACGCCAAAACCGCCCCGACCCGCCCCGCCCCCCACTCCATCCTCCCGCCAACCACCCCCACCCCGATCACCCCGCTGCACACACCACCGAGAACCCCCAAAAAACAAAACAAAAAGACACAATTCGTATTCTCAACCCAGGAGGAAAGTGCAACTTCGGGACAGTGGCTTTCACAGCACTTTGCCAGGAAGTGTCCGGGGGATTGTAGGCACAAGCGGTTCGTCCCGGGCAGTAGGGGTGTCTTCCATAACAAAACGCACGGCTCCACATCACATTCCTGAAACCCCGCCCGGTGCCCATCATCGTTGAACTTAAATAGCGTCATGTCTGCTCGAGATACCACCGCGTCTTTCGTGCCCTCGTCGGGGTCACTACTTCGAAGGCCACTGCGGCACGCTGTCAGGGGACCTAGGACTTTCCAGTAACGCTAGAGACCAGCACCTGCCCCGTAAGACTCCCTGCCCAGCATGATTCTAAATCCTTTGGACACACGTATCACAGGCTGGAGCCGGATCAGTTCTCTCAATTGGTTCAAATCCTCAACTCCAGAAGACCCATCATCTCACTGGGTCGGAAAGAAGGGTGTTGACAGACACGGGAGTGAACCACCAACCAAACCGGAAATGGAACGAAGGGGTGGATGACTTTGTTCAAGAAAATTTTATCGGGACCAGGAGGGGGAAATGCCGTGGAAGGAAGGGAAGACAAAATCGGGAGGGCCGCCTATACACAAGAGGTACGAGAACGGTTGCCGCCATATAGGCGGGCACACCGAGGAATCCGTAGGGGAATTTCGTAAGAAACTACGTCTGGCCAAAAAGGAGAATGGGAGAGAAACACGTAAAGATCAAGGCAAAAGAAGAAGGGAGCCGGCGGCACCGCAGCCGCCAAAAATAAGATCTTCTGTGCCTCTCTGAAAGAGGACGCACGGCACCGGGTGTGGGAACGGGGAAAAGACCTGGACATAGAGGGCGAAAGATAGCGGGGCCATCGTACAGGCTCACAGCAAGCAGCAAAATAGTCAGGGTCCCGCGCAGGGGGGCGGGTGACAAGAGGTGGAGCTGGGGCACTTACTGAAACAATGGTAACATGGCCCGACTCTTAAAAATGGGGCATCTTAGGTTTAAAAAAAGAAAGCAGAGCAGGATGAACGATCTCATGGATCACCGAGGCATCAGAGGCACAGTCGTTTGTGCGTCCAACGTACCTGCCTTTTGCGGGGGGAATGGCTCCCGGCGAGGCAAGTAAAAAATCCTGGACGAGGCCAATCGAAAACCGACACGATGACTGCAAAGAAAAGTAATGAAAGTGGGGTCAGAAAAAAGGGACTACGCTCCGGGTCCTTGGCATAGGGAGGCACCGTTGTTGCGAAGTGTTCCTGGGGTGTGCCAACAACCGGGCCCCGCCGCGGACAACCAGACTAACAAAACGCTCTAACAGGGGGCAGCTAATCAAGAGCAAGTGCTATGCAGGAGAAGGGGTACAAAAGTCATTCGTAGCCATGACGGGATGTCCATCGACGGAAGGCCTCGGACGACAAAAAACAGGAAACGAGCGGGGGGCAAGAGGGGGCTATTGTAGCGTTGGTCCTGCAGCTTTTCGCGGTACGATTCACGGCGCGGAGTAGTTTTCGGGCAAGGCAGGCGCAGCCGACCGATCGCGTGGGAGGGAGTTCAACAAATCGCCAACAAGTGGGGAAAAAAAAGCCGACATCAACACAAAACAAAAAAAAAACACATATCGAAAGAGACTGCAAAAAACCCGGGAAGAAGAGAGGATCGACAGCGTAACGCGGCGTTTTGCAGGGCAACGGGAAAGCCGATTGTTGAAAAAAACGACGAACACACGGCCACTTGAGAGCACGCGCAAAGGCCCTTGGACAAAAAAAGAATACAACCTCGGAAGTCGACACAAAGCTACTGACAAAATCCCCCATATCCAAATGTCTGCAATTAAGGTAAAACTGGGGGAAAACAGTTTCGGACGCAGAAAGACGGCCTTCTGAAGAAACCCAAAAAGACCATTATAACTGGGGGGAAAAAGACGCTCATCTATCGGGGAAAGGAACGAGCTAAAAGTCTCTCGGATCGGGGGAAATGTTCTTAAGGGAACGGTTTTACCAAGAAAACATGCCAAGGACCTATACAATCGTGCCAGGACTCTGAAATTGCTGGGGGGGAACGGTAGAGAATTTAGACTTACTTGAACAGCTTAGGTGGGGGCGAAATTCAAAAGAAGCCGTAAGATTTAGGAAATAATCGTGGCGGCCCAAAGACAATCACCGGCAGAAAAAAAGAGTGTGCACCGGGGAATGTTCTCTATTGCCCTAACAGGGTGTACGCATATCGTTCAACACTTTCGGAGGGGGGACCTAAGAGCAACCCACATTGGAAGCGAGACGTGAGGGTCGTGAAGCGAAAAGGGGGGGGGGGGGGAGGATATTGGGATGGTGGCGAAAGGGGTGGGTGTGTTCGATGGCAAGCACCTGCGCTGTGATACATTGGGGGGGCGTTGCCGAAGGAGGGGGAACGACGATGGGGGGCGGGCCGTGGCAGGGCGCTGGTGGCAAGGGGATCACGAAACACATTTAACCAAGGAGCACGGATATCAGCGCCATCCCAACCCCGAGAGATATCTACATGGGAGAGGGCGTTTTCCCGGACAAAGGCAAAAAACTGTCTGGGGGGAAGGTATTCTGTCACTGTTATGGGTCTCGAAATTGAGCCGAAAAAAACGAAGCTGACGATAGGGGAAGAAAAAGAAATTAAAGGTGGGGCCAGAAAAACTATGTCTTCGGACCCTCTGAGTAGGCTGCGGGTGTTTAAGAAGACTGGACCAGAGAATGCTGCGGGGCACACGACTTCCAGGGGTCAAATCCTAAGCCTCGGTAAAGTGTAAAAGTGGTAGGAAAAACCGAATCCAAAGGGAACGGGTTAAGAAAGGGGAATGGGGTGGTCAAGCCAGGGCTTACAGTGCTAAAGGAGTCGGGGGGAGGAGGTTTAAGTGGATGAAGGGGGGGCTCAAAAAGAAAGGGGTCCAAAGAGTGTATTAGTGGCCAAAGATAGAGCAAATGCTTCGCAGTACGGCCCCGGAGGGGTTCCATACACGCTCGGAAAGGAAAAAAAAATGGAAAGAATCTTTGCCGAGAGGCCCAGGAAGGATCAGGGACGCAAAAAACGGCAAGAAATCGGGCGGGGTCCGCTAGAAACCTGCTATATCCTAGACCGTGAGATATGGGGGAAAGGACGGGGAGGACGAGGACTGGAGACTACTTATTTAATCGGGAAGAACATATGGGGAAGTCGAAAGCCGAAATGGGGGCCCAATAAAGTCTGGGGGGCTGAGGAAAAAAAAGGCGCGACCCCTACTACGACGAAGCAGGACGAATTGTCGCGCTGGAAGGCCGCGCCTCGGGACAAGGTAATTGAGGAATCAAAACATGGAAAACGAGGGACTGTACAATGGCCGCAGGATGGGAGGGGGAAACCAGGCTGGGAGACTAAGGTAAGAAGGGTCACTAAAAAACCGCGGGGACCTGAAAGACCAAAAAGGGGATTCTGGGGGTACGTAGCCCCGTATGAAGAATGGAGGCCTGTTCCAACCGATATCATAGCGAAGATGCCAAAAATGGAAAAGGGGACAGAATAAAAGATAGTGGGTGTCCCTCCTAAAATCTGAACACAGGGGAAACCGGCGGCAGGGAATAAGAATAGAGAGAGCGCTGGAGAGCGCTCAGGGTCACTTTCTTATAAAAGCTAGTGGGCACGACTCATCGACAAAAGGAGACGCCTCAGCCCTGGGTATGCCTAAGGGGGGAGAAGGGGGTGAAGAAACACCGGGCAAAGGGTTTTCCGGGGGGGGGAACATAGCTCGGGCCAGAAACTCTGTCTGGGGGTGATAAAACGAGAGGTGGACATCACAGCAATAGGGTCGCGCTGGCGTCCTGTTATTTGGAAGGGTCGCACGACATAGATGTCACTGGCCGCTGGGAAAAAAAGTGGCATGTGGGGGGGTGGAGGACTCTGGCCTCGGTAAAAGGTGAGAGACTACACGAAAAGGAAGATGCCTCGCGAGGGGATTTGCAAAATCTACCGCTGTCAGTTAAAAAAATCGTCCAATGATGTGATCGACGTCGAACCCTCTCGCAGAGGGGCAGGGTGAGGGGGCATGAAGCGCGAAGACAGCTGGATGCCGATGGGAAATCGTCGCCAAAGTGGACTGTGCGCAAGCCCCGCACGAAGCCGCAGCAAAGGGGTGAGTAATCCTGCTCACAAAAAAAAAGTTCCCCGAGTCAGAACCCGGTCGAAGGGAAAGATGGAAAGGATGCCGAAAGGAGAAACCTGGGATGAGAGGAAAAAGAATTATAAAAATTGTAACGCTTTCGATAAGAGGAAAAATGGGGAGATCCGGCAGAAAAGGAAAAGCAAAAAATAAGGACCACGAACGATCTCAACTACAGTCGACAGGGACGGCTGATGCCTTCAACATTGGCAAAGCCTAGATAGGTAAACATATGGATGAAAAGGGGTGAAGCCACTCGACCGAAGGGAAAAGCCTGGCCGAAAGCTCTGTCAGAAACCAAGGTTACAAAGGAACGAAAACCAAGACAACCGACGAGAAGAGAAATGAAACGAAAGGGGTGGGACTTCCGTTCCGCAAAAAAGGCTAGCGTGAGGAAAAGAAGCACAACAAAAAGGAGGATAAGGATATCTATATGTCAATTCTTCAGTGGGGCCCTCATAACAATTTAAAGGGCGAGGATGGCTAGCCGTCCGGGGGATAGGCTCTTCCTTGGGGGTACCCGTGTGGGACCGAGCGTGTAGGCGAAGGGGGACAGGGGGCAGTCGGCAGCACAAAGGGGAGTGCAACACTCACGACGCGCAAAGTGCCCTCAGCGGGGCTTTGGGACCCTTTTCTACAGGAGTCACCACGACCTGTGGCGACAGGGGAGATGCGAGAGGGTGCTCTCTTTTGCTCTGTCGGTGACGTCAGGAGAGATGTAACGCACAGCTGTACCTTTTCGTGAATCGACCCGATGCAGACGGCGGGGCGGGGGCGCCCAGGAGGGGCGCGGTCTAAAGAGCGGAGGACATCGGCGGCTAAAAGGGCACGGGGGCTGAGCCCCGGGGAAATGGGGCACGGTACGATTAACCCTGCGAGAAGGGGCCATCCACACCGGTAGACGACCGAAAAAGCAAGCAATCGGACAAAGGAAAAAGGCATGCTATCAGAACCCAAAACGGGCTTGTAGGGGAAGTCAGGACAAGAATTTGGGGACCGAGCGTAAAAGGAAAGACCCGAAACCACGGAACGGAAAAGTCCCAACCGGAACGCTTTAAAAAGGGAAAAGAACCCCCTCAGGGAAAACCCAAGCACCTCTTAAAAAATCTCCCTATGACACGGCTTACTGTTTTTAGAATGAGAAGGACAAAGAGGAAACCACCGCCCGCAGCTTTCTAAAATCTATGCACAGGGTGAAAAAAGAAGGTTGTAGACAGGGCAAAACCGGTGAAAGGGGGGTCACGGAATTATTATAACACGTCAACACCTTGACGTGTAAGACTCGAACCATGATCGATATGAATAATGCGTCGGGAAAAAACTTGTACTGGAGGAAGTAGAGGGTCAAACCATTAAAACCGAAGGGAGTCCTATGAGCAGCTCCGGTATCTCAAGACGAGAAAAGTGACCGCTCAACGCATACGTGCAGTGGGCTGAAACAAAAACCCAAGTTGGTAATTTGTGGGGACTTCAAAAGAGGAATCTCATCATCAAATCTTTTGGGGGGAATGGGGGTGGAATTTCAGCGAAAATTGGGACCCAGAATCACAGAAAGAGAGAGTCTGGGGAAGGAGGGGGATGCACGCAGAAGTCGTCTCCATTTTAGCGAACCATCATTTCGGCAAATTTGGGAAATGGACCTGGGTTTTTGGCCGAATAATGACGAAAAGGGGGGGCAGAAGGACGGAAATTCAACAATTATCGTCATAACCCATCTTGGGAATGTCGTAGGGTAGAAGCCGCTTTCTGGATGAACTCCTTGCCAGGAAGTGCCTGGGGTTGGTGTCGGAATGCAAAACCAATCCAACATTTTCGCCACTCTCATCGAGGGCAAGACGTCCTAGGGCCAAAAAAAACGAACAAGCCATCTGCAAGAGAACGGAAGAGATATAGCATGTCTCACGAGAGAACAACAGCGTACCGGGGCAGTGCGTGGACAGCGGGCTTCCCACGAATCTGATGCTCCACCTCGGACCAGTGCTTGGCAATCTTGGCACCGTCCGTTGAAACCAAAGGGGACTTGCAAAGACGCGCCGATCGGAGAGCCTTGGCCACCCTAAAGGGGATAATAGTCGAATCACTAAAAAGTAAAGAACTAAATCTAAAGCCAAGTGTAACGGCCGGGGCCACCAAAAAAAGGACCGGAACGGCCGGGGGAAAGTTTTCCGAAGTGGGAATAGGTCACCAGGGCTTGCTCGCCAGGGGAAGGAGGAAAGCCCGATCGATGGCTCCGGTGGAAACCACCAACCGCCGTAGCCGTAGACAGGGGCAGAAGAAATAAGGCGGGAAAAAGTCGGAAAGCAACGGACCTTTGGAAAGACCGGGGATGTGTCCTCGAACAATTTTTATACCCGTCCGACGATAAATCAACGAAGCGTAACCGACGGGGAAAGGGCCACCTATAGTAATTCGAGGCGAGAAGCTTGAGACCGACTTTCTCCTGGTTTTCCAAAGCCAGGCATGAGCGCATCGCACGGGCGAAGGAAGAAATCACAGGTCGAGGCAAAAAGGAGGAAGAGGGAAAACAGCAAAATACGAACCCGAAGGGCCAAGTCTATGAAAACACTTCCTAGTAAAAAAGAAAATAAGAAGAAGTTATCACCTGGACTAACAGCCTTAGCGAAAAAAAACGGGGTGCGATCTGTGTACCAAGCCGGAATTCAGTCTCGCGGGTCGACTTAAACATTGTAAGTCAGAGAGACAAAACTATGAGACAAAATTCTTCTTGTCGGGGACTTGTAAATGGCTCCCGAGTGCATGAACCAGACAGAAGAAGAACCTCGCACACATCTGTACTGCTCAAAGCCGATAGCTGAAACAAAAACCATGCGATAGGGCTGAGTGTGGGTGGGAGGCATGGGGAATGGAAAAGGTGAAATGAAACTGGCTAAGTCCTAATGAAACGTAAGCCCCCCCGAGCCACGCGAAGAAGGTAGCGTCGATCGGCCGATCGGAAGGAGACAGGCCCCCGGTCATTGCGCCCCAGCGGTCTGGGGCAGTCGCCGAGGCAACCGTAGGCGTACAAAGAAAAGGAGCGCTGAGGACGATGCGCCGTTACTCCGGCGGCCACGCCAGGGAGGTCCGCGAAAGGAGGGGAGAGAACCCGATATTCGTTTTCTGTCGGAAAGTCAACCGCCGAAAAAAAAAGGGTAGGGTGGGAAAAAAAGAGGCAAAGGGAAAGAGGGTGCCCGCAAGCCTGCGGCAGCCACGCGCTGGCTCAAAATCTGATCGCAACAAACCACGGAGGAGACGGACTACTTCGAAAAAAACGAGTGGGATTTCGGCGGGTGTTTGTTGATTAACGATGGCAGCCCGATGGTTGAACCATCCAAGAAAACCAAAACATTGAGAGTCGCGCCTGCCTTGCCCGAAAAATCAGAGCTTTTACGACCAGCTCAGAATCCCGGCGGGCCTCGGAGGAGGGAAAAGAGAATCAGTCGGCGGATCCGTTTTGCACTGTGTGGGTCGACCCGGAGAGCCTCTACATAAGGAACTAAATTACTTGGGGGAAGCGACACCTGATCTGCAGGACGAGAGAGAATGTGATCGCGATCGTTGTCTGCGACGTATGGGGCTGCTGATGGGCCTTTCTTAAACACAAGGGAAAACAATTCACGCAATGCCGTCAACCAGTGCAGGGGAGGCGGATGGCGGGGGGTCGGGGATGCGCGCAGTTACCTGGACTGTCACAGGAAAGGTTGGTCGTTTGCCGGCCTGGCATATGGATTGTCATACACAGCTTGGCGCGTCGACACCCATAAGCAAGGGTGCCAGCAACATAATGATGGCCGATGGAACTGAAAAGCGGTTTAGCAAAAGAGATCAGGACGCTGCATAGGAAGGGGGGGGGGTAAATCAAGGGGGGGGAAAAATTAGAACCTATTGCCCTTTCGGGAGCGAGAGGAGGATAGGGGGATGGTGCTAAAAAGCGTGTGGTCCCACAGTGTCACGCACCTCGCTGTTTGCGAACGAAAAGGGGGGGTAAGGGGGTGCCTAAGGCAGGGTTGAGAAGAAATGGCCAATGAGCCCTGGAAAGCTGCGCCGTGGTACTATCACGAACACCAACAGTCACCAGAACAGGTAGCAGGAAAAGATCCAGCAACCCGATATTAGAGGTGGCGGAAGGAAGGGCAAGCGGATTGACTTTGCACAACGGTGATGGGGAGGAGGGTGTACTCGCAAGGCCCAGAAAAAAAGGGCGCGATGAAGTGTGACATCTAGCGAAGGGTGTTCACAGACCTACTATGGCGGCGGCCCCCAAGGCTACGGAAAGCAGTGGTGTGGTTGGGACAACTACGATAACTAAAAAAAACGAAATTGGAACCTCATCTGTCGTGACCAGTCAAGGGCCACTGTCCGAAACCAAATGGTAAAGATAAAAAAGTTTCCACCGCCAGTGAGGGGAGGTGCGGGGGGGGGGTTGTCCCTACCGGCCGTTACAACGATGTCTACGGGTCTTGATTAGGTGGGGATGGAGGGTTAGCTCAACGGGGGACATTATCAATCTTTGAGAGGGTGCACCCAGGATCAGAATCAAGGCGAAGCGTCGGGCCTGTGCGCGGCGGTTTTCAATAAGGCAAAAAGATGGCCAAGACAGGCGCCGGAGAAAAGCGAAAATTTGAAGCGTAAAAACTCAAACACCGGCTGTGAAAAAAGCGAGAAGACGACCTGAAAACCATAAGCTACAGGGGAATATGGCATCGTTCGCGGAAAAACTATGGCGAAAGAGCGGCTCGAACATACAAGGGGGAGGGGGGGACTAAACACTGCCTACACTGGCCCAAGGACATCCGGGGCAAGAGTCCCAGCGAATGCAGTACAAAACGACGTGAAACTCGGGCTGAAAAGGGTTTGCGGGCGACGAAATTGGGAAGCGCGGGAAGGGGCATGAAGCGCATAATTCTCTCAAAAACCAAATTAAATAAATCAGAAGGCCATGATGTTTCCCGGGGGGGGTCTCCCCTAGAAAAATTTAAAGGAAACTGTGTGGAAAATCGAGGCCGTACGAAAACAAAGCGCTCTCTGTTCGGTCTGGCCTACAAAGGGGAGTGCTTCAGTTCATGACACCAACAGATCATGAAGCTGCCATCGCTGGTGAGCAGCCGAGGAGGAGTGGGTGTTTTTCAAAAAGATGCAACGATCGATCGGTGGCCGGGCGTCATGCTCGGGCGAAGCGGGCGACATCCCGAAGTACTCGCCTCCAGGGACGAAAAGGGAGGACTAAAACTGCCCTCCTAGAAACCAGGTCGACTATGAAAACTCATGCCTAATGGTGGAGGCGCTGCTTCAAGGGTTGTTGACCCCGTGGGAAATAAACGAGATCAAAAGGGGGGACCATCAAATCTGGATTGGGAAGTTAACAAATAGTTAGGATATGTTGATTTAACTGAACGCGGCACAGTGCTGGGGTAAAGGAAAAGGTGAAGTGCTGCTCAACGATAACCGAAGGAGGAGGGAACGTAGAACTAGGGGGCCCTGTGGGTCCTATCTTTTCAAGGGCCGCACCCCTCGTGCACGATTCTAGCTCTGGCTGGGTAAACGGCAGGGTTTCCGGTCGCCGGAGAGGGTCGCTGAGTAAAAAATGATTGTCATCGACCTCCGAAGGGAAGAGTAGGTATGCCATGTGACGAAGCGCCAATTGCAGCATGGTCGAATGCTGAGATTAGATTTAAAAGGCTTCCGCTCCGCGCCGCAACTCTCAGCTCGGCGTGCAGCGCCGGAGCCAACCGGGAAACCAAGCATACAAAAGGAGCAGGCAAAACAAATCGACCACACGCCTCCGCCTTAAGGGCCACCGGAGAAGGCAGGAGACGGGAAGGATTCGTTAGAGGCGTTCCTAAAATCGCTGTCTTTACTGCCGAAAATAAAGAGCCAAAGAGGGAAACCATCGAACGATATACACAAAGCCCGCCCAATCCGTGCGAAAGGGAATCTCTGGCAAAACCTCGCTGAAATCACCCCGGGAGAAGGTGGTGGGAGTGTGGCAATCAATGTCGACGGAAAAGTCAAAGGATGCCTACATAGAAGACAAAGGTTACAAGGAAGGGGGGGGGAAAAAGCCTAGGAAGAACGCCGACGTAACTTCTAGCGAAAGGGGCCGGCGGGGGAAACCTTGCGTGAGGCGCATCAAAAAACACACAACTTATTATATGGGAGATATGATAGGAGCCCGATCTGCGGGGGCGGCACAGTCTTCAGTAAACTTGAGGGCAGGGGAAAACGGTGGGACGGGTGAGGCTCAATTGGCACATCCGAAACACCTGTGGTCTTACCTAGGGACAGGAAGCACGTTAAAGGTGACATTTTAGAGGAAGGGTGGAAGCACAACAGCACAATCGCGCCCAGGTAAAACAGACGAGGGCGTAATGGGTTCAGAACCTTCTCGAACGTCTCCGGTGGCGCGGGGCGTGGGAGTCGTTTGGGTCAACGTTGGGAGATTATAGGGCAGGATCGACAAGATGCGTCCAACCCATGGCCGTTGATGAAGGGAGACCTAACGCGCACGTGGAAAAACGGGGCGTCGAGCATCAGATAGGGCCTGAGGACGGCTGCTCGGGACACGTTTTCTGGGGGCCCGGGGCTACTTCAAAAGCCGGGAGGATGAAACTCGCAGCAGGATGCGGAATCCGAAAAAGAACGAGCGACAATGAAACATAACATTGGCAGGTAGTTCAGCCGACTAGCAACCTACGGCACGGGGTATAGGAGGGGTCGATCTGAATCAGCATTGGCCAAACCCAACGTGCATTCATCCCTTAGATTCGAGCGGGATCAAATGATAACCGACGGCGATGATATCGATCAGGAAAAAAAAAAAAAAAAAAAGGGGGGGGGACGGGCGCCCCCGCCACACAAACAGGAAAACGATTTGGCAAACGTAACGCGCACTAAACACCTGTATACGGCGACCATAACCCACACTACAGGAGGGGCGAAGAGAGACACAAGTTCACCAGAAATGTTTGTAGCCGGAAGCAGAAGTGATGCAACACTATCGATAGGGGGAGACAAAACACCGTTGACCAGGGTGATCACCTCTCCATCGGCTAGTCTGCTGCGAGGGGAGTGCGCATTGGGGTCGCGGAGGGGAGGGGAGATATAACGCACAAAGTCATGAGCGATCAAACTCATAGCAGAGCAAGAAAAGAAAAGGGACACCTTACATCCGATCTTCATAAGTGGGGAAGGGAAAAAACACCAACCCGCTTCGGTACGAAAAAATAACCCAGTGGAAGCCTGAAGATATGTGGAAGGGAAAAAGAAAAAGGGTCAAGGCTAAAGGAGAAAGGGAAACAGATTAAAGAAAGGCGCGTAAGGGCCTTGGTCGCGCTGAGAAGGGAAAAAGACGTAAGGACTCTCAATTGGGCGCGATGAACCAAAAAAGGGAGAAAAGTTTTCAAGGCCTTGGAAGGATTGGGAGCGAAATTATTCCCACAAATAAAAAAAAGAAAAAAAAAAAAAAAAAAAAACCACACCAAAAAAAAAAAAAAAAAAAAAAAAAAAAAACACAGGGGGGGGCATTTGGCGGCAGATGCTTGGGGAAGTGCATCGAACAATGTAAAAATCAACAAGGGAGCGCTGAGGAAGTCAGGTGAATACGCAGGGACTGGGGACTATAAAATGAAGTGCTGGCATTGAGGCAGATTGGACTCTGGCAAGCAGAGGTGGGTCGCGGAGGGCTCACAGAGACCACCCCCACACTCCTTTGAAGGACCGGGCCGAAGTGCCCATACTGTCAAAGAGAGAAGCAGGGCGGACCGCGAGGACCACCGCAGGCGGTCGTGCCGTGTCCCAGGAGCTTCGTGGCCTCCATCGGCCACTGCAAAATTTGACCAAGTCAGGGGGCAGGGCAGCGCTGAAAAAACGGGCCGGAAAGAGACGGTCACGCCGCGATAGAAATTGGAAAGAAACCTGTGAGAACGTTGCCTAATAAACTATCACCAAAAATATCTATCAGGACATCGTGGAAAAAATTGCCTAAAAAACAAAAAAAAAAAGAACAACACTGACGTTTAACGGCTCGGGGGAAGTCGTGGTTCAAAACAAAATGTGATAAATGGAGACAGGCGTAGTATGCCACAGGAAAGGGGAGTGTAGCCCGATAAGTCGGACGCCTGAAGTGAACACCCCGCAGGATAAAAGGAAAAAGCTAGGGGGGAAGGCATGCCCGGTCGGCACACCAAATGTGAAGAGCGGAGAGGGGGACATAGAATTAATTCCTGGTGAAAGGCCAAGCGGTCCCTCAGAACCCGGCAAAAAAAAGGCCGCGTCAGCCGAAAGGGGAAGCACCGCTGAAAGATATATGGCGTGAATCTGATATCGGGTAAAGATCCCAGGAACATGGTGGGACTTTAGGGTCCATTGCCAGGTAAACCCTAATAAGGACCGACGGGGCACTCAAAAAACCGACACAAAGGTAGAACCGGCAGGGGGCAGCACGGCAATCGTAAAACAAAGATAACATCACAAGAGCAGGAGGTCGGTTATCGAGTGCAAGACTTCGGGAAGATCGAGACCACGGTTCGGAAGGAGTTCCACGCGGCAATGGCTGAACATCACTTGGCGAAACTGGGGGTGGAGTACATGCCCGTCATAGTAGTGGGGCTTCAAAAGCTTCTGCACCTGTTCTTGTATTGGAGCCCGCGATGGACATTAAACAGACAGACGAGAGACACTGAGACCCACCTAAGCTGCGGTGAACTCAATGCGCGGAAGTCACAAAGACAAGAGCAGGCCGATCAACTGGAAAAAGTGATAGACTTGGGGACATGAAAGGGGGTTTTGGCCGGGGAAAAACCTGGGCCAGCGGCAGAATAACCTAAGACCATCCTCAGGTGTTTCGCTCATCGTGCACGATGGACAGGAGAGGGGGAAAAAGTCAGAGAAGTCTTCGGCCCCGGTAAATGGTGCGGCCGAAAAAAGGTCGGCCTAAAGAACTCCGTTGGCCAAACTCTCCGTTATTCTCGAACGAGGGCGCTGCACAGGGCCCATCTGGTAGGGACGCTTTTCAGGTCAAAGACTTATGTGGGTTTCGAAAAGGGGGGCAGGGCTGGATCAAAGGTGTGTTGACTGGGTTCAACAATCGTACTTGAAAAGAGGGGCAACAAAAGCGCAGGGAAGAAAACCGCGCTTTAGGGGGGGAGAAAAGATCGAATCTATCCAAGAACCAACAAAAAGAGAACCGGAGAGTCAGATTCGGGACGGGGGCGTGAGCCCTGCTTTGCGGGGGCAAAAGATTTCCAGAGCGAATTGGGGTAAAGAACCGAACCGTCCTGGAACGGCTCACCCTGCAAGGGTCCGGGGGGGGGGGAGAAGAATGGCCGACCACAGCTATCCTGCAAAACGGAAAAGGAACGCGACAAAGAAAAGAAAGGAAAGACGTTGTGGAACTTTTGGTTGGATACCGCGAGGCAATTCGTCGGAAAAGACCCGGCCCCGAGGAACCCAGAGGAACGTGGAAAAAAACGGGGACTGCCGTCATAAATGGGCCGATCGGCGAAACTGGCTAGGGTATAGGCGGTCGGACTTCGGGGAAAGAGGCCCACCCGGTTGAAAGACCCAGAACAATTAACGAAAGGCCCTCAACGGGACGGTGCGACTTTGGAGGTGACAGAGCAAGGAGCTTTACGGTGGGAGAAAGGGGGGGGCGAGGTTTCCGAAAAGGAGAGGTTGTAGACATCGAGGGGGCAAATGACAGACAACAGGCATAAATGTTTGGCCACCTAATCTGAAGGCACATGACGGGACAAGGGGGTGGAAGCCAGAGATGGGGGGGGGAATCATTGGGGAAGGGGGGTTAAGAAGAAGGAACCGTCTCTATAACGAGGACACCTGGCCAGGACTATCACGGAGGAGGGGGTAGGGTGTCCTCCGAGCGGGGGGGGAAAATCGATTGGTCCAGAACGCCGGGGTCGACGATTTCTTTTTGCGCTGAGGGGCGGGTGGAAGCAGGACGATGCACCCTCCTGCGCTGCCGAAGGGCAAGGGACTCAAAAAACAACACACCGGAATCGTAAGACGAGAGTAAGAGAGCCGGGGAATCGAGGTTGCTTCGGCGGGGTTTACGAATGCGGACTTGGGATTTTTTCAAATGAGATATGGAAAGGTTCTTCGCAACTTGCCTCGACCACAAAAAACGGACAAGAGGATAGGACAAGATAGCTATCAGGAAGTTTCCGACCTATCTTTGCGGCGGCAAATTCTAAGAGGGCGGGTGGGTTATAACGTCGAATAGGGTCTTGAGTGACTGCGTGACCATTGGCATCCGACCACCGGAATTGGACGATAAAAGTTATTACACACTAATCAAAGGCAGTTCCGGCAGGTTGGAGTGTGTTTTGGGGTATCCGGGGAACCCACCGAGAGCAGGAGGGCCGAGTCGTGGAGGGATAGGGCTACAGACACTTGTAGCATCGCGTGATCGTTGCAAGGGAGATCGAGAAGGCGACGTGGGTCGGGTACTTCCCGGTTTGAAGACCGGACAAGATTGCCAATCTTCCTCGAGAAAGCCGAAGGTCGGGTCGACGCGCAAACTGGAAGATAAGAGTTGTGGGAAAAAATCGGAAGGGAGGAAGCCCCTCTAATCGACCGTATCTGGGGTCCCATCGTCCGTGGGGTACTTCACATAGGGAGGGTGAGGGTACGCGAAACTATAAAGGCGATAACATTGCTGGGGGGGGGGCATTGGGGCACGACCTAACTACGAAAGGACACATGCACTTCTAAGTCTAAAAATAGCCAGATGGGGGAACGGGCAAGGGGGGACTGACGGAAACCCGGTATACTGAAACGCTCTTAAAAATCTCCTAGAAAAGCGGAATTAAGGTCCTCAGCCAGACTTAACGGAAAAGGGGAAAAAAGGACCTGTCCGGGGGTTCCTGCCGCTAACTGCTGTTTTACCGGTGAAATCGTACTCATGAAAAACCCTAAAAAGAGATTTATGTCCTTGGGGGTACGGTGACTTCCGGAACGATGAAGACACCCCCGAGTCGATGAGCCGATGGGGAAAAAGCTCTCAGAAAAGAGGGGAAGTGTTTGGGAAGCCATGCAAAATCTCGGGGGGGGAGGAAGTGGCAAAGGGAGTTGCTATGCGAATTTGCGCTCAAGTCGTGAATGCTGAGGGGCGACGGGCAAGGGAGAGCGTCTACCGTACGCAACGAACAATAAGGACCGCGCAAGAAATTCAGATGAGGTTTAGAATCCGGGGCAAGGGGGGGGGGGGGGGAAGGAAGACCCCTAAAGAATAAAAACACAGATGGGGAGTTGCCCGGCTAAATCTGGCTTGTCTACCTGTCTCTCTTGAACGAGGCGGGCGGGACTTCAAGTGAGCCTTGCTGCTCACCGAAAAAAAGAGAGGGTTAGGGGCCGGGCATTTAAAGGCTTGGGTGGCGGATCAGGGCCTAGTCCGCGGGGACTTAGGCTGTCGCTTCAGGGGGGGATAATAGTTCTCCTCGTCGGGGGGAAAGCTCGGAGTTTTAGGAGTCATAACAATTCCTTGTAACGAACCTAGACAGGCCGTTCGGCTCAGGTGAGCTAAGAGCCCCTGGCCCAGGGGAAGGGGGGTACAGGGATTCGATCGTACTCCCGGTGTGAGGGCCGCAAAAGAGCCAACAGGACCTCGGTGCGTGCAGGACGCCCCGGCGCCCAGCACTTCCCCGAGCCAACCGGCGACGCAAAGGTCGAAAAAACAAGAAGAAGAAGTCCAACCGACTGCGGCGGGACGCTCAGGGAAAGCAAAAAGAAAAAGTGCTTTTCAGAGCGCTGCTAAAGGTCGTCAAAGGAAGCAAGAAAGAACGAGAGAAAAATCCTATCTCACCCAAGTCGAAAGGCAGGAGAAAAAAATGCTTGAAAAAGGGGAAAAAAAATAAGAGGGACAACAGAGGGATTGGCGGGTGGCCTCCAAATTTCTCTCAAAAAGATGGGGGGGGAAAAATATAGAAAAGGGACAAGCTCTGTACATACAAAAAAATGTTACAATAAGAACAAGAGAAGAGGAACAACCGAGCCCCTCCGAGAAAGGTTTAAAGGAAGGGTGGCCAAGTCCAGGCATCTAGCGCACGGTAAGGGTT
>Ga0179593_1732708_pt1 | contig 18706 bp, 28 predicted proteins | sample CZODoug2_1_08_16_FD_185931 | JGI IMG/M metagenome (GOLD analysis project Ga0179593, IMG submission 185931) | Vadose zone soil fungal communities from Angelo Coast Range Reserve, California, USA - CZODoug2_1_08_16fungal (PacBio error correction) | ecosystem: Environmental > Terrestrial > Soil >...
CAAGTAATTAATTGGAAATCATCTCTTCATCTTTCTTATTTGGGATCTCATTTCGGGGGAGAAGGAAATTGAGTTAGAATCTCCTCTCTCACTCAAAGGGAAGGGAGGGGAGAAGTCGTTTGTGGGTGCAAAAACGGCCTGACGGAAACTTTTTCTTCACAAGAAGGGGGAGCCCGAAACCCTAAGTGCCTTCACGTCAGAGGAGGGAATTCTCAGGCCGAGAAAAAAAGGGGTGAACGATCACTCATCCATCTGTGTTTTTCCGAAAAGGAGAAAGAGACGAGACATGGAGGGAAAGGGGGGGGATCTTCTCGGCAGGGAAAAAAAAGGAATGGGACGAGATGGATTCTCACGTCACCAAGAGGAAAAGGGAAAAGGACTGAATAGCCCTTTTGCATATCTTAATAGAAGTAGTGAGGAAAAGAGAAGGGAGCTGAATCCCAAAGGGAAGCAAAACCGAAGTGGATAGCCCGCCCTCTTTCCACAAAGGAAAAAAGAGAAAGACTGTTCACTTATTCACTTGGTAAAAGGAGAGGGAAGGAGAAAAGTTGTCAAGAGGAAGGAAGAGGAACATGGATCTCTATCCCTATGAAGGGAGAGGGTGAAACTGCGGCCGAAAAAGAGGAGGCACGTTCAGGGAAGGGCCAGCAGCCTGCTCTCTCTTAACGCCTGGCCAAAAAAACCGTCAGGCCCTCGCTGATGGCAAGGAGAAGAAAAGCGGCAAGTGAAGAAATGAAGTACAATTGGCAGCTTCGGAGAAAAAGAAAAAAGCTGTCCCGTGCTCGGGAAAAAAAAGAGAGAAGAAGACGTAAAGGAAAAGAGTCGTGCGCACCTTTTGCGCGGCCAAAATCGTAATACCCCTCGAGAGAGAAGAAGGGGGCCGAGAAAACCGCAGCCCCGAGGGAGAAAGAGGACTTCCGTCCACCCGCAGGAAGAAAAGGAAAGAAAGGACTAAGTCTCGAGAAGGGGGGAAGAAAGAGGGGCAGGGGAGTTTCTTCCATCCGAAGGGAGAAAGAGCCCCTCTGGATCTTAAAGAGGTCTCGAGGGAAGGCTCGAAACCTCCACCCGAGGAAATAAGGAAAAGCCTATTCGTAGCCCAAGAGAAAGAGGGAGAAAGATCAAACTTGGGGGGGAAAAAAAGGATCGGTCCCTCGTTTTGCCCAGAAGAAAAAAACCCTAATCATTAGTGCGGCGTAGGAGGCGGCAAAGAGAGCGAGGAGGCCACCTCTATCATCAAGAGAAGGGAGGGTCTTCTTGAGCCCGAAAAAGGGAACAGAGAAACCGGTTCGGGAGGAAACGAGCCGAGACCTTCCTGCTACTGAAAGAAGAAGGGAAGAGCTTTCTGTCCCAGGGAAAGAGAAGAAAATGGTCTCGGGGGAGGGAAAATCGCGAACTCGTCCTTATTGGTCTTTCCTATCAAAAAAAAGAGAAACAACGTTTCTTATACGTATTTCGATACCAAAAAGGGAAAGGAAGACCTGAGTTCAGAAAAAAAGGAAAGAGGGCAAAACCGTCCTTCCTTAGCGGGAGAAAAAGGGGAGAGAATAAAGTTAACGCGTTCAGTTTTCTGAGAGGAAAAGATAGGAGATGCGACGTCGTAGAATGGAACGCACTCGCTTTCTCCTCTTCTTCGCTAGGAAAGAAAAAGGGGAATGGGGACGCCGAACCATCTCCCACACGCTCCGGCGCCGAGAAAAAGGAGGGGAGGAAAGGGGGGGGAAGGGAGACACAGGCGAGGTCGGCGGCACTTTCTCTAGGTCCCGCTCACGAATCGGAGAAAAAAAAAAGAAGGCAAGAAAAACGACCTCCTCCTCGGTCATCCTCTAGGAAAAGAGGGGGGGGAGAGGTCCAAGACGCCGCGGAAGGAAAGAAGGAGGAAATTCTCAAGCGTGGACCGTCTCTCTCTCACCTTGGAAGAAAAAGGGCGGAGGGGTAGTACCCCATACACCATCTAGCGCGCTGAAAAAAAAAGAAAAAAAGAAGAGGGGGAAGAAAGGACGTTTTGAAGAAAAAGAAAAGGGGGGAAAAGAAGTAAGATCCCCATCACTTTTACTATCACTCTCGAGGGGAGAAGAGGGGAAATGGGAAGTACACCAGCGCCAACAGACCGCAGGCGTATCGTCCAGCACGAGAAGAAAGGGAGAGGGGGAAAAGAAGAGAAGCCGAGGGTCGGAAAAAGAGAAAAAAAAACAACGGGAGGAGAGGAAAATATATATATACTTGTTTACTTTCTTTGAAAGAAAAAAAAAAGAGGAGTATAAAAGGACAGATCACCGGCTGTGATGCCCTCCAGAAAAAAAGGAGGGGCAGGGAGGGAGGAAGGTTGTCCAGGAAAAAGAGGGGTACGTCAGCCTGAGCTTTATCTTCCCCTTGCTGTTAGCAAGGAAGGGAAAGGGTGATGATCAACTATCCCGTCCGGACAAGCTGATAGGAGAAGGGGAGGGGGGGGGAGATCAAAGCTCCACGCTGGTTTCTTGGCTGTTCTCGAATCACGAAGGGGAAGAAGGACCCGGTTATATCGAGACGGTCACGCAAGAATGAGGAGCGGGGTCTCTGAAAGAAAAAAAGGCGCCCCGCAGGGAAACCTCTCATCTGACCTAGTAGGATGGGAGGGGAGAGAGGGGGAGGGATCACATCGAGAAGATTCGGGGAAGAAGAACTCTCATTTTGTCTACGTAGGAAAGGGAGGGAGGGGGGGATGAAAGGGGGAGAGAAGTCGCCTTTCTTCTGCTCCTTACGCGTGGGCGAGTGGTGGGGGGAAAAAGGAGGGAGGAGACCGCATCTAACTGAGAAAAAAAAAAAAGGAAGGGGGAGCGCGTGCGTCTTTCCTATATCTCCCCGGAGGGGAGAAGAGCGCGGTCCTCCTACCAACTTAAAACGCGTTCACGGAAAGGAAGAAAGAAAAGCCAACTCTCGAGGGAAGGACGTGAAAGGATCTGTTTCTTCATACCTATGCCGATCAAGAAAAAAAAAAGGAAAGAAGAGAAAAAGGCCACTGGTCGTGGCGATGTCTGCTCGACGCCGGGAAAAAAAAAGGGGAAAGGGAAGGGGAATCCCAAAGAGAACTCGGAGGGAAAAAAAGGGGACAGGGGAACGGCGGATCTCATTCTTTAGCTCCTCCGTCCGGAGGAGGAGGAAAACTTGCCGGAAGGCGGCTCTCAAAGGTGAGGGAAGATAGTGCTGAACTTCAGAAGGAGGGGAGGGGCGGTGGATCGTCGGCTCAAGCCGACCTACTTCCGCGTGCAAGAAAGGAGGGAAATCAGCGGGGGCCTCCTCGCTCGATCAAGCCGGGGAGAAAACTAAGGAAAAGAATTCTGCGTCCTATGAGAAAAGAAAATCAGAAGAGGAGGAAAGCGATAGGAAAGGGGGGAGAAGCCTCGGCGGGCCTTATTATCTCACCGGAGAGGAGGGCCGGGGGGACGAACGTCGATGCGACTCTGAAGCTCGCAAAAGGGGAAAAAGGAAGGGAGTCGAGCCCGCCAAAAAGGGGGAAGATTAACCTGATTCGCGCGGCAGAAGAAAGGAGAAGGGGTGCGCTAAACGGCCTTCGGGGAGAGAAAGATAGGGGCTCGGGGGTATGTAAGAAGCAAACTCGGTCTTGCGTTGTTCGAAAAAAGAGTAGGGATCAAGCTCGCACTTAGCGCTCTAGGAAGAAGAGGGCGGGAAAAAAGGTGAGCACTAATATCTCCGTAAGGACGGAAAGAGAGGTTCTATTTAGAGGGGAAGAGGGAGAGGTTTCTAATACAATAAAGGGAAATGTACCTGACTACTCTTCACTGGAAAAAAGAAGGGGAGTATAGGGGAAGAACCCTCTTTCCTCAGCTATGGCCTGCCGGGAGGAGGAGAGGGAGGGCTTGCCGAGAAAGGAGAGATCGGCTTCTATTTTATCTCTGCAAAAAGAGATGAAGCCCGTTATCGTTCTCGAGATCCAAGGAAAGAAGGGGGAGGGATAGATCTGTAGAAGGAGAAGAAAAAAGGCATACGTGCCCCGTCTTCCTCTGTTTACCGGGGAGGGGAAAAGGAAGGGGAGATCCACTTCGTTGATTATCGGCCTGGCCAGGGGAGAAAAAAAAAAAATAAGGAGCCCCTGCCCAAGGGAGAAAAGAAGACGGAAGCTGTTTCTCGCGACGGCTGGGGAAGAGAGAGGAGGAAGCAGAGAAGCTGAACCACTCGGCTTCCACGGCAGGAGGAGGAGAAAGAGATGGGGTCACAAAAGGGGAGGGGGGGAACAGAGACTGCTTTCGCTCTCCTGACATTCTCGCGAATGCGAAAAAGAGAGGTGAGGGGGGAAAGTCAACATTTAAAGGTCTCGCTGCGAGAAAAAGGGGAAAAGACCGACCAGACGGAGAAAGAAAGGGAAGGTTTTACTGTGGTCGTTGCGTTCTCTCTTAGATCGAACGCCAGGGAAAAAAAGAAGGGAAAAGGACTTCTATCCCACTCCGGCCAGCTGACAGGGGAAAAAAGAGGAGAGAGGGGAAAAAAAGGTATTAAGGAAAAAAGAGGGGGAAAAAAAAAAAGCGATAGTCGTTTGCCTCTTCCTTGGACCTCAGCGCCGGAAAAGAAGGGGAAGGTACTAAATTCCTGTCCCTGAGTCCAAAAGAGGAAGAAGGGGGGGAGCTAACGCCACAGGAAAAAAAAAGGAAAAAGGTTCATGTTCTTTATCTCTTTCTTTTTGCCCGGAGGGAGGGGGAAGGAACGCAAACTTTGTCGTCTCAAAGGAGGAAGTAAGAAAAGCGTAGGGGCAGAAAAGAAGGGAGGGGGGAGAGTCAGCCAGTCGCTCTCCTGCTCCTGTCGAAGGAGAAAAAGACGGGGTTCCGCACTATTTAAGTCGCCCCAACTTAGGAAAGGAGGGGCCGGAGAGGAGCGCGTCCTCCTCTATAATTACTTCTAGGGGGAAAAAGAAGAGACACATCGCACGTCGTCAAAAGAAGAGGGGGAAGAAGGGGGGGGGGGAGGTAAACAGCGATCCCCCTCAAGAGAGACCAAGAAAAGGTTCCTCGATCATACAAAAAATCTTGAAAAAAGGGGAAGCGACCCCTGTCAACCCTATTGCATACGGGAAAGGGGAGGATAGTCGAACGACATCTCTTATCCGAATAACGAGAGGAAAAATGGAGCTAGAACTACAGGGAAAGAAGGGGAATTTGGCGCTGTGTCTCATCTGCTTTCGAGAGGGAAAGAGAGAGCTCGTTTCAATTGCTACTCTTGGCGAGAAAGAAGAGGGGGAAGAAGGACCAGCTACGCTTTAACCCGCACCGAAAAAGAAAGAGGGGGAAAAAGAGAATCTCCTTATCCCCCTAAGGGAAGAGTCGGTTGTACATGGCCATCGTCTCTTCGGTCGGAGAAAAAAAGGGGATCGTCATTTTTTAAAAGGGCGGAGGAAGGGGAAGGCTGACCTCCGAGAAGAGGAGAAAAACGGGGGAGAGGTCCCGTATATTCTTCGTAATACCCTCTCTAGAGAGAAAAAAAGGAAAGGGGCCGAAACCCCGCAGCCCGATGCGGCTGACAGAAGAAAAAGAAGAAAAAAAAAAAAGGAGGAAAAGAGGAGAAAGGCGAAAACCCTTCAAGAAAGGAAAAGAAAGGGTAATATTCATACATATCTTTTCTTGGAGAAAAAGAAGGGAGAAGAGAACTCTTCGATCTTCGATTCGAAGAAGAAGAGTGAAAAAGGGTCTGAAAAAAACACGCGCCGAGTGGAGCTCCTCCTTCCCGCAAGGGGGAAGAGAGGGTACACACGTAGCCCCCTTTAATTCCATCTAGGTCGGTCAAGAAAAGAAGGAAAGTAGTGAGCTTGTTACGTAGAGGAGGAGGGGACCGCTTGATCCTATTCTATTATCAAACGCGATATCAAAGGGCGCCGTAGTGGTCTTCTTAAAAAAGCAGAGTGAAAAAAAAAAGAGCCGCCGGTTTCTTTCCTATCTCCAAGAGTCTTCTTCTCTCCCGCGGGGAAAGGAAGAAGGGGGGAAACGCCGAAAAAAAGGAGAGGGCGAGGAGCCTTCTCTACTCCGTCCTGATGGGAAAAAAAGAGGAAAGCGGGAGGAGGCATCCTCGCACGACCTTTGAAAGAAAAAAAAGAAAGGAGGGAAACTTCTCTTCACTAAGGAAAAAAAGATCCATCCTTACGGCCACTGCAAAAGCCGAGAGGAAGCTTTCTGGTGCTGGCGCAAGAGGAAACGTGAAACGAAAGTTCATTTGTGTCGGCGAAAAGGGGAAGAGACAAGCTCCCGCTTCTAATCTCGGAAGAGGGAAGCCAGTCTCTAAGGGGAAAGGGGAAAAGATAGCTCATCCGCGCCTTTCTTGTTACTCCTAACCATAGGGAAAAACGACTCCGGCAGCCTACTCCTTTCTACCTCGAACAGGAAAGAAGAAGGGAGAGGGTAAGACTTCGAAAAAAAAAAAAGGAGGCACGTTCCTCATATGTAGGGAAAGGGCAAATTCGGATCTCCCTTGGAAGACCCCTACAAAAAAGAGGTCAGCTCGAGGCGTGCCATTCTTTCTACTGGATAACTGGGGGGAAAAGAGCCGCGAATTCTATGATCCGGAAAGGGGGGAGCGATATCAGGGGGTTTTGGGGAAAAAGAAAAAAAAAAGCGATCCCTCCATTCTTATTTATTCGTACCCTCCATACACAAAAGGAAATAACAAAACAAAGGATTCTGCTCGATCAGCTTGTCCGGAAAGAAAAGGGGGAGGACAAGTCAGGGAGAAAGAGGAAAGATCACGCTCAGTCTTGACGTCACCAGGAGCACGCCCCCCCCCCCGGGTGCCCTGGAGAGGAGGAGAGGAGCAGCCACGATAAAAAGGAGGGGAGGGCATCCCGACTTTTATCTACGTGTGAGAAAAAGGGGGCGGGCCGTAAACTCGCCGTCAACCCGGAAGAAAAAAAAACGGGGAGGGGGGAAAAAGAGATACGGTGACGGGCTTTTTACTCCCGAAGGGGGAAGAGGGATCCACGGAGTATCACCGTTCGGGATCCCTCAAAAAAAAGAGGAAAATGGGAGGAGTAGATGCGGGCTTGAGAGGAAGAAAGGGGAAACGGCGGGCGCCCTCTTTTCCTTTCAGCCTTATCGGGGGGAAGAAAAGGGAGGTGAAACTAATCTACCTTGTGGGGGTGGGGGGGGGGGGGGGGGGGTGTCTTATTCCACTAGCCCGGTCCCGGAAAGAAGGGGGGGGTCTATTTTGTGAGAAAAGGAAGAAGGAAGGGATAGAGGAGCATGACTTACCTTTTATATCTATACGGGAAGGAAGAGGAAGTACACATTCTATTCCTGGACCTTAAAGGGAAAAAAAACCGAGGGGGAAGAATAGAGATTTAACCTGGATGATTGAAGGGGGGAGGGGTAGAAAATAGGAAGAGTCCTTTATCTTACCTATAGAAAGGGAAGAAAAGGAAGAGAAGAATATCTGAGGAAAAAAAAGAGCCAGTAGAGGCCCTTCTATGGTTTGGAAAAAGAAGGAGGAGAATTATTCTTTTTTTTATGGGGGGAAGGAGAAGAATGCTAAGAGGATGAAGAGCAGCTCTGCTTCCTATCGGCGGGGGGAAGAAGGAGAGATTTTCTATTCCACCTCTAGAGAGGAAAGGAAGTCGGTCAAGGGGGGGGAGGGAAAAGGGTCTTGCTTCTCAGAGAAAAGAAGAGGGGTTCCTCTTTCCTTCAAGGGGAGGGGAAGGAGAAAAGTTCGAAAAGGGGGGGAATAGAAAGCCCTTATCGGAAAAGGAGAGGCGCCGGGTCTCCTCTTCTCTTCATACAATAAGAGAAAAAAAAAGAACTACTTCGTTGAGGGGGAAAAATGGGAAGCGGAGAGGGACCTTCTTATCCTCTTCGGGGGGGGAAGGAAGGGAGTCCGGAAGGAAATACACCTTCTTCTAGGGAAAGAGGGGAGAGTTTCTTTTTCTTCTTTCTAAAAGAAAAAGAGGAGAAAAGGAGATCGAGGGGAGAAGCGATAGATAAATTCCTTCCTCTAAAGGAGGAAAAAAAAAAAGATGAGGGGAGGATATTGATCTTTCATACCCTGGGGAAAAGGGGGAGGGTTTACGATCATAAGGGGGGGGTCAGAATCTTCTTCCTTATTAGCTCAAAGGAAAGAGAGCAAGGGACTCTCTAACTTCGATGCTACTCTTAAGCTAGGAAGGGAGAAGAAAAATACCTCCAGGAAAATGACAGGTAAATATCTCTCCTTCATAAGCGTCTTCGAAAAGGAAAGGAGGAGAGGAAGGAGGGTTTACTAATCTCCTCTAGGGGAGAAGAGAGGGGGCGTAAGGGAGGATCATGATCTTCCACTTCCTCTCTCTCGAGAGGGGGAAAGAGGAAAGGGGAAAAAGTTTCTCACTAATATCCGTATTACTTCAAGGAGGAAAGGAAGGAAAAAAAAGAACTAACCTTTGAAAAGAGGGGGAGAATACCTACTATCCTCAGAAAAGGAGGAGACGGAGGAAAAGTTTCTATTCCACTTGGCGGGGGGGAGAGAAAAAAATACACTCAAAAAGAAGAGAATTCCTTCCTTTTTTTTGAAGAAGGAGGTAGGAATGACTTCAGGAAAAAAAGTGAAAGAGGATAGGATACGATTTTATCTCTTCCCCAGGAAAAAAAAAGAAAAACGGGATCGGTCTCTATATTTCCATTTAAGAAAGGGGAAAAGGAGGAGATATAGGTGGGAGAAAAAAAGTGCATACGTGCCCCTTCTTCCTCTTTTTTAAAGGGGGGGAAAAGGGAAGGGGGTTTATATCGTCCTTTCCAGGGGGAAGGGGAAAAGAAGAAACTAGCCAAAAGAGATAAGATATAAAAGTACTACTTTTCCGCTTTTTAAAGGGAGGAAACATCGCGTCCATCTCGAGAGGGAAAAAAAAAAGAGAAAAAATCGGCGCTGCGGGGGGAAGGAATAGGAGGACCCCTCTTTTTATCTCGTCACCGAAGAAGGGAAAGGGAAGAAAAGAGAAAGGGAGGAAGAAATGCTGGCGACGCTGAAGTCCCTCGGCGTTCGGACTTCAACAAAAAAGTCAAGGAAAATGAAAGGGGCAACAGACCTAGTTACTAACATTAACTCGTGAAGGAAAAAAAAGGGGGAAAATAGGAGAGAAGTCCGCGCGTTGGACTCCGGCAGAAGGGAAAAAAAAAAAGAAAGGAGTCCATGCCCGAAGAGAAGAAAAAAAAAAAAAAACGGGGAGGAGAGGAAAATATATATATTAATTAGCTATAATTCGGGGGGAAAAGGAAAGAAAAAAGAAGAAGGGGGGGGATCGACTTGCAGTGTTTCCCTGTAGTAAAGGGGAAGGAAAGGACTCTAAAACGCCAAAAGGAAAGGGGAAGGGGCGGGAGCCCGTTCTTTTTTCCCAGGTTCAGGAAAAAGAGGGGAACGGGGGCGTCACAGCGCAGCGATCCCAAGAAGGGGAAAAAAGAGGGAAGGAAGCGTCGCCCTCAGTAGCTTCATCCATTCTCAAAAAAAAAAGGAGGGGAAAGAGATCCACCAGCGGGGTTCCGCCACGATTGAAGTAGGAAAAAAAAGGCGGGGAGGGTTGCGAAAGAAATGAGAGGCGTCCTCCTCATAATGAAAAAAAAAAAGGAAGAAGAGACAACATCACACGTAGGGGGAGGGGAAAAGGGGGCATATCTTTATATAAGGGAAGGAGAAAAAAGAGGAAGCGCTCGGCGCTCTCTCGGAAAGAAAAAGAGAAAAAAAAGAAGGGATCGAAACTTTTACCACGGGAAGAAAAAAGGAGAAGGGGCACGTATTCACTTTTGGTGCGGATAAGGAAAAAAGGAAGAAAAAAGGTTTCCGTGAGGAAGATGACATGGATCTCTCTCCCCCTATCCTGGCGAGGAAAGGGAAAAAAAGCTTCTGGGCCTAGAGAAAAGAAAGGGGACAAGGAGGAAAAAAGGATCCTCGAGAAAAGAACAAGAATATTTTAACCCCACCTTCATTAAAAGGAAAAGAGGATGAAAATCAGCAGGAATACCCTCCCTTTTCATCGGGGGGGGAGGGGAGGGGGGCTTCATTTACATTGGAAGGAAAGAAAAGGAGCAAAAAAGAAAAACCTTTCCACAGAGGAAGGGTGACGATGACCTCGACAGAGAAAAGAGAAGAGGGGGGGGGGGGGGCGAGGAATTCGTGGAGGGGGGAGAGGTCCCGTAGTAGTCGAGGAAAGGAGAGTACTTGCCGCGCATGAGAAAAGAAATCAGGTGAAAAACAAGCCCTATTTCTGATGAAAAATAAAAAGAAGGGGAAACCCGCAGCCTAGCGCCACAGGAAAAAGGAACTAAAGCTCTGAAGAAAAGGAGGAGAAGACAGAAAGAAGCTTTGAGGAAAGGGGGGCGGAAGGACGCTCCTACCCCCCTCTGAGGGGGGAGGAAGGGGATTCCTCCTTGCGAGGGAAAAAAAAAGGGACTTTGGCTCCTCCGGAAAAGAGAAGAGATTCTCAAAAGGATCTCTCCCCCTTTAAAGAAAGAGAGGAGGCCGATAATATCTCATCAGTATTTTCTTCTTCGGGGGAAGTAAGAAAAAAAAGGGAGAGGGCAGGGCAAAAGAGAGAAAAAAAGCCCGTAGTTCTTCCTTTGATCCTAGAAGGAGGGAGGACCTATCCTCCTTTTGAGGGGAGAATAGGAAGGAGAGAGACCGAGAGGAGGCTTCTCTCCCCGAGGGGGGGAAAGGTAAAAGTTGTTTCATGAACCGGGAAGGAAAAGGCATTGGGGGGGGGTTTAAAAATCCAAGGAGGGGCGTCCTGATTGGTCTTTTGCGAGCGCAGGAAAAAAAAAAAGAACGCGAAAAGGGGCCCGGATACGTCTTTCGAGAAAAAAAGAAGTGAGCCCGCTTGACGCAAAAAAAAGAAATAAGGAGGAAAGCGGCACCGAGGGAAGAGAGCTGCGCGTTTTCTGGAAGAAAGGGGGACCCTTGGAAAAGGGGAAGTGAAAGCGTTCATTTTGGGGGAAAGGGAGGAAAGAAAATCTCTCCTTCGGGAGGGGGAAGAAAGAACCTCAAAAAGAAGAAGAGGCCGTCTCTCATTGTAGGAAGAGAAAAGACCTTGCTTTTTACGCCGAGAAAAAGAGAGGAAGAAAGGTACGAGGGGAGAAGAGATGATCTTCTTTACTCATCTAGGGGAAAGGAAAAAGGAAGGGGAGAAGGAGATAGTTCCAGCTCCCGAAAGATAAAGGGGGGAAAAGGAGAGAGCTCCCTTTTCATCACCCCAGAAAGAAGAAAAGAGGGGGTGATCTATGAAGAAGGAGGGGGGATAGGTAAAGCATCTCTCAATTCCTATCTTAGGAAAGGAAGAAGAAAGAAGGAAGAATTCTCGCGATCCCTCCTTGCTGAGGGAGGAGGAAAAAAAGGAGAGGGAAACCCCACTCCCCAAGGTAAGGGTCCGGACTCTTGCTCGTTTGATCAGAAAAAAATGGGGAAAAAAGGATCCATCACTTTTACGATGAAAGAGAAAAGGGGGGGAGCCCGGAAGGGGTTCCCTTTAATTACCAAAAAAAAAGAAAGAAAAAAAAAAAGAAAAGAAACGCGAAGGTGCCGTGAGGAAGAGGGGATAAGTTGGAGGGGAAGGGCAGAAGGCGGGTCTTCACTCCCTTCACCAAAAGAAAAGAGGAAAAGAAGAGAGAGATACGTTTTTTTACTTTCTGGGGAAAGGAAATAGGGAGATTCTCAGGAGAGGGGGGAGAAAGGAGGGGGAGGGCCCTCACTCACCTTCGCTGGAGGAGGAGAAGAAAGAGGTCTGGCTCTGGTTTGTAGCTCAAGGAAAAAAGGAGTTACCTGGAGGGGAAACGGGAGGGGGGATCCTTACTTCTTTTTCCTAGAGAAAAGGGAAAAAGGGAAAGAAGGGGCGTTTTGTGTGGTTATTCATCGCGATAAAAAAGAGGGAGAAAAGGGAGAAAGTATCATGAAGGGAAAAGGGGGGGGGGCCGAGGGAGAAGAAGCCGCCTTCCTCCTATAATTTCTCTATGAGGGAAAAAAAAAAAAAAAAGGAAAAAGAGAGATGAAAGAGGAGGTGTGGGTGATGACCCAGGTAGCCTAGAAGGGAGCGAATGGGGGAGGAAGAGATACCTTTCTCTACAGAAAGGAGTCACTCTCCTTCTCCCCGACTAGAAGAAAAAAGTGCAAGTCTAGAGGATGAGGCGCTTATCTTTTTTTCTATGGGGGAAAAAAAAAAAAAAAAACGTGCTCTGTATTGAGAGAAGGAAAAATTCCGCTGGGGGAGGGGAGGAAGGAGCTCCTCTATCTGTTCGGAGAGAAAGGAAAAGAAGAAAAAGAACGCTTTCCACGTTGAATAGCGGAAAAAAAGGAGAAAAGAAGGAGAGGCGGGTTGCCAAAGAGGGAGGAACTACCTTATTTCCGCTTCAAAAGGAAGAAAAAGGGGGGGGGGCGCCCTCTTATACTGAAAGGGGGAAAAAGAGGTTCTCAGAAGAAGAAAAAGTACTATTTTCTCAGGAGGGGGAAAAAGAGGCGTTCGGGCCGGTGCTGAAAAAAAAAGGACGATAAGAAAGGAGAGAAGATGCCTTCCTCGCCGGTCTAGGAAGGGAAAAAAAAAGACGCGGTCCTTCCTCCTTCTTCTAGGGCACGGGGAAAGAAAGAAAAAGAGGCTCGGAGGAAAAGGAGGGAATAAGCGCTCTATAAGAAAAAAAAAAAAGAGGGGGAAAAAGCACTACTGCTTCTGCATATGATAGGGGGAAAAAAAAATGGATAGGGGAGAAGGGGGGGGGGAGAAAAAAAAGGGCTTCTTTTTCTTCCTCTCTTACGGGAAAAAAAGAAAAGGGGAGGGGGAGAAGAACTTGGTACGCTCTAAAGAGAAAAAGGGAGAGAATTCAGGGGTATGAAAGAAAAAAAAAAGAGAGGGGTGTCTTCCTATTACCTTATAGAGAAAGGAAGAGTCGACTGTGTGCTCTAAGGAAAGGGGGGAAGAAAAGGAGTCTAAAAAAAAAAAGAATCGGGCTTTCTTGTCTTCCCAGAGGGGAAAGGCATTCTCGGACAAAGGAAGGAGAAAGTCGGGAGAAGAATAATACGTTCCTTCGAGCAAAAGGAGGGGAAGGAGTACTTCCTCTATCTTTTTCGAGGGGAAAAAAAACCACGAGAAAAAAGAGTTGGCGCTTTTTCAATACCTACTCTCCTCTTGGAAGGAAAGGGGAAAGGACTTTTTCCTATTCAAAAGAGGAAGGAAGAAACGGAATCAGAGGAAAAGGACAAAATAAGTTTTTTTCCATCTAGAGGGGGAAGGGAAAAAAGGGGAAAAAAAAGATTCGTCCCTTTAACGGAAGGAAAAAGGGGGAAAGAACGGTCTGCGAAAAGAGGGGAAAGGATTCTTTCTCTAGATCACAGGGGAAAAAAAGGAAAAGGAAAAGTGGTCTTCTTCTCCTATCTGTTGAGGGGGAGAAAAGAAGGCGTCAAGGGAAAGGGGGAGCTTCTCCTTTCTCACGAGAGAAGGGGGGGGAGGACTTGCCCCTTTTATTGCGAGAGAGGGGAAGGAAAGGAAGGGGGATTATCCAGAGAGAGAGAAAAGTCGAAGGTGCCCCCCCCACAGGGGTAAAAAAGAGGGAAATCCATCTCTTCCATCTCTAGGGAAAAAAAAAAGAAGGAAAAAGGAGAAGTATTAGTTCTGAGAAAGGGGAAAAAGTAAAATAGGGCGTTAACCCCTCTTTTTTATATCTTCACAGGGGAAGAAGGAAAAGAGGGGGAGAATCCTCTGCGACTCTTATTCCCTCGCGTGAGGAAAGGAAAAAGGGTCGGTTACGACAAAAAAAGTCATTTCCTTTGGGCACAAAGGAGAGGGGGAAAGAAGAGGACGGTTCCTGGTGCGTGGCGGAAGAAGAGGGGGGGGAGAAATGGGATCCGGTAAGAAAAGAAGAAAAAAAAGAGGACAGAGGAAGGCGCTGCTTTCCAATGAATAGTCCCACTAAGAGAGGGGGGAAGAGGAAAAAAAGGAGGGGAGAAAGAGAGGATAATAGCGATAGTCTTGGTCCTCGGCAGAAAAAAAAAAAGGGGGGAGGAGGTTTCCAGGGGAGAAGAGGCAAAAACGCGACCTTTCTTTTCGCATCGAAGAAAAAAAACACGCAAAGGAACCGACACGAGTTTTCATGTTCTGGGGGAAGGGGGGAGGAAAGGGGCCCACTTCCTGAAGGGGGAGGAAAGAGAAGAGGGCCCTCCTCTTTTTCCGTTCCGAACGCCAGAGGGAAGGAAAAAAAAAAGGAAAAGGAAGAGAGCCTGCTCCGCGCTCGTAAAGTAAGGAAGAAGAAAAAAAAAAAAAGAAAAGGGAAACCAGTCGAGAGAGGAAAAAGGGGAGGGAGAAAGGTGGTTTCAGCTTCTCTTCTTCCTACAGAAGGAAAAAGGAAAAAAACCGTCCGCCGAGACACAGCGGCACGGACGGAGGAAGGGGAATATGAGGGGAGGGGGAGAAAAGAGAGAGATCTTCTATCTCTCATCCCATGGAAAAAAAAAGGGAAAAAGAGCACGCTCTTTTGACCACGGGCAGAAAAAAAGAGGAAAAAAAGGGGAATATAGTTTTGGAAAAAAAGGAGAGAGAAAGAACAATCTTTGTACAGGAGGAAAAAAAGAAAGAAAAAGGGAAGCTCGTATTCGGCTGGCGCTGTCGAGAAAAAAAGGAGGATGGAGGTCCATTTCGACGCTGCGAAAAAGAAAGGAAAGGAAAAGGAAAAGATAGCTTTAAACCCCAAAGAAGGAAAAGAAAGTCGGCTGAAGAGGAAGTTTCAACCTTTCATAGTAGGGAGGGGAAATCTTATCTTCTTTTCTTAGAAAAAGGGAGAAATGGAAGGGAGAAAAAAGAGAGCATTCCTTCCTTCATTTCCGAAAAAAAAAGAAAAGGGAAGAAGGGGGCTCTTTCCTTATAGGAAAGGAAGGAGGCAGCTTAGAAGAGGGGGAAGACTACCTTCTGGAGAGGGAAAAAAGAAAAAAAAGAGTTCTGCTTTACATCTATACAGAATAGAGAGAGGGAGAAAGGACAAAAGGAGAGGAGAAGGGATGCCTTCGCTATCAGGTAAGGGAAGAAGGAAATGAGGCACCTTCATGGAGAAAAAAAAGAAGAAAATACTTCGAGGAATTCGCTCATTACCAAAGGGAAGAAAAAAAAAAAGAAGGTGATCTCCTCCGTCACTCCTAGCTGAGACAAAGAAAAGAAGAAAAGACCAGTTAAGGCAAAAGAGGGGGAGTGGACCCTATCATTTCCTCCTCATTAGTGCGGAGGAGGGGAGGAAAGCGTGAGTCTGAAAGAGGGGAAATGAAGGGAGAAAAGGGAAAGTAGGGGAGCTTTATCCCTACTATTCCCAAAAAGGGAAAAAGGAAGCCGGGGGTCCTGTGCCATCGTCCCAAGGGGAGAGAAAAAAAAGGAGGGCGGCGCTCCGTCCTGAGGAGAGAGGAGGGAAAAAGTTTTTTCATCAAAGGGAAAAGGAAAGGGGAGGATGAGCCCATCGCTACTCTTCCTGATGGGAAAAGGGGAAGAGGATAGAGAAAGGAAAAGACCTTTGAAGGAGAGGGGGAGGAAGGCGTTCGCCAAGGGGGGAGATGAGGAGTAAAGGTACCTTCCATCTTCACACACCTAAGGGAGTGGAAAAAGGGGGGATCAGACCCCTGGAGAGAAAGAAAGAAAAGGGGGAAAGAGGGACAGTTTTTCTTCGACAGGGGAAAAGAGGAAGAGAACAGCTCGCCGGCGTCTATCTCTAAAAAAGCTCTCTTCCCCTCGCGGGAGGAAAGGGGGAAGACAGAATCCCAAAAAAAAAAAAAAAAAGGGGGAGAGGAAATACTCCCAAACAGCTCCAGGGGGAGAAGAAAGGGAAGAGAAGGGGGGAGAGGGCTCTTCTTTTACTCAAAGAGTACGTCACCCACAAAAAGAAAGGGGAGAAATGATCTATTTCCATCTCCCTAATCTTAGAGGAGGAAAAAAAAGAAAAAGGAAGAACCCTACCTCCTCCTAAAGAAAAGGATAGGGAGACAGGGAGCAAGGGGGGAAAAAGAGGGGAATCTAATTCTAGAAAAAAAAAAAGAAAAAAAGAGTTGACCGTCTCGATCTCACAGGGGAAGCAGGTCCTTGAAAAAAAAAAAAAGCCCATAACACCACTCTTATCGGAGAGAAAAGGGAAGGAGAGGGGGGCAGCTTGTCCTGGAACTCGTGTGCGGGGGAAACGAGATTAAGGGAAGAAGAAAAGAAAAGGGGACATCACTCTATAGGAGGGAAGGAGGGGGAGGAGAAGGTCCTTTTTCCCTTTGAATAAAAAAAAAAAGAGGGGATCCGAGAGCGAGAAGTCCATCTACTTTTCTAAAAATATACGTGGATATCCTAGCGGAAGAAAGGAAAAAGAGCCTATCGAGGGGGAGAGGAGAGAGAGAGATATACGGGGGAGGAGGGTCTTCCCCTACGGAGGAAGTCACCTGAGAAAGGCTGGGTATTCCCTCCCTCCCCGGAGAGGGGAGGAGGGCTTCCTCTAGGGGAATAGGGGAGAGGGGGTCATTCCGGAGGGAAGGAGAAATTCCTTTCATCCTTATCTTTAGAGGGGAAAGGGGGGCCTTACTCGGGGAAGTACTGAAAAAGGAAAGGAGAGGGCGAGCATAATTTTTTTTCTTTTTTTGGGGGGGAAAAAAAAAAAAAAAAAAAAAAAAAAAAAGGAGGTATGTCTTTACTAACAATCCTCAATGGGAAGGGGGAAAAAAGGAGAGGACAGTAACGGGGGGGGAAGAAGAGATTCTCTTGAGGAGAAGCCATTCGCCCGCCTGGAAAAAGAAGGGAGAGGCAGGTTGAGGGGGAGAAGGGGGGGGGGCTTTATTCACATCTATAAGATGGAAAAGGAAGGACGACCTCTCATGTGTCGAACGAGAGAAGGATCCCGGAAAAGAAGGGAGCTTCCCGTCAAGGAGAAAGAGGGAAGGCTTGTGGTCTATTTTTTCGGGGAGGAAAAGGGGCGGAAGGGAGGAATCTACTTATCTAAGAAACGTCGTCGAGAGAGGGAAAAAGGAACCCTGCAGGGAGAAGCGGGATCTCTTGAGAAGAAAAAGAAGGGAGAGACCCCTTTTTTTTCTTCAGGGGAAAGAAAGCTAAGTTGGGGAGGGGGAAAATAGGGGAGAAGAGACCTTATTTCCTATTCCATCGGGAAAAGGAAAAAAAGGGGGGGGGGTAGAGAAATCCGTATACTTCCACGGTCAGGGGGGGGGAGGGGGAAGGAAGAAAAAAAATGGCGCCCAGAAGGGAAAAAAGACATATCATTTCTCTAATGGGAGAAGAAAGGAAGAGGGCCCTTTTCTGAAAAAAGGGGAGAAGAAGGAAAGATTAGAGAAGGAGATCCGGGAAAATCCTTCTCAGATGGGAGCTGCAAAGAGGGGAGGCCTCCCCTCACTTAGCCCTGAGAATGGAGGGGATCGTTCTTTCTCCATCAGGGAAAGAGGGAAGGATCTCTCTTACTTTATTCTCTCGGGTTGAAGAAAAGGGAAAAGGCTCGACGGAAAAGAGGAGAGGCTATGATCTTTCCATACCCTAGGGAAAAGAAAGAAAAAGGGAAAAAAAGAGAAGGAAAAGCGCAGATGATCTTCTTGTTCTCCGCATCGGGAAGTGAAGGGGAGAAGAGATTGAGGACCCAGGAGGAACAAAAAAAAATACCTCTACTTCTATTCTACTCTGAAGAGAGAAGAAAAAGAGAAAAGGGAGAAGCACTCCCTCACTCTCAGGGAAGAAAAAAAGAAAAAAAAGCAAAGATGAAAAGGAGAAGGTGTGCTCTACTTCCTTCCGGTGGAGAAAAAAGGGGGAAAAAAATCTGCTTCTTTTTTCTTAAAAGGGAAGAAAACAAAAACTGGGAGAAAACTACTACTTACCGAGAAAAAAAAGGGGGAAAAAGGGAGGAGGATTACTTCCTTACTGCTTAGAGGAGGGGGGGAAATTCAAAAAAGGATCCCTGTACCTCGTTTTGCGCAGGGGGGAGGAAGGCAGAGGGAAAAGACTTCTTCACTTTTCCGAAAGAAGAGAAAAAAGAAGCTCTATCCCCTCTGTCCTCAGAAGGGGGAAGAAAAGGGGAAGGAAGACTAAGATCATGGAGAGGGGGAGAAGGGAACTATCTATCTTCTTCTGAGGGAGAGGGGGGAAAAGAGGAGGGGGGGCGCCATCCTATACTATCAAGGGAGGCAAAAGGGAAAAAGAGGGTTCTTCGTCTCCTATCTTCGTAGAAAAAGAAAAGAAAGGGAAATGCTCCCGTCTGTCCTCTGTTAAGGGGGGGAAGGAGGAAAAGAAAAAGGGCTGAGAGGGGGGGGAGAAAGGGGGAACTTTTATTCTATATCAGAGGAAAAGATCGCTTTTCATCACCTCAAGAAAGAACAAAAAAAAAGGAGGGGGCAATATCTCACCATTACGACGAAAGGGAGGAAGACGTTCTAATCCTCTCTTAAAGAAGAGGGAAGAAAATAGCTGAAAAAAGGAGAGGGGAAGGGGGAGCGTCTCTACTGGGGTTCGACTTCAATCTTTGCGAAAAGGAGGGGGGGAAAAAGAACGCCTGAGAGGAAGAGAGAAAGAGGGGGGAGGGGAGAGGAAGGCCCTCGGCGTTCGGACGTTCACATTTAGGGGGGGAGAAGGAAAGAAAAAGGACGTCAGTGCAAGGTGGGAAAGAAAAAAGGGAGACAGACTGTGAAAAGGAGGAGAGAAAGAGAGGAAACTCCATTTCTCCGCGGGTGGGAAAGAAAAGAAGAAATTCGATCTCCAACTCCTGCCAGCTTCCGGCAGAGGGGAGGGAGAAAA
>Ga0179593_1426597_pt1 | contig 18704 bp, 21 predicted proteins | sample CZODoug2_1_08_16_FD_185931 | JGI IMG/M metagenome (GOLD analysis project Ga0179593, IMG submission 185931) | Vadose zone soil fungal communities from Angelo Coast Range Reserve, California, USA - CZODoug2_1_08_16fungal (PacBio error correction) | ecosystem: Environmental > Terrestrial > Soil >...
GCCGAAATCTTAGCATAAAAAATCGCAGAGATCAGTATGAGAGAAAAAAAAAACGCAGACGGGAGCCTTCTCTTCCAGGCAAACCGAGCCCTGCGATCGGGCGTTAAGAAAACTGAGATTTAAAGGAGAAAATGCACTAAATAAGCGCAAAGAATCTAGGGGTCGAGTCGACGAGGAGAGAGAAAAAGGCGTCCCCCCAAAGACATGTATCAACACCCTCGAAACTCACGTCAATCAAGGGGGCTGTGCATCGTATCAGACATCTAGGGAGGGGGAGGGAAAACGAGAACAAGGAACTCGGCGCTCATCGTCTGAAAAGCATGTGCGACAGGCACCCTTAACTTAGGACCATCAACGCGAACAAGGTCTCGGACCGGAGGAATCAGCTTCGAGACCTCCCTAAGAAGTCGAAGAAAACGAGGAAGGAAGGAAAAAAAAGCCAGCTGATCTTGTGATACAGGAAGCGGAAAACGCTGGCGTGCGGCATGAAATGAACGGCGAAGGCGAACAACTGGTTCGGGAAGCAAAAAGGAGAGAGGCCCTTCTCCTCAGAAGACGAGGAAGGGGCCCGAAAGGAAAAGGTTAGAGATATGAAAAAGAAAAAGAAGGCTCGACCGAGGTAAACGGTAGACACTAAAAAAAAGAGCCAGACTCGGAGGAGGGAGATACAGAAGGGTCCGGAGGAGCTGAAGGGGATGCAAAGAGATCAAGAAAGACGCCAACCGGCTTACTTTTGGCAAAGGGACGAAAGGGAGAAGAGTCTAAGAGTCGTGTACGGAAAAGTCGAGTCCGCGGGAGAAGACGCAGAGGGACCACTACCAAAAGGCTGGCTTCAGAAGTCAACAGAGGCGATCAAGGAGGCTCTGGAAAGGGCAACTACTTCCCTACACCAAAACAAGCGTGAGAGGGAAAGGTAGAGAGCAGGCTACCCACTCATCTGAAAACAATCTTGCATAGTTTACCTAGAAGGGAGGAAGAAAGAAGATCACACTATGGAACGCTTGGGTTGAGCCAGGGAAAAGGGGCGCTCACTGTGTGAGGAAAAAACTCGCAAGACAAAGGCGATTCGAAGAAGCATCAAGGAAAAGGTTAAAGGCTCTTTGTGAATGAGGGTAAGCCGAAAAAAAACCTAGGGAAAGTAGAGGAGGGGCCGGAGCCTCTCCAGGGAAACTCATTCTTGTTCGAGGGGAAGCAAAGGATGGAAGCAAGGACACGGAAGCCTCTCCAAGGGGAGGACTCTGAGAGAAAGGATAACATTCATCAAACGCGAGGCTGAACACCCCTCCATCACTAAGAAGCCCTTTTAGACGTCCAAACGTCCTGGTCGAGGCGAAGGAACGGAAAGGCATCGAGTCTACAAGGGGAAGTCACGCGCCTCCCGGGAGACACCGAATGCGAAGAATTGAGAGAAACACAGGAAAAATGACCTCCAAAAAAAGAAAGCGATCACTCGGAGAAACCAAAAAAACAAAAACCGACATAGAATAAAAAAAAAAAAACAAACCGCAATAACGCACAACCGACCTCGAAAAAGAACCCGCCTCAATCTACCGACTAACACCACTCGACCTCTACCTACTGACACAAAGGGACTAAAACAAAAGTCGAACGAAAAACCAAGAAAAAACGAAAAAGGAAAAGAACGCCTAAAACTTTCCCCAAATCGCCCAGCAACAAAAGACTCCACAACTAGAGCCGGGAAATCGCACCCCCCTGAAAAACAAGGTCAACAAGGGAAAAAAAGTTCCGACAAAAAGAATCTCTTTGGCGGTTTGGAACAAACAGGAAGACTTCATCCAGAAAGTTACGATAAGGGGAGGGACCACGAAATATAAAGAGAAGGGGAAAATCGTCACAAACAAATGCGCACAAAAAGAAAGGAAAAGAGCCTCTCAATCCTATCTCATGAAAACTCCCCCAGACCCATATATCTCAAAAAAGAAAAAAGTTGAAAATAGAAAAGAGGCTCTGGGAAAGGGGGGGGGAGGTCTATCCTTCTGAGGGAATCGCGTCAAAGAAAAGAACCATTGCGGTCATTTGTGGACGAAAAAGGGCATGGAAGAGAGGGCAGGGAGGAGGGGCAGTAGGGGACCCTAAGAGGAGAAAACCTGGGGGGCAGGAATCCGTAGCGGGGGAAAGAACTGGTTGGATCCTGGAATCTGCCGGGGGGGCGCGAGCCACACTCGGAGAAAGGGGCTAGGTGTTCCCTTGCAGTTGACGATGTCAAGAGGAGAGGGGGGCCGTTGACGGAGGACGGGGAGTCTTCAGGGTTTCTCTGTCTAGGCGCGAACGAATCCTTTCTGGTCGAGGGTAACACGAGTTCGGGGGATAGGGGAAGGGCGGGGTCGGGGTGGGGTCGGGGAGAGAGGGCTTAGAAAAAAGATAAATCTTGGAAACTTGATCAGGTATCTGACTAGTATCGACGGAGAAAATCTTGAAACGTGAGAAAGACACTTCTTAAGAGACAGGACGGGCGGGAAATGGCAATTTTAATACCGATTACTATGTATCTTGGCGCGTCTCTGAGGGAAAAAGTAGACTACGTGGATGAGACGCACGTAGACTTCAGAGAGACGTTCCTTTTAGGGGGTTTCAAGAAAAGGGGGACGGTCTGATTTCTCTAAGAACGCGGAGGAAAAGATAAGACCGGCGTGTGATGGAACTGAGGACCTAAAAAGGCAAGACCCTCTAAAAGAATCAGGCGTGCGTCGGCGCAGGAATACCGGGCATTGCAAGCTGCAGAAAAAGGAGGAACCGACCGCAGAAAAGGAAAGCGGGTTGTCTCGAAGAAAGGGCCAACATGTTGGGTTGTAGAGAGGCGTTCACCTCTTGGGAGAGAAGGCACGAAAAATCAGTAGATTCTTGTCGAAAGACGATCTTCAAGTAAAAAAAAAAGGCGAAGAGTTGATAGAGAGGGGCAGTGGTAAGATAAGCGGAAACGAGACGCGACGAGTGGCCCGAGGCCGTCGATGAGTACGTAGGAAACTGAAAGCCCAGGAAATATCACCGGGAAGCAAAGAGAAAAAGCGTGGCTGTGTCGGAGAGAGAAATTAGTCCGGAAGCGGAGGGACGATAAACAACTTCGCCAGTCTAGGCAAGGGGACCAAACGACGGGCGAAAGGAAAACTGTCAGACGGACTGAAGAGAAAGGCGCGAACTCTCTACATCGCGGCCCCTGCGCGAGCTGGCGCGGAGGGGGTTTGACGGAAAAGGGGAAGAAGAGGGAAACTACTTCGCGCCTGTAATAAAGAGGCTCGGGTCCGGCGGGAGAGGGAGACCTAGGGGAAGATGATGAGGGAGGCCTACCTTCTCGCCAGGGGCAAATGGGAGAAGTCCGCCTGGGAGAAAGAGGGACGAAACAATAGAAGGTCAGACGAAGAGGCGGGACAGGGTCGAACCAAGCGGGGAGTCCGAGGAGGGGCTCGAGAGCGCCTAGTAAAAAAGTGCAAAGGGCTAGTTTCATCAATGTCGGGCTTTCGACAGCGGACCACGAAAATGGAAGCCTCACGTTGACGATAAGAGGGCCTGCCACAAAACTAGCTTTTCCAAAGAAACCGGAGGTGTACGGAAGAGGTCGGTGATCACCGGCTTTTCCGTGGTGAAAAGTGGCGCGTCGGCGGACGAGAATCGACGGCGTGGCAAGGCGAAGACTGCACCGTCAACGCGAACGCGAAAAAGCACTCACAGGAGAAGCCGCAGGAGAGGTTGGGAAAAGTCGAGAAGCGTAGAGTCCTTGGGCTGCAAGGATCTCTCCAGTATGGCGGCAGCGTGGAGCAGTCTCAACACTCAACAAAACAGGTATGAAAGAAAAAATAGATAGACGCGCCAGAATCGCTTCCGAAAATCAGGGAGAAAGGAAGCGCACCTCAAGCGCTAAATCAGATCGGCGGAACAAAGAGGCAGCGGGGACTGGACCTCTCGGTCTTCCGGGAGTCGTGACTGTGCTCGTCTAAGTCTATTTCTCCTGCGGACACCGCCGTAGCTGGGGGATACGCAAAGCCGCGAGCCATAACGCGTCCCCACCGGCCAAAACGCCGGCGTCTCAAAGTCATCACCGAGGGAAACGAACAACAGACCACGAGAAGAAACATACTGGGGAAAGTCATCGTCGCTCGAAGGCGCGATAACTGAAGGTTAACTTGAAAAGTTAAACATCACATGGTCGGCCGATCTTGCTCGGACCTACCAAGAAGAGGAACTCAAAAACCCGAGGAAAAAGTGAAAACGGCCCTCGAGTCGCATGCACATTTCGCACTGGCTGTGGTTAATTGGCCGGCGAAGGCCGCCGAAAAAAAACGGGAAGGGATCCAGAGAAGATCGAACTTTAGATAAGCTGATATTAGCTCTACCAGGTACAAAAAAAAGACATAGAGATTAAGTAGAAAATAATCAGGGCCGACGCCAGCGGGAATCCAGCCAAAGAAACAGGGCGAGCCAGCTCTCGAGGGTAAGGACGTCGCAAGTCGAAGAAATGTGCTCGGAGGAAGCAGAAAAGGACAAGGGGCAAGGGCCGCCACGGGACTTGGTCAGACAGAAGGGTTCGAAGAATGGATAAACGGAGATCTGCAGGTTCGTCGACTTCAAGGAAGCTAACCGGTCGCTCAGACAGCCCTATTGGGTTTCGTCCTTCAGTAGACAGTATGAAAGCGAAGGGTAAAATACGTCCTCCTCGGGACCGGCAAAAGGAGGGTGACATACTTCCAGAGCGATATCTGGGGCAAAAACGACAATAGAGAATACACCCGTGAAAAGGGGAAGGTAAACAAGGGTAGACCCAGAACACGGGGGGGCGCCGGAGGGCATGAGCTAAAGACGTCGTAAAGGCATCATAAATGGAACGTAGCCGAAGAAAGCGAACAAGAAATTGCTAAGAGGAAAGGAAGGAGGGAAGATCGTGCAAAAACAAGTCAATAGCCGGTCCGAACGTCCGATAAGGGGGGGCTACAGTCGTTGAAGGGGAAGCATAGCGTCGATCATCAAAACAGGACACCTCGCAAAGAAAGTTAAGAAACGCGGGCTATGCTAAGAATAACCGTCGGAAGTCTTAAAAAACCGAGACACCGTGTCGCCGGAAATCCAGGGTAGACCGAGACGCCAAGCGAAGCAAAGAACAGTTCTGCCTAACACGCGGACGCACGCCCAAGAAATGAATTAGCCTGAACCAACAACTACGCCTGCGAGACCTAAGCGGGAAAACAAAAGCCATCGCCCAGAAGACACGGGGGGGTCTAAGAAAAAAGCCACCGCAATCGGAGCCCCGACCTCTACCAAGGACCTCACCTCGAAATCTACCCCTACCTATACCGAGACCTCTTCACCGATCCGGAAGACCTCGAGGGGACGCGACGCGCAAACAAAACAAGGAACTCTAAGGATAACTGGGAACACAGAAAAGGACTGGTCCAGCGGCAAACATCGACCAAACCCTCAAGCCACCAGAGGAGCGATAGCAGACCAACACCACCCGCGAAGGGAAAAGGACTCAGCCGACGAGTTCGGCGGTTCTGACCACTCTAATAAAGAGCCCCCTGGTCTAAGGAGCTTGAGTCAGCGACAAAAAAAAAGGAAATCGAAGGTCCAATTACCGTAGCACACCGAGATCAAAAAACGACTATTAATGAAACCCCTCTAAGAGTCGGCGAACGGACACAGAGTATCTAATCAATCAACAAATTCTAAAGAGAGGATGACAGACAAGGTGACGGCCGTGTGAACGAAGGCCGGAGCAGTGGTATTCGTAGTAGAAACGATCCAAGTTGTGTAGCGGTTTTACTTGGAAGAGAGCCGTGGGTATGGTAGCGGCACGTCAAAACGACAGGGCCGCGGTCAAGGGGGGGACCAACTGGGATGGTTTCCGGAGGCGGGTTACTTTCGGAAGGGGGGTGGGTCGCGATTACCCAACCGGCCGAAGCTTGGTGGAGATAGGGGGGGGTGGCCACAGAGAAGAGTAGGGGGAAAATGGGGAAGTGATGAGTCGGGAAGGGAAGGCGGAAGAGATTATAAAGGAGAGGAAATTGGCAGAAGGAGTGGCGGGATGAGATGGGGGAAACGAAATAAGACAAATGTGTTGCCGCTATTAGGGTAAAAGACAAGAGCAGAAGAGGGGAAAGGGTGAGGGAGCGAAGGGCGTAGAGTGGATCCGCTGGGGGGGAGGGGGGGAGGGAAAGATGGGGGATGGGTTCAGAGCAGGGGGGAAGCGGAAGGGGGGGGGGAAAGGTGGTGGGGAGAGGGGAGGGAGGAGGGGGCGGAAGAAGCATCTGGGGCGGGAAGTATGTAAGGGGGGGGAAAAGAAGTTGAGGGGGGGAAGAGTATGGAATGTTTGGGATAGGATGAAGAAGGAGGGTGGAGGTGGGGGGAGCGGAAGAAAGGAGATGGAGAGAAGAGGCGTGGGATGAGGGGGGGGGGGGAAAGGGAAAGGGGTGGAATTGTGGGGAAAGGTTGGGGGGGTGGGGCGGTCGAGATGGGGGGGGGAGGTAGAAGGCATAGAGAAAATGGGACATGGGTTGTAGGAAGGGAGCGGGGGGAAGGGGGGGAAGGAGGGTTGGAGGGGGAGGAAAGGTAAGATTGAGGGAGGGAGTGGGCTTGTCTAGACTACGGTGGAATCATGTAAAAAAAGGGTTTGTGAAGTCCGGTTCATGGAGGGAGTGAGGGGGGTTCTAGTCACGCTTACGTGGCTCTTTCTAGGTAAGGTAGGGGTGGGGAGGAAGGGAGAAGTTGACGGGAGAGGAAAGGAATCTTTGAGGAGATAGTAAAACGGGGAGCGGGGGGAGGAGGGAAAAGAGGGGTAATTGGGTAGATGTCTTGTGAGAAAGGAAGAAAATCGAGGGAGATGGGAGGGGAAAGAGGGCGAAGATCAACTTAACGCGCAGGAAGCGTCGGAGAGGCCGCGGTAAAACGAAGGTCTACGAGACGTTTTGCGGGATCGTGAAAAGGACACGAAGAAAAAAGGGGGACTGCGTGCAAAGGGGGGTCCTCAACTTGCGGACGGGCTTGCCAAGGAACAAGAGCTACGAGAGAAATTCGACGAAGTCCGGATCTTATTGGAGGACGGGGAAATCGAGCTCGAAAAATTAAAGAGAAAAAAAAGTCGGGAGTCAAACGTCGGCGTCGTCTGTAACGATGAAAAAAAATACTCCGTCTTGCCCCTCCGGAAAAGATGCACCTCTAACGGGGAACCATCCGGAGGGGGGGGTGATCGAGGTGTGCGGCAACTGAAAATTTGGAGGTATGTCGCGATGACTACACCGTCTTGAGCAGCAAGTCTAACTCTCCCCAGCGTCTTTGAGAGTTCGACAAATAGAGGAACCGGAACAAAGGGACTTCACAGGGGAAATCGGAAGGGTCCATTGGGGAAAGCGAGCGAAAGAGACGGAACCACAACAACTCTCTTAATGGGGGGGAAAGAACTGGCAAGGAGAGGAGGAAATTGTCACAGGGAAGGGGGGCCCGTCTCCTGGAAATCAGCCTCAAGTGCAATGAAGGACGCCCAGAGGGGCTGTAGGCCGCTGGAAAGGAACGCTTCTGGGCCGCGGATAAATGTCGATCTACTCGACAAAATTCGGCCAAACTATAGGTCGGCAATGGTCCCCCGGCAAAGAGGCGTCTAAGAGAGGAGCTGTCCTGATACTTTGGAAAACTATAAACCACGACACTTCTAAAGGTAGCGGGAAAAATCGCTCACACGACCGGAAAGCTGGCAAATAGTGGTCGTTGCTGAGAAATAAAGGGGGAGCGGCGGGAAATTCGGCTCTCTCAAATAAGAGGGAGTCTTGAAGAGGGGGTAGAGGGGAGACTCGTCTTTAGGAGGAGAAAAGGAGGAAATTCGTCATTGCTCAGGCACTTTGGGGGTCCCGGCCTCCTGAGCCGGAGCCTTCTAAATTGTGCCAACGAAAAAAACAGAGCGCGCATGGATGAAAAAAAAGAGAAGAAAGAAAGTTCTCGAGTGGCTTCTCTTAGTAATGACAACGGGTGTCGAGGGGGAAGGGAGGCGGCACTGGCAAATAGTCCAGACAGGAAGAGACGGAAAAGGCTGGGAGGGGCATAAGTTCGCCAGTTGTCGAACGTCAACGGAAAGATAGAAGGGGCTCCGATGAAGGTTGAAGGGGTCAAGGACGGGGGAGATTAAAAAAAGACAGAGGTGGAGAGGGGGGCCGAAGAGGAAAAGAAAATCGGGAGGGGGACTTGGCTCTGAGGTGACGCCGATGACCGGGGTGAAGACGGTGGCCTCTGATTCTACAATACAAGAGAAAGTGCTGGGGGAACGGCGATTAGCATGTTAAAACCCAGAAAGACCGGCACGCCAGGAGATCAGAAACGTGTCTTCCTGAATGTGGCCGCAGGAGAGCAAAAGAGTAGCTGCCGAGCGGGGGCGGAGCCTAAGGAATAGCAAAGATGGGAGGGGGGACAGAACGGATCTGGAGAAGAGCGAGGATCAACAAACAACAACTTAGGAGGATTAATAGGAGCTACACCATCAGGAATATGACGATACCTCATCAGGCGTCATTCGTGATGACACGCAAAGATCACTCTAAATCTACTAAGGCGAAGAGGTCGAGGGAAAACCACACGGTGAACGGGGGACTCGCCATCTCAAATTAGGGGGAAGGTGTAGTGCGAGGCTTACTTGTCTCGTCTACACTGCACTATCGCCTGTCTCCGAAGATATCTTGGATCATACCTCATCCCTCTCAGCCTCGGCCCGAAAACAACCAAGAAAACAGCAGGAGTCACCCGCGATCTCCAAGTCATCAAAAACACACCCGGTCGCATATCGGCACTAGCACCAGATGTCTGACCCAATTAACAATTAAAAGGTAAAATGTACGTCTAGCTAATATTAGGGACCTTGAGAAAAGGCAGGAACTGGATGGGAAAAAACCAAATCTAATGGGCAAGCGCGGTCCTTCGGAGAGATAGACCCGAGGCGCACTCCGAAGAGGACTAAAGTCAGGAGAAAGAGAAGGGAGGAGACGGACCGTTTGATCGTCCAGGACATTCTCCTCAAGTCGGGATGAAAAGGGAAGGTCGGCACGGAAGGGGAGACCAAACTAAAAACAGGCCAATCTCCAGAAAAGGTCGCCTCAGTCAACCGGAAAGAAAGGTAATGGACTCCGAAATTAACAAGAAAGTGAAAATTAAAAGGACAGATCAAGAAGGCGGGCAGAACCGCTTTCCACTTGAGAAAACAACGAAACGCTCTCCAGCATAGGGACAAGGTTCTATTAATAGAGGGCGGAGGGGGAGGGAGAGGAAAAAGGGGGGGGTGCATCAGTAAAAAGCGGGAAGGCGCAAAGCCAAGGGGCCCGCGTACAGTGGGGGAAGGGGGGGAGGAAATCATGGGGGGATGGATCTGAGAGTTACCTATCGCATTGGCCGCGGCGAAAAAGGTAGGAAACGAGAAGTCAGACACAACAACGCAATGTTTTGGAGGACAAGCGATCATTCGCGAAGCAAAAAGGAACGGTCTTCATGGTAAAACGTACGGAAGAAGCGAGCCCAAAGGAGGGACAAATAGTCTCTGCTATAAACTAAGCACTCGGTCTACCCAAAGCTCGATCCCCTCGTTCCGTTGGCGGGTAGAGTAGGTCGTCGTGAGAGATTCACAGCGTGGGATCGGAGAATGGGGGAAGCTCAAGACTTTTGGAAGGCTCATATTCCGCAACCCCAAAAGGGCGACGGCCGAATAAAACACTAGATAACAAAAAAAACATCGGAAAATGGACACGAGGGCTCTTTTCAGGAGGTGCATGCAAGCGGGCAAAAACTTGACTTCTTGCAGACCTAGACTACCCTGTACGGGGCCGCGAAAACGATTCTTTGGGAGGGGGGGGAAGAAAAGAGGTAAAAACACAGGACATCAAGACCGCGCGGACGAGAAGGAGGAGGGAAGGCAGCCGCGTCCTCTCTCACCGTCAGAGACCACATGAGGGGGAAAAATCAACGGAAAGAACGGGCCCTTTTTAAGCACGTCAACTCTCCTGGTCGGGGCCTGAAGAAAAAACGGGCCAACTCTAAGAGGAGAAAAGATCTTCCAAAGCCCGGCAATCAAAACTCTCAAAGATAAGAAAAAGCGAAAAGGGCGAAGGCCAAGCCCGAAGATCCCAGAACGCCGCGGCCTAGGCGAAATAAAAACGCCAAAATAAAAACTTAACCTGAAGAAAGTCGCACACTCCCCAAATCAAAAACTCTACCAAGAAAGCGGAAAACCTAAAACCGACATCTACCTCTGGGGACATCGACACAAACCAGACCGAGAATGAGGACGCCCTCCGAGAACGCAGAAAGAAAAAAAAAACTAACAGGAAAACGAACCCGAAAACGCTAAACGAGACGAAAAAGGAAAAAAACCGCCTACTCTGAACAAAACACTTAACAGGCGCCAAAAATTCTCAAGATCGCGCCCACCCAACTGCAAGAAAGGGAAAAACCGGCTCTCCTCGAAGACATCCCCTTGTGATGAGCAACAAACTTCTATTACGACGCGCCCTGAAGGGGGGAAATCATGTAAAGCCGCGACACAAAAACGTCAAACATACGACAGAAACTGAGGAAAACCTGGGCGATTATACGACTACTGGGCCTGAACTCTCTTCTCGTACAAGAAGGTCAAAAAGAGTCAATAAAGACTCAACAAAAAAAGGCGGAGGGAGGAAAAGAAGTTAGGGCACGACTGTTGAAAAAGGGACAGGTAATATTAGTTCGTCATGAAAGACAAGTAATCTGGGGACTCGTCGAACGTGTTAGTTCGCAGGGGGCGCAGAAAAGAAAGGAGAAATTCTCGAGGAAGTATCCTGTAGCCGAAAAAGGGAATGGTCGTAAAACACGAAGGCCGTAAAACGTTCCGGGGGGGGCGGCTCCGAGCGGAAGCTGTGAGTAAAAACTGTGGAAAAGGCGGAGGCTGGAAGGGGGCTGAGGAAATGGGCGTCTCCGCTGTTCAAAGGAGTTCTCAGTTGAGGAGGGGAAAAGCGTTTCGCGTTCGAGTGACCGCTTTAAAAATCGAGTTGTCGAGGAGTTTTCTGGTCGATGTCGGGGGGGGCAGGGGCCAGGTCAGGGAGTATTTTTCGTTGAAGTTCGGAGGGGGGGAAAAGATTGGAACCGCTGACGAGGGCGTGTTTAAGGCAGAAGATTCTCGGCAAAAAAGGGAGGGAAGTGGTGCTTTCCTGGTAAGGGAAAAGATTCTTACGCCAGGCCGCTAACAGAGTGGGAATCTGGGGGGGAAAGGTAAAAGTACTAGGAGAGATGGGCGGGGGGACGCTTAAAACAAAGGACGACGGGGACAGGAAACAAGGAGTCTGCGTGCCGGTATGTGTTGGCGCAAGAACGGGATTGCGTACGGCGCGCGTATCAGGCAGCCTAAATTCCTCCGTCGAGCGGATTTAATTGGGGGGGACATACTCAGCTTAGGCCCCGAAGCACAAAAAAAGTTCGCTGTCGCCTTCAAGATCGGCGCCGGAGATAACGGCAAGGAATTGGCAAAGGCGGCCCAAGAAAAAGGACCGCGCGGAAAAAGTCCAAATGGGTGTGAGCGAGTGGGCGGGAGACGTCAGCCACTGTACCATTGGCGAGCGAATGACTCCATCTTGAAACGCCCTGCGCGGCGCAAACAGGTTCTTTGACTTCATATGTACATACTTAGAACTCTGTTCCCAAGGTCTGAAAACGAATATCATCGACTTTTTCGTGTAGCGACTAAGAGACGAACTCGCGCTGAACGTTGGCAAGAAGGGACCGTCGGAATGGGGTGCACTTGCCAAACAGGTCCGAGATCCGGCACGGTGACGTCTCAGTCGGGACGAAAAAAAGGGTACTTCGTGTGAAGTCGCGTCGCCGCGGACGAAATCGGAACGCGACGATCTTCCAAACGCCCCTCCGCTCGTCAAATGGCAAAAGCGTACTCGAATGCAGGGGCAGCGCTGTCCTTGAGGGATGGAAACGACGGATCACACTGGGGCTAGCCTCGGAAAAAAGTGGACCTCTACCGGGAGCGAAAGGGAGAACTTTTGTCACTGGAACGTAACCAATGCCCTGCGGAGTAGACTGATAGTAACGTCTTGGGCCTAGGGGGAAGAGCTAGCGTAAGCGTGCAGGAAATTCACCTTCGGCAGAAGGGACGACCAACCGTTAAAATTAGGGCCGTACGGAAAGGAGAAGTTCCACGCCAGCGCTATCAGTTTCATGAACAGAACGAGCAGCGCCTCTTTCTGAAAAAAGAAGGGGAGGCTATTGGGAGTTCGAAGGCAAATCGGCGCCAGACAACAGCTGCCATCGGGTGGATGTAATCATAAGGCCGTGTAATAACATAGGGGACTCGATATGACGCCGACTAGTGGAAATAAAATTGGAGAGGAACGAACGAGGGCTCAGGGGCGAGGGGGAGACCAGCGGAGTACGTGAAGAGGAGGTGTGAAAAAGTCGTGTTCGAAGTGTTTTAAGAAAGGGTGAGGTCGCTTTGCTGTCGCGAGACAATCTACGGATTTTAGAAACTATTTTAAGTTGACGAACCAACATCCTCGCGCGAAAGAACCACTATATGAGAGCTCTGCATCTTTGTGGGCCGAAGAATCGGGACTTCAGAAGGGAAAGGTTCGGGCGGTGACTCAGCATTCCTAATAGAACGATGGAGGAATCGATAGAGGGATTGAGATATCTTAACTCCACAAAAACCCGGAGGAAGGAAAAATCAGGGGGCCTAAGCCTCGAACTCTGCTGTACAGGGGGAAATCAAGCATAAAAGCTTCTGCTCCAGAACAAAATCTTGAAAGCGCTCTTGAGTCTAGTCGTCAGTAAAACCGAGCAGAGGGGCCTCAAGTCCTGAGAGGAATTAGGTGAGAGTCTAAAATGAGTAATCGACAAAAAACCCCGTCGAGTGGCTCGTCTCCGACGCGCGCCAACGAGGTCAAAAAGGCAAAGGAAGCGGAACCCCCGCTTCCACGGAAGAGCCATTGGTCGTCCGATGCTTCGAGGAGCCTCGCTACTCTGTCGGAACTCCAAATAATCAGAACATTTAAGAGTCTCGCTTCAGCTGAACTGTCGACCTAGGAAGGGAAAAAAAAGGACAACCATCGAACTGTGCTAGCCTTGAGGGTGGCAACACGAGATGAAGGGAAATCGAAAAAATCCTCCAGAACCAACGCGGAGGGAGGCCCATTCTGAGCCATGGAGCGTCGGGTCATGAAGTCGCCGCGATTCTGGAGGAAGAGGGGAATAGTCGAAAACAGAAAACCAAGGGGAAGTCTACAGGCGCATGGGTGTCGCAACTGTTGAGACAAAAGCTTCAAAGGATCGCTAACAAAAAAATAAGTTCGAGGTCGGGAAAAGCCGAGGGCCTAGGGAACGTGTCGACAACCAACTAAAAAAGGCGACGACGCGCAGGCAAGTAAGCGCGGGTCGCGACCGAGGATTGGGTCTGACCATCGCCAACTTACATAGAGTAAAAAACGGCCGCGTAGGGTCATTCCAGGAGAAAGTTTTCGAAAAGGTAAGACGACTAAGAGCGAGAGAAAGGGGGACTTCTACGGCGCGAAATCAGACTCTGGGTGGCGGAAATGCATTAAATAAGGCGACGTCTGAAGGGCGGCAAGGGGCAACCTAAATACGTCCCGCCCGACTGCCACTTCGGGGAGGGGAACGTCTCTAGGCAGAGGGAACGCGGCGGGGATCTAAAAACCACTACACGCTCACAACCCGGAAAAAGTGCCGAAGGGGTTACGTGTAAGATATTCCTTCGCTACGTCACCGTGTGGAAATCAGAGCATTCGATCTACTTGGGGGGTAACGGGCAGCTGAAACAATGGTCGAAGTCGAAACAGCCATACTCTCTAATCGGAATTTCTCGATGCTCGGGCATGAGGGGGAGATCTACCTTCAGAGGAAAGAATACAAAGGAGGACTCCAGTAGAAAAAACGAAAGCGCAAGGGAGGTTGACGAGGGGAAGCGTCTGTAACATTAAAAATCAGGAGGAGACGCGAAATTTAGCCCTTCGGGGAAGTCCCTCAAAAAGTGAAGAAATAAATAAAATCCCAAGAAGCTAATACTCACCGTTTAGGGAAGTGACAACTTCTGAAAAGTTAACGGAGAAACGTCCAGCAGAACAAGTCTCTAGGGGGTCAAACAGCCTCACGCGACGAACCTCGCTAGAAAAAAAGGATATGCTCCCCTAGAATACTAAGCAGAAAAATAAATCTTAGCCTCCACAATCCTAAAAATCAGCAAATATACTCCCAAAAAAAAAGAAACAACGACGCCAAGATCATATAGACCTCCGACATCGAAAACGACATCGAACCTAGCCAGACAGAAACGCGAAAAGAGAAAAGAGACCAGAGGGATTAGTGTTGGTGAGATGTGTGCAAAAAGCACCCTAACGGAACGACGTAAACTCTAACTGGCAAAAACCCTCCATAACGACTCTCCCATCAAGGAACAAACACAGCTTCTCAAGGGCTGGGACCCCCCACACGACCCGGGCCCTCATCCGAACCATCAAAACATTTTCTGGAGTTTTTTTGGTAAAAAAAAAAGATGCCGTCAGCGCCACTTTAAGGATCTTTAAGAGGAAACTCTAGAACTCTTCCTAAGAGTCAAAGCAAAACGGACACCCAGGACTCGACGAACGACTATTAAATTGAGCTTACACTACTCCGGTCCACGAGCTAGAAGAAAAAAAAAAGTCATTTGAAAAAAAAGATAGGATTAAAAACGTGACCGGCGGGACGCGAGCCGGAGCGTAGGAGGCGTCTACGGCAGGTGCGCAGGGGGTGAGAAACTCTTCGGCCCGTGGTCGGTCGCACCAGCCATTCGAAAGGGGGACACTCATAGGAATGCGCCGAACTGGATGAGGAGAGAGCTCCTTCACGTGGCGTTCCTGGTGAAATCCGAGGGAAAAAGTGTTCCCTGCTGGGGACGAGGTCGCATCTTCTGGAGGGGGGTTCGCTTTCAGGAGGGGGTCGCGGGAACGGAAAGGAAGTAGGCTTTCGCGTTATCTGTCGGGTGAAGGGACAGAGGTCGAGGGTCGGGGGAAGTCGATGGGCTAGCGTGGGGAAGGTCAGGAAGGTCGGGTCGAGGTGATGGGGATAGATTGTAAGTCTGGGGTAGGGCCGTGGTGCTAAAGATCGCGGCGAAAGGGGTAGGAGGAGGTAAGCATTATCCCTTCGTCGCGCAAAGCCGGAGGATCGGCCGAGGGGGAGACCGGATGGCGAAGGACGGGGGGTTGCTCTCGACTAAGGAAAGAATTTGGCGGACCACGGGAAGAAATTAGTGCGCTCCTCCATAGACAGGGGAAGTTTCGCGATCGAAAACGTCGCCTTGCGGCTTCTCCGAGCTGAGGTATTTCTTCCGTAGAAAGATCTTTCACGAAAGAAAGGAGAGTTCGGAGCTCGGAGGTCGGATAAGGTTAAGAGCCGGTAGGGAACGAGAATACCTCCTGCACTTCGCGCCCTTATGGTTGTATATGCGGAGACGAAAAAAAAACCAGTTGTCTTGGCTCAAGGGGGAGGCCATACACCGTCCAATCACTTCCGCGCACCAGGAGTGGGAGGGAATCTAGACGAGAACTGGAAAACACCACTGCACGAGGATCGGTAAAAATGTCGTGGGAGCAAGAAGCGAAAGATCTTCGGACGCGGGGGAAATCCATGTTCCTGATGAAAGGGACTGTTGGAAAAAAGAAAGCCATAGCCCTTGAGAGCAACGGAATTACAGAAGCCCACCCTGTGATGGTCTTCTCTCTTCGGGTAAACTAGGGTATTGGACCCTAGTACGAGGAGGGGGGATCCACAAGTGGACAAATCTACTTAAGCCCAAGTCTTCAAGAGAACGGCCACTTCCGTTATATACAACCTTTTCCCCCATTACGTGCGGATCTGAAGCTCAATATGCTATTGGTGGGTAACTTCTGGGTCCACTCCACTCCTTCGTTCCTGTGGGAATCGCTCGCACGACTGGCTGTCCTCGACCCTAGTCGACTGTCATTTCGGGTCTCATGTTACTGTTTTGAAGTGGGGGGGTATCTCGGGAGTCCGGTTGCCAGTATACGGGGGAGGTTCCCGTCTTTCGATTGCGTAGCTTAGGGAGCGTAAAGGGACTGTGGAACCTTTGGTATTTCCTGGGCTGTCAATCGGGAAGTCTTCCTCTTTGAAAAGCTTGGGGCGGGGTCAAGGATTCGGGGAGCGCAGAGGGTCTCGTGCACTTTGCCTGGCAAAAGCCAAAAAGACGAGAGGCGAAGCCAACGCCTGTGAAGGTGGTTTGGAGCTACGGAGTAGAATTGGACTGACGCGGGTAGCTGGAGGTAAGGACATCGAGAGTGACGCAGCGTGGCCCGGGCACGCAATGGCGCAGGTCCGGACTATAAAAAAATCATGTAGGGGGATCATTGCGATGGTCTTGCACTCGCTTGGGATGAAAGTGGGAGTCACAACGATCAAAATCCTCTCACTACCAAAGGCTGCCCAGTAAGTTGGATGTTGCACATCCAATGCCGTTCGAAGAGTAAACTGGACTCAACGAGACGGGAACGAGCATCGGGTGCGCGGCCGCACCGCGTACCGTTTCGACGGAGGAATAAAAGTTAGTGTGATAGAGGTGACGCAGGTGCCGGGGTGTGACGGACTTTTCGTGTGCTCGCGAGCGAACGATACCAGCGGACGGATGTGAGACACTGTATATAAGGTAAGAAAAAGTCACGCGCGAGACCTTCACTCCGCAATGGGGCCTAGTGTTGCAGGTCAAATCGAGAGGCTTAAGAAAAGGGCGTTACGCTTAACGCTAACGATGGCGCAGAGAGAGGAGAGGAGGAGCTACCAACACAACATGCGGAGGAGGGGAGAGATCTAGGCCCTACTCTTGAAGACAATCCGGAGGCGGGGTTTCGGCGAAAAAGTAGCCGCCAGCCTTGCCGATAGAAGTCAACACCGAGCCCTGATCTAAGGCGGGGACGGGAAATGCGCGGTAGTGCTCGTAACCTTACTCATCGCAGGGTCAAAGCCCGGCTGGGATCGTCGAATGAGAGCAAAGGCAGTCAAAAAAATCAAAGCCGTGAGTCAACAAAAACGCAAACTTCAGCAAAGCGGTAGTAGGCGGAGGGACAAACTAGCCATAAGGGTTCTGCTCCTATGATCGAAAATCTCGCGCCTCTAGGGGGGGACAGATTTGAAACGCAGGAAGGTGACGCAACTCGAACATTTACTCTGCAAAACTCGGGGGGGCGCAAGGTGAACGCGCCGCCCAGACCCGCAACATTCGGGAAGAAAAATCGCCACAGAGTCGCCTCTCGGTGTACTGAAAGAGAACGGGCGAGGGCATCGGCTCGTCCCGAATGCGAAGAAAACCATTGCCTGCTAAACGCCGCAGGAGCACGGGGGGGAGGAATCACGATGAATAGGAGCTAACCAGGAAGAATACTTCAGAAGGAGAAGAATCAGGGCCTCTTCACGTGAGTCAAAAAGACAGACGGCGCACTCGCGAAGGGTCGGATACACTGCTGGTCGAGATTGAAAGGGGAGAGCTTACCAGACCTATTAGCACCCTCAGCCGGTGGGGCAAGCGAAACTGAGATGAAAGAGACGAGTATCGCAGTATCCTCGCAAAGGACTACGTTGCAGCTACAGCACAGGGGGGAAGGTCCTGCAGTAGCGTCGAATACAGGAGCTGTCGGCAGGCAAATAGTTCCTCATCAAAAGTCGGCAGCGTCGGAGGAGCGATAAAGAGGGCAGCTAAAAAGCCGCGAGGACCCCTCGGGCAGGGGACGGGGACGTCGTCGATAGAGCCGCAGTGGCTCCCAGGAGACTCAAAAGTTTTACCGCTAGACCAAGGAAAACAAGAGGTCTCCAGCAAGAAGAGAAAAAAGAGGAATGGGCGAGGGGCGAGGTTAATCTTTGGGAGGCAACTGCAATACCTATGGGCAAGGAGAGACGCCGTCGATACTAGGGGGGGACGAACGAACGAGAAAAAGTTTGGGATTGTATCATAGATACTTCTAGGGGGAACTCAATGGAAAATAAAGCAAAGATCGCCGAGAAGGGGGATTATTCGCACGGGGGGTCGTCCGATCTGAACAAAGCAAGGTAGAAGGCGTAACCAAGCCCCGAACTAAAAAAAAACGTGGGCTGCCTAAAACGTACGGGTCTAACACGGAAAAAATCTTAGTCACAGCGGGCTGCCACGCGGAAAGATACAGCCGGCCTGCGAGAAAGAAGTGGGATCAGCGAACCGGCCCCACGCGCGACGCCTGCACTCAAAACTAATTCCTGCTCACCTACACCCCTCCGACCGCCGACAACGATGACTCCACCAGACGCATAAAAATGGATAAGACCAACCAACCCTCGCCCTAACCCTGACAGAGACACTCGAAAGACCACAGGACCACTAAAATCTCCCGGAAAAAGACGACCTCAACATCTAAACAAAACGCGGGAAATCGAACAAAAGGAGGCGAACGGCAGAAAAGTCACAACCAGCCGAAGAAGAAAGTAAAAAAACAAAAGCTCCACCAACGTATCGAGCTCGTAAACCCCCACACAGAACGTCCAAACTCCTCCTAAGAGACATCAGGTCAAAAAAAACAGTCGTCACGAATTTCGCGGGAGCAAAATCTAGGATAAACTGAAGCGCCTCGAAACTAACAACGGAAGAAAGCCACTGCATCACAAACTGAGGAGACGACGACTATTACCAAGTCTCTGCTGAGGAACCCTGCCCGAGC
>Ga0179593_1320951_pt1 | contig 18703 bp, 29 predicted proteins | sample CZODoug2_1_08_16_FD_185931 | JGI IMG/M metagenome (GOLD analysis project Ga0179593, IMG submission 185931) | Vadose zone soil fungal communities from Angelo Coast Range Reserve, California, USA - CZODoug2_1_08_16fungal (PacBio error correction) | ecosystem: Environmental > Terrestrial > Soil >...
AGATGGGCAAGAATCCCTGGGGGGGGGGGACTGATAAAGCTACAGGAAACACAAACCAGGACAAGACACGTCAATAAGGTGGGGCCAGGCCCTGGTGTCTTCCGAGTAACACACATCATCAAATGGCGGATAAAGACGAACACGGTGGTGGCGAGACGAGAAACAACGAGGGCGGGAACAGGGCAGACGAGGGAAACTGATGCGGGAGGGGAGAAAAGGATAGGAGCAGGCGAAAAAAAAAGGAAGACCAACAGTAAAGGAACTCTCGAAAAGAGTAAAAAAATTAGTAACAAAGGGGAAGCCAAATGAGCGAAAAAAAAAAGTAAAGAAAAAGGACTAACAAGGGAAGGGAAATCGAAGGCGCTTTGTACTGGGAAAGCGATTCTCACTTGTGGAGAAAGGACGGTAAAGGTTCGGAAAGAAAGGGGACGATGGGAATTGAGAGCGAAAAGAAAAATCGCCAGTACGAGGAGGCCAAAAGTAAAAAGGACTCGAGGGGTGGAATTATACGACGGGGGTAAAAAAATGGTGGGAGGTCTCAACGCGGGGACGGAAATGGGGACGTATACGTGTCAACAGGGTGTTGGGAACAACTTTGTGTTGCCGGAACGGGGTTGGACTGGGAATACACCGCGTAGGCAAATCGGGGAATGCGCAAAAGGGGGTTTCACATTGAAAGGGTCAAACCTCGGCGAATGAACAGTACTCTGGTACATCCCGGTCGGGGGGGGTAAAAAATAAAAAAAAATGAGTCCGTTATGGAAAAAACCGGGGGCTTGCATATAAGGTCGCATTTAAGAGGGGGGGTACCAAAAAAACTAAACAGTTTTGACCGAAACAAAATTTTTGGGGGGCAACGGGGTAAAAAAAAGAGGGAAAAAACCTTGGAAAATTGAAAATGAAGGGAACGAAATCCCAGCTTCAGTGGGGTCGATGGGTTCCAAGGAAAAGGAGGGGCGGAATGGAGACCTTCTGGGGGCCGTTCTGGGAGTTAAACGAAAAAAAACGAGGACGGGAAAAAAAACACTAAAAAAAAATCTCCCCCCACTGTACCGCCGTTGTACGCACACCCCAAAACTGCAGAACCACGGCCAAAAACCCGACCAAAATGCCTACATGAAACGAAAGAAATCTAGTGGGAATGAGACTCTGCTCTGACAAGGGACTCTGTTTGGTGACTTCAATCCAATATCCCCCTAAAATTATGGAAAGTGGTAGGACTTGTAACGCGTCAGGGGGGGTTTCTTAACGTTCAGGACGTGGGGAAAACAGCTGTGGGAAAGGACCCCTAACACGAAGCCAGCATGTCCACTTTGTGTTTCCTGTACCCACATTTGCCGCGGGGGGGGCCAACCCGAGAACGGGAAAACGTAAGCAAACTGCCTACGTCACGTTCCGCGGGCAACAAACGTGAAAAGTTGTTGGAGACGCAAAACGAGATTGATGCAGGGGATGAACGCAAAATCGAAAGTGGGCGCGAGTCTGTTGGGGGTGTGTGTCCACGTTCCACGGCACGACGGTCTTCAAAAAAAAGAAAAAAATCATGGGTCCATTGCTTGGAAACACGGAGCTTCCCCCGAAGCTGATAGAACAGGTCTTTAACCGGAATGACGAAAAATGGCCCCACCGAGAGCATTTCGGGCTGGGTTCATGCGGTTCCTCCGATTGGAATAAATATTCTCCGAAACACTGTTCGAGCAAAGTGAAAGAGACGGAAACCTCTCTAAAAAGGGAGCTTATAGAGGAAAACCTTGGGGAGGGCTCTCAAACCAAGTGAGTAGTCCCTAACCACGGAGACATCGCTGGAGGGATGGGGGACTTGAGATATATGGGCCCAATTACGTTTCCTGCGTTCGGTCCCTAATCAGTCAAAAGATAACCTGCAGGATACTGAGAAGCGTTGAAAACCTCGGATCTAGAGAAACGGGTGCTTAAAATTGTGAACGGAGAGGAGCCCAGAACTAAATTACGCTACCTTATTTTGAAAATAAGGGAGTATGAACCCCGCGAGAGGAGAGAGGGGGGGGCTAAAATACCCAAACAAGGGGGAGGGAGGGATACTGTTAAACAGGGAATCACGGGGGAGGCTGAAGCGGAAGCTGGAGGGAAAAAAACCAGGGACAGTGGTGCACGAGATTTACACACAGGAGCATAGTAGCGATCATCCGTGGTTCGAAGGGGCGAATAGAGGAGAACAAAGACCCCAAGGACTCCAAAACAACGGAGAAAACAAGGTAGAGGGGGGTTCCTGACACCGATGGTACCGCGGGGAGAGACATTCCTCAAGGATTTCCAGGAAGCCAGAGGAGAAACGGGTGGGGAGGTGAAGAGCCGCGGAGGGTGTGAGGAGGAGCTTGGTTACGAAAGAAGGAGCGGCAGGAATCGAGTACCCCGACATTTTGCTAGGGCAGCACAAAAAAATCATTGAACGGGGATGGTTGAAAGGTGGTGAGAAAACTTTTGCAACAGTTCCCGGTTAGGGGCAGTAGGGATCAAAGAATCAGCGTAGGGTCCGTCCCGGGCGAAAATTCAGTAATCTGGGAGTCAAAAAGAAAAGCCATGTGGAATACGGATTTATACCATGTAGAACTGGAAATCGGTACTTGAAGCGCCGGGTCACCTTGTCAACACCCGGGCAGATCAACTTTGAGTACAGCCCTTACCAATTCAATCGTGCAAAAACCACCACCTGAAACTAGAATAAAAAAATCGGGCCGAACTCCGCACCCTTTGCAAATTAGGGATGTCGCACTGAGTAGTCACAGGGGGTACTCGGGGAGGAACAGCTAAAAGACCTCGCTCCGCCCTCGACCAAGGGGCAAGCCTGAAGCAAGGTTTTTATGAGAGACAACTGGGGAAAGGGGCAAAGGAAAACCTTCTATTAAGAACTTGGGGGCCCGAGGTTACGATCAAGGCGTCTCTATAACTCCCAGTAGGGTGAGCTCCCCGCAACATGTAAGAAATTGAGAGGTGAGTATAAAGGAAGAGATAGCTTTACTAAAGCATGTGTGAATCTTTCGTTCGTCACTATAAACATAAAAAAGCGCTACTGGTGGGGGGGGTCGGAAATGGACCTGGAGGAGGCCAAATCGGCGCACCCGGAGTGCCGGGACTCAGACCATTCCGGTTGCACTTAAGGGATTCTAGGAGGGGTGACCATAAGTGGCAAAAAAAAAAAATCCAGGTAGTACAAACCGGGGAAGCCAGGGGGGTTCAAAGGTGGGTTGGAGGACTCCTCTCGGTCAACCTTGGATGGGGGGGCCTTGCACTGGGGGAATTTTATGGTCCTCCATCTACTAAAGGCTGACAGAGAAAACCTGGCCTAAGTTGGAAATTTTCCATAATTACGGGGGGGCGGACAGCCGCCGGCCTCCCAAAACGTGTAGGCAAACGAAAAAGAGTTCCTGGGAAGCATTCGGGACTGTCATCCGCATAGGGGTGTTGGAGGCCCCAAAAACAGCGGCCTAGAAGGAGGGATGGTCTTCCTCTCACCGCGAAAATATAACGGGGAGAGGATAAACATTCAAGCTTCTCCGAGGTGGGGCACTCCAACTGGCTCAAACCGGAAAAAAAAGACCAACATCCGAAAAAGGGCCAGGTCAACCGTGCTAAATGCCACTCCCTCAAAAGGTTTGGAAAAGGGGAAAGAATGCACGGAAGGCAAAAAGTGATATGATTTTTCACACTGTATAAAAAGAAGGAAAAAGAATCCAACGCCACCGGCAAATAGGGACGAGGAAAAGAAAAATGAACATAAAGGGGAGAAAATCATACAAAGGACTGAATGGAAACCATCCATAAGGTAGCGTGAAGGTTGGGGAGACTGGAGGAACGCCAACTCAGTAAAGAAACACAGAGGGGGGGGGCGGGTTGGGGGGGGGGGGGCGCTCGGACCGCCAGAAAAAACTTAAAAAAAAGGAACCAGACGAGGGGAAAGGCGTCGTCATCTAAATTGTGGCCGTAAGAAAGTTAGGAGGCAGGAGTATAAATGTTTATTGGGGGGGGGGAAAAAACGCCAAAGTGAAGAATGTTGGAAGAGAGTGCGGGGAAGAGGGGAGCGGAGTAAGGGGAAAACCGCTCACACGACTAATCGACTAGAGGAATCGCAGGGTTGGGAAAAGCGGGGAAACAGAACGCCTTCTGCACAAATCTGAGAGTGGGGGGTCGCGTGTTGGTAGAAAGAAAGGGTGAGGGAGGGTTCCGCTTGGCAGAGGATAAAATATGAACATGACTAGAGGATGGTAAGGCCCGGAGCTGCTATGAGTCACTGGTGAATTGGGGCCCAGGCGGTCTCTTAGGGGGTCACTAGTGGGAAAGAGAAAGGTGCTGATGTGAACCGAAAACAAAGCGTACACCAAAACTAAAAGAAGAAATGTAACAGCACGCCTGGGGATCTGTAGCAACGTGAACGTTAGACCTTTGTTGGGAAAGCCGCGGGGGACGGGGGACTCAAGCGGGGACATGTTGGGGGTAACCTTGGGTTTTTGGGGGAAGCGCTCCCTGGAAACCTCATCCATCTTGGGGCAGTGGATGAGGGGGGGGAGGACAAAAAAACCGCCCCTGTTGTTCAAAACGTGAGGGAGAAATAAGGGAAAAAAAAGAAGCAAGGTTGCAAGGGGAAAAGGGACTCTATTCTGGGAGTAACAGTAAAGTCGAATAAAGAGCCCACAACGAGTGCGCTCAGATGTGCTGAGAACTCCCCAGAAGGAAATTAATCGTAAGCAGATACCACCTCACCTTAGGAGTTGCCAGGGGGGGATGAGGAGAATAGAAACACGGGGGTACGAAACTACACTATGGCCTTGGAAAGAGTTTTTAACGGCTAAGTTGTCCAAGAAGAATAAGTAAAGTGGGCTAGTCGACCAAGAGAGAAGGAACGGGTGGTTTGGGGAAAGTTAAAATGACAGAAAGCCATCTCAGGTATGATCCAAAAGATGAATGGTTCCGAGGACGTCTAAAATGTGGGATGGCGGGAGTTTAGAACAGCAAAAAGGCACAAGTGGAGGGGAGGGGGGGGATCGCTTAAAAAAAAAAAAGGGAAATGCCCCTGAAAAAGCGTATTGTTTAAAGACTTTCGGGGTGGTGGGTTTTTTTCCAATGTCATCAATCGGCAGGGGGAAACAAACCTGACCTAAGGAAAAAAATAAAGTAAAGGACCTAAACATTCCATCGCATGGTCGGGGACGGGGGGGAACCAGAGCGCGATGAGTAAGTTCCTGGAGATGGGCAACATGGGGACAAAAATCCGGTGTCCAGGGTGTAAAAGGACCTTGGACCAAAGGGGGTGCCGGGGGGGGCTATTGGGTAAAAGGAGTCGTGTGGTGGGAAGAAGGTAAAGCCCGAAAATTGGGGACAAATAAAATATCGCAAAAGAAACCGAAGCTGTAGGGGGAAAGCAAAGAGTTAAAAAGTGGACATCAGAGCGTGGTTGAGGTGGACACACTCGACGTCAAAAGAAAGGTTCTTCGCCAAGAAGTGTTGCAGGAGGGGACCCGACACAAGGTCAGGAGGAAGTTGCACCAGCCGCGTAAAAGGGAAGGAAAAAGCAAGTCGAAAACAGGTGTCCAAGGGGGGGATGAAAAGGGGCTGGAGGAAGAACGGTTAAGACAAAAACTGGGGAAACCAAAAATCCGGGAGGGCAGCCCGGCAAGGGAGCGAGGCCAATAGGGGGAACGGGCCCAAGACCGATGGGGGGGGGGAAAAAATGAAAGGAAAAAAAAAAGGATGACGACCCGCAGGGGAGAAATCACACACAAGTCAACAGGAGTAGGGAAGGAAGAAAAAACAAGCCAAGAGACAAGTGAAAGAGCACCGTGGCACTGCAAGAGGGGGGGAGGGTTTCAGATCCCGGAGACCTTTGAATAAACACCGGCAACCAGGGGGGGGGACGTGAACGCCTCGATGGAAAAGAAATAATCGATTCGTTAAAAGTTTGGGGGGAGAAATATGCTGGGAAGTGACTGAATTGAACTATCTTGGAAATTAAGGGGGAAAGGTTTCAAGAGTCGAACGATTTTTGCAGCAGAAGAAACGGGCAAGAACCTAGGGAAAAAAGAGGCGCCGTTGGGGGGGATCAGCCAAAAGGCTGGCATGTATCCCAAAGGGAGGAGTAGGGGGGACGAGAAAGAAAGTTGTGAAACTGTGACAAGGTTGGTTCAGCATCAAAGCAAAAAAGGGCCCCGATACAAGACAAAACCCCAAATTCGGTAAAATATAGGAAAGGGGGGGGGAAACGTTGAGAAAAGCAGGGGAAAAAAAACATCACTCTTGACGAGGGGGGAACATGAAGGTTCTGTAGGTCAGCAAAGGAGGATCAAAAAATGGACAAAAAACATGGTGTAATCTCAAAGGAGGGGAACGCGGGGGGCCAAATAAGGGGGGGGGGGACCCAGATTCTACCAGGAATAAAGGGAAAAAAGAGCATATCGCAAGGGGGTGGACTAAAAAGCCACACGGGTGAGGGGGAAAGAATCGTTCAGGTACCAGGAGCGAAAAAAGAGTGCCTCCAAAGGAAATGGGGACTCCTTAAATTTCGCATCGGACGGGAACATGTACTCCGACGGGTAATTGGAGGAAAGTCAGAAAAAGTAAGATGACGATGGAAGAGGAACCGAAGAGGAAAGATGGAAAAAAAAACAAAAAACCGGCTACCGCGGTTGAAAGAGACGTACCGTGTGCAGGTGATGATCACCGGCGGTAAGTCCTGGAAAAGACAAAAAAGCAGTTGGGAAAGAACCGTGGGGCAAACTTTCCAGGGTGATTAAAAAAATGTAACTAGGAAATCAGCGTGGCGGTAAGAAACTTTGAGGGAAGAAAAAAGGAATGTTTGCACGTGGGAAAGAAGTTTAGCAAGGGGGGAAAAAACATCAATCAAACAAAGAACCCGGCAGTCAAAAGGAGGTGTTGGGGGGGTGAACAGAATGTTAGGGGAGTCCACCGAGGGTCGTAAAATCTGCAAGCGAAAGTAGAAGGGCGCGGGGGGATTGGAACAAAAGGAAGGCTCGAAAAAAAAGAAAAAAGTCTATCTGGGCACAGGGCGACTTGTGGGGGGGGGGGAAAAACTGTTAAAAAAAAAAGGACTCTCAAAAGTGTGGGTGTAACAATTTTTGAGGAAGGGGGTTCCCAAAAGCACGCAAGGGAAAAAAAAGTGTTTAAAATAGAAAAGCAAAAAATTCTGAGCGTCAAAAAGGACTCCCTCAACGCAACATTTGGGGGGGAGGGGAGACAAACAAGAGAAACATTACAAAAAATCCCCACCCTGGGGCATACCAAGGTTGGGGGACAAAAAAAAAAAAACTCGCCCCCTAAAAAAAAGTGAAACGCCAAACTGAAAACGGTCAGGTCTAACCTGGTGGTGGAAGGGGGGGGGGGGCAACGTAAAAACCTCTGTAACGAGTCGAAAGAAGAAGTGTCTCACCTCCAAAGGAAAGGTAAGGTCCTTGTGGATGGGAGGGGGGGGTTGCTAGAACTCTTGAATGAAGAGGGAACGTGGTCAGGACGCGTTAGGGGAAGGGGGGGGGGGTGGGGAAAAAACCAAAAACCTAGAACCTTAGGGCTTGGGAAAGAATTGTTTGTTGGTACATGGGGAAGAATTCATCAAGTGAAAGGGGGTGGCGCAGGGCAGAAAGAAAAAAGTGAGAAAAAAAGTACGGACCTAGCAGTCAAAGGGAGTGCCAAAAAATTCAAGGTCAAGTGGGGGGGAAAAAAAAAAGGCTGGAACACGCGTGTCCGAATGCCAAGGTGGAAAAAAAGAAGGTTAAAAAACCAACCTGCCCGCACTTGAATGCCACACGATACAAAAACCGAGAGAGGAAACATCCGACGAAGACGTCTGAAGGTGGTCAAACAATGGAAAACAAGAGACGGGCCTGCAAGAAGTAAATTCCATAGAAAGTGCAGGAAGGGTTGTTAGAGTGTACGGTATTGAGGCGACCAAATCATAAATCTTGCCCGGATCCCGGGTATCAAACAAAAAAAAGAAGGAAGATGCAGGTCAAAAGGGTTCTGTGTGAATGGAGGTCACCTCAAACGTCACACCGGAGGCCTGGCAGGTGGGGGGGGAGAAGCATACTGGTAAAGAAAAAAAAACTAAAAGAGGGGAATCCGAAGAGGGGGGACACTAGGGGTAGAACGAAAACATACTTCTAACAAGGTGACCGGTGGATAAATTAATACCAGCCAAAAAACGGGGTTTTGCCCCCATTTAAAAAAATGGACACGTCAAAGGAAAAAAAAAACAAAAAAAAACAATTGTTGGTCAAAAAAGAGGGGGGAGAGTAAACTGTACAACAGAGTCCGTCATTCCGGGCAAAGAAACAGAAAAAGACACGTGGTTGCACCTAAACCGCGGTCAGGAACGGGAAACCACCAAAACGGGGGGGGGGGTATCAGACCAAACCGGGGAAAGGGAAAAAATGCGTTGTTGGGCAACCCAGAATTTGTAAGGGGGAACACTAGGGGAGAGACGTCACCAAAAACACTACCTCTCAAAAACATTAAGAAGCAACGGCAGGTCCTAAAAAAAGAAACACGAAGAAGGGCCAATACCTGTTGAGGGGGTCTCGAACACGGAGAACGGGGGGGCCGGAATTCAGACTCTGGGAGGCTGTCAAAAACAACCATCTTATAAAGCAAAAGGAGAAATCAGGAGATCACAGGAAAGGCACGGGGAGATTGGGGCCCAACCACCGGAGGGAAAAAAAAAAAAAAAAAAAAGACGCTAAAACACGGGTCAGCAGCTCTCCAATGGAAGAAACAAGATTTCCACACCGGGGGAAAGGCGAGCGGGAAACTCGGGGGAGTCGTCGAGGTGGGGGTTGTAAGCAGGGGGGCACCCAAAGGAGAAGGAGCATCTAACAAAACGAAGAAAACTTGTAGACGAGAAAAGAACACGGAACGGACAAGCAAGGGCGGCAAACCAGTTATCTGACATCGGGAAAAGGGAGCCAGGGGAGACTCGGCTAAAAAAACAAAATCCAAGGTTGAAAGAAAGGATCACCGGGGGGAAAAGTCTCCGTATGTATGGGAAACCCAAGAAAAAGGTCGAGGTTCATCGCCAGAAGTCACGAGAGATTCTACAGATTTTTAAGCGTTAGAAAAGTCTTGTTGAGGAACTCGGGACGAAAAATAAATCGGAAAGAAAAAGGACCCCCAACTACAGCGACTGAAAAGTAGGGGTTCCTGGGGGGCCTCAAGGAACTATGGGGAAAACGGGAATTCATAGAGTTTCCGGGTTAAATTGATGGCTGAAAAACGACCCCTGGGGTAATAGAAAATAACAGCAACATAAAATGTGTCAGGAGGGTCAGGGAGCAACACCGAGTGGCAATTCAGAAGTCTGGGTACTGGCTCAAAGAAACAACACCACTCTATGAAAAAAGAAAAAAAGAAACTGAAGAAACCCAAAGGGGAAAGTTTCGGGGGGGGGGACCGTATTAGAACCCCGGGGTAGGTTAAGGGGGGAAACACTGATTGGGGGGGGGGTTTCTTGAGGGGGGGACCAAGACGGGAACTCTTGAAAAGTGCAGTTGAAAAGAAGGACGTAGGGGGTGACTGGGGGGGAAAGAGTTTGCGATCGGTTTTAGGGGAAAGGCCGCGCAAGAGGGGGGGTTAGGAAAGGGTAACTAAAAGGGGAGGAAAAGAAAGGTAAATGATCGAACTCTCACAAACGAAAGAAGGAAAAAGAAGAGGAAGAAAGAAAGTCCTGCTCGACCGCGGAGGGAACAACCCGAGCTGAAAAGGGAAAGAGATACCCAAAGAAAAACCGATGACACAGGGGTAAAAAAGAGCTGGGCAGGCGCCCCACGAGGAGAAAACCAAAGAAAAAAACCGGGGGAGAAAGACAAGGGGGCCCAAAACCAGGCAGTGTGGTTATATGAGGGAACCTTGAAAAAAAGAGGACAGATTCGGAAGGGAGGAAGCCCGCGGAAACCGGGGGGTGATATTGAAAAGATGGCAAAAAAGAACATTAAACAAAGAGAGAAGTAAACGGAAAGGAGGACATCAAACGGCCCACCTTTGGAGAGGGAGGACGGGGAAAAAAAAAGGGAGGGGGAGCCCTCAGCGTCTATCGTAAAAAGGACCGGGGTCGGGAAGGGGGTGGTAATATTTGCTCCCGACGAACAGGAAAAGAAAGGGGGTCCATACCAGGGGATGAGCCCCTTGACGCTGAACGGGTCCAGGCCATTGGAGGGGAGGAGGGGGAAAAAATTGAGCGAAAACTGAGAGGGGGGGAAGCCAATGAAGACACCCAACGGAAAAAAGGGGGTAAATGGAACAGGAGGCGCATTGAAACGGTTTGAGAATGAAAGCAGGGAAACCGCATGTGTAGGGGGAAAAAAAAAAAACGACAGGGGGATAAACACGACAGACTACAGCGGGAGATTCGCACCTCCAGGGGGAAAGAAAAGGTGTCGAAAAAAGAGCACGCCGCGGGACTTACCTATCAACAGGGTTTGAAAGGTTTGGGTGCAAAAATAGCTTAAACACATACTCTGAAAGGCTGTGGGGACGCCCGTTTGAGGGGAATGAGAAGGGTGAAGACGCGTGTTGAGAAGGAAGCAAGTTAAAACCTGGGGCTAGGAAAAATTCAATGACACTAGTTACGTGTGAGGGGAAGGGGGGGGGGCGATCCGACTATGGGGAGGGTGAAAGGGTCAACCGGCAGGAGGAATGGGACGCCCGAGAAAGGTGGAGAAAACATAACACATCGGGCAACCCCATAGAAATTGGTGGGGGGGGGGGGGGGGGGGAATAAACCAAAAAAAGGTGGGGGGAAAAAGAACTAAGCGGGCCCAAAAAAGTGGAAGAGACCTTTGGGGCACCTAGACAAAGAGGTGGGTGGTACATGGTACGAGAAGAGTGGGGTACGGTGCAACCTTGGTTTCAACTGTTAAGAGAGGAAGGGGAGGGGGGTTACTCTTGGGTGTGCGCGGATCACCGCGTCGAGGGGGGGAAAACGCAACGACAGGGGACGGGACACAAAAGAGGTGCTTGTTGGGGGGGGAGGAAACGGGGGGGTCCGGAACCGCCAAGGTGTTCGACGGGCGGGGGGGGCTCAAACCATTACGGGGGGAAAGAATCGTGGGGCAGGACTACCGAAGGAGATTCGCAGTGTAGGAGAAAACTCGACAGGACGGAGCGAGACGAAGGGTTGAATCCTAAAAAAACTCGCAAGGGGACAGGATAACATCTCCGGGAGAACCCGGGCGACAGGGAGAGATAAAGGGAGTTGCACAGAGAGAATCGGATCGACAGTCAAGAAAAACTGTTTGGTTGACTGGGGACCTATGGTAACGGCCCGGCTGGCAAGGGTGGCAACTCACCTTCCGGTTGGGACCAGGGTGGACAGAGCGAAGTTGGGAGTCGCCGTCCGAAAAGAAATAAAGGGCCAAAGGGTGAAAGATCAAATGCCAGAAGGGAATCGAGGGTTCGGGGCGAAAAAAAACAAAAATGAGGGCAGGTAAACCGCCGGGAAGGGGGTAGGACAAGATGGGGGATGGAAGATTGGGGGGGTGTCTGCACGGAAAAACAAATCGGTTTAAGGGGAAGAAAGAAAACCAGGATAAAAGCAATAGGTGGGTCTAGTGGGAGGTGGGTTTGTCCACAACCGGGCAGGACATCCAGCCAGGAAAACTGCAAAAGGGTCTAAAGTCAAAAAAAATCCAAAAAGGCAACAAAAAGAAAAAGTGGGCAAAGAAAGCATTGGCTGTAGGGTAAAACAGAGAGTTGTGAAGAGGAGTAAATTACGGGCGACTGGGAAAAGGCAATCCGGCGGCTTGGGGGTGGTCGTTCCCTGGGGGGTGCGGCAAAACGTAATTCAAAATGGGGGGGTCGGAAAGGGGAAAATGTGCAGGCCCCATGGTTGAGAAAAAGTCAGAAAAAAATGCGCTGGGGAAGAAAAAAAACTGGAAGGAAAAACGTTCTGATCGAACAATTGCAAAGGGCGCGTCAAAGCCTTCAAGTGGAAAAGGCGAGGAGTTGGGTTTTGTGTCCCTTTTAAAAAAAAAAAATTAGGGGGGGAAAAAGCCCAATATTCCAAAGGTTCTTGGGGTGCCCAGAAGTTCAACAAGAGAAAAAACCCACGCCAAGAGGATTATAGGCAAGGAAGGGCAGGGTGCCTAAGAAAAACCGTAATGAGGGAAAACGCAGGAGGAAAAGGATGGGGGCCGGGTTGTACGCCATCCTTTGAGAAGGTGGTGAACATGAAAAAAATCCGGCCGCAAGGACCAGAGTGGGAAAGACGCTGGAATCTTGGAACCAAAGGGAAAGTTGTCAAGACGAAAGGGGGGGTTAAAACCCGACTGACCGATGTGACAGTGAAAGACATCCACGGGGCTAGATAAAAAAACGGCAACGTCGTCGAGAAAAGAAAGAAAAAAAAAAATTGGGCGCGTGGGGAACGGAGATAGCCCAGCGTACCGGCCAACTTCGTGAAAAGGAAAAGCATACATTTCGTTCTCATGAAAAAACACCGGTACAGGAAAAGGGGACCGGGGGATGAAGAGCGATGCAAAAAGAGTAGACAGAAAAGTCTCGTAGCAACAACCGTCTGTGAGAAAGGATAGTATTAATGACGAACTGAACGAGAGGGGGGAACAGGATGGGACCTGGAAAGGGAAAAAAAAATGAAAAATTGGTTGGGGAAACGGTCCGGAAAGATTTGAGAGAACTGACAAAAAGGGGTTTGCCGAAGGAAGGGGGGACGCTTGAGAATGGAGGAACAAACAAAGAGGGGGAGCTAGCCACCAAGGTGATTCAGGGGAAATTTAAAACGAGAAGCCAAATAATGGCAAGGGGAACAAAGAGAAGTGGAGGCCGGTGAAAAAAAAAAACAGGCCTGGGAAAGAAGGCAAATGTGGAAAATCTGAAAAGGGGGGACACCAACAAAAAAAACAAAACGGAAGGGGGAAAAAATAAAGAAAAGAAAGAGGGGGAAAACTTGGGGGGCTGGGGGGGGATCAGCTCAAACTGACGCAAACAAGGCGAAAAGGTCCTCGGGGGGGGGAACAAAATGCCTTGGGGTCTTAGGGAGAGGTAAAATCAAGCCATGGACTTGTCCACCGAAGAGGGGGGGACTGAGGAACCCCGATTCCCAAGATGGACAACCAAAAGGGGATAAATAGGGGGCAGATCTACCGTGAAAGGTCTTCAGGCAAAGAAAAGGGATCTGCAAAAGATGCAAGAATAAGAAAAAAAGAACTAAAGGGCAAAATGTCACCAGGGCTCGAGGGGTAATTCCGGACTGGGAACAAGAGTCTACTCACAAGTAGGGGATCCAAGAGGGGGTATCCTAAAATTTGAGGGAAAAAGACTTGGGGGAAGAGAGTCTCTCAAAAACTTCAGAACAGGGAAGGGGGGCAACTTGGGAGAAAGGGACCAGCCGCTAAAAATCCTGGGAATTAAAGAAAAGAAAGGCAGATCATCATCAAAATATGAACAATGCAGAACCTGGAGAATAGGATTGGTGAAGGCAGACCGTTGAAAAGTGGATTAGGGAAAGCCTGTGAGCTGGCACTGAAATACGGTGGCATGCACAGGGGGAACAGAAACGGGAGGATTGAACTGCTCCACAGGGGTGTGGGAGAAACCAGATAAAGGCATGACTGGAAAAACCACTCTGCGTGCTCCTTATTTTTTTACATGGGGGCATAGTTTTAAAAGGGGAAAAAAGAGGGGCACTGAAAGACCCAGTTGAATGAGGGAGAGAAAAAACACCTCCCAACCGCTTGGAACCTCGGGAGACCCACTGAGGGGTGGCAGAATGGAGGGGGAACGGGGGAGGCGGGGGTTCCAACCGAGGCTTTCAAAAAAAGAATAACTAAAATCCAGAGGGGACGCGGTCGGAAATTGGAAAGGAGGGGGGGACTAAAAGACAGAAGAATTCTGGGAGAATGTGCAAGGGGGGGGTGCGGGGGAACGTTGTGTGGGGTAACACGGCCAAAAAAAGAAAACACGAAACCAAGTCTTTGGGTACAAAGGTAAAAAGAGGGGGGAAAAAAGCAGAAAGGGGCTGGGCCAGTGGTCAGAGACAGTTGACGTGGGGGGGTTCGACCAGGAACCAGGGGTTAAGAAGGCAGCCGGTCTTGGAGGGTTTCTGAAAAAAAACTCGCCAAAAGTTGAAAATCAGAACAACCTGGGGAAAATAACGGGTTGTCGCCACCAAAGTCCCAAAAAAGACAAAGAAATAGATACTCTTTCAGTACAAGTCCACGTAGTCCCATACAGACATCAGAGAAACACGAATGGTAGAACAAAGAACAAAAAATGAGGATGGGGTCCGGGGAGGGGGAGGGAACGTGGAATGGGAACAATAGAATCCCGGGGGGGCATGGAAGGGAGGGGAAAAAGGTAGCAGTGGTGGAACAAAAAAAAGGCCCGAGAAAAAAAGGCCTCAGGGAAGGTTGGCCATAATGCGGTTGTTGTGGACAGGGGACAAGGTCAGTAAAAAGGAATGGGGGTGGAGCACCAGGGGAGGGGATGAAAAAAAAAAATCTCATCAAAAACGGTCCCTCCGTCCCTGGAGGGGCCGCCGGCCCAAAAAACGGGAAAAAAAAAGCGAATGGTGGGGGGACCGGTTTCGAGCAAAACGAGAGGGGTAGGGGCAAGAGGGGAAGGGTTGATAATAGAAAAACACCCGGCCCTTCCGTTGGAACAGTGAGGGCGACCCGCAGCTCCTATGAGGCAAAGGGGAGGGGGCAAACGAGACCTAAAGAGGGGGTCAGTGGGGGGGGGAACACAAAGGCAAATCAAGTGGAGAGGAAAAAAAAACGCGGATTTAGGACACATAAAAGGCCGTGGGAATGGAAGAATGTGTGACAGAGCGACGGAAAGTAAAAATCAGGGTCTAAAGGGTAAACGACAGGGGGGTAGCGGAGCCACCGAAGGCGGAATGGGGGAAGAACGGGTGCCTGGCACCGCGGCAGAGGAATAGATGCCAACGGCAAAAAATGAAATAAAAAAGCTGTTGTGAGAAAATCAGAAACGGCCTCCCAGATTATGGGGGGTGAAAAGGATGGTGCGCGGGGCAAAAAAAAACGCACGGAAAAAAAACACACAGGGTGGCACGGGGGAGACCCAGGCTCAAAATCACAAAACGTGAAACACCAGAAAAAAAAACAAAACTTAGGGTGTTTCAAATTCGAAGCGTCCCAACTAACCAAAAAAAAACGACAAATAAGGACGTGGGAAAAAGTGGAAAACATCGTCAAATCTAAACAGAGTAACAAAAAAAACCAGCCGAGGGACTCGGTACATAAAACCAAGGAGATACACTGGTGTTGGGCACTTTGGGAAATGCTTCACTGAACGAGACACGATGTGGGTGAATAGCCCCAACAACGGGTCCAGTGCGTCTGGGGTGCCGTGGGGGGGGACCCGATGGGGGGGGGGGTGCACCAACCGATCAGAGTTCACACAAGTCCCAAGAACGACAAAAAGACGAAAAAAGAGAAGTCCAGGAGCACCATAAGGGAAAAAGAACTAATCTTACGTGGTAAAAATAGAAGACACACAGCTCCTGTAAAAAAAAAAAAACAGGACAGATTGGCTGCAAGCAAACAACCTCGATAATAAAATGTGCGAAACAAATTAAGGGGATAAGGTCAGCAACCGCTTGGTGGGTGGCCAAAAACAAGAGAAAAAAAGAGAAATACCGAGGAAATCTGTGGAAAAAATTCTAAGAGAAATGGGGGTAAAAGACCAAACGGTTACTGTAAAAATGTAAGTGAGACGCCTCGGCGTCGCAAGTCGACGGCGTTGGGGTCAGGAATTGGGGGTACCTAAAGAGCACGCTCACATATGGACAAAAAGCCCCATGACATGCAGCCCCGAGAAAACAAGGACCAGAAAGGGGGTTGTTGGGGGCAGGAAGGGGATGCAAACGGATGGGGTCAACTTGGTGCTTGTTAAAATACCCCAAAGTGGGTGACAGGACAAAATCACCAACTCATGATGACCCAGGCGTCCCAATGGGTCTTTGGAAAACAGAAAGCTCTCTCAAAATAAGGGATGGCACAATTGATTTGCCTGAGCGTCGAACCGAATGAGAACTGAGAAATAGGTTGTTTGTCATAAACGATGGGGCAAAGCGCATCTCAAGACAAAAACACTGTCAAAAAAATCGAACAAGGCTCCATAAAAGAAGTGGGTGCCGGGGTGTGGGTCGATACCAATCGGAGGGCACGAAATGTCGTAAAGGGAATCGGATGGAGGGTAATGTGAAAAACCAAAGACAGGGGAAACTTATAACAAGCTAACCAGGGGCCAGGGCCGGGGGAATCACTCACCAGAAGAAGTCTTGAGAGGAGGTTGTCGCAAGCCAACAGGACCGGACCATCCAGAATACAAACAACTGGGTGAACTGTTAGGACCACAAGGGGGTTGTGGGGGGGACGGGGGATTGATTGGAAAGAACAGGGGCTTGGTGGCAAGGGGTCAAGGGGGACGCGGAGGCGACCGGGAGCAAGACAGATTGAAAGGGGGCAGCCGAAAGTGGGGAATGTTAATAGAGGGGTTAGGGGAACACGGGGGGGACAGAAAGCGGGGGGGTCTGGTTGAAAACCCCGGGCCAGAAAGGCAGGGGATGTAATTAGCGAGTCGAAAACAAAACAAAAAAAAGGCGGATTGAGGAAACTAGAGAGGAGCAAAGACAAGTACCCAGAGGGGGCAACTCCGGCCTGAGGGAAAAAGGACAAGAGGAATGGCCAAAGGCACTAAACAAGGGAAACAGGAGGCAAGGGACAATCTTAAAGGGGGGCATGCGAAGAAGACCAACATAGAGGACCCGCCCTGAAAAAAAAAAACCTTGTGAAAAGAGAACGCAGGCACGAAGGAAAAGGGGGTATGGGGAAGGGGACTCGGGGGGGGGGGAAAGTGAGAAAAGAAAGGCAGGAGATCGAGGAGGCTCAAAAAGAACCGCGGGTCCATGGGACTAAGGGAAGGAGTGCAAAAAAATGAACCGAATCAACCAGAAGGGAACTACACAAGGGAGGTCAAAAAAACAGGTGCAGAAACCGTAGAGTCGATGTTGGGGTTTCTCCCTTGGGGGGAAACTCTTTTAGGATAGAGCGACCCGCGTAGAATCCGACCCCAATTCTCGTAAGATGGATGGCACGTGGGAGGAAGCCTCAAAAAGAAATTGGGCAGGAAAGTATGAGACCGACTGACGTGAGGACCCGTTGCCTGAAACGCATTGGGCGGAGCGAGGTAGAGGGACAAGGTGATATAAGTTGCCTCAAGATGGGACACGGGGCAGGACATAAATGGGGTGAACAGGGATTCGGAAAAATGTCGGGGGGGACCAGTGTGGGGGGATGAAAAAAAACGGACATGCAGGAAAAAAGCAGGGGGAAAAAAGCGAAAGCGAAGACGATGAAATGGGAGCGACCTGCAGGGTGGAAGAAAAACTGTTTACTACCGCCAACGGGAAGGGGGAATGGCGGGAAACACTATCGCGGGAGTTTGTCTTCGAACGGGTTTGTGGAAAAGCCGCAGGGTGTCATGGGATCAAAAAGAAGTAGGGTCATACCTTGTGCTGATAGGGGAGGGTCAATTGAAACCGAATGAGCCGTCCCGGAAAAAAAGGAAAATTTGACAAAAACCAAAAGGTGAAAAGTCCTGGGGGGTGCGGGATCACTGGCTGTCCGGAGCAACCGGGGAAAACGAACAGGGGACGGGGTTCGGGGGGGCTCTGAAGCACAGAGTAATGATCGATCTAGGTGAAACTAAAAAATAGTCCACACACCGGCAAGGTGAAGGGGTGGTCTCGAAAAAAACCGGAAGGAAAGACTGGGGAAAAACAAGCCAACTTTGGGATCCTACTGGGGGGTTGTAAAGGCCCGGAACGCGGGGTACTGTTTTGACTGGCCGGACTTGTGGTCATGTGAAAAAAAAAAAAGGCTGGGGGGGGTGGCAGTGGGAACAAGGGCATACGGGGGCATGGTAAAAAAAAAAAAAAAAAAGAGGGACAGGTGGGGGAGTTCGCCGGGGTCAGTAAACGACAACTCTGGGGCAATCTACGTGGAGTGTGAGCAAGAACCTACAGGGTCAATGAATCATTTTGTTGGCGGCGAGGAAGTCGGCGAACATGAGGCGGGGAAATCAAAGCGCAAATGTAAAGAGCAGCAAAACGCGAGATCAGGAAAAACAAGGGATCAAAAACAAACTGGGGACTAGTCAGTACCGTCGTCAACAAGGGACCGACGTATCACACGGATGGGGGGGGGACGTTCAGGGACATCGGGGGAAATCGACACAGAACTAAACGTTTAGGGTGGAACAATCGAGGGGGGGGGGGGACAGAAATGACAAATTTTTGCAAAAAAGGGGGGGACAACAGGAAGGGGAGTTGGTACAGCGGGGGGGGGGCGAGCCGAGGGATAAGCGACTCGGAATGTGTGAAAGTTATCAATGGGGTTCAACGTAAAAGAAAACATGAAGAAGAGTCCCAAGGAGGGTTGCTCACTAATCCACAATACAAAAAGGCATGGGTGGGGGGGGCAACTGACTTCACTGCGAGACGAATGGGGGGAGAGATGTTTCACTTCAAAACGCAGCAAAAAAAAGAGTGGGGAATTTAACTGGACCCCGCTGAAACCCGCCAAAAACGGCGGGAAATAAAAAAGGCAAAGTTTGGGGGGTTGAACAAAAACAACCGAGAAATAGAATGTAACAAAACCCGGACTTCCCAGCTGGCCCAAGGATC